>Ga0134123_10003542_pt1 | contig 10160 bp, 8 predicted proteins | sample KB303_FD_96460 | JGI IMG/M metagenome (GOLD analysis project Ga0134123, IMG submission 96460) | Terrestrial soil microbial communities without Nitrogen fertilizer from Kellogg Biological Station, Michigan, USA - KB3-0-3 | ecosystem: Environmental > Terrestrial > Soil > Unclassified ...
GGCGAGGGCGGCGGCGAGGCCGAAGCCGAGCGGGACGCGCGCCCCGGCGCCGATCAGCGCGCGCCCCGGCACGCGCTGGAAGTTGGCCTCGTCGAGGTACGCCGTCGAGCGGAGCGCGGCGTCGAGCCAGAGGGCGGCGCCGCGGCGCGCGAGCTCCGCGCGCGCGTAGGCGAGGTGGCCGGGCGTGCGCGGCACCGCCTTGCCGGCGAGGTTCAGATCGAGCGCGCGCTGCTCGGTGACCAGCCGCGTGTAGCTCGCGGTCACCGACAGCGCGCGCGAGAGCCGCGCCGCGGCCACGAGCTCGGCGCCGTAGGTCTGGGTGCCGCCGATGTTCTCGGCGCGCGCCGCGAAGCCGGCGGTCGTGATCAGCGCGATCGTGTCGCGCGCGCGCGTCGCGAACGCCGCCGCCTCGACGAGGATCTGGTCGAGCGCGCCCGCGGCCGTGGGGAGCGCCCCCGTCGGCGCCCACACCACGCCGACGTCCGCCGACGTGCCGCGCTCGGGCACGAGCCCCGGCGAGCCGTGGATCGTGCCGCGGTCGCCGAACAGCTCGAGCAGCGTCGGCAGCCGCACGTAGCGGCCGGCGCTGCCCTTCACGGCGAGATCCGGGGCGAGCCGCGCGCGCGCCGTGAGCCGCGGGCTCGGGACGACATCCCACCGCGGCGGGACGTCGGCGAACGCGTCCGGCCCCTCGGTCTCCGGCGTCGGGGCCGTGCGCACCAGCTCGAGCCGCGCGGCCGGCTCGACGGCGAGCGCGTCGGCGAGCGCGAGCTCGGCGGACAGCGCGAGCGCGCCGGCCGCCCGCGTCCCGACGAGCGGGGCCCGCGCGCCGCCGCGATCGGCGTCGCGGAACCGATCGCCGCGCAGCTCGAGCCCGGCGGTGCCGCGGTGGCGACCGAGCGGCACCGCCCACGCCGTCGACGCGCCGCCCGACAGCGTGAGGTAGCCGCGATCCTGCGCGCCGAGGCCGAGCTCGCCGGCCGGATCGCGGAGCACCTGCCGCTCGACGAGCACGTAGCCGAGCTGGCGCGCCTCCGCGGCGCCGACGCGTCCCCCGCCGCGCCCGTCCGCCACCGCGTCGAGCGTCGACAGCCCCGCGCCCGCCGCCGGCTGCGCGACGCTGCCGGGCAGCCCCTGCCGCTTCCACGACAGCCGCACGCCGCCCGCGCGCGAGCGATCCGGCGCCCCGGCGCGCGCCGCGAGGTCGAGCTGATCGAACCCGTTGTTGCGGCGGACCCGGGAGCCGTCGTCGGCCGGGTTGAGCGGCGTCCCGCCGTCGCTGAAGTAGGTGTAGTCGCCGGTCGCGCCCTGATAGCCGAGCATCGCCGACGACAGCACGCCGCCGCGGTCGTCGCCGTAGCGCAGCCGCGCGTGGCGCGCGCCGAACGAGCCCGCGCCGACCGACGCGCGGAGCCGCTCGCCGCGCTCGCCGCGCCCGAGCCGCGTCACGAGGTTCACCGCGCCGCCGACGCCCGCGCCGCCGAGCTCCACCGGCACCGCGCCGCGATACAGCTCGACCTCGCCGAACGCGTCCATCGCGTAGCGGCCCAGATCGGTCGTGACCTCGGCGAGCCGCGCGAGCGGCACGCCGTCGATCAGCACCGCGGTGTGGCCCGGCGCCGCGCCGCGCACGCTCACCGACGCGTACGCGCCGAGGCCGCCGAGGCTGCGCGTCTGCGCGCCGGCCGACGTCGCGATCGCGTCCGCGACCGACGCGGTCGCCGGGTGCTCGTCGGGGTGCAGGATCGTCACGAACGGCGCCTCGCCGAGCGCGCGGTCGCGGTCGCGCGCCGCGGCCGGGGCGGTGCCCTCGACGACGATCACCTCGGCGGACTCGGCCTCCGGCGCGCGCTCCGCCGGCGCCCCGCCGGCGCGCTCGTCGGCCCACGCCAGGGCCGTGCCCGTCGCGACCAGCGCACACGAGACGCCCGAGATCCAGAGAGCTACGGCGGTCCAGTTCATGTCACCCCACGTGACGCGGGATGAGGCACGGCACCGCCGTTCCTTCACCCCGAAGTGCCGACGGAGAGGTGTCCTGACTTCCGGATCGTCCTAGGCGGCGCCTTCCCAGTTTCCCAGTGGCATCGTGCCGCTTCGTCCCCGGTCACAGTAGCGGGGGCTGTGCCTGTTTCTCACGGGCTTCCCTGCTTCCGTCGGAGCTGTGGTCGTCGTCGTGCTTCGATCGTCCTCCGGGTGCCTTCGTAAGCGAGGACGTCCCGCAGAGTCAATCGGGAGATTCAGCTTGAACGGGCCCGCACCCGCGACGATCCTCCAAGCATGCGGCTTCGCTCGGCCCTGCTCGGGATCGCGCTCGTCTCGTGCGGCGGCGGCGCCGCGTCGGACGACATCGGCGACGACGTCAGCCCCGGCCCCGATGGCCCGCCCGGCGACACCGGCGAGCCCGCCGCGCTGGCGGGGATCACCGCGGCCCACAACCAGGTGCGCGCCATGGTGGCGACGTCCGATCCGCTCCCTCCGCTGACGTGGGATCCGACGCTCGCCGCGACCGCGGCCGCGTGGGTCGCGATGTGCCGCGATCAGGACGCGCCGGCGGGGCTGATCGATCACAACCCGAACCGCTCGCAGGGCGCCCCGTACTACGTCGGCGAGAACGTGTTCGGCGCCAGCGGCGCGCCCGGGCCGGGCACCGCGCAGATGGCGGTGAGCCTGTGGGCGTCCGAGGGCACGAAGTACGATTACGCGACCAACACGTGCAGCGGCGGCACCTGCGGCCACTACACGCAGCTCGTCTGGCGCGCGACGCTCAAGCTCGGCTGCGCCGTCGGCGATTGCCCGAGCCTCACGTTCCGGACCGCGCTGGTCTGCGACTACGGCCCCGGCGGCAACGTCGGCAGCGCTCGCCCGTACTGACGGCTACTGCCCGACGATCTCGCCCTTCATCCCGCCGAGCTTGCCGAGCAGCGCCTCCTTGTCCTCCTTCTTCACGTTGAACTTGTCGAGCGACTTCACCAGATCGGCGACCAGCGCGTTGAAGTCATCCTCGGTGATCTTCATCCCGGTGTGCGCCGTCTTCATGTCCTTGCCGGTGTACTTGCAGGGACCGCCGGACGCCTCGCAGATCTGATCGACGAGCTTGGCCTTGAGATCCTTCGGATCGGTGTTCTTGAAGAAGTGCCCGATCTTCTCGTCGGTGGCCGCGGTGTTGACGAAGTCATCGACGACCGCGGTGATCGCGTCCTTGCCGCCGAGGCTGTCGTAGAGCGACTTGTCGCTCTTCCTCATCGTGTCTTCCGACTTCTTGCCGCCGCCGCACGCGGCGATGGCGAGCACCAGCACGAGCACGAACCCAATCTGACGAATGCGCATGTTCTTCCTCCTCGGAGCTTGGACCGATGGGTACCAGAGGTTTCCGTGGCGCGGGTGCGTCCGCGCCGCAAAAAAGCAGCGCATGATGCGGCCCAACAAGATGAGCGATCTCGCGGACAGGACCTTCGTCATCACCGGCGCGAACACCGGGATCGGCAAGACCACGGCGCTGGAGCTGGCGCGCCGGGGCGCGCGCGTCATCCTGCTGTGCCGGTCGAAGGAGAAGGCGCTCGCCGCGATCGACGAGATCCGGCGCGAGACCCGCAACGATCGCGTCGAGCTGATCCCGATCGATCTGAGCGATCTGGCGTCGGTGCGCGCGTGCGCGAAGGAGCTCCTCGAGCGCGAGCCCCCGATCCACGGCCTGATCAACAACGCCGGCCTCCCCGGCCAGCGCGGCCTGACCCGGGACGGGTTCGAGCTCCAGTTCGGCACCAACCACCTCGGGCACTACCTGCTGACCCGCCTGCTCCTCGATCGGATCGTCGAGAGCGGCCCGGCGCGCATCGTCAACGTCTCGAGCAACTCCCACTTCAACGCCCGGCGGGTCGACTGGGACGCGCTGCGCGAGCCGACGCGCACCGTCACCGCGATGCGCGAGTACGCGGTCTCGAAGCTGGCCAACGTGCTGTTCACCCAGGAGCTCGCGCGCCGGCTCGAGGGCACCCGGGTCACGACCTACGCGGTCCACCCCGGCGTCGTCGCGAGCGATGCCTGGCGCCGCGTCCCGGGGCCGGTCCGCTGGGTGATGAAGCGGTTCATGATCACGCCCGAGGAGGGCGCGCAGGCCAGCCTGCGCTGCGCCACCGCCCCCGAGCTCGCCGGCGAGACCGGCCGCTACTACGACGTCGGCGGCCAGGAGCGCAAGCCATCGCGGCTCGCCGAGGACGCCGCGCTCGCGACCGAGCTGTGGCAGCGGAGCGCCGAGTGGACCGGCCTTCCCGCCTGAGCCCCGAGTCCTCGAGGGGCGATCTGCGCCGTACAGGCGCAGCCGGCGTCTTCGACGGCAAGCCGATCGACAAGGGCGGTCGAACGAATGCGAGACAGCCCTTGAGCCCCGAGTCCTCGAGGGGCGATCTGCTCCTGAGCCGCGGATCCCGGTTGCGCCGGCCCGGCCCGTTGCGGACGATGGGCCATGCTGCTGCCGCTCGCCGCCGTGCTCTCGACGATGCACTACGAGGGCGACGTCGCGCCGTCGGGCGGTGACTACGCCGTCGTCGACTTCGCGGTCCCCGCCACCACCCGGGAGCTCCGGATCGCGCACACCGACGGCTCGGACTTCGTGGTGCTCGACTTCGGCGTCTGGGCGCCCGACGGCAGCTTCCGCGGCTGGGGCGGCGGCAACACCGAGGACATCGTGATCGGCGTCGACGAGTCCTCGCGGAGCTACCGGCCCGGGCCGATCGCGGCCGGCACCTGGCAGCTCGTGATCGGCAAGGCCCGGCTCGACGCCACGGGCGGCCACTACGCCGTCGACGTCACGTGCAGCGACACCGCCACGCTGCCGGTGCGCGCGCGGGCGGCGTTCGCGGCGCCGTCGCTGGCCTCCGGCCGCCGCTGGTACAAGGGCGACTTTCACGTCCACTCCACCGAGAGCGGCGACGCGACCGCCACGTTCGATCAGATCGCGACGCTCGCGCGCCGCCGCGGCCTCGACTTCGTCAACCTGAGCGATCACAACACCGACTCGCACCTCCCGCTCGCCGCGGCCGCGCAGGCCGCGATCCCCGACGTGCTGCTCCTGCGCGGCGCGGAGATCACGACGTACGCCGGCCACGGCAACGCGGTCGGGCTCCGCGCGTACGTCGACCACCGGATCGGCTTTGCGGGCCGCACGATCACCGGCGTGCTCGACGACGTCGCCGCGCAGGGCGCCGTCTTCATCGTCAACCACCCATCGCTGGATCTGGGCGACGCCTGCATCGGCTGCGCGTGGAACCACCCGACGACACCGTGGGACAAGGTGACCGGCCTCGAGGTCATCACCGGCAACTGGGACGTCGTCGAGCGGCTGTTCGTGCCGCGCGCGGTGGCGCTGTGGGACGAGCTCGCCGCCCAGGGCTTCCGGATCGCGGCCATCGGCGGCAGCGACGATCACCGCGCCGGCATGGGCACCGGCACCAACGACTCGGCGATCGGCAGCCCGACCACGCTCGTGCTCGCCGACGAGCTGAGCGAGGCCGCGATCCTCGACGGCCTGCGCCGGGGCCGCACGATCGTGCAGCTGCGCGGGCCCGACGATCCGTTCGTCGAGCTGCACCTCGGCGCCGCCGAGATCGGCGACGACGTCGATCGCGTCGAGACCGCCGATCTCGACGTCGAGGTCACCGGCGGCGCCGGCACCTTCGTCCAGCTCTGGCGCGACGGCGAGAAGATCGGCCAGGCCGAGGTGACCAGCGACGCCTTCTCGCACCGCTTCTCGGACCGGCCCGGCGCCGCCGATCGCCGCTACCGCGTCGAGCTGGTCAACGGCGGCAACCAGCGCCTCGTCGTCACCAGCCACATCTACGTCCACGGCGTCGCCGGCTCCGGCTGCGGCTGCCGGTCCCAGGGCTCCGGAGGCCGCGCCGGCACCGCTGCGCTCGTCGCGCTCGCGGGCCTGCTCGTGCTCCGCAAGCGGCGCCGGTAGCGCATCGCCTAGCCGGCGGCCGCCAGCAGCGCGTGTGCGAGCCCGGCCCCGGCCGGCGCCGGCACCGGCGCCGACGCGCACGCGGCGCGCATCAGCTCGGCCTCCAGCTCGGCCGTCGACGGTCGCAGCGCCGGATCCTTCGCGAGCGCGCGCACGATCACGCGCTCGAGCTCCGGCGCCAGATCCGGGCGATGCACCGACGGGCGCACCGGTAGCTGGTGCCGGTGCACCGCCATCAGGTACGGCGGCGGGCCCGAGAACACCGGCTGGCCCGCGAGCAGCTCGTAGAGCAGGCACCCGAGCGAGTAGACATCGGACGCGGGCTCCGGCCGGCCTCGCCACTGCTCCGGGGCCATGTACGCCGGCGTCCCCGCGATCGCCGGCTCTGCGGGCAGAGGCTCGTCGAGCCGCCGCGCGACGCCGAAATCGATCAGCTTGATCCGCGGCCAGCCGCCGCCCGCGGGCCCGCCCAGCACGAGCACGTTGGCGGGCTTGACGTCGCAGTGCACGAAGCCGGCGGCGTGCAGCGCGCCCAGCGCGGCGGCGAGCTGGGCGGCGATCGCCGCGATCACCGCATCGCGATCGAGCGCGCCGCGAAGGGCGAGCGCCTCGAGGCTCTCGCCCTCGAGGTACTCCATCACGAGGTACGGCACGCCGCCGGCGCTTCGGCCGGCGAGCCGCACGTCGAGCAGACCCGCGTGGCAGACGCGCTCGGAGATCGCGCGCTCGGCGAGCAGCCGCTGGACCAGCTCGGCGTTGTCGCAGAAGAACGGATCCAGCACCTTCAGCGCGACGCGCTCGCCGGTGACGGCGTGCTCGGCGAGGTAGACGCCCGCGGTGCCGCCGCGCGCGAGCTGCGCGATCACGTGGTAGCCGCCGAGCCGGCTCTGCTTCGGCGCGCGCGAGGTGACCGCGAGCGGTGCGGTGATCCGGGCGCGGCGGTGGCGAGCCATGTGAGCCCCCGGTGCACTCGCGATGCCATGGCCCTCGCGGAGGGCTGTCGATGGCCTGACCCTCACCGAGGAAGGCGTCGGCGTCGGACTTCACGCCACCCTTTGCCATCTTGTGCGCGGGGCCTCACCTCGAATGCCTGTCGCCCGGTCGATGCGCCGAGCCCGGCCGACGGTGCCCTCCGGGATTCTCGTCGTGCGGGCCGGGGGCGCCGGTGGCTTTTTGATTGCCGGCGGTCACATCCCGGTCTCGTCCGGCCCGCGGAGCTCTTCGTGATCGACGGGCGGCACCGTGGGCTCGTCGATCGCGTCGTCCCCCGGCAAGATGAGGTCGCGCGTCGTACAGGATCTCGCCTCTGCTCGAGTGCCAGTACGAGGATGCATGATCGCGTGTGGGGCGCCGGCCGCCCGCCTCGGCGTGCTCGCGCCCGGCATCGGGATCGCCGCGGCGGTGCTCGGCATCCTTGTCACGATGGGACATCTGGCCGCTCCTCCCGCGGTGGTCGTGGCCGCGGGCGCTGCGATCGGCCGAACGCAGCCCGAGCGCTCGAAGAGGTTGCGGTCTCTGATCGAGGGATGACCTCCGCTTGCCGCCTGCGGCCTCGGGTTATCGGCGCGCGTGATCCCACGTCACCTGTGTGTTCTGCACGTACGAGGCGCGTTTTCCTCGCGACCGCCTCCAGCCCCGATCGTCCGAGCAGCAGACGAGGCGCTGCCCGGCGTCTTGAAAGGAATCAAGCCATGAACTCTCTCCAGTCTGCGCTCGCCCTCCTCCTCCTGGCCGCCTCGACCACCGCGTGCATCGCCGAGGCCTCCGACACCGGCTCCAGCGACTCCGCCTCGACCGAGTCCGATCTCACCGCCTCGCGGCGCCACCTGACGTGCAACCTCGAGTACGCGCGGTACTCGCCCGATTACGCCACCACGTTCGCTGCCACGTTCGACGAGCTCATGAGCGACGTCAAGACGAAGGGCGCCACCGCGTCCGACGGCAAGTACGCGTTCCAGGTCCAGGTCAACCCGGATCCGCCGTACAACCTGCCGTTCATCGTCTCGATCCGCGATCTGACGGCCGACAAGAACATCGCGTACAGCGTGCTGCCCGCGCCACGCCTCGGCGGCCAGTTCCTGTTCGAGATGGGCGCGCGCATCCCGTCGATCTCGCTCCCGTCGATCTCGCTCCCGTCGATCACCACCGACCAGCAGTACGACTACGCGCGGACGTACTGCGCGCTGTACCTCGCCGAGTGAGCTGACTCCCCGAGGACTGGGCTCAAGAGCCGTCCAACATTCGTTGGTCGGCTCTTGTCGATCGGCTTGCCGGCGCAGACGCCGGCTGCGCCTATACGGACCAGATCGCCCCTCGAAGACTCGGGACTCAAGGGCTGTCTCACATTCGTTCGACCGCCCTTGTCGATCGGCTTGCCGGCGAAGACGTCGGCTGCGCCTGTACGGCGCAGATCGCCCCTCGCGGGCTCGGGGGCTCAGTCCGGGAAGAACCGCTGCACGAGCGGATCCTGCATCTGCTGCCACACCCAGCTCCCGTAGCCGGAGGGCTTCGCGTCGGCGGCGGGCGCGGCGGTCGCGCCGCTGATGTACTCGGTCGCCACGACGCCGATGGCGTGCGGATCGGCGGCGAGCTGCGCGTGCGTCAGCGCCGGGTACCGGTTCGGGCGGTTCTTGAGCGTGCTCAGCAGCCGCGCCGCCGCCGCGATGTTGGACCGCGGCCACCGGAGCCGGGTGAAGATCGCGCGCTTCGCGTCGAGCGTGAGGGCGTCGTAGGCGGCCCGGATCCGGTCGCGCGCCTGGCGGCGATCGCCGCCCTCCTCGGGGTCGATCCACGGGGTGGCGCCGAGCACCATGGCCGCGATCGCCGGCCGGAGCTGGCCGACGCCGAGCGTGCGATCGAGCGCCCCGATCGGGAACAGCACCCGCTCGCCGCGCGCCAGCGCGTCGAGCATGCGATCGAGCTCGTCGAGCTCGCGCTCGCGCGATGGCCGGGGCCGGCTGAGGATCTCGATGAACAGCACCGCGGCGAGCAGGCGCACCGGGACGCCGTGCTCGCCGGTCGCCACGGCGGCCTCGACGACGTAGCCGCGGAGATCGTTGACCAGCTCGCGCATCGCCTGCGCGGCGGGCGCGCTCGCGCGGCGCAGCCCGGTGGTGAGCGCGGCCGGCTCGACCTCGACGTCCTGATCGAGCGAGAGGCGCAGCCCGCTCGGCGCCCCGTCGGCCAGCACGGCGACCTCGAGCTGGTACTGGCCGGGCGCGGCCGCGATGATGCGGATCTCGGGGCCGGGGGTCACCGTCTGCCACACCGGGCGGTCATCGCCGCGCCGGCGCACGGTCCACTGATACGAGTAGAGGCGGTCGGCCGACGAGCGCTCGGCGCCGGGCGGCCCGAGCCGGTAGCGCGGCCCCGAGCCAAGCACGATCGGCGACGACAGATCGCAGAGCAGGGTCCGCGCCGCGCGCGAGGACACCTGCCCGAGCTCGCCCTCCTCGACGAGCGGCGATGGCTCGTCGGCGCCGCTCGTCTCGGGGCCGAGCCCGATCGCCGCGAACGCGCGATCGATCGCGCCGAGGTGAGACAGCGGATCGATCGAGGACGCGGGTGTGCGCCTGCGCCCCAGCGGCGGCGATGGTGGCGGCGGCTCGCCCGGGCCCGCGGCCGGTTGCACGGCCGGGGGCTGCGCGCACGACGACCCGCACGACGGCTCGCGCTCCGCCAGCAGCCAGTCCAGTCCACCCGCGATCCCGCGCATCGAATACAAGCGATCGTTACTCATGATCTTTCCCCGGCGCTCGCGATCGACTCGCGAGATCGCGGTGCGATCTCTGCCTTCCTGGACTCACGTCGACCTGCCCCGATTACGAGCCACACGCATCCGCCGCTTTACAGGCTTGTCGGACACCCTGGCTCAATCCATCTCACCTTCCATTCCATGTGGGCCCACAGGCGATCAAGAGCCACGGCGTAAATCACGAGCCTGCCTTGCTCTCTTCACCCCTGGCGAGGTATATGTTTTATTGACTCACGCCGTGGCTCATCATTAGTCGTCAGAAGGGGGGTGGGGGATTGCTGAAAAAGGCATCTCAGATCCGAATTCGTGGGGGCGGGTGGAACGAGTGGGCCGTACGAAGTGGCGCCATCTGAGGGAGAGCGAGATGCCGGAGGGACGAGTCGTGGACGTCGTGGACGATGTTGCGCTCCTGGAGGCCTGGTCCCGGGGCGACCGGGCGGCGGGGACCGA
>Ga0134123_10003543_pt1 | contig 10160 bp, 14 predicted proteins | sample KB303_FD_96460 | JGI IMG/M metagenome (GOLD analysis project Ga0134123, IMG submission 96460) | Terrestrial soil microbial communities without Nitrogen fertilizer from Kellogg Biological Station, Michigan, USA - KB3-0-3 | ecosystem: Environmental > Terrestrial > Soil > Unclassified ...
CCTTCGGGACACCAATGGGACACAAAGTCTTCCCTCGGGCTCGGGTGCAATGCCAAACCTCTGTAAACTAGCCACTTTGGAAGGGATGGAGCCGACGATCGGACTTGAACCGATAACCTGCCGGACTTGAACCGATGACCTGCCGATTACGAATTCGTTGCGGCGAGTCGTTCCAAACTAACCCCATGTGTTCTCAATAACAGAACCGAATTTGAGCACATCCAGGAGCATCTCATTCTGCAGAAATAGGACAGCAAATGGGACAGCAATTTCTCTGTCTTTTTGGGATCTGGAACCAGACTTGGCGAAGCAGAAACGGACGCGGCTGATCATAGGATTTCTATTGCAAAGAGGCTGTGCCTCAACCATTGCGGGATAAGAAATTGGCGGAGCTATCAGACACCCCACGAAAACCTGTATCGTACCAACGTTCAAATCGGCGAACTCAATGTTTTGAACGCATGTCTGGCCGCCATCCGGCTTAAGCAACTTCAGGCCCGGCGTCGTGGCGGAGGCTGACGATCTTTTTCCGGGCGATGAGAAAGTCCCTCAATATGCTCTTAAGAGCACATTATCAGATTTAATATGCTCTTAAGAGCACTTTAAGCTTGCCTTTTTGGTTGACCGTTGGATATGCTCTTAAGAGCACATTACAGCACTTAACATGCTCTTGAGGGCACATGGTCGCTAGAAACAACTTGTTTGCAGCTCCCCCCTTTCAGGTCGAACAAGCTTTAAAAAAGGTAGGAAACAATCTGCGCCAGGCCCGTATCCGGCGCAAGCAGACAATCGAGGAAGTCGCCGAGAAAATCGGCACGGGCGTCCGCGCGGTGCGGGACGCTGAAAGCGGCAAGCCGTCGACCACAGTGGCCGTTTATGCCGCGCTGCTTTGGTCATTCGACCTTCTTTCCCCGTTCGAGGAACTCGCCGATCCGCTTAAGGATCGGGAGGGACTTGCCCTCGCTTCCGCAAAGGAGAACCGGCGCGCGCGCAAGGGCGCAGGACTGGACAATGACTTCTAAGGCACCGGAGTGCTTCGTCTACATCACCCTGCCCGGTGCGACCTCTGCCGTCACAGCCGGGAAATTCGTGCTGGACACGACCCGCACCGGCGATCCCCTCGGCCGTTTCGTCTATGGTCGCTCCTATCTTGAGAATGCGCATGCCGTGCCGGTCGATCCGGTCGAGCTCAAGCTTGCAGAGGCGACCTATGAGACCGTCCAGCTCAACGGCGTGTTCGGCGCGCTGCGCGATGCCGGCCCCGATTTTTGGGGCCGCCGCGTCATCGAGAAACACGCGGGCAAGGCACAGCTCGGCGAAATGGACTACCTGCTCCAGTCGCCCGACGATCGTGCCGGCGCGCTCGGTTTCGGCCTGAACAACGTGCCGCCTGCGCCCTTGCGCAAGTTCAACCAGACGATCGACCTTGTCAAGCTGCAGGACCTGGCCGAGGCGCTCGTCAAGGACGAGATCCCGAACGACCCAGCCGCGCCGCAGGTGCAGGAGCTGCTGCTGCTCGGCACTTCGATGGGCGGCGCGCGGCCCAAAGCGGTCGTGCAGAACGCGGAAGGTCTCTGGGTTGCGAAGTTCAACCGCCCCGACGATCGCTGGAACAACACGCGCGTCGAGCACGCGATGCTACGGCTTGCGCGCAGGTGCGGCATCAATGCAGCCGAGAGCCGTATCGAGACCGTGGGCGGAAAAGACGTTCTTCTGATCAAGCGTTTCGATCGCGGAACAACCAAGAACGGGTACACGCGCGCACGCATGGTGAGCGGCCTCACGGTGCTGCGCGCCGGGGAGACGCCGGACGCGCGCGCGCGATGGTCTTATGTCATTTTCGCCGAGGCATTGCGCCGGATCGTTGCCGAGCCGAAGAAAGACGCGCACGAATTGTTTCGGCGCATGAGCTTTAACGCAATGATCTCGAATCTCGACGACCATCCGCGCAACCATGCGATCATCGCGCCGGACCAGCACTGGAAACTGTCGCCGGCTTATGACCTCACGCCCTCACCCGTGGTGGCGCAGGAACGCCGCGATCTGGCGATGCAGGTCGGAGACCAGGGTCGGTATGCGAATGCGAAGAACATTGTGTCCGAGCATGCGCGCTTCCTGCTCGACAAGGAAGAGGCTGTGAAAATCGTCGCGGACATGCGCGCGGCGATCGGTCACTGGTACGACGTAGCGCGGGCGTGCGGGGTTTCAGAGAACGACGCGGAGACTATCCGCGCCGCATTTCTCTATCCTGGGTTTTCCTTGTAGAACGGGACGCCGCGCCTTGCCCACACAACAATTGCGGAATTCCACCTCCTCGTACGCTTCCGCCAGGCACCATTGTCTGTCCATGTTCAGGCTGACGAGGACCAACATGGCGACAATGACCACCATGACCATCACCACCACCACCACGACGATGATGTCGACTACCACGACGTCGACGACCATCATGACCGGCCATGACGATCATGATGACGATCACTAAGATGCCGGCCTGAGTTCACGGAGAAGTTTCGCCAGCGCAGTGACGAATGTCGCACGCAATGTGTGTTGGGCAATCGGTTCAGGAGTGGCTGGCGCCTTAATGCAGACCCTTGCATTTTCTACACCCCTGATTGTGGGCGGCGGTACGAAAATAACCTACGACTTCCTTCTTTACAGGTTCTCTCGTCGTATAAAGCCTCCCGAGGAACGCCCTTGATCAGTTTCTTCAAGCACCCCTGGAATGCCGCGATGGGGTAAGTTTGAAGCGGAAATAGGTGCTTAAACGTGGGGGACACCGAGAGGACAACAAATCTACCCTCGAGCGCAATGCACAAATCTGTAAAACCTAACCCCTGTTTCTTTTCTGTCGCAGAAGGCCACCTGAGCACATCCTGAAGGTTCTCATTCTGCAAAGGACAGCAGATGGGACAGCGATTGCCGTCCTTCGGCGAATTGTCCGGATGTACGGCCTATCCGTCCGACGGGACGTAGTAACCGGCCCTGTGCACGAACGCGCAAGTCTTTGTTGTTCTGAGCCAATGATGCAGATTTTTCGTCCCGAATTTCGAGTACCTGTTTAGGTGAGTTCGTTTTAATGCGCTATTTCTTAGAAATTCATCCGCACATCAATTCCAGTGCTATATCGTCTTGGCCTCGGCAGAACACGTCAGGGTCGGTTCTTCGTTCGTTCGATCAGTCGAAAGGTAAAAGCGTTCATGAGCTCTTCGCCAAGGGAACGGTTCCGACCCTTGCCGGTGTCGATAGACGGAGATGGTTCGCAGATCGAAGTTGCGCGCGCGCCTACAGAAAACCCGCTGTCTTGGGATTTGGATGACGCGGCATTTGATGATTCGCTTGCAGGAACGCTCTCCCAAAGCGATGAAGCTTCTCTTTCATCGTTTCGCTCGACTGGTCTACACGATCGCGTTTCGAACCCTTAGAGACCCTGGCGAAGCTGAGGACGTTGTTCAGGACACGTTCTTCTACTTGCATAGGAGAGCTGGGTTGTTTGACCCGTTGAAGGGTAACGCGAAAGCGTGGATTGTCCAGATCGCCTGTCATCGCGCGCTCGACAGAAAGCTCTACTTGCAACGAAGAGGAGATTACTGTGGCACAAAAATCGAGTCGGTGAATGATACGTTGGCAGGTGGGACGGATTTGGACCGGGAGGTCGGTTCGAAACTTGACCGGGCCCAACTAGAACGCGCTCTCTCGGAGCTGCCCGAGGCGCAACGGCGGACTCTGGAAATGTACCACTTTGAAGGTTTACGGCTGCAGGAGATCGCCGATCAGCGAAACGACTCTCTGAGTAACGTGCGCCACGGCGCAAGGACCCGGTAAGTGCTGTGGATATTGCCCCAACGCTGGCCAAAGAGTTTTCCATCAAACCAGCCGAACCACTCGACGGTCGAGGACTTCTCCTCACAAACGCGAAGTAAGCTCTCTCAGCACCACTGTTCTCCTGCACATCGCGAGGGAAATGGAAATGCGAGAAGCTGTCCGAGGTTGGATCTAACGTCTGCCAACATCAGATGGCAGCTGATGCTCGCACAGGAACAGTTTGCGAACTCACCGCGACGAGTTAGTATGCGAGAGCTGTGGCGGCGCCGCGACATGTTTCGTTAGACGCTGAGTGTGGATCCATGCGAAAACCGAGCGTCGGACCCGGCCAATTCAGCTTGGAAGTCTCACGCGCGCACTCTGTCGATAACGCGCTATTTGCGCCTTCCCTCACTAGGAATGAGTTCAACCGGAATGCCAGGAACCATTGGAGCAAACAAATGAACACCCTTAGCACTGAGCCGAGGCATGAATTGTTGGACCGATTGCGGACGATAGCATTGCTGCAAAACTGGTTATGGGATGAGGCAATAATCATTTCAGATGACTTGACTGTGAAGTCGCTGCGGTCTTGCAGCAGGTTCCCAATTTAGCCGTGCTAACGTCTGGACCGGATGGGGCTCTGACCTGTGAGGATCTCGACAACTTCGTAGAGCATGGCAGTCGAATAGTAGATGTTCACAGCATCAGAATAGACCTAAGCCAGCCGGGAACTTCAACGACCTCGTCGGGCTACTTCGCTTAACCTTAAGTTTTGATCCGCAATTGACGCACAGTTCGATGGCTACGCTATAGGTGGGCAATCCAACGGAGGCGAACGAGCAAAAGTTTCGATGGAATCATTGCGACTTGAAGGAAACTCAACGCCGAATGCCTAAATGCCTCGGTAACTGTGTCTAGCTCATCGAGTCAAGATGCCGGGGGCATCGGTCCTCCCTGGCAAATGTGCCAATCTTTTGATGGGGCATTCACACTCCCTTGATAGTGCTTTTCTAAAATTCGAGTTGATCCAGCACAGCACATGAATTCGTGCTCCCAAGATCATGAACAGCTTTTCCTTCGCGCCAGGTGGCCTAGTTCAACCGCGGAAACTCGAGGTAGATCATGCGCACACGGTCACTCACCATGCGACTCTTTCTATTCGTTGTGTTGATTGTTTCAGTGCAGCTTTTTGGACAGACACCAAATGGCACCGTTAGCAGTCCTAACAGAGGCAACAATGGAGTAGTTGCTGGTCGAGCAGTAGATGCGGCAGGCGCGGTCTTGCGCGGAGCTATCGTGAAGCTTCAGCCTGGTGGGGCAACGACGGTAACCGATGCAACGGGAGAGTTCGCTGTTGGAAACCTAGCACCAGGTGACTACACCCTTACGATTTCCTACATCGGCTTTTCGGCTTTTTCCACTACCGTCAAGGTACTCGCCGCACAAACTGTGCGGGTGGATGCGAAGTTGAACGTCGCGACGAGCAATGAAGCTGTAACGGTGTATGCAGGACGTTCCTATGGCGAGGCAGAAGCGATCAACCGTGAACGCGCAGCCGACAATATCGTGCAGGTACTTCCTGGGGACGTGATCACCAGCCTTCCGAATGCGAATGTCGCCGATGCCATCGGCCGCTTGCCCAGTGTCACTTTGGAGCGCGATGAGGGCGAAGGCAAGTACGTGCAGATTCGTGGGACTGAACCGCGCCTGAGCAACTTGACGATTGATGGCATCAACGTGCCTTCTCCCGAGAGCGGCGTGCGTCAGGTGAAACTCGACACCATTCCTGCGGACCTGGTCGAGTCGGTCGAAATTAACAAAACGCTTCAAGCCAATATGGACGGTGACGGCATCGGCGGATCAGTGGATCTCAAGACTAACAGTGCGGGGAGCTCGCCCACACTTGAGCTGACGGGAATGGGCGGGTGGACCCCAATCATCAACACTCGCTACATCAGCGAGTTCGGCGCGGCGCTTCGTGCCAGCATCATGCCAGCAACGGATTCAACAGTCGAAGAGAAGCAGTACGTTAACTGATTTTGCCTGAAGGGGTCTCCGGAACGGACAGGGTTAGGATGGAGCCGACGATCGGACTTGAACCGATGACCTGCCGGTTGCGGTTCAAATAGCTAAAAGGCTCGGTTTTCAGTGGTTTCCCTGCAGTTGAATTGATCTGTAATGAGCTCTTTTTATCGTGTTTGTTACCAAATTTGTTACCAAATCCCGGACCATGGCTCTGCAAATCAGCTTTCTCCTGAACCGTCTGGAGGCCGCGTCGCCGCACAGCGAACCTCTCATTGGCAGTGCGCTGTGAACGCCGTGGAACCAGAGGGGCCATAGGCGGTGCCCGTCACATCACCGTTGTTGTTAATGCCATCGAGGGTTGAATATGGGAAGTTTGGCACCTGGACGGGTTTTAATACGCCATTGTTGTAAACGAATCCGGAGGTATTAAAGGAGGCGCCCACGCTATTGAGATTGAAGGTCCCGACAATCACCCCAAAACTATTGATGTCGTTCGGGAACGTGCCGTTACCATTGGCGTCAATGATCTTGACAGAGCCGTTTGCTAGTCTGAAACCGTGAAACGGGGTTAAGGGGTCTTGGTTATACCATCCAACGATAGTGCCTCGGTCGCTGATGCTACTGGGGTGTATAGAGAGCGGTTGGCTGATACCCGGTAGTTGCAGCAGGTTAGTGAACACACCATTCTTCAGTTCAAATCCGGTGTAGGAAAAGCTAAAGCCACCGCAACATGCCCAAATTCCCACCATCGAGCCCCAGCGATTGATGCCCAGAAGCATGGTGTCGGTTGGGGGGGCGGAGAACCCGTTGTCGGGGAAGTCCACGGTCGTCGTGTTCGAGCCCGAGACAACTAAACCATGGATGTGGGGGTTGGTGTCTGAGCTATCCATGTACCAGCCCACAGTGACGCCCAGTGCGTTGCGCCGGGTGAAATGCGTCTGGCTTGCCTTGGTGGTGAACACAAATTGACTATTGGGAGTCATGTACGTTTTGAAAGCTCCGTTTGAGTAACGGACGAACCCAAGGCTGGTTTGGGGCAGCGAGTTGCGCTGCTGGCCGGAGCCGGTCGGGCTTTGAATGTCGCCGACCACGGTTCCATACTGATTGATTCCGTGAGGATGAGTGTCTACCGATATGTTAAAGAACTTCCAGTTGGTGCAAGTTGCTGTTTGGATTTGGGGATAACACAGTGCGGAAGAAGAAAACAGAAGCAGGAACACGGAAAAGAGAGGCATTCGAGAAGGCATAGCGCACCTCAGTTCCCACAGAGATGCTGTCCCAAGTTGGCCGGTTGTCCCGCTTGAGTATGCTGCCGATTTCGCCCCGTCATTGGATATTCAGCGGTTTCCTTACTGATTGGTTTGTGATGGGCTTTGCCGCGTTGGTTCTATGTCTTCTGTCGAGATTACGCCAGCAAGCCGACCTTACAATTGCGATTGCTCTTTTGGCGCTAAACCAACCCGGCAAAAAATGCGGATCGAATCCGCCATCAAGCCAATCGGAGCACGTTGGTGGCTCATGCAAGAGACCAATGGGTTTTGGCTCTTGTTTCTGAGGGAAATCGCAATCCAGTCGATTAGAACAAAAATCCGCCGCTTGTCTGGCATTTCGTTCTGGTTGGTGACATGGGGTAAGGGAGCCGGGTTTTGAAAAAGCCCGCTGACCGTGCGAATCAGCGGGCTGGCTCACTGCTTCATCAAAGGGGCTTACAAAAACCAGAGTACCTTTTACGAAAAAGGCGGGGAATACAGTTAATTATGTATGGTGTCGAACGTTCGTTCCTTAGAGTAATGTTAAGCGGAAAGGAGGTATTAAGGCTCCCAACTCCCACCGTTTCCCGCCCTCATCAACAGTGAAATACAAAGCTGAACTAGAAGAGATTCTCACCTCCGAGCTGTGCAAACAGCAACAGGGGATTTCGCGAGTCGGTGTTTCAGTGGACGGACAATTCGCGATCTATAACGTTGGTGACTGCTATACACTGCGAAGGCTTTCCCCCGCCGCAAAAGCGTTTCTCGACCACAGAGATGCTGACCTTCTGCGCGAAGGCCGTTTGTTCCTATAAAGTGTGAGGCAAATCAAGGCCCGGCGAATGTCGCCTTCGTGGACCTCTGAGAAAATAGTCTCCCGCAGAAGCATTATGCAGACCGGCGACTTCTCGATACGACCCTGCGTACCCGAGACTTTGGCTTCACGACGGCAACCGCAGGTTCTGTCAATGCCTGTGCCAGCGTTCCCGGCTTCCGAATCTCCACCTCCGGTTCCGTGGTGACATAGGTCTTCTCAGTGACAACTTCGGTCGTCGGCTTGGGAACTTCTACAACAACAATTTTGCGTTTATTTTTCTTAGTGGCCATTTCGCGTCTCCCGTTTTAAGAGAAGGAGAAGCGACGAAATGGGTTGCTCTGGCGTATCGTTTTCGCCGAGATTCTAGACGATGGACACAAGGTAATACAGGCTATTCCGGATTGCGGTAACTTAGCTCAGCAGCTACCCTGCCGCATGCACCCAAAACAGAACGTGCAACCTGTCGATGGTCGTTGGCTCACCATTGAAGAAGTACGCATCGTCAGCGATCTGCGAATAATGCACGCTAAAGTCGACGAACTGTACCAGCTCGTGATGGCGCTTAAACGGCGACATAGTGAAGCTGCAATCGTGAAGTACGCTGACCAGCCCATCCTTACTGAGGACATTCAAAAGGTTGATGAAATTTATCTTTGGTTCGTTCGGGTGAAAGAGACCAGCATCGCACAAAGGCCCTAGAGCTGGGAATGGCTCCGTTCTGCTTGTCGCGGATCACCCACCAATGAGCGCACGAGTTCAAGGAGCCGTTCCGGTTCACCGCTGGTGATGTTGTGGTCCGCGTAATCACATTTTCCGCCAATTCGGCTCGTCAGGAATATGATCGGCACTTTGTCGGTCGTGGTCCGAATGTACTTCGCAATTTGCTCACAATTGAGTTCTGAATCATCGACGAGTACCGCCATCGAGATATTGGGAAAAAGGTGAAAAAGGTCGAGAGTCTCGCGATTTGAATGCGCGGTAAGAACGTTATATTTGGCGGTCTCAAGCACTAACTTCCGAACCGAAAGAGCTTGGACCGGCTCGGGTTCAGCTACTAGCAACGTGGGGCGAGCCATGTAAACTTGGATGAGTGATTGCGGGTTCGCTTCACCGCCTCCGGGCAGAATAGATACGAATTTCGGATTCTAGAAGCTCTCGATTTCCCTTGTCACTCACGCAACGACACCGAGCATATTCTCTTCAAAAATTCGGAAGCGGAGATTGGACAATACATTAGCTCGGCTTTTACGATTGCCTGCTCCGTTTCAGCTACTGCGCCCGGCGCGGGATCCGTACGCGTCAAGTAGACCCCTGCTTCGTGCACTCCGCCCGCGCCGTTGACCAATCGCCTTTATTGATGTCCTCTCGAAAGAATTGATGTCCGAAAGCTACAGCTACCAACGTCTAACTTTTTCGCTGAGCATGAAAAATCCCACCCCACGAGTTAAAGATGGTGCGGCCCGCGTCGATGCCGGACGACGACAGTGGCACCGAGTACCCGGTTATCGAAATCCTCCACAATTTGTGGCATTGTCTCTGAGGCTTCCCCAATCTAGGGAACAATGAACCATGAACCAACACGAACTCGGGTGGGACGCAGCAAAACAAGAATGGTTCTGTATCAGATGCCTTCGCTCATCAGATCACAGCACAAAAGAAGACGCGGAACGTGAACTCAGCCAATTTGAGTGCTCGCCGCCGAAAGCGCCTTGGACTCCCTGACCGGTGTCACGTCGTCTTGCGAGTGCGCTGGCGGCCAGCGCGCTATCCGCGAGTGAACCCCACTTGTCTATCTTAGCGGCAAAAGCATGCACTTCGTCCGATTCTGGCAGAATGGAATGCAGGTGGAAAAATAGGGGCCAGCCTGAGGAGACCTGAACTGGCCCTTCGGAGAAGCGACTAAGACTGTCGAACGCCTTCCCCCAGAAGGCGCTAGGTTCACCCTAAGCTTGTATCCATGCAGCGGTCAATTCCCCAAACGGTGTAGCCAAGTGAGGCGGAAGTACATCAGCGCAGCGTGAGGAAGAGAGTTTAAATACGTTGGGATTGAAACGGCTAAAGGTGATTTCTTCCGGGATCCGAAACCGATCTAGGCCGTTAATGAGCATTATCGGCGATTAACACCGGAAAGGTTGGCCTTCCCCCATAATGATAGGGCCGAATCTCATGAAGCGATTCATCGGAATTACTGCCTTGGGCGGTGCATTGTTATTATTCTTCGCTTTCGGAATAAGGTCCTTCTTCTTCATTCAGTCAACACG
>Ga0134123_10003544_pt1 | contig 10159 bp, 9 predicted proteins | sample KB303_FD_96460 | JGI IMG/M metagenome (GOLD analysis project Ga0134123, IMG submission 96460) | Terrestrial soil microbial communities without Nitrogen fertilizer from Kellogg Biological Station, Michigan, USA - KB3-0-3 | ecosystem: Environmental > Terrestrial > Soil > Unclassified ...
GCGGTAGCTGTCTTGCGTGGTGTAGCGGCCGGCGGTGTCGATCAGCACCGCGTCGGAGGTGAACCACCAATCGCAATTGCGGGTGCCGCCGGCGCCGCGCAACGCCTTGGGCCCGAGCTCGGAAGCGAACGGAAAGTCCAGCCCCGAGTTGACGATGGTGGTGGTCTTGCCGGCCCCAGGCGCGCCGATGATCATGTACCAGGGCAGCTCGTAGACGTAGGTGCGGCGCCGCAGCCAGCCGCGCGTCGACTTGCCCTGCACCCGGCGGCCGCGCAGCACCTGCAGCGCCTGCGTGAAGCGCTGGCCGATCACTGCCACCTCGGGCGCGCCGGGGGCCGCCGACTCGACACCCCGCGGCGCGGGCGCGAGCCCGTCGAGCAGCTGGTGGTTGCGGCGCGCCGACGACCACGCGCGCCACGCCACGTGCAGCGCGAACAGCAGCAGCACGCCGGCGATCGCCAGCGCGCGCGCGCGGTCGCCGGCCAGCGGCACCGTGTCACCGATGCGGATCAGCGGGCCGACGAACCACACCAGCGCGCCGGCCGCGTACAGGCCGAGCGCGATCAGCAGCGCGCGCACGTGGGTGAGGAGCTCGGGGCGCATCGCGAACGCTTCGGCTCAGCCTTCGGGGCGCGGCAGCAGCAGCTGCACCTCGACCCGGCGGTTGCGCGCGCGCGCCGCCGGGGTGTCGTTGGGGGCGCGCGGCTCGGTCTCGGCGCGACCTTCGGCGCGCACGCGCGCAGCAGGCAGGCCGCTCTCGACCAGTGCCGCGGCAACCGCCTGCGCGCGCTCGCGCGACAGGTGCCAGTTGGACGGGAAGCGCAGCGACTCCAGCGCCTGATCGTCGGTGTGCCCGACCACCTCCACGCGCCCCGCCAGCCCGGCCATCGCCTGCGCAATGCGGCGTAGGCGCTCGCGCTGCGCCGCCTGCAGTTGCGCGCTGCCGGGCACGAACAGCGTGTCGGCGCTCAGCGTGACGATCGAGCGCTGAACTTCGTCGACGACCTCCAGCGCACCGGCGTTCAGATCGTCGGCCAGCAACGGCGCCAGCCGCGGCTTGGCTGCGGCGGTGGCTGGCGCCGGCGACGCCACGGTGGTTTGCACCGCATGCAGCTGCTGCAGCAGCGGCGCCGCCTGACGACTCAGGCGCGACGACATCCACAGCAGCGCGGCCAGCACCAGCGCGGCACCGATCACCAGCGTGATCCACAGCGGCACCTGCGTCAGCGTCGGCGCGCGCCGCGTCACGCCGGCCCAGTGTTGCGACAGCGTGCGCGCATCGCTCGACAGCTGCCCCGGGCGCACCTGCTCGAGCAGGCGCTCGCCCAGCGCGTCGAGCTCGGCGCGCCCGTTGGGTTGCCCGGCATAGTGCCCCTGCAACCCGAGTGCGATGCAGACGTAGAACAGCTCGAGCAGCGGCGCGTTGGCCTGCGGATCGGCGCTCAGCCGCTCGAGCAGCTCGAACACCTTGTCGGCGCCCGTCTCATCGTCGTGAAACTCCTGCAGCAGGCCCTTGGTGCCCGGCGGCGGGTTGGCGCCCCACGGCGTGCCGGCGATCGCCTCGTCGATGAACGTGCACAGCAGGTAGCGCGCCGCGATCACCTGCGGCCGGCTCACGCCGCTGGCGCGCGCGCGTTCCTCGAACTCGCCGATCAGCCCGAGCAGCTGGCGCTGCAGGCCGGAGCGGTCGTTGTGCGCGCTGGTGGCGCGCAGCTGCGCCTGCAGCGCGAGCAGCGGTCCGGCCGCCACCAGCAGCGGATTGATGCCCGCCACCAAGTGCTGCAGCGTCGCACCGGGGCGGGCGGCCCCGGCGGGCGACTTGTTGCCGCGCGACGGGCTGGCGCGTCCGCCCGGGCGCGGAATCAGCAGCGTGCGCTCGGAGTCGATCAGTACGGTGCGGTCGTCGGCGCTCACGCGGGAGTCCTTCGCCTTGGCGCCGACAGCTGCGCCGCGGTCAGCCTGGGATCAAGAAGGCTACACCTCGACGAAGCCGGCCTCGCGCATGAAGCGCTCGCGCACGGCATCGTTGTCGAGACTGCCCGCCACCTTGGCGAAGAAGTCGCGCCGGCTCACGCCCTCGGTGGCCGCGCGCTTGGCAATCACCTTGCCGATCGGGCCGATGTAGCCGATCAGCACCTTGGTGGCACGCTCGAGGTCGGTCGCGCTCAGCAGGTCGCCCGGGCGGGTGCCAGGCGGGGCGGTGGACACCTCGGGCATCTTCGGCGTGATGCGCAACGGCGTGGTCATCGGCTTGCCGAGCACCGCGCGCGCAAAGGCCGAGCGTTCCTTCGGGTCGTCGATCGCCGGCATCAGCGCGCCCACCAGCGACTCGAGGTCTTTGTTCTCCTTGGCGGCACGGCGCACCAGCACCTTGGCGACCGGGCCAACGTACTTGGCGATCTCGACCTCGACGCCGGCCAGCACGACGCCGCTCCAGCCGGTGGGCGGCGGCGCGCTCGACCCGGCCACCGAAAACGTCTTGGGCGTCGACGGCGCGGCCCCGCCGCTGCCTGGACCCGGCTCCGCGAATGCCGACTTCGAGCGGTGCGTCACGATCGTCGCCTCGGAGATCGTGTTGGCCACCGGCTGCGCATAGGCGTCGAGGATCGCGCTGCGGAACTCGCCGGCGCTCTGGAAGCGATCGGACGGTGCCTTGGCGATCGCCTTGGACACGATCGCGTCGTATTGCGGCCAGCGGTGCGACGGGTCGGCCCGCGACGCTGCCTCGGGGTCGTGGTAGCAGACGTCGTGCATGATCGCCTCCGGCCCGCCGCGAAACGGCGACTTGCGCGCCAGCAGTTGATAGAACACCACGCCGGCAGCGAAGATGTCCATCCGATGGTCCACCTGACCGCCGAGGTAGAGCTCCGGCGCGATGTAGCCGGGCGTGCCCATGATCACGTTGGTGCGTGTGCGGTCGGCGCTTTCCAGCCGCGCGATGCCGAAGTCGGTGAGCTTGATGCGGCCGTTGCTCATCACCATGATGTTGGCCGGCTTGATGTCGCGGTGCCAGACCGTGGCGCTGTGCGCATAGTGCAGCGCATCGAGCAGCTGCGACATGATGCTGACGGTGTCCTGCTCGTCGAAGCTGGTGCCGTTGGCGATGTAGTCGCGCAGGTTGTTGCCCTCGACCAGCTCCATCGCGATGAACGCGTAGCTGGAGTCCTCGCCGTACTCGTAGACCGCCACGATGCCAGGGTGGTTGAGCGCCCCGGCGGCCTGCGCCTCGCGCTGGAAGCGGCTCGACAGCGTGTCGGACGCGTACTGGCTGCTGATGCCGGAGGCGGCGATGCCGGTGCCGGCATCGTCGTCTTCGAGCAACTCCTTGCGAATGGTCTTGATCGCCACCGGCCGCTTGATGACCGGGTCGTAGCCCTTGAACACGATGCCCATGGCGCCGCGGCCGATCACGCCGGTGATCGGATACTTGCCGAGCTTCTCGGGGACTTTGAGCGTGGCCATCGTGTCGGGGAGCGGGCGCCTCGGACAGGGTCAGCTGTCGAGCATTTTCATCGCCTGGACCATGCTGGTGCGCATGCGGCCGATCGAACGCGCGAGCACGCCGATTTCATCACGCGACGTGCGCCTGAATTCGGGGATCTCGAGTTCGCCCAGGCTCACGCGATCGGCGAACTGCGACAGCTTGGTCACCGGGCGGATCACCAGCATCCACAGCATCAGGTTGAGCACCACGGCGATCACCGCGAACACGATGCCGGTGGAGGTCATGAACACCTTGAATGCCTGGTTGGCGCGATCGAGCGGCACCTGCGTCGGCACCGAGATGATCTGCGCGCCCACCACTTCGTTGAGCTGCCAGCCGAAGCCGTTGGCCGGGCCATAACGCTCGATCAGCGTCGGTGGCGCGGCGTCGACCGTGCTGTGGCACTGCAGACAGTTGGGGTTGCCGATGCGCAGCGGCCGTGCCACGTAGAACGAGCGCCCGGTGGGGGTGTCGCGGTCGCCCACGATCTCGATCGTGTCCTTGTTGTTGCGGAACTGGTTGACGATGTCGGTCTCCCACTCCACCGCGCGGTTGCGCGGGTTGGTCGGGTTCAGCACCGCCTCCTTGTAGGCGTACTCGGTGTGCTTCTGACGCAGCCCGTTGAACACCTCGGTGGCGGAGAACGCCGGTACTGTCTGCGGCAGGAAGGTGTATTTCATCTGCGTCTGCAGCAGCGGCGCCACCTGTCCCGAGGTGTAGGTGCGGGTGGCGATCGCCGCGTCCATCAGCAGGCGCGCGCTCTGCGCGATCTCGTCGCGCGCGTTGCGCTCCAGCAGCGACCACGAGACCTGGCTGATCGCGGCCAGGCCGGCGGCGAAGATCAGCAGAAAAATCAGGTTGAATTTGAGCAGCAGTCTCATCTCTCAGGTCTCCACAGTCGTCAGCGGGCCGCCGCGGTGGGCGTGGCACCGGAGGCTGCCGACGCCGGCTTGGCAGGGTCTTTCGGCAGGTATTTCTCGGGGAAAAGCACCGGGTCCCACTCGGGGTGGGACGACAGGTTGGCGATCAGCGCCGAACGAAACGCGGGCTCGCGCGCTTTCGCGCGCCAGCGCTCGATGAACTGGCGGCGAAACGGCAACTCCGACTTCAGCCACGGCTCGACGTCGGCATAGGCAAAGTCGGGCGCCGCCTTCGGCTGGACCTCGCGGTCCTTGTACTTGTCGCCGCGCAGCGGCAGCGAATCGCGGAATGGCCGCGGCAATTCGGCCAGGAACTGCGGCGGCGGGCTGCCGCCCACCGTGCCGCGCGTGGTGCCGGGCTGGCGGCGATAAGACTGTCCCTGGCGCAGGCCGATCGCGGCATTCGCCGGGCGCTCCACCAGCTTCAGGTCGCCACGTTCGGCGAACAGCGTGGCCTCGTTGGGCTTCAGTTGCATGACCACCACACCGGGCAGCAGCCCGATCTCGAGCAAGGGCGAGCGGAATTCGAATGCCCGCGCGTTGCCGTCCTTGCGTGCATTGGTCAGCTTGAACCAGCCGCCCAACGCATATAACGTCCTTTCGGCCTTCAACCGGACAGGCCCGCCGATCATGATGCGCGCGTTGGGCCCGACCGCGAGCACGGTCTGCTCGACCAATTCGACCTGCGCGAACGCGCCGTCGCCCATCTCGAGGATGTCGCCCTGCTGCAGGCGCACGCCTTCGGCCGCACGCCAGCGGCCGGCCGCCCGCGTGATGAGGGCGTCGCCATCGAGGATCGTGATCGTGCCGGCGACGTCGGCGGCCATGGCGCCGCCTGCGGCAAACAGCGCCGCACACAGCAGAAAGATCCCCCTCAGCATGCACGAACCTCCAGTCGAACGCACACGCAAAAACGCATGCGCGTTGTGACTCACAATCTAGGTGGTGCGTTCATCGAGTGTCAATCCTGCTAAAGGGAGAGGCAAACGGGGTTGCACGCACAGGGTCCCCCCTAGGTTGCACGGGTGCGGCTGCCAGCATCGCACGACGTTCACGCACGCACTCGCAGATCGACTCCAGCATCGCGATGATCGGCATTCAGGTCGTCTCTCGGCATGGCGCGGCACCCGCGACGCCCACCACCGTCTGGTTCGGAGCCTCCGGCGGCGACATCGGCCGCAGCGCCGAGTGCACGCTGTCGCTGCCCGACCCCGAGCGCCACATCTCGCGCCGACACGCGGTGGTCACGCTGCGCCAGGGGCGCCATTTCCTGCAGTCGTTGTCGGCCAACGTCGCGCTGGTGCTCGAAGGCGTGACGCTGGCGCCGGGCGAGGAGGCGCCGCTGGCGGCCGGCATGCAGATCACGCTGGGCGCCTACACCTTGCAAGTGCTCGAGGAGCCGGAGACGCTCGGGCTGTCGCGGCAGCCGTTGGCCGCACCGGCCGCGCCACCCGCACCTGTCGTGCCGGCCGCCCCGCCGGCGGTGGCCGCACCCCCTGAGCCGGTGCCCCCGCTGGCGCCGGCCGAGGTCGACTTCGTCGTCGGCGACACCGGCGAGATGATGCGTGCCGGGCTGGCCTCGTCGGCCCAGGCCGACTGGGCGCGCGCGCTGCAGCAAGGGGTCGGCGTGGCGGTGGGCACGCTGACGCCCGAACTCGCGCAGCGCATGGGCGAATTGCTGCGTGCGATGACGCGCGGCACGCTCGAGCTGCTGACCGCGCGCATGGTCGCCAAGCGCGAGCTCGGTGCCGCCGCCACCCAGTTGCGCACGCGCGAGAACAATCCGCTGAAGTTCTCCCCCGACATCGACGCCGCGCTGACCCACCTGTTGGGCCCGACCGAGCGTGGCTTCCTGGACCCGCAGGCCGCGGTGGCCGAGGCCTTCGACGACCTGCGCGCGCACCAGGTGGCGCTGTTGGCCGGCATGCGGGCGGCGCTCGACAGCGTGATGTCGCGCTTCGACCCGTCGGTGCTCGAGCAGCGGTTGGCGCCCGGCAGTGCCCTGGAGAACCTGATCCCGACCAACCGGCGCGCCCGGCTGTGGAGCTCCTACGGAGAGGAATATGCACGCATCGTCAGCGAGATCGAGGACGACTTCGACGCCCTGCTCGGACGTGCCTTCCTGAAGGCCTACCAGGCGCAGTTGCAGGCGCTCGAAAGCGACCGCGGACGCGGCGCCGACAAGGGCTGACAACCCGTCCGAGGGCCACCCGCTCCCCTTGGATGAGCACCCGTTTCCGGTCTGGCCGGGCTAGGGTCGTCCGCCACTAGGGTTGGCCGCAAAACAAGTTGAACCGGCGGCTGGGGGCCGGCAACCCAAAGGGGACGACACCTTTGCCGCCCCGGAGGATCCACCATGCCCCGACTGCTGTCCGTTGCCGCCCTGCTGATCGGTGCCGCCGCTTCGCTGGCGGCCTATGCCGGCGACGTGAAGGTGTTCCGCAACGCCGAGACGGTCGACCCCACCGAAGTGGCCCAGATCCTCGACCGCTCCGCCCCCATCAAGATGCGCTCGCTGCGCCTGCTCGACGACCGCTCCAGCGGGGCGCTGGCCGCCACGTCGGCCGCCGCCGCGGCAGCGGCCAGCAACGCGGCCCGCCCGTCGGCCCTGTCGCTGCCGGTGCCGTTCGCCTTCGACTCCGCCGACATCCTGCCGGCGGCCAAGCCGCAGCTCGACGCCATCGCCGCCGGCATCCGCATGCTGCCGGCCGAGCAGAAAGTGGTGATCGAAGGCCACACCGACTCGGTGGGCGCCGAGGAATACAACGACGAGTTGTCGCAGCGGCGCGCGCAATCGGTGCGCCGCTACCTGGTGGCCACGCACGGCATCGAGGCCGCCCGCCTGGAAGCGGTGGGCTTCGGCAAGCACCAGCCGCTGCCGGGCCGCAGCCCGCTGGCCGGCGAGAACCGCCGCGTGCAGTTCCGCGGCGAATGAGCCGAGCCCAGGGAAGACGAGCCCCCATCTGCGGCGCTGCCGATCCGTTCGAGGTGATTACCATGCGTTCACAGCAATCGACCCCCACGCGCTGCGGATGGACAACTCACAAGTGCTGCGGCTGCTCGGCCGCATCGAACAAGCCGACGAGGGCGCGTTTCGCGAGCTCTATTGCGCGTTCTCGCGCAAGCTCTACGCGTACGTGCTGAGGCAGCTGTCGGACCCCGCGCAAGCCGAGGAAATCGTGGCCGATACCCTGTACGAAGTGTGGAAGGCGCCCGCCAAGTTTCGCGGCGAGTCGCAGTTCTCCACTTGGCTGATCGGCATTGCGCGCAACAAGGTGCTGATGCACTGGCGCGGCCGCAAGCCCGATGCCGACCACGACGACGTGGCCGACCTGGCCGAGCAGCTGGCCAGCGACGCGCCCGGGGCGTTCGAGCAGATGGCGCAAAACCAGCGTGCCGACGGCGTGCGCACCTGCGTCGACAAGCTCAAGGCCGACTTCCGCGAGTGCGTGCACCTCGTGTTCTACGAGGGCATGGCGCTGGCCGAGGTGGCACGCATCCAGCAGATCCCCGAGGGCACCGTGAAGACCCGCTTGTTTCACGCGCGCCAGAAATTGAAGCAATGCCTGCAGCGCATGCTCGCCAGCGAAGGCGAGGCGCCGCTCGGAGAACTGTCATGAAAGAACGATTCGACGAACTGCTGCCGTTCTACGTGAACGAGACCCTCGACGACGCCGAGCGCGAGTGGGTCGACGATTACCTGCGCGAGCACCCCAAGTCGGTGGCCGAGCTGCAGTGGTACCGCACGCTGCAGGAGACGATGCGGCGCGACGCCCCCGCGGTGTCGGCCGAAGTCGGCCTCGACAAGGCGATGGCGCGCATCCGCGCCGAGAGCGCCCCCAGCCGCGCGCCCGCACAACAGGCGCCCGGTTTCGGCGAGCGCTTGCGCGCCTTCTTTTCGTCGATCACACCGCAGCCGTTGCTGCGTCCGGCGCTGGCCGGGGCGCTGGCGGTGGTGGTGGTGCAAGGCATCGTGATCGCCAACCTCTCGACCCAGCCCGGCGAGGGCAGCGAGATCCGTGCGCATCGGCCCACCGTGGTCGATCCGGGCCCGTTCCTGAAGGTCAACTTCAAGGCCGACGCACGCGAGGCCGATATCCGCATGCTGCTGGTCGAGATCGACGGCACGCTCGCCGGCGGCCCCGGCCAGCTGGGCGACTGGTACGTGCGCATTCCCGAGGCGCGCATCGCCGTCGCCGCCGACAAGATCAAGGCCAGTGCGATCGTCGACGGCGTGGCGCGCGTCGATGCGCTGCCGGCGCGCCCCTGAGGACGAGTCGATGGACGCGACGCGACGCCGCTTCGTCACCGCGCTGGGCTGGGCCGCTGCAGCGCCGCTGCTGGCAGCGGCCAGCCGCGGCGCGCGCGCGGCCGCGGGCTCGCGCGTCGCGCTGGTGATCGGCAACGCCGGCTACAAGGTGGGCGCCCTGAAGAACCCGATCAACGACGCACGCGCCATCGCCGGCTCGCTGCGCAACATGGGGTTCGAGGTCACGCAGCGCGAGGACACCTCGCTGCGCGACATGATCGAGAGCCTGCGCCAGTTCTCGGTGCAAGGGCAGAACGCCGAAGTGCGCGTCGTCTACTACGCGGGGCACGGCCTCCAGGTGAAGGGTCGCAACTACCTGCTGCCGGTGGACACCGAGATCCGCGCCGAGGACGACGTGCCGGGCAAGAGTGCCGACCTCAACGAGTTCCTGAACCGTCTGAGCTCGATCAAGAACGGCATCAACGTCGTGATCCTCGATGCCTGCCGCAACAACCCGTTCTCGGGCGTCGAGATCGTCGGTCCGGACGGCCGGCGCCTGAAGTTCCGCGGCGCCACGCCGTCGGGTCTGGCGCGCGTCGAGGCCCCGCTCGGCACGATGGTGGCGTTCTCGACCGCGCCCGATGGCGTCGCGCTCGACAACCCCCAGGAGAAGAACAGCCTGTTCGCCAAGCACCTGCTGGCGCAGATGCAGGAGCCCGGGCTGCCGGTGGAAATTCTGTTCAAGCGCGTGCGCCTGGCGGTGGCCAGCGAGACCAACCGGGTGCAGGTGCCTTGGGAGAGCTCCAGCCTGACGGGAGACTTCTGCTTCCGCACGATGGCCGGTGGCTCCTGCAGCTCCGGCCGCTGAACCGCTGTCCCGCGCGTTGCGCACCCTCGACGTTTGCGTGATGGCGGGGACCGGCGGGCCTACTCGGCGCGCGATCCGAAAGTCGGCCTGCGCGCCCAGCCGCGCGGCGAGCCGACTGCCGAAACGGACCGCACTGCGCTAGACGCAGCGCTTGGCGGCAAACGCCGCCAGATCCTTGGCGAACCGGTCGGCTTCCTGGCGATGCGGCGAATGCGCCGCTTTCCGGTACGTGCGCACGGTGCCGTCCGACAGCGTGTCGCGGTAGTACTGGCCAAGCGGCAGGCCGCCGTAATGGTTGCTGAGTCCGCCGAGCACGACCATCGTCGGCACCGACAACCGCGCGATCACCTCGCGGAAGTCGGCCTCGGCCAGGCTTTCGATCATCGACAGCACGCGATCGGCGCCGCTGCCGCGCGCCAGCTTGACAAGCATCCAGCGCACCAGGCGGCCGGCCAGTGCATCGGGTGCTGCGGCCTGTTTCTGCGGCAGCAGCCTGGTCAGGATCTCGGTGGCCACGGTTTCGGCAAAGTCGTCGCGCAGGCGGGCCAGCGTGTGCTGCACCTGGGCACGCGTCAGCGAACCGAACAGTCCGAGCTTCCAATGCTCGTCGGTGGTGATGCGAGGCGATTGATCGATCA
>Ga0134123_10003548_pt1 | contig 10151 bp, 8 predicted proteins | sample KB303_FD_96460 | JGI IMG/M metagenome (GOLD analysis project Ga0134123, IMG submission 96460) | Terrestrial soil microbial communities without Nitrogen fertilizer from Kellogg Biological Station, Michigan, USA - KB3-0-3 | ecosystem: Environmental > Terrestrial > Soil > Unclassified ...
AGCATAAGCAGTGGTCTCGCCGGCTTCCCACGCCACCAGCGAACCGGTTGTACGAGTCGCCATCGACCCTGCCATCTCATCGTAACCATGGAAGATGGTGTGCATCACACCGGCGCCGCGTGTGGAGGTGAGGAACTGATAACGAAAGCCGAGCAAACCACGTGTGGGTGCGATGTAGACCATGCGCGTCATACCCTGACCCGCATCATGCATCTCTTGCATCAAGCCGCGTCTCACCCCGAGCATTTCCACCACCGCGCCGACAGTCTCATTGCTCGTCTCGATATGAACTTCTTCATAGGGTTCGAGCAAGGCGCCATCATCAGCCTTGTGGAAAATCACCTCCGGACGTGACACCTGAAATTCATAGCCCTCACGGCGCATGGTTTCGATCAGGATCCCAAGGTGTAACTCACCGCGGCCCGAAACAAGGAAGTTCTCAGCCGATTCGGTTTCTTCCACGCGCAGGGAAACATTGGTGCGAAGCTCTTCAAATAAACGTTCGCGCAGTTTGCGTGATGTGCTCCACTTGCCTTCCAACCCGGTAAATGGCGAAGTATTCACGCCAAAGGTCATGCGGACAGTGGGCTCCTCCACTTTGATGGTTGGCAACGCAATTGGGTTCGCCGGGTCGCCAAGTGTTTCGCCGATGGCAATACCTTCAAGACCGGCGAGGGAAACAATATCACCGGCGCTGGCTTCTTCAATTTCAATTTTGTTCAAGCCCTGGAAGGTATAAAGATATTTTGCCTGTTCGGGGAGATTGCGACCGTCCACAGTTAAGCGTGCCAATTTCTGGTTGGCTTTGATCTTGCCGGCAAAGATGCGACCGATCGCAGTGACGCCGCGGTAATCGTCATATCCGAGAGTAGTGACAAGCAATTGTAACGGCGCCTCCAGGTCAACTTTGGGAGCGGGAATGTGCTTGAGGATCACGTCAAATAAAGGCTGAAGGTCAGGACCCAGCTCTGTGGTGAGTCCGGCACGCTGATCGATGCCGATGGCATAGATCACCGGGAAGTCCGCCTGCTCTTCAGAAGCACCAAGCTCGATAAATAAATCAAATGTTTCGTTGAGCACGCGGGAGGGTTCAGCATCCTTGCGGTCCACTTTGTTGATGACGACAATGGCTTTGTGTCCCATTTCAAGTGCTTTCTTAAGCACAAAGCGCGTCTGCGGCATGGGACCTTCCGCTGCATCCACCAGCAGGAGGACTCCATCCACCATGTTCATGACACGCTCCACTTCCCCGCCGAAGTCGGCGTGTCCGGGTGTGTCGACAATATTGATCTTGATCGGCTTGCCGGTATTGGGATCGTTGAGCGTGATCGCGGTATTCTTGGCGAGGATGGTAATTCCACGTTCGCGTTCGAGATCATTCGAATCCATCACACGTTCTTCCACGTGCTGGTTGTCGCGGAAGGTATGCGACTGGCGCAGGAGACCGTCCACGAGCGTGGTTTTGCCGTGGTCAACGTGCGCGATGATGGCGATATTACGGAGGTCGGTTCTTTCGATTTGCATTTCTAGCTCTCAGCTTTCAGTGAACAGCCATTAGCGATTGGCTTGTAGCGGTTAATTATGAGTTACAGGCGATAAAAAAGCCCCAGCCAAAAGGGCCGAGGACTTTTTGGTTCGGCGTGCGGGCTATATTCTATCAGAGAGGGATGGTTTGGGGAAGGGAGATACTGATATTTCACTCCGAACTCGCACAACGGAAGCCGACCCCGTCGTATGAGTCATCCAAGCCATACCACAAGCAGTATGCCGAACGGCCATACCCAAAAGTAAAGTTATAGGAGCCCCCGCGCATACTGCGGTAATCGGTGATCGCCGGGTCCACGCCCTGCGGATTCTTTGCCGGGGAAATCTCGTAGTAATTTTTGAGGGATGAATTAAACGGATCCACTTCGATAAAGGCATCATGTACCCATTCCCAAACATTGCCGCCCAGGTCAAGCGCGCCATAAGCGCTGGCGCCAGCCGGGAAACTGCCCACCGGGGCAGATCGCACAAATCCGTCACAATTGGTTCTTTGATCCTGCATTACGGATGCGTCCAATTCGGTCTCGTCATCAAAATTACCCATTTTGCAATCATAGTCATTCCCCCAGGGGAAGACACGCTGCTGATCGATGTAAGGATCCCAAATGGCGACCTTTTCCCATTCCGCTTCGGTCAACAGGCGACGCCCCACCCAGGAACAATAATTGGCTGAGTTAGTCCATGAAACGTATTCCACAGGATGGTTTGCGTACGCCGGGTCATTGTAGAAGATCAGGGAGGATGGTTTTTCGCATGCGCCTGCGTCCACACATCTGGAATACATGGAATTTGTAATCTCGGTCTTATCAACCCAGTAGGCATCCAAATCCACTTTGTGCACCGGCTGTTCATCGGTCAATCCGATCCTGCTCCCCATGAGAAAATCTCCCGCCGGGACGTAGACCATCGTCATCTGATCGGCTCTGGAAACCTGGGTGAGCCCGAGTTTATCCAGATCGGCCTCTTTGTTGATCGTGAAGATATCGCTGGTCGAGGGAGTTGCATTCGCTGAACTACACGCGCTTAACATCACACCCAATACCAAAATACAGGTCAATATTTTGTAAATCGAGGCGGTCATAAGCTCTCCTACAGATATCTGGACTACCTTGCCAGGATTAATTATACAGCTTTCGCGATTTCGCGTTATAATGCGGATACTATGAGATACGAAACATCAGGCAACATTTTCCTGTGCATCGGCATGCGCGGATTTAACAACTCGGGGCTTCCTCGAATCGCGCCTGTTGACCAGAGTTAGTACCTGTTATTTGACACTCTCACGCCGCAGGCTCACCTGCGGCATTTTTGTTTAATACTTTGCCTGCCCTTGGAGTAGCTATGATCTCGATCACCGTTTCAAATGCCACCCTCATCCTCGGTTCTCACGCCATCTTCCGCGACCTGAACTGGGAAGTTCAGCACGACCAGAAGATCGGGCTCATCGGCCCGAACGGCGCAGGGAAGTCATCGCTGCTTAAGTTGATCATCGGTGAACATGAACCGGAAAAAGGCGGAACCGTGATCCGCGCCAGGGGTGTGACCGTTGGCTATCTGCCTCAACATCCCGAATTCGACCCGGAGAGGACTGCCATCGCGCTGGCTTTGGAAGGGAACGCGCGTGTGGCTGAGATCGAAACCGAATTACAGCGAATCGAAAATAAATTAGGCGAACCGGAAGTTTACAATAATCCCAAGGCGCTTGAACGCACCCTCGACGCGCAGCATAAAATGCTGGAAGAGTTCGAAGCGCTGGGCGGTCTAAATTACGAATCGCGCATCCGGGAAATATTGCGCGGCTTGGGCTTACCCGAATCCGATTTCGAGAAACCGGTCGGCGTGTTGAGCGGCGGGCAGAAGATATTGATTGGGCTGGCGCGCCTGATGTTGGCAAATCCTTCAGTGCTGCTATTGGACGAGCCCGACAATCACCTCGATATGCCCGGCAAGGCATTTCTTGAAAAATTGATCATAGAATATCCCGGTGCAGTGGTCCTTATTTCTCATGATCGCTATATTCTGGATGCGGTTGCCACGCACATCGCCGAGATCGAGGACGGCAAAATAACAACGTTTATCGGCAACTACACAGAATTCATTATAGACAAGGAAGAACGGCTTGCCCGGCAGGAGGAACTCTATCAAATCCAGCAGCGCGAGATCGGTCGTTTGGAGATGGCGCTCAAACGCTATAAAACATGGGTCATCTTCAACGATAAATTTGCCACTCGCGTCCACGCCATGGAGGCGCGCATTGCCAGGATCGAACAAATTGAAAAACCCGTTCTTGAGCGCCGCAAAATAGATCTGGCGCTTAACGGCTGGCGCGGATCGAATCAGGTTTTGGAATTCAACGATGTCGCGAAATCGTTTTCTCACCGCAATATTCTGGAGAACATCAATATCCTCATCAGGCATGGCGAACGGGTCGGATTGATCGGCGCGAACGGCGCGGGCAAATCTGTATTCCTGAGGTTGGTATTGGGCAAGGAACAGCCAACACTCGGAGAAATAAAAATCGGACCCAGCGTAAAAGTTGGATATTACGCGCAGGAGCATGAGACTTTGGATTTCAATCAAACCGTGATCGATACGGTCCGCCTCTTTGGCAACATGAGCGAGGGACGTGCCGTCTCGTTCCTCACCCGCTACTTATTCAGCTATCAACAGGCGACTCAGCGCGTCGGGTCACTTTCAGGCGGCGAACGGAGTCGGCTTCAACTGGCGCTGTTGGTCCTATCAAGCGCAAATTTCTTATTGCTCGATGAACCGACCAATAATCTTGACATCGCCTCGGCTGAAGTGCTGGAGAATGCGTTGAACGATTTCAATGGGACCGTGCTGGTCATTTCTCACGATCGCTACTTTCTCGACCAAACAGTGAATCGCATCTTCGAATTGAAGGATGCGAAAATCACGGAATACATCGGCGGCTATAGCGATTACGCGGCAAAGGCTGGGATCAATTTCGTCGGAGCGAAGCAGGTCAAGGCGTAGGATGGCACGGCATCAAATTAGCCGCTTAAGTTTTCCATGGAACGAGTTTTGGCACGGAATCGTCAATTAAGGGTCGCACTGCCGTTGAAAAGACCAAAAAGTGTTCAATGGTATAATTCCCGCCGTTATGCTTCAAGAACCCTCATCACAAAAATCACAAATTTGTCCCACCTGCGGAACGCGTTTGACTGAGAACGCTACGCGTTGTTTGGTGTGCGGAACCGAACTCACGGCGAAAGCAGCTACAAAATCAAAAAAAGCTGACACTTCTGTGCAAGCCAGTCGCATGCCTGAGATCACACTCAGTTTGCCTGCAGCTTTGGGCGCGCTCGTCATCATCTTATTGATCGGTGCGATTACAGTTTATATGGTGCTGAAATCCGGAATAACCAGCACAACACTTACAGAGCCGACTGCTGTAGGCACGCCAACCGAAACACCCACCATGACACCCACTGGAACAGAGATACCTACTTCGACACTCATCCCCACAGAGACCCCGCTGCCGCCGTTTAAATATATAGTACGCGAGGGTGAAACCTGCAGTGTGTTTGTAGCAACGTTCAAAGTGTCGTTGCAGAGTATTATTGCATTGAACAATTTGTCGTCTCAATGTCTTGTATCTGTCGGGCAGGAGCTACTAATTCCATACCCAACAGCTACCCCGGCGCCGCCACCCACTGCAATCCCGAACGAAGCTACCCAAACTGCGCAGGCTTGCGAAAAGGTCCCTTATACGGTCCAGGAAAACGATACGATTTCAAGTATTTCTGCAAATTACAACGTGCCTCAGGATGCCATCAAGTTCTACAATGGCTTGTCGACAGATAATGTATTTCTTGGCACAACCATCATCATTCCATTATGTGAACGATTCGCCACGCCGGGACCCACACCGACAGCCACGCTCCCGCCTCCCTACCCAGCCGCAAACCTGCTCCTGCCTGCGGATGGCGCCGCCTTCACCCTGGCTAATGATGTCGTGACGTTGCAATGGGCGTCCATCGGTACGCTGCGCGAGGATGAAAGATATCAAGTCACTGTCCTGGATGTGACCTCCAGTGAGGGCCTGCGCCTGACAGATTATGTAACGGATACGAAATTCATTGTACCGGCCTCCTTCCGACCAAACGATAACCTTGCGCACGTGATCCGCTGGTGGGTTACCACTGTCCGCCAAAACGGAGTTGACGAGCAGGGACAGCCGATCTACGTTTCTGCCGGAGCCATCAGTGATAACCGGGTATTTTCGTGGGTTGGGGTTGCCGTTCAGGGTACCGCCAATCCTTAAATCTCCTAAAAAACAGCTCCTTATCCCCGTTGACCCCTCAACGGGGATTTTTTATTGATAAAAACCGGCTCTCCCTTATTTAGCGGAAAATCAAAGACCTCAGCCGCGAATTTCTCGAATTCAAGCGAATTACAAAACAAATCCGTGCAAATTCGCATGAATTCGCGGCAAAGAATCCGTTCAACCTGGCTTCATCCCGCCGGAAACGGAAGAGCCTAAAAACCTTGACAGAATCCAAAATATCATTAAAATATACGAATTATTCAATAAGTTGAATAATTCAATTATTTGGAGAAAAACATGTCCCCTTTTGCGCTTGATCTGGAAAAAACCCAAACTGAAACCTCGCTGGTCATGGTTGAGCCAGCACTAAATGCTTTTGGAACCATGTTGTTAGTTGCGAAGGCTGAGGACGACCCTGGTATTCACGAATGGATTACCAAAACCCGGGCTGTCATGTCCGCCGAGGAACAATTTCGGCACAAACTCGTGACCATCGGATTCCACTATTCCATCCTGCCGCGTGTGCCAGGTGCTTCGTTCGAAGCCTATCTCGCCAGCCTCGAGTCCACTCCGCCTTCAGCGTTTCGGCAAAGGTTGTTGGATGCCTATTCTGAAATTTGTTTGACGAAGGAAGCACAGATACAAAAGGACGTTGACAAGGCGGTCAATTGGGACGATGTGCTTTCCTCAGCTTCCAATTATGTGGAATTCCTTAGATACCGCTTCGGAGACGAACACGTGGAGGAAGATGTTGAAACGCGCGCCTACGAATATGTGATCGACCCCGCCGCGCTTAAGCAACTGATTACGGGTCATCTTCGCTGGTTTTGGAAGAATCACCTCCAGACCGAGTGGAACCGGGTCCGGCCCATGCTGGAAGAAACCGCCCGCACATTCAATGAAATCGATGTGAGCGATATGTCGCGCCTGGAATTGATCCAATTTGTGACCGGCAAGGAATACACCGAGACAAAATGGGCCGAAGAACTCCAGAACGCAAAAGAGCTGATCTTCATCCCCAGTGCGCACTTCGGTCCATATATTCGAGGGAACAAGATTCGCGATAATTTTTACATTTACTTTGGCGCACACATGCCGGAGGGCTCTGAAGTACGCATTCCGGAACTGGATCGTGCTGAGATCGTCGCACGGCTTTCTGCGCTGGCTGATGACACGCGGTTGAATATTCTACAAATGATTGCAGAAAACGGCCAGATGCGTTCGCAGGAGATCATGGAAGCCATCAACCTCAGCCAGCCCAGCGTCTCGCGTTACCTGACACAACTCACAGCCACAGGCTATCTACAGGAAAGGAGAGAAAGCGGAGCAAAGGTCTACATTCTTAACCAGGATCGTATCGAGAAAACGCTCAAGGCAGTCCATGCCTTTTTACTGGGTCGAACTTAATCACCGCCCACCGCACGAATTTCAAACCCAAAGTTCGAAATATAACTTGCGCATTATTGGTAAGAGTTTAATCAATAATGAGACAAGCAGTAGTTTTGTTTTCGCCAAAGGAGAATGAAATGAACTACTTTCAGGATGAAAAGACAGCCGAATATAACCGACAACGCATCTCCGCTGAACTCAAACAGATTCGGCTCGAGCAATTCGCTCTCAAATCACGTGTATATAGACCGGGCCGCTTCGGACGAACCATGTTCAACTTCGCGAACTGGATGATCGCCACCGGCAAGCAGCTGCGCAGGCGCTATGAAGTTCCGGCACCCAACTGCAAAAACGCGCCCTCCAAGGGTTTTGCACATTAGAAATATTTCGGAGAATCAATGAACGCTTTACTAACACGAACAAAAAAAGTTTTCAACGAATATCCGCGCGCTTTTTGGATCTATAACATCATCGTATTCATAGACCGCCTCGGCGGATTCATGCTGTACCCGTTTTTCGCCCTCTACCTGACACAGAAATTCCACATCGGCATGTCCACTGTGGGACTTCTCTTCGCGGTCTTCTCAATCTCAGGCATGGTTGGCAGCGCCCTCGGCGGGGCACTTACAGACCGCATGGGACGCAAGGTCGTGATCATTGTCAGCCTGATCCTCTCCTCGTTAAGCGCGTTGGGTATGGGCCTGGCTCCCACGATGGGAGTTTTCATCGCAGTTGTCGTTGTGGTCGGCACGCTCTCCAGCATTGGGCACCCTGCCCATGAAGCCGTCGTTGCAGATTTGCTTCCACCAGAAAAACGCGCCGAAGGCTATGGCATCATCCGCGTGATCTTTAACCTCGCTGTCATCATTGCCCCGCCGATCGCCGGGATATTGATCGCCAATTCCTACCTCACGCTCTTCATCGTGGATGCGGTGATCAGTTTAATCGCAGCGACCATTGTCCTACTGGCGTTGCCTGAAACCAAACCGCAAGCCTCCGCGCATGCCAAACCAGAAACCATGCGACAAACTTTTGCAGGCTATGGCCGCGTGTTCAAAGACACTCCCTTCGTGGCGTTCATCGGTGTCACCGTGATGATGACCCTTGTGTATATGAACATGAATTCCACGCTCGGTGTATATTTGCGCGATCAACACGGCTTGCCTGAAGTAAATTATGGGACCCTTCTAAGTCTCAACGCGGTCATTGTCGTAGTTCTACAATTCTGGGTCACACGTAGAATCGAAAAATTCAAACCGATGTTGATGATGGCGGCTGGTTCATTGCTTTACGCAATCGGCTTTGCAATGTACGGTTTCGTCTCCACCTTTGTGTTCTTCGCCTTCGCCATGATCATCATCACAGTCGGAGAAATGGTCGTCTCGCCCTTTCAACAATCGGTTGTGGCGAGCTTTGCTCCTGAAAGCATGCGTGGACGTTACATGGCGGTCTCTGGCCTCACCTGGAGTGTGGCATTCTCGATCGGGCCATATTTCGCGGGTCTGATCCTTGACAGCACCGCGCCAAATATCTTGTGGATTGTGTGTGGTGGCATTGGCGTGCTTGCCGCCCTTGGCTTCCTCGTTCTCAATAAGACGCACCGTTCTCCCACTGCGGCTGTGGAACCAGCCGCTGCGGACTAACGAGTCACGGGAACTCCTCCTCATAATGGGACAGGTCTAACGCATGGACCTGTCCCTACTCTTTTAATCGTTTCGTTCTCATCTGAAACCTGCCTCTGTCTCGACAAGCTTTCTCTCACGCCTTACAATCGCTACGAAAACGATAAGTATTGGAGATCAACCATGGATGTCCGTTCATACAACCGCTCTGCCTGGAATAAAGAAGTGGAGGCTGGCGAAAACCGCTGGACACAACCTGTCAGTTCAGATGTCATTGCCAAAGCACGGCGGGGGGAATTCAGTATCGTGCTCACGGAAAATATCCCGGTTCCACAAAGATGGTTTCCAGTGCTGAGAGGTACAGATATTCTATGTCTCGCATCCGGCGGCGGCCAACAGGGTCCCGTGCTTGCGGCGCTCGGCGCGCACGTGACCGTTTTCGACAATTCCCCCAGCCAATTGAGACAGGATCAGCTCGTGGCTGAGAGAGAAGCGCTGGTCCTTCGCACCGTGGAGGGTGACGCGGCGGACCTATCCATATTTGCGAACGAATCTTTTGACCTGATCTTCAATCCATGTTCAACAGTTTTTATGCAGGATGTGCGCGCGGTCTGGCGGGAATGCTATCGTGTACTTCGTCATGGTGGGATTTTGATGACCGGTTCAATGAATCCGGTGCACTATATTTTCGATTTGTATAAAGCAGATGAGGGCGTGCTGGAAGTTGTGCATTCGATTCCATACTCGGACCTAACCAGTATTCCCAAAGAAGATTTGGACGAACTCATCGAAAAGGGCTTGCCCGTGGAATTTGGTCACTCACTCACGGATTTGCTTGGCGGACAATGCTCAGCAGGGTTCGTTATTACGGATATATATGAAGACTACATGCTGGATTCACCGCTGCATAATTATCATCCCAGTTACATCGCGACACGGGCTGCAAAGTTAAGCGATAATTAGAAAAGAGACAAACATGACCAACACCCTCATTCGAAATGGTACGCTGATCGATGGCAGCGGCAATACTCCAATCCCCAACGCCGCTGTGCTGATTAAAGATAATCGAATTCAAGCAGTCGGGCAGGCAGATAGTCTCAGCCTCCCCAACGAATCGATCCAGGAAGTGGATGCGGGCGGCGGATTCATTTTGCCGGGCGTGATTGAGACACATGTGCACTTGATGCGCGAGGGTGGGAACATCGCGCGTGACATGGCTACGCCATTTTCCATGCGTTTCTTCAACGCTGTGAAATATATGAAAAACACAATTGATGCCGGTATCACGAGCGTACGCGATGCCG
>Ga0134123_10003549_pt1 | contig 10151 bp, 8 predicted proteins | sample KB303_FD_96460 | JGI IMG/M metagenome (GOLD analysis project Ga0134123, IMG submission 96460) | Terrestrial soil microbial communities without Nitrogen fertilizer from Kellogg Biological Station, Michigan, USA - KB3-0-3 | ecosystem: Environmental > Terrestrial > Soil > Unclassified ...
GCGCCCTTGTAGCGCGGCTGGTTGAGCACGAACTCGGGGTCCCTGCGCCACGAGGCGAAGCAGGCGTCGCCGAAACCGGTGCGCTTGATCGACTGCAGGTACTTCTGCGGGATGATCTGGTCGGTGTCGATGTTCGCGCGGTCCAGCGGAACAACGAGGGATTCCAGTACCGTGAACTTGTCCATCAGCGCCAGCTCCGGATGTCGACGAAGTGGCCGGCGATCGCCGCCGCGGCGGCCATGGCGGGGCTGACGAGGTGCGTGCGGCCGCCGACGCCCTGGCGGCCCTCGAAGTTCCGGTTCGAGGTCGAAGCGCAGCGCTCGCCGGCGTCGAGCTTGTCGGGGTTCATGCCGAGGCACATCGAGCAGCCCGGCTCGCGCCACTCGAAGCCCGCGTCGCGAAACACCTTGTCGAGCCCCTCCTTCTCCGCCTGTGCCTTCACCATCCCGGAGCCCGGCACCACCATCGCGAGGCGGATGTTGGAGGCGATCCTGCGCCCCTTCACGACCGCCGCGGCGGCGCGCAGGTCCTCGATGCGCGAGTTGGTGCACGAGCCGATGAAGATCTTGTCCAGCCTGATGTCGGTCATCCGGGTGCGCGGCTTGAGACCCATGTAGGTGAGGGCGCGCTCCATCCCTTCGCGACGGGTCGCATCCTTCTCGCGATCGGGATCGGGAACCGCGTCGTCCACCGCGACCACCATGTCCGGAGCGGTGCCCCAGGTCACGTGCGGCTTGATCTCGGCGGCGGCCAGCGTCACCTCGCGATCGAACTTCGCGTCCGGATCGCTCTTCAGCATCCGCCAGTAGGCGACCGCGCTATCCCAAAGCGGCGCCTTCGGCGCGAACGGCCTGCCCCTCACATAGTCGACCGTCGTGTCGTCCACCGCCACCATGCCGGCGCGCGCGCCCGCCTCGATAGCCATGTTGCAGACCGTCATGCGGCCTTCCATCGACATCGCACGGATCGTGCTGCCGGCGAACTCGATGGCATAGCCGATGCCGCCGCCGATGCCGATCTTGCCGATGATCGCGAGCACGACGTCCTTCGCGCTGACGCCGGCGGGCAGCGCGCCCTCGACGCTGACCCGCATGTTCTTCATCTTCTTCGTCACCAGGCACTGCGTGGCGAGCACGTGCTCGACCTCGGAAGTGCCGATGCCGTGCGCCAGGCAGCCGAAAGCACCGTGCGTGCTGGTATGCGAGTCGCCGCAGACCACAGTCATGCCGGGAAGCGTCGCGCCCTGCTCCGGGCCGATGACGTGGACGATTCCTTGCCTCTTATCCAGGAAGGGGAAGTACACCTTGGCGCCAAACTCCCTCATGTTCTTGTCGAGCGTCTCGATCTGCAGCTTGGCGAAAGGGTCGCGCACCCCCGCCATGCCTTCGTTCCAGTTGGTCGTAGGCGTATTGTGGTCGGCGGTCGCGACCACGGAGTCGACGCGCCAAGGCTTGCGGCCAGCGATCGTCAAGCCCTCGTAGGCTTGCGCGCTCGTTACCTCGTGGACGAGGTGGCGATCGATGTATAGGAGCGCCGTGCCGTCGGGTTCGACGTGCACGAGATGGCTCTCCCAGAGCTTGTCGTAGAGGGTCTGTCCCATAGTTCCAACTGCGGTTTCCGCTGCGGAAACATGGGATTATAAGTCACTTGCCGGCGCTTGGGCTCGCCTTGGCAGCGCTGTAAAGCGGCATCACCTTCTGCGCGTAAACCTGGACGTCCTTGATGCGCTCCTCGTTCGAGGGGTGCGTCGAGAGCCACTTCGGCGGCGCGCCGGCGCTATTCAGCTTGGCCATCTTCTGCCACAGGCTAACCGCAGCCTCCGGGTTGTAGCCCGCGCGCGCCGCGAGCTCGACGCCGATGCGGTCGGCTTCCTGCTCGTTGGTGCGCGAGTTGGGCAGGTTGAGCGTGACGTCGGCAACCATGTTGCCGAGGCTCGTGCCGAGCTGGCCGACGCCGAACAGCGCGCCCGCGATTCCGACTGCGGTCTGCGTCGCCATCTGGCGCGAGATGGCCTCGCGCGAGTGCTCGCGCAAGGCGTGCGAGATTTCGTGGCCCATGACCGCAGCGAGCTCGTCGTCGGTCGCCTGCAGCTTCTCGATCAGGCCGGTGTACATGGCCATCTTCCCGCCCGGCATGCACCACGCGTTGACCTCGCTTGTCGACAGCACGTGGACTTCCCATTGCCACTTCTGGGCGTCGGGGCGGAACACCGCGGTCTGCGGAATCAGGCGGCCGGTGATGGTCTTGATCCGCTGCACCTGCGCCGCGTCCTTGTCGAGCGCGCCCTTCTTCTGCGCCTCGGCCATCATCTGGGCGTATTGCTTCTGGGCGCTCGCCTCCACTTCCTGCTCGGAGACCAGCATGTGCTGTTGTCGGTCGACGCCGACGGTGCCCTGCTTGGTGGTTTCGACGGTCTGGCAACCCGCGGCCAGCGCGGCGGAGATAGCAAGAGCAATCAGGGATGTACGCATCATCATCAGCCTCTCAGCGGTAAGCCCGCGTAAGCCCGGACGTTCGTGTTGACAAGCTTACACGCCCGCGCGCCTCAAGCCACGAGCAAAATGCAGTCCCAATAGTCCGGACAGCGCGGACAGCGAGAAGGCGATTCCCGGGCCCCCGAGCTCCCAGAGCCAGCCGGCGGCGAGCGCACCGACCGCGCCGCCCGCCCCATAGCTCACGCTCGAGAAGAGCGTCTGGCCGCGCGCATGTGCGACCTCGGGAAATACCCGCTGCACGGCCGACACCGCTGCCGCGTGGAATGCACCGAAGGTCGCCGCGTGCAGCACCTGCGCGATCACGACCAGCCAGAGGACATCGGCCAGCCATCCGAGGAGGAGAAAGCGCACCACGGCGCAGGCAAAGCTCGCGGCGAGGATGGTGGAGAGGGCGAAGCGCCTGAACAGCTGGGGCAGGAAAACGAACACCACGATCTCCGCCACCACGCCGATGGTCCAAAGCAGCCCGATGGTGCTCACGCGGTAGCCCGAGCGTTCGAGGTGCAGCGTGAAAAAGGCGTAGAGCGTGCCGTGTGCGGCGGCCATGCAGAAGCCGCAGGCAAGAAGCCGCGCCGCTGCGCGATCGAGTCGCCACTGCACCGGTTCGCCATGCGCGCGGGCGCCACCGGTCGGCAACGAAAAGGCAGCCGCGAGCGTGGCAAGCGCGAAGCCGAGCAAGGCCCAGGGCAGGGCCGCCACCGGCGCGGCATCGAGCCATGCGCCGCCGGCAACGACCGCCGCGATGAAGCCCAGCGAACCCCAGAGGCGAATCGGGCCGTAGCGTCCGGGCTGCCCGGCGAGCGCCCGCAGGGTGATCGTTTCGACGAGCGGCAGCGCTCCCGCGGAAAAGAGACTTGAAATTGCGATGACCATCGTCACCGCAGCGAAGCTCCCTGCGAACGGCAGCGCGGCAAAGCCGAGCGCCAGGCCGGCGCACGAAACCACGACCAGAGCGCGCAGCGCGCCGCTGCGGTCGGCGAGCACGCCCCAGCCCGCAGGCGCGAACGTGCGCATGATCGACGGCAGCGCGAGCACCCACGCGATCTCGACCGCGTCGAAGCCGCGCCAGGCGAGCCAGAGCGGAAAGTACGCCGTGAAGAGACCGACGTGGACGAAGTGGGCGCAGTAGTACGCGGCCAGCCTGAACGGCAGCGGCATCGCTTTTAAATTAGCATCGCGCCCGATGCCGCGCTGGACGTTCTATCTCCTGTTCACCGTGTCCGGATTCGCCGGCCTCATCTACGAATCCATCTGGACGCACTATCTCAAGCTCTTTCTGGGCCACGCCGCGTACGCCCAGTCGCTCGTGCTCGTGGTCTTCATGGGGGGCATGGCGGCGGGCGCGGCCTGGTGCGCGCGCCTTTCGGAGCGCCTCGAGCGTCCCCTCCTCGGCTACGCGCTGGTCGAGGCGGTCGTCGGCGCGGCCGCGCTCGTTTTCCACCCTGTCTTCGTCGCTTCGACCGACTGGGCCTACGAGTCGCTTCTTCCCGCCCTCGGCAGCGAGTCGGGCGCGCTCGCGGCGAAGCTCGCGCTCTCCTGCCTCCTCATCGCGCCGCAGTCCGTGCTCCTCGGCATGACGTTCCCGCTGATGAGCGCGGCGCTCGTGCGCGCGCACCCCGCGACGCCGGGCGAATCGCTGGCGATGCTCTACTTCACGAACAGCCTCGGCGCGGCTTTAGGCGTGCTCGCAAGCGGCTTTCTCCTCATCGCCTGGGCCGTGCTGCCCGGAACGCTCCGGGTCGCGGGCTGGACGAACCTCGCGCTCGCCGCGGCGGTCTGGCTCCTCGCGCGGCCGCTTGCCGTGTTTCCAAAGATATCGAAAACGGAAGAAGAAGGGACCTCGAGCCTCCTCCTCGCGGTTGCGTTTTTCACCGGGCTCGCCTCGTTCGTCTACGAGATCGTCTGGATCCGGATGCTGTCGCTCGTGCTGGGAGCCTCGACGCACTCGTTCGAGCTCATGCTGTCGACCTTCATTCTCGGCCTCGCGCTCGGCGGCCTCGCGGTGCGGCGCAGGGTCGACCGGGCGGGATCCGCCGAGCGGCTGCTCGCGTGGGTGCAGGTGGCGATGGGATTGGCGGCGCTTGCCACGCTCCCGGTGTACGACCTCACCTTCGGCCTGATGGAAACGCTGATGAAGGGCCTCGCGCGCACGCAGACGGGCTACGTTTTCTTCAACCTTTCCGGCCAGGCGATCGCCGCGCTCGTCATGCTGCCCGCCGCGTTCTGCGCCGGCACCACGCTCCCCCTCATCAGCGCGGCGCTGCTTCGCCGGGGCGCCGGCGAGGGCGCGATCGGGCGGGTCTACGCGGCGAACACCCTCGGCGCTATCGTTGGCGTGGTGGCAGCGGTGCACGTCGGCCTGCCTCTCGTCGGTCTGAAAGGCGCCCTGATCAGCGCCTGCACCATCGACATTGCGCTGGGTCTCATTCTTCTAAGAGTGTGTAGAACCACTGTTTGGCGCGCAGCCGCCGTCGCCTGCGCCGGCGCGATCCTCGTCGTCGGCCTCGCGGTCGAGCTCGACGCGAACAAGATGACCGCCGGCGTCTTCCGTTACGGGGACCTCGCGGCCTCGCGCGACGCCGAGATCCTCTACCGCAAGGACGGCAAGACCGCGACCGTGCACCTGGTGAAGTATCCCGAGGCCGTGAGCCTGCGCACCAACGGCAAGTCCGACGGCTCGATCAACCTCGACCGCGACGGCGTACGCGGCACCGACGAGATCACGATGGTGCTCACCGGCGCCCTGCCGCTCGCGCTGAGGCCCGACGCGAAGACCGCGGCGGTCATCGGCATCGGGACCGGGCTCACGACCCACACGCTGCTGCAGAGCCTGGAGATCGAGCGCGTCGACACCATCGAGATCGAAGCCGCCATGGCGGAGGCCGCGCGCGGCTTCATGCCGCGCAACGTCGGCGCGTTCGCCGACCCGCGCGGCGCCATCCTCATCGACGACGCCAAGACTTTCTTCTCCGCCCACGGCCGGCGCTACGACGTCATCGTCTCCGAGCCGTCGAACCCGTGGGTGAGCGGCGTGTCGAGCCTTTTCACCCGCGAGTTCTACCAGCGCATCCGGCACCATCTCGCGCCGCGAGGGCTGCTCGTGCAATGGATCCAGCTCTACGAGATCGACCCCAGCCTCGTCGCCACGGTGATGCGCGCGCTGGGCGAGGCGTTTCCGGACTACGCGGTGTTCGCGGCGAGCGAACATGACCTGCTCATCGTCGCAAGCGAGGCGCCGCTCCCGCTGCCCCCGCGCGCAGATGTATTCGAGCATCCCGGCGTGGCTCAGGAGCTTTTGAGCGTCCACATCCTGAGCGCAGGCGACCTCGACGCGCGCTACCTTGGCAACCGCGCCCTGCTCGAGCCGCTCTTCGCAAGCTACGGCATGCCGGCCAACACCGACTACGCTCCGGTGCTGGACCTGAACGCCGCGCGCCAGCGTTTCATGGAGCGCAGCGCAACGGAGTTGGTGGCGCTCCTCGATGCCGACGTGCCGCTTCTCGAGCTGCTCGACCCTGGCCGCAGCCGCCGTCCGGTGAACCCGCTCTACAAGGGCGCGTATGCCTTCGGGCGCGTCGAGGCGACGCGTCTTGCCTGGTACGCGCGCAACTTTCTCGCCGGCGCGCGCCCCGAGCCCGAGGCGGTGCCGACTCAGCTGCAGAAGGATCTGGAGCTCGTGCAGCTCAGGCTGCTCGAATGCCGCGAGCCGCGCCAGCTCGACGTGTGGCTGCACAGCGCGCTGCGGGTCGCGCGGACCGTAAATCCGTATCTCGCTCCCGACGACGCCGGGGCGGTGTGGCGCGCGATCGCGAGCACGAAATGCTTCTCCACGCTGCCGCAGTTCCAGCGGCGCTGGATCGAGCTCTTCGCCGCCGTGGCGGCGCGCGACCCGGCGCGAATGGCGCGGCACGCGCGCGAGCTCCTCGACACCACGCCGGAGCTCGCCGCCGATGCCCGCGAATACCTGGTGCTCGCGGCGCTGAGCGGCAGCATGGCTGGACGCGACAAGCCGGCCGCGCTCGAGCTGTGGCGCGCGCAGAAGTCGAGCCTGCGCGCCCCGGCGGCGCCCGCGTTCCGGCTCCTCCGCTGCCACGCAGACGCGGCGAGCTGCGCGGCCGAATTCAGCCTCTACGCGGAGCGCTGAAGCGCACGGACCCGAGCACCGAGCGCACGAAGCTCTTCTGCTCTTCCGTCGCGAAGTGGCCGTCGAGCAGCAGGTGCGAGAGCCCGTGCACCACTCCCAAGGCGGCGGCGGCCGCGTACTGCGCGTTCTCGCCCAGATCGGCGAACGACTGCTTCAGCCCCTCGTAGGCGCGCCGGTCGGGGTTCGCCAGCTTCACGCGCCCGCCGAACATCAGGCGAAAGCGTTGCGGGTGCGAGAGCGCGAAGTCGACATACGCCTCGCCCATCTCGCGCCGCGGCCGGCGCGCCAGAGCGTCGAGGAGCATCTGGAAGCCTTCCTCGATGAGCGCGACGAGCAGGCGGTCGCGGTCGGAAAAGTGTCGATAGGGAGCGTTGTGGGACACCCCCGCGCCGCGCGCGACCTCGCGCAGGCTGAGCGACTCGAGCCCCTCTTTCTCGAGGACTTCGCCTGCTTTCGTAAGGACCGCCTGGCGGAGGTCTCCATGGTGGTACGGGGTGGATGTTGACATCGTCTACATCTGGCGACCACGTGATGTTGTCGCCGTCAACATATCACATCGAGCTACTCGGGCTCGATGCCCGCCGCCTTGAGCGTGGCCGCGACGAGCGGCCCCTCCGCCTTCGCCCGCTCGAACACATAGCCGGGCGTGCTGTGCTCGGGGGAGACGCCGAGACTCGCGTACTTCTCCTGCACGTCGGGCAGCTTCACGATGCGGCCGAGCTCGGCGTTCAGGCGGCCGACGATCGCCGCGGGCGTTCCCTTCGGCGAGAGCACCGCCCACCACACCGCTGAGTCGTACCCCGGCACGCCGGCCTCGATCATGGTCGGCACGTCGGGCAGCACCGCGGCGCGCTCGCGCGTCGTCACGGCGAGCGGGCGCAGCCTTCCCGCGCGGATGTGCGGCAGCGCAGGGACCATGTCGGAGAACACCATCTGCACCTGACCCGCGACGAGATCGGATACCGACTGCACCGTGCCCTTGTACGGGACATGAATGATGTCGACGCCGGTCGCGGCCTTGAACATCTCGCCCGAGATGTGCGACTGGATGCCTTTGCCGCCCGAGCCGAAGTTGAGCTTGCCCGGCTGCGCCTTGGCGAGCGCGATCAGCTCGCGCACGCTCTTCGCCGGCACCGACGGATGCACGACCAGCACCTGCCCCGCGCTCGCGATCATCGAAATCGGCGCGAAGTCGGTGAACACGTCGAACGCTTGGTGCTTGTACAGGTAGAGGTTGTTCACCAGCGTGCTCGAGCTCGTGATCACGATGGTGTAGCCGTCGGGCGGCTGCTGCGCCGCGTACTGATGCCCGATGCTCGCCGCCGCGCCCGGGCGGTTTTCCACCGTCACCGGCTGGCCGAGGCCTTCGGCGAGCTTCGCTCCCAGCAGCCGGCACAGCACGTCGCTCGATCCGCCGGGCGGGAAGGGCGCGACGAACTTGATCGGCCGGCTGGGATAGGTCTGGGCGTACGCCGTGAGCGCGAAAACAGCGAGCGCGCAAGCCAGGATGCGCTTCATGGCGCCGGAGTCTACATGGTTCATCCGCCGCGGCAACATGAACCGTCACCTCGGCATGCCAGATGGGTCAATGCGCTCACTCGCTCGCTTTACGGCGCTCCTTATGTAGCGGCACCGGTTCGCCGGTTGCGCGAGCGATGTACTGAAGGTCTCCATCGATGAGGATCATGTGGTCGACGATGCGCCGGATCCTCGCGTTTCCCTCCTCGTCATCGCCGAAGTGCAGGAGATTCAGGAAACCATTCGCCATCATCGCCTTGACCGCGTGGTCCAACCCCTCGATTGCCACTTCATTCAGCACCCGGCCGCGATTCCCGAGGACGCACAGGATCGGCACCTTGCGGTACTTCGCGTGAGCTCTGATGTCGGCCAAGAGGGTGAACATTTGGGATTCGTCGAAGTGCACGCCGACGATCACCATGCCGAACCTCTCTGCCTGAAGCAGGGACCTGGCGTCGTCGCAGGTTCGAACGAAACTGAGGTCATGCCCGTCCAAGAGACGTCGCAGGCGGTCTTCATTGTCTGCAATGTCAGCAATGAGGATCCTTGTTCTTGGCGCAAGACTCATGGCCAAATGATGCGCCGAATCAGGAGCCCCTGCCACCTTGCGGCAATGTCGCTTCGCTGCGACCAAGTTGGCGTCGATGTGCACGGACAGATCGTCGATGACTGCAACAGAAGTGCCGAGATGAAGTTCGCAAAATCACCATTCGCGTTACATACCTGCGATGGCAATTGGCCGCAACATTCACCGCAGAGGGAGGAGCGTCATTGGATTCAAAGCAGCCGCCTGCGCGTGTACTCATTTGCGAGGACCAGAAAGACGCCGCCGAGAGCCTGGCCGCGCTGCTGCTTCTCCAAGGCTACAACGTCCTTGTGTGTCCCGACGGTCGATGTGCGATCGACCAGGCTCCGCAATGGCGGCCGGACGCCGCAATCATCGACATCGGACTACCCGGTATTACCGGCTACGCAGTTGCCCAACACATAAGGACTCTGGATTTCGGCGGTGAGGTGGTACTGATTGCCGTTACGGGTTACACAACGCCCGCCGATATCGAGATGGCGCAGCGCGCGGGCTTCAACTGGCACTTTGCGAAGCCGGCCGACGCATCCTTCCTGCTCGATGTCCTGGAAGACCCGGCGCTCACGCCGAACGGCCGCATCGGAGCCATCCCGCTAAACCCTCACTGAGGACCCGTCCGCATGGCTAGTCGTCCACTTCGACCCGGTCCTTGGACTCGGCGAAGACCCACGCGACCGCCAGGCCGGCCGCAAAGTACTGGCGCTGCCTGAAGAGCGGGCTCGGCTCGAAGACGGCGCCGTCCAGCGCGTCGTAGCGCGCGAATCCGCCGACCCAGAGCTTGCCGAAGCGCCGCGTGAGCGAGATCGCGCTCGTCAAGCCTGAATATCCGGCGGGCGCTTCATAGGCGGGGCGCGCCGGCGTTCCGAACTGCGGAGCGACGCCATAGTAGTACTGGTGGTAGCGCTCCGAGCCGTACAGCAGCCCAAGCTGCGCGCTGAAATCCCATTTCCCGCCGAGGAACGCCGGCCTGGAGTCGAAGTAGAGATGCGGATAGAAAACGTAGCCCGCATCCTTCGCGTGCGTGAGATCGGTCGCCACCACCCCGCGCAATGCGAAGCGCAGGTCGAGGCGTCGCTCCTTCGGCCGGTCGCGCCACAGCGTCAGGTTGAGCTTGGGACCGATCTCGAGCACGGGATCGAGGTCGGGCATCCCGGCGCGCGCGCGGTTGCGGTCGCTCTTTACGGGCAGCGAGCCGGCCACGCTTAGATCGAATTCGATGCGGTCCGACTCGTGCAGCACGCCGCGCAGGCCCTCACGATCGAATCGCATGGTCGGGCCGCGGTACACAAAGTACGGCAACGGAAACGCGTAATCGCGCGTTTCGTCCGATCCGCGGTAGTCGGGCAGCCTGAGAACGGTCGCGCCAGCGCCCGCCTCCCATTTCGGCCGCAACTCGGCACGCGCGCCC
>Ga0134123_10003550_pt1 | contig 10149 bp, 9 predicted proteins | sample KB303_FD_96460 | JGI IMG/M metagenome (GOLD analysis project Ga0134123, IMG submission 96460) | Terrestrial soil microbial communities without Nitrogen fertilizer from Kellogg Biological Station, Michigan, USA - KB3-0-3 | ecosystem: Environmental > Terrestrial > Soil > Unclassified ...
AACCCCGACGGCAGCGTGACCGAGTACAAGGTCAAGGAAAAGCACGGCTTGCTCGAGGTGAAGGGCAAGGGCAAGCCCTGGAAGGGGGACAAGGGTAAGGGTAAGGGCAAGTGGAAGGATCGCGACGACTGAGCGTCAGCCCGACGTGCACATCTTCGCCCACTCGAAGTCTTCCCAGAGGATCACGGTGGGCTTGCCCTTCTTCTTCTTCACGCGCGGCTTCTTCAGCTGCTCGCCGTCGCTGTCGTTGTCGGTCTCGTAGACCTTGCGGCCGGTGAGGAAGTTGGTGTCGGTGGAGGAGCCGCAGGCGCACCGCTTGTCGAAGTCGGCCACCGTCAGCCCGATCAGCTGGAAGCCGGCCGGTCCGTTCCGCCACTTGGTGGTGCAGGTCTGGCCGGTCCAGCTGCCCGAGCCCGTGGGCATCGCCGAGGCGATGGTGAGGACGCCCTTCTTGATCTGCAACACCCCCACCTCGTTGTCCTCGTCCGAGTAGGAGGCGACCCAGTCGTCGTAGTGGTTGTCACCCGACCTCCACAGCTCGTACTTGCCCGACCTGTTGGCGAGGAAAATGAGGACGAGCTGGACCACGGCCTCGTCGGCCTCCGGCCCCTTGGTCCTGGGGGCCTTGTGGACGATGAGCGCGAGGTCGTCGAGGCCGTCGCCGTTGAGGTCGCCCCTGGCCTCGCCGTTCTTGAGGAAACCGCGAGGGACCAGCTCCTTCTCCGAGAGCGCCTTGCCCGCCAGCGCCTTCTCGGCGAGGTCGAGGTGGACGGGCGCGTCGGCCCTGACCGGCGTGGAGAGCGCGCAGAGCCCGAGCACCGACAGGACACAGAGCGGTCGTTCCTTCATCGAGTCCTCGAGCCCAACCCGCCGGCCCACCGGTCTGCGCAAACTTTCTTCGCTAAAGGTTGGCGACGTCGGCCGCCCGCCGCGTGATCTCCAGGATCCGCTCGTCCTCGGCCCGCGCCGCCGCCGGATCGGCCATCCGCCGGCGCATCTCCCGGGCGAACCCGTCGATGTTGTAGCGGCGCCCGGTCTCGACGTTCAGCCCATAGGTCACCCCGGGCGTGCGCTCGTACTGCTCCAGCTTCCCCAGCGCCTCCTCGACCGCCTGCTTGCGCGCCAGCGATGGCGCGTCGATGAACATGCGCTGGGCGAAGTAGGCGCGCACCCACTCGCGCTGCAGGAGCGCGGCGTCGAGCAGGAAGCGGAAGTCCTCGCGCAGGGGCGCGAGCTGCTCGGGGGTGAGGTAGCGCGCCGCCTGCCGCAGATCCGCCTGCGAGGCGCGCACGTCGGCCACCACCTTGTCCTTCTCGGCCAGCACCCGCCGGAAGGTGGCCTCGTCGGGGTGGTAGAGCTTCTCCTCGAGGTCGCGATCGGCGGGGCTCTTCGTCCACTTGTAGCGCGATCGCTGCAGGACCCGGCTGTAGACGTAGGCGTAGTCGGCCCACTCGCGGCCGATCTCCTTGGTCATCCAGTACTCGAGGTGCCAGCGCCCGTTGTGGTTGATGGCCTCGGTGCGGCCCAGCGCCGCGACGATGTAGGGGACGGCCCGGGGCGGGTAGCGCTTGCTCGCCCAATCGCGCAGCACCTGCTCGGTCGCCAGGGTGGGGTCGCGCAGGAAGCGCGAGAAGGCGTAGAGGTTCACCTCGTGGCTGTCGGCGAAGGGGTGGTCCCAGCCCAGCCGGCAGCGCCCCACCAGGCCGGTGAGGTGGGTGTCGCGGGCCCGCAGCGCCACCCGCCGGATGAAGTCGGTCTGGGCATACGCGCCCTGCCCGTCCCAGGCCTTCTCCACCCCCAGATCGATCTCCGCGATCTGCCGCTTCTTCCCCACCTGCCCGTGCAGGGGATCCCAGGGGTAGAAGGGGTGGAACTCGTGGGCGGTGTCCTTGCTCATGACGATGACGTCGTCGGGCAGGCCGGCGATGCCGTCGCGGAAGTACTCCATCTCCAGCGGCTCGTAGAAGAAGTTGCGGACGATCAGCTGCTTGCCGTGGCGCTTGAGCACGTCGTAGAGCAGCCGGCAGATCCGGTGGATGCGGCGGGGGACGGGGTCCTTCGAGGCCACGTGGCTGTTGCGGAACACGCGCCGGTCGCTCTCGTGCAGGGTCAGCACGAACCCGGCCGCGCCAGGGACGGCGGCCAGCAGGCGCTCGTAGCGGCGCTCGAGATAGGGGAAGAGGGCCGGGTCGTCCATGTCGACGAGCCCGTTCTTGAAGAAGCGCTTCGGCAGATCGTCGAACTCGTGGACCCAGAGGTAGTAGGCGATCCCGCGCTTCTTGGCCAGATCGCCCAGCCGCCGCACATCGGACTGCCAGCCGGCAATGATGCGGAAGTTCTCCCCCGTTTGCAGCTCCTTCACCGCCGCCGGGGGGTGGGCCGGATCGGCGCCGTCGTCCGAGGCCAGGAAGCCCTCCACCGAGCGGAAGAGCTCGTGGGAGAAGATGACGAAGTTGACCCCGTACTCGGGCGCGCGGCGGATGGCCTCTTCCAGCTTGGGCAGGTTGTAGTCGTGGAACTGCCAGCCATTCATCGCGAACGGGGAATGCGTCCCCGCCAGAGCCAACCAGAGGACGGCGCCGATCACAGCCGCACCGTTTCTTTGGAGAAGGCCATGGCCGCGCAGTTTACACTCAGGGCGCGCCCATGCTGGCGGCTCTCCTCCTCGTCATGTCAACGCCAATGGCCGCCGAAGAGCTCTCGCTCGACCTGGCCCATGCGCCCTTCACGCTGTCGCGCGCAGCGGAGACCTTCACGCCCAGGAGCGCGCGCGAGGGCGCGCTGGCGGTGCGTCTGGAGGGCGGGCTCGAGGACCGCCCGCGCAAGTGCGGCGAGGTGCTGTTCACCGTGCCGCCCGCCTGGACGGCGCGGCCCTGGGGGAACCGGGCCACCCTGCGCGCCCAGGTGCGCGTCGCTGCGGTGTTCGTGGGGATAGGCAAGCGCAACTGGCAGCAGGCCCACCGGGCCCGGCTGTTCCTCGAGGACCGGCGCGGCCGCCGGCAATACCTGCCCCACATCGCCATCGTCGATCGACCGCCCGCCACCGACGGCTGGCTGGCGCTGGGCGGGCGGCCCACCGTCGACGTTCCCATGCCGCTGGGGTTCACCGACGCCGGCTTCGATCCGGGCCACGTGGCGAAGGTGGGCCTCAACGTCGAGTCCTTCAACCGGGAGGGCGAGGAGGTGGCCGGCGCCGTCGAGCTGCGCGACGTGACCGTGAGCTTCGGGCCGCCGGTGAAGGCCGCGGTGCTGGCGCCCGATCCGGCGGTGCGGGCCGGCGAGGTCAAACGCGCGAAGCAGATGGAGGCGCGCTGGCGGGAGCGGCTGGGCGACCGGCCCTTCGTCACCGGGGTGAACCTGGCCTGGCCCTCGGCGCGCTCGCCCGACGGCGACCTCATGCAGCTCTATGGCCGCTACCTGGACGCGGGCGAGCGCTGGTACGACACCCTCTGGGACGTCGGCAGCCCGGCGGTGCTCGAGGGGCTGCGGGCCGACTTCCGGGAGATCCGCGCGCTCTTCGGCGCGCCCGCGCTGGTGCGCGTGTTCCTGTTCGGCGACCTGCGGGCCGGCGTCCGCTTCGACGACGCCGGCATGCCGCTCGCGATCACCGAGCGCGCCCAGGAGAACATGGGCAAGCTCCTGGCGATGGCCGCCCAGGAGAAGATCGTCCTTCTCCCCGCGCTGCTCGACTTCACCATGGCCGACGGGCGCGCCCGCAGCGGCCCCAGCGGCAAGTGGGTCGGCGGTGAGCACCTCGACCTCGTCACCGATCCGGCCAAGCGGGCGAGGCTGGCCGGGCTGCTCGGTGACTTCGTGCGCGCCTTCGCCCACCACCCGGCCGTGCTGGCCTGGGAGGTGATGAACGAGCCCGAGAACGCCGCCGCCGCGGTCACGCCCGAGCACTTCGCCGATCTGCAGCGCCTGCAGATCGCGGTCGTCGACGCCATCCACGCCGCCGGCGAGCTGGCCACCGTCGGCCACCGCAGCCTCGAGGACGCCGCCCGCTTCGCCCGCGGCCGCGTGGCCAGCGATCTGGGGCAGGCGCACTTCTATCCGCTGCTCGACACCCGTCCCAACCCCACCCCGTTCTCGGCGCGGATGGGCGCAGCCTTCGGGCCGCTGGCCGCCGGCTGGGGCGAGGCCCAGGCGCGGCCGGGGAAGATCGCCGAGCAGCTCGAGCAGGCGCGCCGTGCGGGCCACCGCTACCTGCTGCTGTGGAGCTGGCGCGGGCAAGAGCCGAGCGGCGACGGGTTCCCGGTGAAGCCCTACGGGGCGGAGATCGGGCCGGCCCTCCTCGGGGGCCGGGGACCATGACGTCGGCCCGGCCCCCCCTGGTCCTCGCCATCGGCGCGCTGGCCAGCCAGGCGGCGCTGGCGCTCTTGATCTGGACCGATCACCTCGGCTGGTTCGTGCCCGCCAACCAGCCCTTCACCGGGCCGCCGGCGCTGAAGATGTACGCGCTCCCGGTGATCCAGCTGGTCTGCGGGCTGTCCTTCCTGCTGGGCGGCGCCGCGGTGCCGCTGGCCGCCGTCCGCCTCTGGCGCGCGGAGAGCGACCGGCAGCGGATGCTCGCCCTCCTCGCGCTGGTCCTGGGCATCCTGGCGCTGCCGGCCGCCGTGGCCCTGCTGGTGGTGGGGACGGTGGCGGCCACACCGTGGTCGTTCGGCTGAGCGCCGTCAGTTATGGACGTCGCAGGTGTTCCGCTCGGGCGGGGCGCCGTTGCAGCTGAAGCCGACGCAGTCGCCGCCGCCGCAGGTGCGCATGGTGATGTCCTCCTGGCAGGCGCCGGGGCCGCTCTCGCAGTCGAACTCGCCGCCGGTGCAGGGGCAGTGGGCGTTGGTGCCGCCGTTGCAGAAGCGCGGGCCCTTGCACGTGCCCGTCGCGCACTCGGCCGCCGTGGTGCAGGGCTGGCCGTCCTTCTTCTTGCACTGGCCGCAGACGAAGGCCTCGCCGGGGAGGCAGTCGTGCACGTCGCAGGTGTTCTCGGCCGGCGGCGCGCCCTGGCAGCTGAAGTTCGTGCAGTCGCCGCCGCCGCAGGTCCGCTTGCTGAGGTCCTCCTTGCAGGCGCCGGGGCCGCTCTCGCAGTCGAACTCGCCGCCCGTGCAGGGGCAGTGCCCATTGGTGCCACCGTCGCAGAAGCGCGGGCCCTTGCAGGTGCCGGTGGCGCACTCGGTGGCCGCGGTGCACGGCTGGCCGTCCGCCTTCTTGCACGTGCCGCCGGCGAACACCTCGCCGGGCAGGCAGTCGTGCACGTCGCAGGTGTTCTCGGAGGGCGGGGTTCCTTCGCAGCTGAAGCCGACGCAGTCGCCGCCGCCGCAGGTGCGCTTCGTGACGTCCTCCTTGCAGGCCCCGGGGCCGCTCTCGCAGTCGAACTGGCCGCCGGTGCAGGGGCAGTGCCCGTTGGTGCCGCCGTCGCAGAAGCGCGGGCCACGGCAGACGCCCGAGGTGCACTCGCTGGCGGCGCTGCAGGGCTGGCCATCCGGCTTCCGTGCGGTCAGCCAGTTGACGGCGTCGTCGAACAGCTTCCAGCCCTGCGAGGTCAGCGCCGACGGCGCGTTGCCGGCGGCGAAGAAGCCCACCCGGCGAGCGGGGGCGGCGCCGCCCACCATCGCCTGGCCGGCGTCGTAGGCGAAGACGGTGGCGCGGGTGGCGTTGCCCGACAGCGTGGCGATGATGATGGCGCCCGCGGCGGGCACGCCCCAGGCGTAGGTCTGGGCGCTGGATGTGGCGGGCAGGTTCAATCCGGCCGCCAGCGGATGCGAGACCGCCGCCAGCCCGATCTGGGTCTGGCTGCCCGTGGTCCCGAAGCCGACCCCGCTCGTCGGGCCGGTCATCCGCAGGTCGTCGAACAAGGCGTTCTCGAGGCACAGGACCGGGACCTTGCTGTCGCGGAACTTGGTGTTGACGTCGCCCGAGGCCACCGAATCCGAGATCACCACCAGCGCCTTCCCCGTGGCGTCGCCGGACTGGGCCGCGGTGGCGCTCTTGACCGCCACGGTCGCGCCCAGCGACTGCAGCCGCGACCTCAGCGCCGAATCGGGCGACGACAGGCTGGTGCTGCCGACCACGAACAGGACCGGGGCGGCGGCGGTGAGAGGTGCGGCGGTGGGCGCCTCGACGTCGGACCAGTCCACGCCTTCGGGGCGGCAGGCGACGGCAAACAGCGACATGGCAAACAGGGCTAATGCATTGCGCATAAGCCCCTCGTACCACGAAAGGCCCGTCGCGTCACGCGCCGCTGTCACCCGCAAGACGAAGGATTCTCGCGAGACTGTCGCCATCCTGCCGGCGACAGGCCGGCGGAACGGGCCCATCCTGTCAGCATGCGTTGCAATCAGAAGGTGCGCGGGTGATTGCCGGCCTCCAGCGTTTCACGCTGCGGCTGGTGGTGAGGGGCCTGGTGGTCGTGGCTTCGCTGCTCGGGGACGACCGCCTCGAGGGCGACGAGCCGGTGGACGACCTGGCCCCCGCGACGACCGCGTCCTGAATCAGTGCCGCCGCTTCTCGCGGCGAGCAGCCGGCGTCTTGACCGGCGGGCGCTCCTCGCCCTGCGGCGCGCGCTCGACGGCCTTGATCACGGCGGGCGGCGCCTTCGCCGGCAGCGGACGGAAGAAGAAGAACGCGCCCGCGCCCAGGCCCACCGCCACGACGCTGGCCGAGACCCAGGCCAGCGTGCGCCGGGGGCGCTTGCGGCGGCGAGGGATGAGCTCGTCGATGGCCTTCTGGCCCAGCGCCATGGTCATGGCCACCACGCCCTGCTTGCGCTTCGACTTCGGCAGCATCCCGCCGAGCATCGTCTGCAGGCGCGCCACCGCCGACGGCGTCGGCATCTTCTCGCGCACCGGCCGGGGCGTGGTCACCGGCACCGGGCGCGGGGTGGTGGCGGCGCCGAAGGCGCGCGCGAAGGCGGCGATGGTGGGGAAGCGATCGCCCTGCTTCTTCGAGAGGGCCCGCCGCAGCACCGCCTCCAGGTCGGGCGGGACGTCGGGCGCCTTCAACGCCGGCGGCTCGCCGTGGGTGATGTTGTAGAGCAGGGTCGGCGTGTCCTTGCCGGTGAAGGGCTCCTCGCCGCTCAGGAGCTCCCAGGCGATGCAGGCGAGCGCCCACTGATCGGTGCGGTGGTCGATGTCGTCGACGCGGCCGGTGGCCTGCTCGGGCGCCATGTACGCGGGCGTCCCCATCATCACCGAGGCGCGGGTCAGCTTCTCGTTCGAGGCCTTCACCTTGGAGATGCCGAAGTCCACCACCTTGACGAAGTCGGTGACCCCCTCCACCCGCAGGAGGAAGAGGTTCTCGGGCTTGAGATCGCGGTGGACGATGCCCTTGCTGTGGGTGGCGGACAGGGCCGAGGCGACCTGGTTGACGATGGCGACCGTCGGGGCCAGCGGCAGGCGGCCGACGCGGTTCAGGCGATCGGAGAGATCCTCGCCCTCGAGGTACTCCATCACCAGGAAGGGCTCGCCTGCCGGGGCGGTGCCGAAGTCGGAGACCTGGACGATGTGCGGGTGAGCGAGCTTCGAGGTCACCTGCACCTCGCGCCGGAAGCGCGCCAGCGCCTCCTCGCTGGCGGCCAGCTGCCGCGCCATCACCTTCACCGCCACCTTCTTGTCGAGGCGCAGGTGCAGCGCCTCGTAGACGGCGCCCATGCCGCCCTCGCCGAGCAGGCGGGTCAGCCGGTACGCGCCCTCGAGGACCGTGCCGACCTGCGCGGGTCTTTGCTCGTCATCAGGCATGTTTCGATCGCTGACGTGACGCGACCCACTGCCCCGCAACGCGGCGATCGGGCGGACAGTAGCAATCCCCGATGGCAGCGGCAAGGCGGCGTAGAGGGTGTCCTTCCATCCCGTGCGCACGTCTACGCGCTAGAGGTGGGTTGGTTTCGCGGGGGCGTCAACGGCACGCGGGCGCGTTCGCCTCGGGCAGCAGCACGAAGGCGATCGACAGCCGGCCCATGAAGGTCACAACCGCAGCAGCGACAACAACCAGCGCCCCAGCCCGGGCCCCAGATAGGCCACCGCGGACAGGCGCACCACGCGCATGGCGAAGAGCAGCGGCAAAAGGACGCGCGCCGAGAGGCCCAGCCCCGGCGCCAGCGCCGCCGTCACCGACGAGGGTGGCAATCCCAGCAGGCCACTGGCCACACCCAGCGGCACCAGACCCCGCGTCAGCCAGCGGCCGTGCCGGGCCCGGGCCCGCTCACACTTGCGATCGAACCACCGCCAGCGCCGCCGCAGCTGATCGCCGCCGAAGTAGAGGACGACGTGCGCGGCGCTCTGGCCCGCGGCCACCAGCAGGCCCACCAGCAGCGGGTGCCAGTGGCTTTGCGAGGCGTAGAGCGCGGCCGCCCCCTCCGGGCTGAGCGGCCAGAAGAAGGTCCCCACGAACCCCACGCCCACGAGGGCGATCGCATCCGTGAACGAAGTGCCGTGCAGGCGGCCACCCTACCAAGAACGGCCCCGGACCGCGCGCCGGAGCAACCTGGAATCAACTTCGCGACACCTGCGCGACCGTCGCGTTATTGTGAGCGCATGCTCACCCCACCCGGCCGCTCGGTGCTGGTCTTCCGCCTGGGCGCCATCTCGAACTGGCTGGTCACCGTCGGCGGCATCGTCGCACCGGTGGAATACAGCCGTCTGACGGCCCCGATGATGGCCCCGCCCAACTACCCCTTCTTGCTACGGCTGTGGTCGGGGATGGCCTTCATGTTCGGCTGCATGTTCTGGGAGATCGCCCGCGACCCCATCGGCAAGCGGGCCCTCATCAAGTACTCGTGGATCGAGAAGTGCGTGACCGGCACCAGCGTCACCATCGCGTTCGTCACCGGCAACGTGCCGCTCATCTTCTTCGCCTTCGTCTGCTACACCGACTGGTTCTGGGTGCCGCTGTTCGCGTATTACGACTGGAGGGTGCGGAAGATGGGGGATGCGGCGAGGAGTGGGTAGGCCCGGGGCGGCGGGCGGCTACCGGCCACCGCCTGACCTGGCGATCCGTCTCCGGTCGGGATCAGGGGCGGGCTGCGGCGGGGTCTTTCGCTCCCGCAGGTGGCGTCGCAACATCGCCGCCAACGAGCGGGCATCGCGGCGCCTCGAGCCATCGAAAGCAGGATCGAGAGCCATCCGCGCGTAGAGATCGAGCGCAATCTCGTACTCCTCCAGGCGCACGTGGAGCTGCGCAGCTCTCCAAAGCGCATCACGACCGATGGGGACGTTCGGCCATGTCTCGAAGAGTTGCTCATTGCACCGCGCGGCCTCGTGAAACTGGAACAACCTCTCCCGCATTTCGCAAAGCTCCTTGAACTGGGGCGAGGCCGCTTGGTCGAGCGGACGTGTCCTCAACAGTTCGGTCAGCTCCCGTACCCTTCGAGTGAGCTCCGGGTCGCCAGCAGGCTGTCCTACGGGATCCCCTGCCCCATCGCCGCCGCCATAGACGGGCGCGGTGACGAACGTGACCAAGGCGAAAACAATGAATCGCGCTCGGCTGGCCATCTTGCCTCCATCCGGTGCCGCTCGAGGACCGTGTCTCTGTTCCCCCAACGATACTGCCGTTCAGCGGCACGCGCGAGAGGGAGCGCAGCGACCGACGCCCGCGTCCAATGCAACTGCGGGTTAGCCAGGAGGTGGCATCTCCTCCGGAAGAGGAGGTCTCACCTTGTCTTTGAAGCGCTCCTCACACGCGCCGAGGGTGGTGAAGTTGGACCTCGCGGCTGTCAGGCTCAACGCGCCGTTCGGACCACCGCGAACGACGTCGGCGTCCTGATCATCCTGCCCGTCATCCTCCCAGAAGCAGACCTTGCAGATCTGGAACCCTCCGCGCTCCCGGAGCGTCCTGAACAGGCAGCACGGACAAGCGTACCGATGACCTCGCTTCGCTGGCTCAACTACCGACTTTTCGGCGAGCTGCCGCATGTAGCGCTCGAACCATTGCCGTCGCCGCTCGAGAACCTCCGCAGGTGGATTGTCGTCGCCCGACATCGCGAGAGCCGTCTGGCTGACGATACGGCCGTTCAGCGGCGAACGCGAGAGGCAGCGGAGCGACCGAGGTGGTCGTCGTACTGCAAGGCTTCGTTGGACGCCCTCTATTTGTTACAGAATGGCGCATACGTTGGCTCGTTTGCGAGGCTCTTCTTTCGACTGTCGAGGCTTACCTCCT
>Ga0134123_10003554_pt1 | contig 10144 bp, 3 predicted proteins | sample KB303_FD_96460 | JGI IMG/M metagenome (GOLD analysis project Ga0134123, IMG submission 96460) | Terrestrial soil microbial communities without Nitrogen fertilizer from Kellogg Biological Station, Michigan, USA - KB3-0-3 | ecosystem: Environmental > Terrestrial > Soil > Unclassified ...
AACCTGGCCGACGAGATCGCCTACAACAATCACGATGTCGACGACGGCCTGCGCTCGGCCCTGATATCGGTCGAACAGTTATCTTCTGTGCCTATTTTTGCCCGTCATTTGAAAGCCGCCCAGGGCCAGTACCCGGATCTTGTGGACCGGCGCCTGATCCACGAAACCGTTCGACGCATGATCAATACCCTGGTCACGGATCTGACCGAGCGCAGCCGGGCGCTGATTGCCGAGCACGAACCGGAAAATGTCGACCAGGTACGGTTGGCACCGCCGCTTATTGCATTCAGTCCGGGAATCAGCGAAGAGCAACGCGAACTGAAGGTCTTTCTCAGAAAGCATCTATATCAACACTACCGGGTAGCCCGTATGAGCAACAAGGCCAAGCGCATCGTCCGCGACCTTTTTCAGGCTTTTGTCGCCGATTCGCGCCTTCTCCCCCCTGAGTTTCAGTCCAGAGCCCAGGCCGATCTGCCCAGAGCGATCGCCGACTATGTTGCGGGGATGACGGACCGCTTCGCGATCCGCGAGCACCGTCGCCTGTTTGCCGTCGAGGAATCCTGAGTACCCCCCGGAGGGTGCGAAAGCCCGGATTTCGCTGCGTTTATTGATAGGCCGGGCGCAATCGCGGTAACATTTACGACCCGCACGACTTTTGCGTGACTCCTGCTGCTCGGGGGATGCGGCGGGCGCCGACCGCAGTGGACCCAAGGTGTGACATGAGCAACCCCGCTTTACCTGCGCGACAAGGACTCTACGACCCCGCCAACGAGCATGATGCCTGCGGGGTGGGGTTCATTGCGCATATCAAAGGCTCGAAGAGTCACGCGATCATCGAGCAGGGCCTGCAGATTCTGCGGAACCTTACCCACCGCGGGGCAGTCGGTGCGGATCCAAAAGCCGGCGACGGTGCGGGGATCCTGATTCAGATCCCGGATCAGTTCTTCCGCGAGGAACTGGCCAGGCAGGGCATCAAACTGCCGGCGCCGGGGGAATACGGCGTAGGGATGGTCTTCCTGCCACAGGAGCCGGCGTCGCGGCGAGCTTGCGAGTACGAGATCGAACGCGCTATCAAGGACGAGGGACAGATTCTGCTCGGCTGGCGCGACGTGCCGAGGGACGGCTCCAGCCTCGGCGACTCGGTGAAAAAAATAGAACCGGTCATCCGCCAGGTCTTCGTCGGCCGCGGCGCCGGCGTTACCGTAACCGACGCGCTGGAGCGCAAGCTCTATATCATCCGCAAGGTTTCGGGGCATGCCATCCAGGCGCTCAAGCTCGAACACGGTAAAGAGTTCTATGTGCCCTCGATGTCGGCGCGGACCGTTCTTTACAAGGGCATGCTCCTGGCGGGCCAGGTCGGCACTTATTACCAGGACCTTCAGGACGCGCGAGTCATTTCAGCGCTGGCGCTGGTACACCAGCGTTTCTCGACCAACACTTTTCCGACCTGGGATCTGGCGCATCCGTTCCGGATGATCGCCCACAATGGTGAGATCAATACCCTGCGCGGCAACGTCAACTGGATCCGCGCGCGTCAGGGCGCGATTTCCAGCCCGATTCTCGGGCGCGATCTCGACAAGCTCTGGCCGTTGATCTACGACGGGCAGTCAGACTCGGCTTCATTCGACAATGCGCTCGAATTGCTGACGATGAGTGGCTATTCGATCGCGCATGCAATGATGTTGCTCATCCCGGAAGCGTGGGAGAAGCACACGCACATGGACCCCAGCCGGCGTGCGTTCTACGAGTATCACGCGCCGATGATGGAGCCCTGGGATGGGCCGGCGGCGGTTGCGTTCACCGATGGCCGCCAGATCGGTGCCACCCTGGACCGCAACGGTCTGCGGCCGGCCAGGTATCTGGTCACCAGTGATGACATGGTGGTGATGGCCTCCGAGACGGGTGTGTTGCCGGTGCCGGAGGAGAAGATCATCAAGAAGTGGCGATTGCAGCCCGGCAAGATGTTCCTGATCGATCTCGAGGCCGGCCGCATCATCGACGACAAGGAACTCAAGGACACTCTCGCCCATGGCAAGCCTTATAAAGCCTGGATAGACCGAATCCGCATCAAGCTCGACGACCTGCCGGTGTCCACCAAGATCGTGGAGCATAGCAAGGTCCCCCTTCTCGATCGCCAGCAGGCCTTCGGCTACACCCAGGAGGACATGAAGTTCATCCTGAGCCCGATGGCGCAGCAAGGCGAAGAGGCGGTCGGCTCGATGGGTAACGACGCCCCGCTGGCGGTCCTGTCGAACAAGAACAAGGCGCTCTATAACTACTTCAAGCAGCTATTCGCGCAGGTAACCAATCCGCCGATCGATCCGATCCGCGAGGATCTGGTCATGTCGCTGGTGTCCTTCATCGGACCCAAGCCGAACCTGCTCGGCATCGACGAATCGAATCCGCCGATGCGCCTGGAGGTCAGCCAGCCGGTGCTCGACTTCAACCAGATGGAGACCATCCGGCACATCGATTACTACACCGGCGGCAAGTTCAAGTCATTCGAGATCGACATCACTTACCCGGTGGCCTGGGGCAACCATGCGATCGAGGCAAGACTGGCCAGCTTATGCGCCCAGGCCGAAGATGCCGTTCGTTCCGGTTACAGCATCCTGATTGTGTCGGACCGGAAACTGGATGCAAGGCATGTCGCAATCCCGGCATTGCTGGCCCTGTCCGCGATCCACCAACATTTGGTGGGAAAAGGTTTGCGCACGTCCGCTGGCCTGGTGGTGGAAACGGGGTCGGTGCGCGAAGTGCATCACTTCGCCCTGCTCGCCGGTTACGGCGCGGAGGCGGTGCATCCCAGCCTGGCGATGGAGACCATCCTGCATGCTGACGAATCGATCCCCGAAGACTACCGCGGTGCCAAAGGGGTTTCCAACTACGTCAAGGCCATCGGCAAGGGTCTGCTGAAGGTCATGTCGAAGATGGGTATCTCCACTTACATGTCCTACACCGGGGCCCAGATTTTCGAGGCCGTGGGCCTGTCGAAGGCGCTAGTCGACAAGTATTTCACCGGTACCACCTCCAGCGTCGAAGGCATTAGCGTGTTCGAGGTGGCCGAGGAGGCGATACGGCAGCATCGCAGCGCGTTCGGCGACGACCCGGTGCTGGCCAACGCGCTGGACGCGGGGGGCGAGTACGCGTTCCGCGTGCGTGGCGAGGAACATATGTGGACCCCGGACGCTATCGCCAAGCTGCAGCATTCAGCCCGCACCAACAACTACCGGACCTACCAGGAATACGCCCGGCTCATCAACGACCAGTCCGCGCGCCACATGACGCTGCGTGGGTTGTTCGAATTCAAGGTCGATCCATCGAAGTCGATTCCGCTTCAGGAGGTCGAGCCAGCCAAGGAAATCGTCAAGCGCTTTGCCACCGGCGCGATGTCGCTGGGGTCGATTTCGACCGAGGCGCACACCACGCTGGCCATCGCGATGAATCGCATTGGCGGCAAGTCCAACACGGGCGAAGGCGGCGAGGATCCGCGCCGTTATCCTCCGGTGAAAGCCGGCGAGACGCTGGCCTCCCGTCTTGGGCGCGACCGTGTCGCGCGCGACATTCCTTTGCAGGAAGGCGATTCGCTGCGCTCGAAAATCAAACAGGTTGCTTCCGGCCGCTTCGGTGCAACCGCGGAGTATCTGAACAGCGCTGACCAGATCCAGATCAAGATGGCCCAGGGGGCGAAACCGGGCGAGGGCGGCCAGTTGCCCGGTCACAAAGTTTCCGAATACATCGCCGAGCTGCGCTTCTCGGTCCCCGGCGTGGGCCTGATTTCGCCGCCGCCCCATCACGACATCTATTCGATCGAGGATTTGGCGCAATTGATTCACGATTTGAAGAACGCCAACCCGAGCGCGTCGATCAGCGTCAAGCTGGTTTCCGAAACCGGTGTCGGCACGGTAGCCGCAGGCGTATCCAAAGCGAAGGCCGATCACGTCACCATCGCCGGTCACGACGGCGGCACGGGTGCCAGCCCCTGGAGCTCGATCAAGCATGCCGGTACGCCCTGGGAACTGGGCCTTGCCGAAACCCAGCAGACGCTTGTCCTGAACCGGCTGCGGGGTCGCATCGCCGTTCAGGTTGATGGACAAATGAAGACCGGGCGCGACGTGGCGATTGGCGCAATCCTGGGCGCGGACGAGTTCGGTTTTGCCACCGCGCCACTGGTAGCGAGCGGCTGCATCATGATGCGCAAGTGCCATCTGAATACCTGTCCGGTGGGCGTGGCGACGCAGGACCCGGAGCTGCGCAAGAAATTCAAGGGCCAACCCGAGCACGTTGTGAACTTCTTCTTCTTTATTGCAGAGGAAGTGCGCGAAATCATGGCAATGCTCGGCGTGCGCAAGCTCGGCGACTTGATCGGCCGCACCGATCTGCTCGATACCAGAAAGTGCATCAGCCACTGGAAGGCAAAGGGGCTGGATTTTTCCAAGATTTTCCAGACGCCGCAGGCTGCGCCGGAAGTCGCGCGGTGCAACTCCGAGAAGCAGGATCACGGCATCGAAAAGGCCCTGGATCATCGACTGATCGAATTGGCTCGGCCTGCGCTGATGAATGGCGAAAAGGTCGCCATCGACATGCCGATCCGCAACGTTAACCGCACAGTCGGCACCATGCTGTCTTCCGCAGTGGTGAGAAAATACGGTCATCAAGGCTTGCCTGACGATACCATTCACATCAAGTTCGCCGGCAGTGCCGGCCAGAGTCTGGGCGCATTCCTGGCGCACGGTATTACCCTCGATTTGATCGGCGAAGCCAACGACTATGTCGGCAAGGGTTTATCGGGTGGCCGGATTGCGGTTCAGCCTTCATCCAAGTTCCGCGGCAATCCGCTCGAAAACATCATTGTAGGGAACACGGTGATGTACGGGGCCATTGCCGGAGAAGCTTACTTTCGCGGAGTCGCAGGCGAACGCTTCTGTGTTCGCAACTCCGGTGCGGCGGCGGTTGTGGAAGGTGTTGGCGACCATGGCTGCGAATATATGACCGGGGGTACCGTCGTGGTACTCGGTATCACCGGCCGCAATTTCGCGGCAGGCATGTCCGGCGGAATCGCCTACGTGCTGGACGAGGATGGCAGCTTCAAGACCCGCTGCAACCAATCGATGGTGCAACTCGAGACCGTATTGTCTGAAGCCGAGCAGGAAGCCAAAGTGCCGCAGGATTTGTGGCATATGAATCGGACCGACGAAGCGGTTCTCAAGGGCGCTATAGAGAAGCACGCCAGCTGTACCGCGAGCGCACGCGCAAGGGAAATACTTTCCAACTGGACCACCTACCGCGCCAAGTTCGTCAAGGTGTTTCCGTCGGAATATCGCCGTGCGCTCGGCGAGTTGGCGGCCAAGCGCCGCAAACTGGCAGCGTAAAATTCATCGCAGAGGCAAAGAGAACACGGATTGTCGTGTTCTCACTTTGCCTCTGCGCCGCCGTTAGAGGGGCCGCAAGAGGCGAAGAATGGGAAAGATCACCGGCTTCATGGAATACAAGCGGCTGACGGAAGCCGCCGAGGACAAGCGCGAACGCGTCAAGCACTACCGCGAGTTCGTCCTGCATCTCTCGGACCAGGAGGCGGGTGTCCAGGGCGCGCGTTGCATGGACTGCGGCATCCCGTTCTGCATGACAGGCTGCCCGGTCAACAACATCATTCCTGACTGGAACGACCTGGTTTACCGGCAGAACTGGAAGCCTGCCATCGATGTGCTGCATTCGACCAACAACTTCCCGGAATTTACCGGCCGGGTCTGCCCTGCACCGTGCGAAGCCGCGTGCACGCTAAACATCAACAACGACCCGGTGGGAATCAAGGCGATCGAGCACGCCATCATCGACAAGGCCTGGGAGCAGGGATGGGTGGTGCCTCAGCCGCCCAAACTAAAGACCGGCAAGAAGGTGGCCGTGATCGGTTCCGGGCCCGCAGGGCTCGCCTGTGCCCAGCAACTTGCAAGAGTCGGTCACGAGGTCGCACTGCTGGAAAAGAACGACCGCATCGGGGGGTTGCTGCGTTACGGCATCCCCGATTTCAAGATGGAGAAGCACCTGATCGACGCACGCATGCGGCAGATGACCGAAGAGGGGATTGCTTTCCGCCCAAATCAGCACGTGGGCGTGAATGTGAACGCCAAGGATCTGCTCGGAAAATTTGACGCGGTGGTATTGTCTGGCGGCGCGGAACAGCCGCGCGATCTGCCGATCCCCGGACGAGATCTTGCCGGCATTCATTTCGCAATGGAGTTTCTGCCTCAGCAAAACAGGGTCGTGGCGGGCGACAAGGTACCTGATCAGATTCTTGCGACCGGCAAGCACGTGGTGGTGATCGGTGGCGGCGACACCGGCTCCGATTGCGTGGGTACATCCAATCGTCAGGGAGCGGCATCGGTCACCCAATTCGAGTTGATGCCGCAGCCTCCGGTAGAGGAAAACAAGCCGCTGGTATGGCCAAACTGGCCGTTCAAGCTGCGCACTTCGTCGTCGCACGAGGAAGGTTGCTCGCGCGACTGGGCGGTGGCCACCAAAAATTTCATTGGCGAGAACGGCAAGGTAAGGAAATTGAAGGCCGTACGCGTCGATTGGAAAGACGGAAAGATAATCGAGGTGCCGGGATCGGAATTCGAGTTGAAAGCCGATCTGGTATTGCTGGCAATGGGTTTTCTGGGTCCGGTGCCCACCGGAATGCTCGAACAATTTGGCGTCGAAAAAGACGCACGCAGCAATGTAAAAGCCGACACCGAGGGTGCGAAAGCTTATGCGACTTCGGTACCGAAAGTTTTTGCCGCCGGCGACATGCGTCGCGGGCAGTCGCTGGTAGTCTGGGCGATCCGCGAGGGCCGGCAATGCGCCCGCGCAGTAGACGAATTTCTGATGGGCAGTTCCGTTCTGCCCCGATAGACTCCAAGCCAACGGCAAGCGGACGAAGAGCTATCCGCTCACCCTATTCCCTTGCTTCTGAATGTACCAACTAAAGAACGAGACTTTCATCCGCGCGTTGCTGCGGGAGCCCACGCCATACACGCCGATCTGGATCATGCGCCAGGCCGGCCGCTATCTTCCCGAGTACAACCAAACCAGGGCGCGGGCAGGCAGTTTTCTCGATTTGTGCCGGAATCCGGACTTGGCCGTCGAGGTCACGATGCAACCGCTGGCGCGCTTTCCCCTCGATGCCGCGATCCTTTTCTCCGACATCCTTACCATCCCCGACGCGATGGGTCTTGGGCTTTCCTTTGTCGAAGGCGAAGGACCGCGTTTCGAGCGGCCACTTCGCGACGAGTCGGAGATCCGCCGTCTTGCGGTTCCCGACCCCGATGTGCACTTGCGCTATGTGCTGGACGCGGTCTCGCAGATCCGCGAGGCGCTCGCCGGCGAAGTTCCACTGATCGGCTTCGCCGGCAGCCCGTTCACCCTGGCCTGCTATATGATCGAAGGGCGCAGCGGCTCGGATTTTCAGGAAACCAAGCGCATGCTTTACCAGCGTCCGGACCTGCTTCATCACGTCCTCGACACCAACACGCGTGCCGTCTCGGCTTACCTCAATGCGCAGATCGAGTCGGGTGCGCAGGCCGTAATGGTGTTCGACACCTGGGGTGGAACGCTCTCCGGTGAAGCCTTTCACGAATTCTCGCTGCGCTACATAGAGCATGTGTTTGCGCAATTGCCGCGGGAACATGGCGGGATGCGGGTGCCGCGCATCGTGTTCACCAAAGGCGGCGGACAGTGGTTGGAAAGCCTGGCACACTGCGGCGCCGATGCCGTAGGGCTGGACTGGACAACGGACATCGGCAAGGCCCGGACCAGAGTCGGCGACCGCGTGGCATTGCAGGGGAATCTCGATCCTGCCGTGCTGTTGTCCGACCCGGAAGTTATCCGCCGCGAAACCGGAAGAATTCTGGCCGGGTACGGCCATGGCAACGGCCACGTGTTCAACCTGGGCCACGGGGTGATGCAGTTCACGCCTCCGGAGCACGTCGCTGCGCTGGTCGAAGCGGTGCACTCTGGAAGTCCGCAATTTCATTAGGTCTACGCAAGGTGCATGGCCGAATCCCAGTATTTATGCACAATTCGGCGGGGTCCCCTGCGAAGACTCAAGCGCAGTAAGGCTCTCCGCGGTTGGCATTTCTACAGCATTGAAAATTAACGTATATTTTGAGGTGGTAGCGGGAATCCCGCGCCTGATATGGGTTTCAGCGATATTTCAGAGGAGGTGCGCGGCCGGTTTAATCAACAGATTTATCCACAGCCATATCGCTTCGCAAAAAGCGTTGGCGCGTAACTCATTTAGGCGCTTAACCGCACACAATACGTGAGAGGCCGTCGGTAAACTTGTGCCCGTATCTGTGGGCTCGCGAATCTCAATGGCCATCGCAAGGGTTGCTCTAGACGTCCCCCTCGAAACGCTGTTTGACTACCGGCAAGATGATTTGGCGCTGGTTCCGGGGCAACTGGTGGTCGTCCCGTTTGGCAGGCGCAGGCAGGTCGGCGTCGTCGTCGAACTCGTCGAACGGTCGGAGATTGTGGATGCCCGCCTGCGCCGCATAGAGCGCGCCCTGCCTGTTGGTCCGTTGCCGCAGGAGCTGCTCGCGCTGATCCGTTTCTGCAGCGACTATTATCACTACCCCTTTGGCCAAGCCGTGCTTTCCGCGTTGCCGGTGAGCTTCAGGCGCGTCGGCTATGACGGGCCCAAGTGCGATTGGGAGTATGCGCTCACCTCCGAAGGGCGAAGGCTTCGACCCGAGGATTTCCCGCGGGCGGCGGCGAAGCGCCGCCTGCTTGCTGCGTTGTCGACATCGGCAGTCCTTGGACAGGTGCAAGCGCGGGCTCTGTTCCTCAGGGCGCCAGCAGTGCTGACGCAATGGATCGGCGCAGGCTGGGTAGAGAGGCATCCCGTCTCTGCTGGCGTGCCGGTCATGCCTGAGCCGCGACCGGAGGCTGCTCCGAAATTGACCAGCGAGCAATTCAACGCGGTCGAAAAAGTCACGGCAAACTTCGGAAAGTTCTCGCCATGGTTGCTCCACGGCGTTACTGGCAGCGGCAAGACCGAGGTGTACTTCCGCCTGATCGAGGCCGCCCTCGGGCGCAGTTTGCAATCGCTGCTGATGGTGCCGGAGATTAATCTGACTCCGCAACTGGAAGCCCTGTTTCTACAGCGCTTCCCCGGAGTGAGGCTGGTCAGCCTGCATAGCGGCCTCTCGGACGGCGAACGGGCCGAGCGTTGGCTGGGGGCGTTCGCGGGCAAGGCGCAGGTCGTGCTGGGAACCCGGTTGTCGGTATTCACCCCCCTGGCGCGACTCGGGCTTGTTATCGTGGACGAAGAGCACGATGCCTCCTTCAAACAACATGAAGGACTGCGCTACTCGGCCCGCGATCTCGCAGTGTTCATGGCGCAGCAGCGCCGTGTGCCGATCGTACTGGGGTCTGCCACCCCGGCATTGGAGAGTTATCAAAATGCCCGAAGCGGGCGCTTTGGACATCTGCGACTGACCATGCGTCCCGCCGCCAGGCCGCCGCAAGTACGGCTCCTCGAAAGCAGGGTGGCCCGCCAAACGCACGGCATGTCAGAAGTGTTGTTGAAAGCAATGCGCGAACGCCTGGCGCGTGGAGAACAGACCCTAGTGTTCCTGAATCGGCGCGGTTTTGCGCCGGCTCTGGTTTGCGGTGCCTGCGGCTGGGCCGCGCAATGCAGCCGTTGCGCCGCGCGGCTGGTATGGCATCTGCGTGCAGCGCGATTGCGATGTCACTACTGCGGACACGAGGAGCGTCTCCCTGCCGCCTGTCCGGAGTGCGGCAATCAGGATCTGAAGGGCCTGGGGCAAGGCACCCAGCGCCTCGAGGAAGCGCTTGCCGGAATTTTCCCCGCTGCTCGCATCCTTCGCATCGATCGCGACAGTACCCGCCGGAAGCGATCATGGCAGGTGATGCGTGCCGATATCCAAGAGGAGCGTGTAGATATCCTGGTGGGCACTCAAATGCTCGCCAAAGGACACGATTTTCCGAAACTCACGCTGGTTGCCGTAGTCAATCCGGACGGCGCCTTGTTTTCCGCCGACTTCCGCGCAGCCGAGAAGTTATTTCAGCAGTTGATGCAGGTAGCCGGACGCACTGGCCGCGCAGGTCTGCCGGGCGAGGCACTGGTGCAAACGCAGTGTCC
>Ga0134123_10003556_pt1 | contig 10141 bp, 9 predicted proteins | sample KB303_FD_96460 | JGI IMG/M metagenome (GOLD analysis project Ga0134123, IMG submission 96460) | Terrestrial soil microbial communities without Nitrogen fertilizer from Kellogg Biological Station, Michigan, USA - KB3-0-3 | ecosystem: Environmental > Terrestrial > Soil > Unclassified ...
AGCAGCGCTTGGTCGATGAGGTCACCCGACAGGTCCGTGTGTCGGGCGGTCGGCCCGATCGGCGCGAAACCGTTGGCGGCGTCAACGAACGTGATGTTGGTTCCAGTACCGCCGAAGTCGCACAGTGCGATCACCCCGCGCGTCGGCACCCCGGGGTCGTCCTGCAATGCGGTGAGCGCTGCCGTGGCATCCGAGATGACCGGCGCCGCGGTGGGCTGTTGGAACTCCGGCACCGACGCAAGGGCGTTGCGCAGCGCGTCAACGGCGGCTGGTCGCCAGTGGGCAGGGTAGGTCACTGCCGCCGGTCCTGCCGGGGGACTGCCTACGGTGTACAGCATCGTCCGCAGCGCGTCCGCGAGCACCTTGTCAGCCATATGCGTGGAGCCGTCGGCGGCGACTATGCCGACGGGGTCACCGACGCGATCTACGAAGTCGGTGATGATCAGCCCGCGCTCGTTCAGGTTGGGGTTTTCGCTGGGCACGCCCACCTCGGGCGGTCGGTGCGGATACAGCGTCACCACCGGCGACCGCGTCACCGCGGTCCGGCCCACTATTACGGCCGCCAGTCTGGTGGCGCCGACCGACAGCCCTACCCCGTCAGACATGTCACTCCGTCTCGATGGAACCTTATCCGGTATTCAATCTTGTCTGACGGGGTTCGTGTTACTCAGCGAATGGTCCCCACACCGGGAATCAGTGGTAGATCCAGGGCTGTCACCCAACCTGGCGAAAGGTCATTGACGGCGGGTACCGCGTTCAGCGCGCGCAGCCCGGTTGCCAGGCAGCCCGCGGCCGCCGCGTCGCGACCCGAGCCATCGGTGAACCGGAACGCCGTCTCCTGAAAGATGCTCGGCGTGCCCTCGATGTCGACGCGATAGACATCGTTCTCGTTGCCGGAGGGCCAGTCCGGTGCGGCATCATTGCCGATCCTGTTCACGTGTTCGAGCTGAATGCGGGTTTCGCCCTTGTACACGCCGTTGATCGTGAACCGCACGGCCGCAACGTTTCCGGGCTGGATGATGCCCTTGGCCGACTTGCGCTCGGTGGGCGTCACCCACTTGTCCCACGTCGTGGTGATCTCGTCGAGCATGATGCCCGCCGCATGCGCGATCATCGGAACCGTTGCGCCCCAAGCAAATACCAGGATGTCCTGGTTCTCCAGCAGCGGCCGGTATTCCGGCGGCTTGCCGATGCCCATCTCGAATTCGTAGTCGCCCTCGTAGTTGGTGTAGTCCAACAGCTCGGATGCGCGCACCTTGCGCACCTCCGAGCACAGGCCCATCAGCGTCATCGGGAACAGGTCGTTGGCGAAGCCGGGGTCGATTCCGGTGGTGAAGCAGGACGACTCACCCAGTTCGCACGCCTCGGTGATGGGCTCGATCCAGTTCGGCGGGTTGAGATGCATGGTGGGCCACACCCACGGTGTCATGGCCGTCGAGCACACGTCGATTCCGGCGCGCAGGAAGCGGGTGATCAGCGCGATGTTGTCATCGGCGTGCGCCGCGGTGGGGCCGTAATGCACGAGCGCGTCGGGCTTCAACGCAATGAGGGCGTCGACGTCGTCCGTGGCGGCCAGTCCGAGTTTCTGCCCCAGAGCACAGATTTCGCCAACGTCGCGGCCCACCTTTTCGGGGTTGCTCACCCCGACGCCGACCAATTCGAAGAGGGGGTGCTTGACGATCTCGGCGATCACCATCCTGCCGACGAATCCCGTGCCCCAGGTGACTATGCGCTTTTTGTCAGATTCCTTCACGGGCTTCACCATAGGCGGGCTCGCGATCATGGGTGACCAAGTTCGAGAGTCGCCGGATCTCCTCTCGGAGCTCCTCGATCTGCGCCCTCGTCGCCGCTTCGCTGGCGGTGTCCTCCTCGGCGACGCGCTGCACGATCCAGGAGGCCAAGGTCGCGGTCACGGTGCCGACCAGAGTGATGCCACCGATCATCAACGCGACGGCGACCACGCGTCCCATGGTGGTCACCGGAGAGAGGTCGCCGTATCCAACGGTGGTAACCGTGGTGATGGCCCACCACACGGCGTCACCGAAACTCGTGATCTTGGAGCTGGGCTGGTCGCGCTCGGCCTGAAGGATGGCGAGCGACCCGGCATAGACCAGCACCACGGCGCCGCAGACCGTGTACGCGATGACCTTGCCGCGGATAGTGTGGCCGACCGCGCGCTGCAACACGTCGATCACCACCGCCAGGCTGAGCAGCCGCAGCGGACGCATGAACGGCAGCACGACGAGCGCCAGGTCGAGCACGTGCTTGAAGAACCATTTGACGCGCGGTTTGGCGAGATACAGCCGGGCCGCGTAGTCGATGACAAAGGTGCAGTACAGCCCCCACATCGCTATCTCGACAGCGCGCGCGGTCAGACCTCGTGGTTGCGCCAGCACCTGCACCGAATACAGACCGAGGAAGGCGATCGCGACGGCGGCGAGCGGCCATTCCGTTCGACGCTCGTAGCGGTCCAGTCTGGATAGCTCGGTCATCAACCGCTGACACTAATTGGGTCTCTAGCTCGACGGCCAGCCCCGCAGCGCTTGATCGGCCGCCTGATGAAGCTCATCGCGGGTCGCGCCGCTGCGTGCCTGCACCGAAAAGCCTTGGCAGACCGAGTTGATCCAGCGAGCCAGCACGAGCGTGTCCACGCCCGGCAGTTCCCCCGCGGCCTGCGCTTCGTCGAACCTGTGGGCGAGCGCCTTGATGCCGGCGTCACGCTGCTGCGCCAGGTCGACCCGAACGGCGTCGGCGTCCCCACCTGCCGCCAGCGCACCGTGCACGAGCAGGCAGCCGCGGGGCCGGTCGGGGTCGGTGTAGGAATCGGCGGCACCGTGAACCATCGTTGTCGCGACGTCCCTGGCCCTCGGCTGCTGCAGTGCCGCGGCGACGAACCCGCCGGGCCCGTCCAGATAGCGCCGCACCGCACAGCGGAACAACTCCTCTTTGGTTCCGAACGCCGCGTAGAGGCTTCTCCGGTTGATTCCGGTCGCGTCGGTGAGGTCACTGATCGATACTCCTTCGAAGCCGTGCTCCCAGAACAACTCCATCGCCGTCTCCAACACGGCATCTGCATCGAACTCTCTCGGCCTGCCAACCGTCATCGCCACACCCTCCCGCAGTGACACCGGTCACGTCGGGAATGAACCCGCCGCAACCGGCATTTACCTGAGGATACTTAGTAACCGATCAGTTCGAAAGGACGATTACATGACCGCATCACTGGAGGGCAGGCGCGCTCTCGTCACCGGCGGATCACGCGGCATCGGAGCGGAGATCGTACGGCGGCTGGCCGCAGACGGCGCCGCGGTGGCGTTCACGTACGGCGCGTCTACCACCGAGGCGGAGAAGCTGGCGACCGAAGTCACAGAGTCCGGTGGAAAGGCCGTGGCGATTCACGCCGACAGCGGCGATCCCGAGCAGGTCGCCAAGTCGATCGACGAGACCGTCGAGCAGCTGGGCGGATTGGACATCCTGGTCAACAACGCGGGCGTCGCCTATATGGGTGACATCGAGTCGTTGACGATGGAGCAGTTCGACCGGTTGGTCGCAATCAACGTGAAGGGCGTCTTCGCCGCGATCCAGCGCGCCGTCCCGCATCTGGGCAACACGGGCCGCATCATCAACATCGGCAGCATCAACGCCGACCGGGTGCCCGGTCCCGGCTTGTCGATATATGCGATGTCGAAGGCAGCGGTCGCCGGGTTGACGCGCGGGCTGGCCCGCGATCTCGGCCCCCGCGGAATCACGGTGAACAACATCCAGCCCGGCCCGGTCGCAACGGATATGAACCCCGAGGTCGGCGAACTCGCGGATTCGCTGCGCGAGGTGATGGCACTCGGGCGCTACGGTCAGCCGCGCGACATCGCCAGTGTGGTCAGTTATCTGGCCGGACCGGAAGCGTCATACGTGACCGGCGCCAACTGGAACGTCGACGGCGGATTCACCGTCTGACGCTCACAGATTGATCGGATCGGGTTTGTGGCGCGTCTTCGTCTTCGTGGTGTCTCTGATCGCGGCTTTGAATTGCATTGCCCGGTAAGGCCATCCATCGGCAGTGTTCCACTGTGACACCACGAGGCCGAAACCGCCCTGCATGTCGAACAGCGAACCCGGTAACACATAGCCGCCGTAGAGTTGCGCGACCGTGTTCTTGGATTGATTCTCGTCATCCCACGACGAGCCCACGATCGGGGTCTGGATCTCCGTGGTGTGCATGTTGGCGACGGGCGAGTCCACCACCCGGTAGCCGAGTGCGTATTTCGATGCTAGGAATCCGCCGAGCACCCATTTGCCTTGTGCCATCCGGCGAAAAGTAAGCTCTCCCCACTTCTCACCGTCAGGGGTGATCGCTGTGGCCGGGTTCCCCCACGCCCACTCCCCGTGGGTGTAGCCCCAGCTGACATAGCGAGACCGCTCGCCGATGTCATCGGGTCGAACGCGCATCAAGATGATGCCCTTGTCGCGTTGAAACCCAGTCGCCACCACGTACACCCAGCCGTCGTCGGGCTCGTAGTCCCACGACCAGCACTGGGCGTAGCCGCCGTACAGGTCGGCGGGGAACTTCGCGTCCTCGCCCATGTGCGTCCACGAGACGCCGTTGTCGTCGGATCTCCAGATCTCGGTCCAGATGACGTTGCCGAAACCGCGATTGACGATGGCGTGCAAGTAAATCGAGTCGCCGACGCACAGCAGGTCGGAGGGGATGACAGTGCTGATGCCGCCCCGGGTCCAGCCGGTGGTCGCGTCGTCGTGGATGTAGTACCACAACTGGCGGGCGTAGTTGGGGTCGTCTCCCCCGGCCCGCTCGTAGACGATTTCGTGGTTGGCGTCGCCGGTGCCGATCAGCACGACAGGAGAACGCCAGTCGCCCTGTCCGACCTTGCGACCGGAGAAGGTGTCGCCGAACACCGACACCAACTTGCCGTTGGGCGCGACGACGGACGCCCCGAGGTCAGTGCACGTCACACCCCAGCTCTCGGTGATCCCCGGACCGGTCACGTCGGCGACCTTGCCGTTGAGCAGCGGGACAGCCGCATTGTTGCGGCTTTTGGGGCGCAGGCGTTGACCCGCGCGCCGGCCCACTGAGGAAAACAATCGCGGCATGTGCACGGCCTTCCGGTCGGTCGTCTGCTGACCGTCGCCAACTCCAGGGCTGGGTGTACCCTCCCCGCTACTGGCAGATGCGTAGTCCGGCAGGCTCACAGTAGAGCGGGTATTGCTCGACCGGAATCGGCAGCGGTCCCTTGTAGGACATCGTGAACGGAATGCTGATGATGCCCGGCGGCAGACCGCAGACGTCGGCATGTTTGATCGTGCGGGTCCCCGTCATCGTGAGGTCATCGAATTTCATGGTCTCGACGGTGGGCGCCGAGCTGCCGTCGGGGCACTGCATCCCGTCCTTCTTCGGCGTCGTCCACTGCCAGACGCCACCGGCCAAGGTCGCGTCACCGCCGGTGAGGCCTGTCGACGGCGACATGTGCAGCCGGCAGGCGATCGGCAGGTTCAGCGGCTCTCGCAGATCCCCGACCACCGGCACACACGACGGCCAGATCTCGTATGTGCCGCTGTCGCCCTGCTCGGGCGCGTAGTTGTACACGCCCTGGAGGACCTGGTCAGCCTGGGCCGGGCCCGCCAATCCGAAAGCTGCGCACGTGAGGACGGCGGCTGCGGCGAGCCCGCGGAGAATTCTCACGCCGCTGAGTATCGCAGTGTCCGCTCGGCGAAGTCACGGGTTATGGCGCCAAGGGGTTTCAGATCCCCCACCCAGCGGGTAGAGAGCCGAATGCAAACGGTTCCGGGGTGATGGCGATAACGAGACCAGCGGTGTTGGCCGCTGTTGGCATCGTCGCGTCGCTCATCGTCGCGCTGACCGCCTGCTCGGCTGGTGACCGCGTCGATCTCGGGGACGGATCATCCGGCAATCTGGTCGCGGCGATCGCAGGCGAACCCGACCAGCTCGACCCGCAGAAGACCACCGCATATTTCTAGTTCGAGGTTCTGGAGAACATCTTCGACACGCTCGTCCAACCGGATGCCGATCTCGAAATGCGCCCAGCACTTGCCGAGTCGTGGACCGTGAGTCCAGACCAGCTGGCGTGGACGTTCCATCTACGCCGCGGTGTCACGTTCCACGACGGCAGCCCGTTCACCGCCGACGACGTCGTTTACTCGTATCGGCGCATCATCGATGAGAAGCTGGCCAACGCCGACAAGCTCAGCGCCGTCAGCGGTATCACTGCGTCCGACAAGTCGACTGTCATCATCACCCTCAAACAGCCGACACCGAACCTGCTCACCAACCTCGGCGGGTTCAAGGGGCTGGCGATCGTGCAGCGACGCAACGTCGAGAGCGGAGAGATCGCAACGCATCCCGTCGGAACCGGACCCTTCGCGTTCCAGAGCCAGAAGAGCGGCGACTCGATCACGTTGGAGGCGAACCCGACCTACTGGGCTGGAGCGCCGAAGGTTTCGGGCGTGACGTTCCGGTTCATCTCCGAACCGTCCACGGCGCTGTCCGCGCTGCAGGCCGGCGAGATCGACTGGACGGACTCGATTCCCGCCCAACGGGTCGCGCAGCTCAAAGACGACGACTCCATCACGCTGGCGACGACACCGAGCAACGACTACTGGTACCTCGCGCTCAACCGCTCAACGAGGCACGTGCACCGTGGCACGACGTCCGCGTCCGGCAAGCCATCGCCTACGCCATTGACCGAGATGCCATCGTGCAGGCGACAAGCTACGGGACCGCCGTGGCCAATCAGCTTGCGATTCCGAAGGGCAACCCGTGGTACACCCCGTACGATACGTACCGCCATGACATCGAGAGGGCGAAGGGCCTGCTCCGCGATGCGGGAGCCGCCCCCAAGACCCTGGACATGTTGGTCACCACCGAATATCCCGAAACGGTCACCGCCGCCCAGATCATCGCGGATAACCTTGCGCCGCTTGGCATCACCGTGAACATCCGGACGGTCGACTTCGCCACCTGGCTCGACGAACAGAACAACGGCCACTTCGACATGCTGAGCGTTGAACCCTTCGTGCAGATGTCGCGCGCGATGGGCACGGGAGATCGTTATATCCTTGCCCGCCATATTGTTCCGAATATTGCGGGGCCGCTGATCGTACAGACATCGCTGTCACTCGCGTTCGCGATTCTGTCTGAGGCGGCACTGTCGTTTCTCGGCCTGGGCATCCAGCCTCCGCAGCCGTCGCTGGGCAGGATGATCTTCGACTCACAGGGATTTGTGACAATGGCGTGGTGGATGGCTGTGTTTCCAGGCGCCGCGATCTTCGTCATCGTGCTGGCGTTCAACCTGGTCGGCGACGGGCTGCGCGATTGCTGGATCCCAAGCAGCGCACCATGATCGAGGCTAGGAGCAAGCGGTGACCGAGCCCGTCCTTAGCGTTCGCGACCTGCGGGTGCGCATCAGCAGGCGCGAGATCGTCCGCCGCGTAGCCTTCGCCGTGCACCGTGAGCAGACGCTGGGCATCGTAGGTGAATCCGGTTCGGGAAAACGATGACCGTGCTCGCCGCGACCGGCCTGCTCGACACACCCGGGGCGGTCGTCACCGGAAGCAGCGCGCTGGCAGGCGCAACCGCGGCCACGGAACTCGTCGACGCTTCGCCACGGCTGTTGCGCAGCGTACACGGCGGCCGGATCGGTTTCGTGTTCCAGGACCCGGGCACATCGCTCAACCCCTTGCTCACGCTGGAGCGCCAGATCACGGAATCGCTTGAGACACATCGGAAGATGACGCGGCGACAGGCGAACACACGAGCTCTCGAGCTGCTCGAGGCCGTCGGCCTGCCAGATCCGCACACCCGCCTGCACGCGTATCCGCACCAGCTGTCCGGCGGCCAGCGCCAGCGGGTGATGATCGCGATCGCGCTGGCATGCGAGCCCGAACTGCTGGTCGCCGACGAACCGACCACGTCGCTCGATGTGACGACACAGGCCCAGATCATCGAGTTGGTGCGCGGACTGCAACGGGACTTCGGCACCGCGGTGGTGTGGATCAGCCATGACCTCGGCGTCATCGGACAGGTCGCCGATGACGTGACTGTGTTGTGGGACGGTGAAATCGTCGAGCAGGCACCGATCCTCGACATCTTCGACAAGCCGCAGCACGCCTACACGCGTGAACTGCTGAAAGCGCGACCGCTGGTCGGCCGGTCCGAACCCGCACCCGCGCCGCACGAGGCGCCGGTGCTGCTGCGGGTCGACGGCCTCGACGTCCGGTTCCCCGTCACCACGCCGGTCGGGAGGTCGACCGTGATGCGGTGAAACAACTTTCGTTCGAGATCCGGCGCGGTACGACACTGGGCCTGGTCGGTGAGTCTGGCTCGGGTAAGTCAACGGTGGCCGGGGCGCTGACTGGACTCGTCGAACCGGATGGCGGCACTGCACAATTGGACGGCGCCGACGTATTCGGCGTGAGGGGCGCCGCCGTGAAGGAGCTGCCCCGCAGCATCGGACTGGTCTTTCAGGATCCGTTTTCGTCACTGAACCCGCGGATACGGGTGCAGACCGCCATCGATGAACCACTGCGAGTCCACCGGCTGGCGGAGGGCAAGCGTGCCCGCCAGGCGCGGGTGGCCGAGCTACTCGAACTCGTCGGCCTGCCTCAGTCGTTCGCCTGGCGATATCCGCACGAACTGTCGGGCGGACAGCGTCAGCGCGTGAGCGTCGGCCGTGCCCTTGCCGCCGAGCCAGAGCTGTTGATCCTCGACGAAGCGACCGCGTCGCTGGATGTCTCGGTGCAAGCCCATGTCCTCGACCTGCTCACAGAATTGCAGCGCGAGCTCGGACTGACGTATCTGTTCATCGGCCATGATTTGGCGGTCATCCAACAGATGAGCCACGACGTGTTGGTCATGCGCGACGGCGAGGCGGTGGAGTATCGGTCCGCTGCGGAGCTGTTCGCCGCTCCCGAGCAGGACTACACCCGCGCATTGTTGGCCGCTGTCCCGCCGGCACGACCGCGCGCCGCTGTCTGACCCGGCGAAGACCCGTGAGAAGGTCAGGCCATGAGAGAACTGGATGGCAAGGTCGCGTTGATAACCGGCGCGTCGGCGGGACTCGGCGCCGTGACCGCACAGCTTTTCGCCGAACGCGGCGCTTCGGTGTTCGGCATCGCTCGCGACGCCGATCGGATGGCGACCGTGTTCGAGGAGGTGCCCGGCGGCAAGTACTCGTCGGTGGACATCGCCGACCCCGCCGCGTGCCGGCAGGCGGTCGCGGATTGTGTCGCTGAATTCGGGCGCCTCGACATCCTGGCCAATATCGCGGGGTTCCACCAGATGCGGCACACGCCGACGATGACCGACGACGACTGGGACCGTGACCTCGCGGTGAACCTGAACGGGCCGTTCTATCTGTGTCGGACAGCGCTCCCTCATCTCTTGGAATCCGGCGGCAACATCGTCAACGTGTCATCCATCGCGGGCGTCGAGGGCGAGGTTTACTCCGCCGGCTACTGCGCCGCCAAGCACGGACTGATCGGATTGACCCGGGCGCTGGCCGTCGAGTTCACCAAGGAGAAGCTGCGCGTCAACGCGGTCTGCCCGGGCGGCATGCCAACCGCGCAGTCGACGGAGTTTCAGGCGCCGGAGAACGCCGATTGGAATCTGATCCTGCGCATCGCATCGCCGCGCGGGTTCATGGAGACCGTCGACGTCGCCAAGGCGATCGCGTTCCTGGCCAGCGACGACGCGGCAGCCATCCACGGTGCCGTGTACAGGGTCGACAACGGCAAGGGCGCGGGCTGAGGGTCAGCGGTGCCTATTCCGATCGATCAGTGAATACGGGGTCGGGTCGATGTCCGGGCGCCGTTCGTCAATCAGGTCCGCGAGCATCCGCGCTGAGCCGCACGCCATGGTCCAGCCGACGTGGCCGTGGCCGGTGTTGTAGTAAAGGTTGTCGTGCCGGCCCAGGCCGATCAGCGGCGGTCCGTCCGGCGTCATTGGCCGGAGTCCCGTGCGGTAGCGCCCGGTATCCCAGTCGATGGCGCCGGGGAACAACTCATTGCCCGCTTCGATGATGTCGGCGTAGTCGGCGGGCGTGCTGCTGCGGTCGTATCCGACGAACTCGGCGGTCGCCGCCATCCGCAACTCGCCGCCGAATCGCGACCA
>Ga0134123_10003558_pt1 | contig 10139 bp, 7 predicted proteins | sample KB303_FD_96460 | JGI IMG/M metagenome (GOLD analysis project Ga0134123, IMG submission 96460) | Terrestrial soil microbial communities without Nitrogen fertilizer from Kellogg Biological Station, Michigan, USA - KB3-0-3 | ecosystem: Environmental > Terrestrial > Soil > Unclassified ...
CCCAAGGCCAAAAACCAAAGGCCATCCTTACGACAAATTACTAATCTCGATCGGCTCTACCTCATCAGCCAATTCAAAACCGAAAATTTTTGAGTAGAAATACAACTCGCCATCGAGCGAACGCTTAATGTTCTTCGCCTGGCGAAAGCCGTGCTGCTCACCTTCAAATGCAACATAAGCGACGGCAACTCCCTTCGCGCGTAACGCCTCAACCATAACTTCCGCTTGATTCGGAGGCACCACGCGATCCTCAAGACCCTGAAAAAATATCACCGGGCAGGAAAGGCGTTCCGTGAAGTTGATTGGTGAGCGGCCGTGATAGATGTCACGACGTTCAGGATATGGCCCGAAGAGTTTGTCCAGATAGCGCGACTCAAACTTGTGTGTTTCAGCTGCGAGCGCTTCGGCATCGCTAACACCGTAATGACTCGCGCCGGCTTTGAAAGTATTTCGGAAGGTGAGGGCGCACAGAGTTGTGTAACCTCCGGCGCTCCCACCAGTGATCATCAATCGCCTCTCATCGACGTCGCCGCGCTCGACGAGGTAGCGCGCGCCGTTCGCGCAATCATCAACATCAACCACACCCCACTTATCCTTCAGTCGCTCCCGATATTCCCTGCCGTAGCCACTGCTGCCACCATAGTTAACGTCAAGCACAGCGATTCCCCGGCTCGTCCAGTACTGGATATGAAGGCTAAGTGCCGTCGCTGCTGCGGAAGTTGGCCCACCGTGACTCTTCACCAGCAACGGCGGTAGTTCTCCATCAGGAGCGCGGTAGTTTCGATTGTTGGGTGCGTAGAAAAACGCGTGGGCAGTGAGTCCGTCTTCAGTAGGAAACGCAATCGGCTCCGGAGTGGAAAAAAACTCCGGATCGATCTGCAGATTGTTTGAACGTCGTAGAGGCTCAACGGCGCGGGTATTCAAGTCAAGGCGCACGATTGCTGGAGGGTCTGTTGGCGATCCCGCGCGAAAAACGGCCTGGCCCACCGACGCACGTACAAAGCTCATGTCAGTGTAAGAGACATCTACCGGTTCGAGCTTCATCGAGTTAGTATCAATGATCGCCAACCGGGACATGCCCAGAACCTGGTATACACAGACGATTTGGTCGGAAGAAGCGAAGGCGTAGTTCGATAAACCGAAGGCCCACTGCGGCACTCCCAGTTCGGCGGCCAGGTTTGTTACCGGCTCAGCCTTGCCGTCAGCTTTCAGCCGATGAAGGTTCCACCAACCACTTCGATCCGAAACGAAGTAGAGCTGTCCCTCCGGCGACCACTCGGGCTGAAGTATTGACTCGGCCAGTCCTCCGGCTACGCGCTCGGCATTGATTAGCGAGCCGTCGGTTTGCACCTGAGCCACCCAGAGTTCGGTTCCATCCCATGGCATGTTCGGATGATTCCAGGTTAACCATGCCAACCGTGACCCATCCGGACTGAACCGCGGCGACGAATAAAAGTCATTGCCGGAAACCAGAACCTCTCCGCAGTCGTCATTACCGGTGGTCTTCAGACTAACCAGTGTGTTGACTGCTTCGCTCCCGGCCACGGTGTGGTCCTCGCGAACGCACACGATTCGGCCTCTTATTGGATCCAGTGCCGCTTCTGCGTAGCGCACTTTCGCTTCGGGCGTTATCGCCAGCGGTGCTGCCTTCGGTGTTTGCTTGTAGAGCCGTTGATCCACGAAGTTCGAAAAGTAAACGACGCCGTCGCGCACCAGATACTCGCCTCCGCCGTATTCGTGGACGCGCGTCCGGGCATTGAATGGTTGAGGATTAACATCGGTGAGCTGGCCCGACTTGTCGCGCCTGACGATTACCTGCCTGCCTCCTTCAGAAGGCCGCATTTCAACCCAGTAGATCTCCTCGCCATCGATGGCAGGTTGAGTTAGACCAACCGATCCACTAACGATCAAGTCCGAAGTAATCGGCGATTTCCACGAGCCATATGGCGCAACGACAGGCGAAGTTCTTTCAGCTCCCATGCAGACGAGACCTCTTCAGAGTAAGTTCGGGAATCTTTTGTTACATTCTCGTAAAGGCTTTGCAAGACGACTGCAACCTACGACCAAATACTCAGGTTTACCCTTGGCCCATCGTTAATTCTCCATGGGAGAACTGAGATAAAGGCAAGGGCGTCGGTCTTGGGGGAGGTCGACGCCCTCTCTTTTTGCCTTATTTCCTCACCTGACCAACTTTCACACCAGCAGTTTCCGCACGCACGACAACAGTATTCTTGACCGAGACGGATGCCGCGGCAAGGCTCACTCGATACGTTCCTGGACCTACTCGATCCAGAGCTTCGCGTTCGGAAATCGTTGTTACACCGGCTTGCGTGGCTTGGGCATCGCTGACCTTGTTTTCGCGTTTTAGGTCCCAATTGACTCGGTGGATTCCGGCCGTACCTGGCCCTTTGAGAGTGCGAACAACCGTGTCATTTGTGTCGGCGATAGAAATCGTAACTTCGCGACCGAGGTTTTCCGGCAGGTAATAAGAGATTACGGTGCCGTACGGCGGATTGTCGGCGCGGAAGAACATGTCGCCGTTCAACTCTTCAATAGTGGCGCCGTAAGTGAAGCGCGTTTTGAAGAGCGTCCCTGGTTTGATATCGAAAAGGTACGCTGGCTGGTGAAACATCCTTTCGCTCAGCTCTTCCAACGGACCAATATCGACTATCCAAATCGCACGGCCGAAGGTGCCGACGACAAGGTCTCGATCCCGAGCTTGAATAGCCATCGCCCGAACGGCAACCGTGGGGAGATTGTTTTTGAGCTGGACCCAATGCCCACCTCGATCAATCGTTACAAACACGCCAAACTCAGTTCCGACAAACAGCAGGTTGGGATTAACCGGATCTTCACGGATTACATAACTCGATCCGTTTTTCGGCAGGTCGCCAGTAATGTCAGTCCAGGTCTCGCCATAGTCGGCGGTGCGATAGACGTAGGCCCGGTGATCTTCACGCGTGTGGTTGTCGTAAACAATGTACGCAGCGCCCTTTTCGTAGCGCGAGGCCTCGATCTCTCCGACAACTGCGAAAGTTGGAGCACCGGACGGTAAGTTCTTGCTGACCTCTTTCCAGTTTTTACCTTCATCTCGGGTTACGTAGATGGGTCCGTCGTCCGATCCCGTCCAAATTGTCTTTGCGTCTAGCGGCGACTCAGCAATCGAAAACAGCGCGCCATAACTGTGGTAGCCCGTGTAGTCTGTCTTACTTCCTTTCAACACCCTGTCCTGCTGCGCCGTAAGATCCGGACTAATGACTTCCCACTTGGCACCTCGTTCCGTAAAACGAAAGAGATAGTTGCTGCCGAGATAAAGCACTTTGGAATCGTGTTGGGACACAATCATCGGCGGCGTCCAATCGTAACGAAAGGGATGCAAGCCTCGCCGTTTTGCTTCTTCCGCTCGAGGCATTAGCTCGCTCCGGTTCCAGGTACGCAGATCAAGCCGCGAAAAATTACCAAACTCCTGAACCATGTAAACGATGTTAGGGTCGTCCGGATCGGTGTGAACCGACATGCCGTCGCCGTTGAAACGTAACTTGATCCAATCGTAATTGGTGATGCCTTCGTTGTCGTAAGTTTGGCTGGGACCAACCCAATGACCTGTATCCTGCATTCCGCCGTAGACGTAATACGGATCCTGATTGTCGACCGCCACTTCGTAAAACTGTCCGATCGGCAACACGGCCTGCTGCCAGGTGGCGCCGCGATTGTAAGAAATGTTCACCCCGCCGTCGCCGCCGATGATCAGGTGCTGCGGATCTGAAGGGTCGATCCAGATCCCGTGCTGATCGTTGTGGACATGCTTCATGTTCGCTTTGACGAGCGTCTTCCCGCCATCAGTAGAAACCATCAGATCAAACACAGGCATCCAAATGCGATTGTCATCGCCAGGATCGACATTAATCCGATCGTAGTAGTAACTGGTCATCGCGGGATTCATTCGTTGCCAGCTTTGCCCGCCAGTCTCGGAACGAAAGACGCCACCAGTTTCAACCGTGCGTTTTCCGCTCGCCGGTTCTCCAGTGAGAATCGCAGCGTAGACAATGCTGCTGTTTTTCCTCGCAACAGCGATTGTGATCTTCCCGACATCCTGGTTTGGCAAACCGTTCGTGAGCTTCTTCCAGTTGCGGCCAGCATCGGTAGTCTTGTAGAGCCCACTGCCGGGGCCTGATTCAGCCATGTCTCCACCGCCAAATCTGAAACGCTGCCAGGCACCGGCGTAGAGCGTATCTGGTCGATTCGGGTCCATCTGTAGATCGATGAAACCCGTGGTGTCGTTAACAAAAAGGATCTTGTTCCAGGTCTTGCCGCCATCGATGCTTTTGAAAATGCCGCGCTCATCGTTTCTACCCCATTCGTATCCCATCGCCGCGACGTAAACGATGTCGGGCTTGGTCGGGTGGATAACAATCGAGCTGATTTGACGACTCTCCGGCAGACCCATATGTTGCCAGGTCTTGCCCGCATCCAGCGATTTGTAGACCCCGTCGCCCCAGGAATTGGCGCGCGTGTTTGCCGGTTCGCCTGTGCCTACCCAAACGATGTTCGAGTTCGATTTGGCGATGGCCACTGCGCCTGTGGAAGCTGAGGTTTGATTTTCGAAGATGGGGAGTAAGGTTGTGCCGTTATCAGTGCTCTTCCATAAGCCTCCACCGGCGGTGCAGACGTAGAAGGTTTTCGGATCGCTTTCTACACCCACGACCTGCCAAACGCGCCCTGCAGGACTCGATGGACCGACGAGTCGCCAGTTGAATTCATTCAACAGCTCGCGGCTGAACTGAGCCGAGCCAGTTTGCGCGTAGGAGGTGATATTGAGGACGAAGAAGAGGAGAGACAGCGAAACAAGTCGCGCCGGACCGACAGAAGCCTTCATGGATTCCTCGCTGAAGTTGGATAGAATGGAGCGTCGAATTGTTAACCGCATTTTGGAGCATAGTCAAACTTTACCTATTCAAAGGTGATCCTATTCTGCTCCTGTCCGCTTTTATCCAAGCGACCTCAGTCTGTACGTCCTGACTCTTTCCGAGTCGCGCAAATCGACTGCTATGCGAGGAGCTGCATCGTTATCACTCGCATGTATGCCTCATCTCGTTTCAGATGCCCCATTTCGGATGGCGGGAAGTGTGTATTGCGAACTTTCGGACGCTGAGATCTGCGGTATGGCAGTTGCTCCTACGATTGCAAAGGAGATTACATATGAAATCAACCTACTCGATGAAAAAAATTGGATCAGGGCTACTGGCAGCTGCTTTCCTGCTCCTGCTTGGTGCAGGTGCATCAGCGCAGGCCCAGTACAGGCGCGATGATCGCTATCGCAATGATCAGTATTACGAACAGCAACGGCGGGATCGCGATGAATACCAGCGGCGCCGGCGCAATCGTCGTGGCGGCCAGTATAACGACGGCTACAGTGACCTCGGCGGCTCCTTCCAGCTTCGTCAGACCGCGCTGAATGCTGGCGCGAATGAGGGAAACAAGGAAGGCCGCAAGGACCGCAGTCGTGGCGAACGCTTCGACTTTACGGATGAGAGTGCTTTCCAGAAAGCGACCAAGGACTACAGTTCCCGTCTTGGCGATCGCGAACTCTATCGTCGCTATTTCCGAGAGGCCTTCGAGAATGGATACAGGGACGGCTTCTCAGGTTACTAAGGCATAACCAGCAACCTGGTTGGTAACTAGAAACTGAACCTGTCAAGGAAGACGGGATCGGAAGCTGTCGCTCCCGATCCCGTTTTTGTTTTCGGACCTGTGAACCGCAGAAGCCGATTCCATCAGGCTGCTGACTGTGCTGGTTGTCGCGCTTGGGTGTTGATGTCGTGGATGGCCTCCATCAATGCGGATCTTACTTCGCTGGGCAGCGAACCTCGCACCGCCAGACGACGGAACGCAGTAACAACATCAGCATGATTACTGAATGCGAGTAATTTGATCACCGCCAAACGAACGGCGAGGTCAACGTGGTTCTCTATCGTCTCGATCAGTGGCTTAACTTCACCAGCCTTGGCCATCAGAAAGAGGATGGTGAAGGCGTCGTAAGTCACTTCCCTGCTTTCTCCGGCCAGACAGTTAATCGCTTCAGAAGCGAGACCGGAGCTTGCAAAGGCAGCGCAAATCCTGCGTCGTCGGTCCGGCGAAGCCTCACGCAGGGCTTTGGTATAAGAAGCGGCGCGATCCGCTCCTAAATCGCTCAGCGCCCGTGCGGCGGCGTTTCTAACCTCGGTTGACGAATCGTCGAACGCGCCCGTGATCAGCCGAAATCCTTCCTCAATTTCCAGGTTTGCTAACTCGGCCAGAGCTTCAATTCGCTCCGATGGATCGCCACTCTTCAGTCGAATCGCGGAGGCGGCGAACGCTGAGTCGTAGCCGACAGCGGCAATATCGTCAATTGAACTTTCGGCACTCCGCGAAACGACGGGAGGTTCACAGATGACGGGAGTACTCTCGACGGCCGTCAACGGTTCTATTTCTTCTACGATGATTATAGTTTCGGCTTCGTATACCTCTCGTTCGTGATCGGTTCCATTCTGTTCCGACGCGGTCTGCATCTCTGCCAATTGCGCGGCCGCCTCATCTCGATCCCTTTCCAGATCGCTTACGCGCCCGTGCGCCTCAGCTACAGCCTGACGAAGCACTTCCAACTCGGTTTGCAGGCGCTCTTCCTCTTCTTTCAGGAGTCGCCTTTGCACTCGCGCCTCCTCAACCGAAGATCGCAAGGCGCCAATGCGCACCGCGCGTTCCACTGCGGATTGACCAATGGATCTAGTTTCAACTGCGAACTCTTGTTCATCTTGCACCCGAGCGTCAGATTTGACCTGATTCACTCCCGTGTCCGCTGCGTTGAACAGCCGGCGACGTGCCGCCACCTCATCAATCCGCTGAGACTGTTCGGTCTGAACTTTCAGAAGCTCGGTCATCTCTGGACTTGAATACAACTCTGTTGCCCTACCTGTCTCCGCCTCGGCTTCGACCGTGGTTTCCCGCCACACCTCCAAAACCGAGGATGCAACGTCGTCGGCAATCGCTGGAAAGGAGTCCGCAATCGAGAAATCGGAATCGGAATGTCTGCTGGTAATAAAGGACAACGCTTCGCCGATAATTGAATCGCTCCCTTGTATCTCGCTATTCTTCTCGCGTTCCAGGAGGTCACGCAACGGCCCAATCGCGATTGCGTCGCCAATCAAACCAAGTGATCGGGCAGCAGCTTTTCGCACTTCGTAAGAGCCATCGTACAGCGCAGCGATGAGATAACCCGCCGCGCCGGGTAGTTCAACGATTCCAAGTTTGTGCGCAGCCGCGACCCGCTCTTCAGTGGAACCCGCCATCAGCAGGTTCAGAGTTCCATCTTCGAAGCTGTTTGGGATGGCTTCTGCTTCTTCGCACTGACTGGGAACAGAAGGCACTACGGACATGATCGAAACCTCGATTTGTGAGAGGGCTACTCCGAAGTTCAATGAGATTGGATCGCATCAAGGACCGCGAGAATGCAGTCCGAAGCGACATCTGGGAGTCTATTTGAACCTGTTTGAAGCTTGGTTTGAAGAACTGTGCTGCTGAGAGGAAAACTCTGGTTCTTCAAATTCGGGACAGGCGGCCTTTGTGAGCTTACTTGCAAGGCCAAAGCGATTCTCATCTATCTTGAGCGTCAGCGTCAATACCTTTGGCACAATTGTCTGCCACTTTCGACAAGGGATTTAGAGTTTTGGAGTTAAATCAGGTGTTTTCTGGAATTTCACCCCTGACTTCCAGAACTTTTCCTCCCCAATCGATTCGCGTGCGATAATTCGCCAATCCAAACAACGAGGGAGACTCAGACTATGCGCTGGAGAGGTGAGCGTCAGAGCGAGAACATTGAAGATCGACGGGGAATGTCGCGTGGCGGCATTGCGATTGGCGGCGGGCTTGGCAGCATTGTCATTATTATTATCGCCCTCTTGTTAGGGGCAGACCCGAGACAATTCATCCAGCAGGGTCCGGTTGACGATCCCGGTGCTGGGACGCAGACGGCGCGCTCCACTAATCCGGCGGACGACGAAACCAAACAATTCGTTTCTGTCGTACTGGCTAGCACTGAAGACGTTTGGACAGACATTTTTCGTCAGGCCGGACGTCAGTATCGCAAGCCGACTTTGGTGCTCTTCACCGATCAGGTCCGCTCTGCGTGCGGACAGGCGGGAACTTCAGTCGGCCCCTTCTATTGCCCCGGAGATGAAAAACTCTATCTCGACTTCGCGTTCGTCCAGGATCTGCAAAGTCGCTTTCGCGCCCCCGGTGACTTCGCTCAGGCGTATGTGATCGCACATGAAGTTGGTCATCACGTGCAGAATCTGTTGGGAACCATGGAAAGAGTCAACGCTGCACAAGGACAGAGAGGCGAAGCGGAGGCAAATGACTTATCTGTACGCCTCGAGTTGCAGGCCGACTTTCTTGCAGGAGTTTGGGCGCACTATGCGCAGCAAAAAGGATTGCTGGAGCAGGGGGACATTGAGGAAGCGTTGGCAGCCGCAAGTGCTGTTGGCGATGATCGACTGCAGCGCGAATCACAGGGTTATGTAGTGCCCGACTCGTTTACGCATGGTAGCTCTGAACAACGCAGTCGCTGGTTTCGCAAGGGTCTTGAGACAGGTGATATTCGACAGGGAGACACGTTCTCCGTTCGGACTCCGTAAGTTCAAAAGTTAATCGTTAGTTATTTCCAGTTCTGCCAGCAGTGGCAAATGATCGGAAGCAGTGGATACTCCCGCGGGATGATCCACCACCTCACAGGCTTTCAGTCCAGTCGCAAAACTCGAGGGTACAAAAACATAATCGAGTCGTAGATGTGGATCCCACGTCGGGAACGTGTAGCCCTTGATGTCGGGATGCAGCAGTCTGAAGCCATCAGCGTAGCCGGCGTCAAGCATGACCTGGATCGTTTCGCGTTGAATGTCGCGACCGCTTATCCAGACGAGCCCGCGGATCCACGCCGGCATCCTTTTAACGTCCAGAATCTCGCCAGGCGCAAGAGTATTGAAGTCTCCGACAAGCACATGAAAACCGTGCTGATGTCGTTCGATGCCCTTTAGCAGGTTGCGAATCTCACGACCTCGTTGCCGTTCATCCCACTTGGAGAACCGCGCGCTGAGATGCAAGCCGAAAATTCGCGCCTCGCTTCCCTCTGGAACAATTTCCAGAAACGAATGCTTGGCACCCGCCGGGTAGTGCCATTCGTGATAGCTGATCTTTATGCGGCTGATATATGCAATTGAGTGTGCGCGTTGTGCGGCCCAGTAGCGAAGATTCGTATCGATCGAAAGTTTTTCGATAACCCGCGGGTCAGTTGCTTCCTGGAACACCACCAGATCGGGCGAGACTGCGCGAATTACCTCCGCCAACCGCGATTCACGCCCTGTGCCGCCAAAGCGGATGTTGTAGCTGAGGAGTTTGAGGTTCACGCCGCTTTTTCGGGCTCAATCGCCGTGAAATAGGGCTCATTAAAAAGAACGTCTCGCGCATAAAGGACCAAATTGGAAGTTGCCTGGAAGGCTACCGGACGTCCCACAAGATTCTGTAAGTCTTTCCTGAGTTTGTTGAGTCCGATAGCAATGGCCGGATCCTTATCGCAGAGAGGTTTGGTATGCAGACCGGGAAGGTAGAAAGCGTCCTTGTCCCAATATTCCATGACTTTGCTTCCGACGAGCGTGACATCAAGATCACTTGTTCCCTTCCCGTCTGCGTCGAATGGCTTACCATCTTCCCAACGCTTGTTTGTAACGACGCTTCCGCGAAGCGCCACTCCGGTCCCTGGTGGCAAGTCGGCCTGTAGTCTCTTGCAGAACGACATATACAACTGTTGATCTCCGCCGAACCCGAGCAGCAAAACGCGATCGCGAATCTCCTGCGCAGTCATTTCCTTTACGTCCTTGGGCATCAAGTCTTCTCCCGTCGCAAGTGTTTCTACGATGATACTTCATTGCGGTCCTAACTGCGCGTGCACTCAGAGGATTAGGGTTGAAATTTGGCATCATGCGCGTTAGGCTGTGCCCGCTTGACCTCGCACTAACACTTAGCAATCCCAAACTCATGATCGTCGCGAATGAAAAGGCCCCTGGCGCTTCATTTGCGGAAGGAAGAATGAAGATGAGTTCAACCAAATGGAA
>Ga0134123_10003560_pt1 | contig 10133 bp, 12 predicted proteins | sample KB303_FD_96460 | JGI IMG/M metagenome (GOLD analysis project Ga0134123, IMG submission 96460) | Terrestrial soil microbial communities without Nitrogen fertilizer from Kellogg Biological Station, Michigan, USA - KB3-0-3 | ecosystem: Environmental > Terrestrial > Soil > Unclassified ...
CGTGGCGGTAAGGCGCGGTTCGGTCGCGCGTTTACGGTTCATCGCGTGTGTGTTTTGTGTAACCCAGATCGCGGATCCTCTCACACCGAAGGAGACCACGTCCCTGGAAACTTGACCTCCAGCCCTCCCTAATAGATTCCTTTTTGCTGACGGGCGCACGGTTGGCACGCTTCGTGTCGCTGATGGACCTTCGCGGCGGAATTCCCGTAGGGTCAGGCAGATGGCGGAAGCATCTGTGAAGTTGTCGCCGCGCCAACAGCAGGTCCTCCAGCTTTTGGAACGCGGACTTTTTCTGAAAGAAGTGGGCCCGGCGCTGAATCCTCCCATCTCGATCAACACCGTGAAAAAACATTGCTCCAAACTTTTCCGCAAACTCGGAGCAGACTCTGCCCGGGTTGCAATTTTTCGATACGGCCAGTCGCATGGTTCAGATCGTTCAGTCCCCCGCCCTTAAATTTGATAGTCCGGTTCCCACATTCTTTTTTGGATCCTAGGAGGCAACGTCGGGTTCCGGAATTCGAGAGGTTCACGGAATTCCACGCGGGGAGAGCCGCAACTCGCGCAGCAGTTACCGCCCCGGCTGTCATCCTGCAACGTCGTGACGCGATCGCAGCCCGTGCAAAACCAAAATCCGCTTTTGCACATGTCCAAGAGGCTCGGCTTCATGCGAAGTGGGGCCAATTCGCGTTGGCACAAGCCCCGACACTTTCTTCAATGTTATCCTCGCGGAGTTGACTGAGCGCGTCGATCCAGCAACGGCAGAACTTATCCCGGTTTTCCTTGTACCGTTCCCACCATTGCCCCCCGAATTCTTTCGCAAAAGTCCAAGCCGCATCAGGGTCAAACCGTTTATCTCGTTGCCATCCCCCTACGTGCCAAAGCCAATTTACAAACGCCCGATGGTCTTTGGTTGTCGGTAGTTCACCGTTTTTCACCGCCTCACCATAGGCTTGGTTTGGTTTGATGCAGTCGCGGCGGTAGTCATCCCATTTCTCTTCGGAGTTCTTTCCCTCCCCCCCGGCTTTCCGCTGCTTTGAAGCCGTACGCTGAGAATCCTTGGAACCTTCTAAGTCTTGGCCGGAGGATTGTACGTCGTACAATTCCTGGCTTTTCGGACCGCTTGGTTCCCCTTCCAACAAAGTGATCTGCGATGGAGGATTGTACGTCGTACAATCACTTTCTCCCCCACCCCCCCCGCCTGATTGTACGTCGTACAATTCTGGATTGAACGGCCTGGGAACGAATGGAATCCCTTCCGGAAACAAAGCGGGTGTCCTCTCAGCTGCGCGAACCATCCCTTGGGCCATGATGCGTTTGATTTTCTCAGGTGAGACTCGCCACGAACAATTCCGCCAAAACCGGTAATGGACGATCTCCAAGACCCATCCAGTTTTCCCCTTTTTCCCCTTCCTTACCGGATCCCTCTCCGGATCTTTTCTCCACGATAGGACTCGTTTACCAAGGCGGGGATTAGGATCTTTGACGCTTTTCCGCTTCCCATGAGCGTCACGCGTTTCAATCCACACGTGATAGGGTTCCGTGCCCAAACCGTCCAAAACCTTCCTCAAATTTCCGTCCTTCATGGCGACAAACTCTGCCAAATCCTTGAGCGACTCGAAGTCTGCGGGATTACGGTCCTGTTTTCGGATGGCTTGGTGCGCCTTCAGCATCACGAGTCTCTCTGCATCCCCGAAATCCACGTTCAGAATCAGGTCGAGAAACACGTCCTGCCATTGCAAACGATCCAGGCCGAGGTGAGGGATTAAGGCCGCATTGATCTGCGGCATAAGTGAGCCGTCATCCCGGCCAGGCTGGAGGGCTTCCTCGCTCATGATCAGTGCGCTTGCACCGCACCCCCCGGGAGGATAGAAAACCTCGCCCTGTTTCCTGGAGGGAGGCAGAGGATAGATTCAGCGGGCGGCCGTAAGCCAACGGTCGCCCCTTTTTTTGGGGGCGCATCCATTCGGTCTTAGGATTAGGCACCGCCGGCGGATTGGCTCTGGGCTTTTTCGAGGCTGCGGAAATACGACTCCGCGGAAGAGTAGAGGACGAAGCGGATCCCGCGTTTCGCCCCCGCGACTTTCACGACGATGCTTTTGACGGGGGGCTTGTGGCGATTAGCCTCGGACGGCAGGACGCGCTCATTCCAGAACGTGCGCGTACCGCCGAAATACGGATCGAGGACGCCGGGTTTGGGCAGTCGGAAGCAATGAGGTTTAGAGATCTGCGGTGTTATCGATTCCGCCGATGTGGTCGAACGTCGCTGTGCCATGATGCACACGGCACCAGAGATAATTCCGAGACGGAAGAGAAAGAATTATCGGAATTTTCCCACAGGCCTTCTCGGCCGACCCCTCCTTCGATGAATCAAGGTTATTCCCAAACTCTGCACGGCTTGGCGGAGGCAATCATCAGAGAGCTTGATCCATCTGCTTCCGTGCCGCATAAAATTAATCCGCCTTCGCAGTTCGTCCAAATCAATTCCAGGTTCAAGATTGATGACTTCAGAAGTTCGTGGCTGTGTCCCGACTGCTTGCAGAATTGCCAAGTGCAGTGGAAGTCCCCTCTCCGCGTTGAGGAGTCTGAGAAACTTAGAAACCTCCGAGAAAAAATCCGCATTTCTCCGGCGGAATTCCTCTTCGAACCGTTTCATCAAGTGCGTGCATAGACGATCCTGCGCAGCCTTCCAATTCTCGTAAGCCTTCCGGTACATTCTTTCCAACACCCGGTTTAGACGCGGTGATGGCGAGTCGGGGGCGCTCGGTTGCATCCAGACCAGATCGGCTAACGCCCCACCAAATTCTTCGTACAATGGATGGTCGACCAAGGTACCTAATCTGAGCAATTCACAATTGCGAGAATAGCCATCAACCGCGCGATACCGCTTCAGATCTCCGTTGCGCGCGCGACTCATGTGGTCCCCCCGTCGGCGATGAATTTCAAATGAGCGCGCTCGGCGGAAAGGTGCCAAAGTGACCGTATGACATGGTTCGATGTGCAGTCCGGTTTCATGTGGGCGGTGTTGGCGTTTGGGGTGTTTGTTTTGGTGCGGACGTTCCCGATAGTGTTCCTGCGATCTCCTGATGCTCCAAAAGAAGCGCCGCACCCGAGAGAAGAATCCCAAGAATCAGCAGGGCAAAGCCCACAATTCCAGAGTGGTAATACCAAGCATGATACTTGACGGGTTCGCCGGCGAAGCCGAACCGCCCTAGCAGGCGAATCATCGCATCGAGGCGTTGCGCTTCCATGAAAATGAAAAAGCCGGCGCATGTCTCCACAATCAAAGCCACCCAATGGCAGTGGAGTCGCCATTTCGTGTGCTGCGCCATCATGTGGCTTTCCTCCTCTTCGGCTTCACGGTCGGCATCTTGTTTACAGCCGTCCGGAGGGTTCGAACTTCGGTGCGCGTGTAACGGTCGTTGACGGCGTCGCTCTTGTGCCCGGTGAGTTTCTTGCGCGTCTCCTGGGTCACGCCGCGGTTGGCCAGTTCGGAGTTGAACGACACGCGCAGCGAGTGAAACGAGAGTTGCGAGAGATTGCGTTGTCCGTTGGTGGCCACCGACTCATTGCCGATCCCAGCCTTGCGCATGATGGCGAGGAATTGTTTCGAGAGGCCGCTCCGGCCGCCGACCGGGACGGCGGCGAGGCCCGGGGAGATCGGCCCGCCCTTGTCGCCGGCCAATCGCATCAGGTGGGCCTTCAGGACCGGGTGCAGGGGAACGGTGTGCCCCTCGTCATCCGTTTTGCGCACGTCGAAGACGAGCACCCCCTTCATTAAATCGACGCTCTCCCACGCCAACGAAACCGCGTCCGACAATCGCAGGCCTGCGTAGTACCCGAGCAGGATGCAGGCGCGCCATTCCGCGTTGTCTGCCGAATTGAGAAGCATTTCCACCTGGGCGGTTGTGAACTTCATCCGCTTTACCTGCTTGATGCGCTGCGGCAGCTCGACGCCGCTGGCGGGATTCGCGGCAATCAGCGCCTGGCGGACCGCCGCGTTGAAGATGGTGCGCAGCGTCTTGATCTCGACCACCAACGTAGCCGGGGCCAGACGTCGCTCGAGCAGATGGTCGTTGAACCGCTGGCAATCGGCCGGCGTCACCGCGGCGATCGGTCGGTCGGCGCGAGGCCCTAGAAACTCGAGCAGCTTGTCCACCGTGGCGCCGTAGCGCGTAGCGGTCCCCTCGTGTTTGTTCAGCGCCTTGGCTGCAAGCCAGCGCGCCGTGAATTCGCGCACAGTCTCCGCGCGCAAGGCGTCGCCTGTCGTGCGGTGCAGGATGCCGCCGATCACGTCGCGACTGATGTGTTCGGTGAGGAGCTTGTTGCGCCCCAGCCCGCCGGCCCGTTCCCATTCGAGGGACATCAGCATGGCCTTGCTGCGGTTGTTCTGCTTGGTGGTTTTCTTCCTCCAGACGCCAGCTTCGTCCCGATAGATGGCAGTCCAGTACGGACTATTGGGGTGTTTCCAGACGGTAGCCATAGATTCAGTAAGAAAAGGATTAAGAAATGCGGCGACGTTCGTCAAGGTGCGATTACGTGTTTTTCCTAACAAATCAGCAAATCCTTGGAGCGGAACTGAATCGCCGGTTCGATTCCGGCCTCAGCCACCACTTCTAAAAACATCAATAAAACCAGGGTTTTCTCGCAAATTCTCAATCGGAAAAGACGAAAGTAAGAAATGGATTAAGAAATGCGGGGACGTTTGGTGACGTAGGAAGGTGCTGGCGCTGCTCAGTCTGGGGAGTCGAATTAGCGCCCCAGCCGAGCTGGCCGCTACTACCGCGCCAGCCAGAAAAGCCTGCCCCAAAGTTGTGAATAAGTCGCCAGCAACTACGGATTGGCCCCCGCCCTTTCTTCGGTAGGCTTCCCACCGGTGTCCGCGCAAACGGACGCTCGCCATTGTTGACCGGACCACGAATCCGGCGGCGAAACAACAAACGAAAGTCTCAGGACTGCGATAGCGGAACACGGGTCGTGCCGTGGCTGCGATAAGGTTTGCGCCTTCGTGGTCCTGAGACTTTTTTATTCCGGCCATTTTGCCGGAAGAAGGGCAGTGATGAGAAAGAGTGACCAGAAACGGCCGGCGGGTAACACCGCGCCGGATGCCAGAGCGTTGACGGGACTACTGCAATCGGTTCTTCGAATCGTCATCAAGGCGGCCGGGCGACAGGGGATTGATTCGCAGGCCGTCATTGAAGACGCGATGCGTGCGACAGGGGCGGATACGGAGCCGGGGAAGCGAGGTGCAGTATGAAACGCACCACTACCACAAAGCGGAGGTCCACGAAGACTCAGCCGGTTTCAGCGAAGCGGTTCGACCGGTTTTACCGGCCGGGATTCGCGTCGGCACCGCTGGCGCTGTCAAACGGCTACCGTGAGGGGCCGCCGGCCGAGTTCACGGTCGTCTCAATCCGCGAACCGCTCGCCCCAGGTAAACAGGTCCTCTGCGAACGTCCGAAAGAGGCCGTGGCCTATTGGAAGGCGGCCGTCGCCACGTCGCCCTGGTTCAAGCCGGAGCAAGAGCAACTCGTCGTCGTCATGCTCAACAGACGCTACAAAGTTATCGGGCACGTTACGTGCGTTCTCGGCACTCTGGATACGCTATGGGTTCACGAGCGCGAAGTGTTTCGAGCGGCGATCATCGTTTCTGCGGCGGCCGTGCTCGTGATGCACAATCACCCTTCGGGCGATAGCGATCCGTCGGAGAGCGATGTGAGCGTGACGAAGCGACTTGTGGTCGCCGGGCGATTGCTCCACACCGAGGTACTAGACCACGTCATCATTGGGAACGGCGAATGGAGGTCGCTTAAGGAACTCGGCTACATCAAATAGCTCAGTTCTTCCCCCTCTCCATCGTCCAGCCCACTCCATCAAAACGCGTAGGACGGCGTTTTACGAAGCCCCGCGAACGGCGCGGGGCTTTTTTTGTTCAATCGGTCGCGTCCACGACGGCGGCGGAACCTTGCTCGTTAGGATACGGCCGTCCTCGCCGGCGCCGACGATGCTGCAGGAAGTTCCGAACCTCCGCCATCCGCTCGGCGTCCGTGAGCTTGGCCCAGCGGTTGTTTTCCGCAGTCTTGGCCATCAGGATGAGCAGTGGCATGGCGGGGAGACAAATCAGCCAACCGATGCATAGCCCCAAGGCATACGAGAACCTGTCTCGAAAAGTCGTCATAGTCACCCGACCAGCGGGTAAAGAAAATCACTCCACGCCCCAAACTCATACTGCAAATACTCGACGGTTCTCTGCCCGACGGCCTGGTCGTAGAACGGCATGTGTTTGAGCCAGCCATACGTGAACCCCGGCGCCAACGCCTCCGTGAAGACAGGGAAGTCGAACTGGAACACCCCCTGAATCCCCGCATCCTGAATCATGACTGCCTGCGAGAGATTCGACCCGACATCCGCGTAACGATTGGGGAACCGATAATTGTAACCAGCCGTTCTGGTGACCGCGACAATCGGCTGATAGACCGTCCGCTCCGACACCCCGCGCAAGGTCAGCTCGTAAAGGCTCAGGGCTTCATTGCTCACAGTGTGACCGGGGAGCGGCGGATTCTTATCCTCGAGCAACTGTTGCACATAGCGGAGGTCATCATCAGTGATACCCGCGGGCCCGGGCGGTTCGAAGATCGACTTCTTGGCCGCATTCACCTGCATCCGCACATCGAGGGTGACCTCGTTGGCGGAGTTCAACTGCCCGATATCCAGGCGCGCATCGAGTTTCCAGAGCGGGCCCTTATGCGACATCGAGGCGGTCTTGGCCTGGCCTTGGATCTGGGCGAAGAGCGCGGTGATGAATTGTTCGGTGCCTTCGAAATGCACTTCGCGCGTGAGCCCCTCTGAACGATCGAAGGATTGGCTGACCGCGTTGAGTTCGCCGGAAGATCCAAGATTCATGTTGTTTGAAGCAGAACGGCTCCCTTGGCCATTTTCCCCGTATGCGTTTCGATGATCCTCAAGGTCCCGTTTATCGTCTTCAGATGCGTCTCCGGACCACCCGCGCTCGAGCCTAGAAAATTCCCGATCGACGTGAGCGAATCACCGCGCTGTGACGCTCCACCGCGAGTCTTGCCGCCGGAGCCGCTTTTACTCTGCTCCATGGCCTTGAAGAGATCTTGATCGATTTCTGAGAGGTGGGCCTCCTGCTCGAGCGTCCTCGGGCCTATCGGGAGGCTCGCCAGAAAGTCAGCGCGCTCTTTCTTGAAATGTTCCGCCCGTTCGGCCGGGGACATCTGGTCCAACCTATTGCGCCGTATCTGTTCCTCCATCTGCTCATCCTTGCGCGCGCCCGCCTGCGCATCACGTTCGCGTTCGCGTTGTGCCCGGTCTTCTTTGGCTTCGGGTGTGTCGCCACGTCGTTTTCTGGCTTTGGAGTTAATGCGCGCTAGTTCGCGCTGTTCGACTTCGTATCTGGACTGGGCGTAATTCTCGTTTCCCGCCTGCCGCCTCTCCTTGAACGATCCTGTCGTCGTCAGGAAGGCCTGCCAGTAGGCTACCAGGTCGCTGATGGCGTCCTGCAGTCCGATGACCAGGTCGGAGACGAATGCGAGCGCCGGTGCCACGGCCGCGCGTTGCGTTTGCGCGAGATTCTCCAGGGCGTCGGCGAAGTCATCGATCTTCGTGATGTTATCGTCACTGATGAACTGAAAGGCCTGGCGACCCTCCGCGCCCAACTCCCGGAGCCCAGCGATCATGGCGGGAATGACGTCGGAGTTTTTCTTGCCGATGAGGTCGAGGACGACGGGGAGGGTGTTCAGGTCCATCTCCGCCCCCTTAACCGCATCACTCAACATCATGAGGAGCTCGGCCGGATCCTCCGTCGCCCGCAAAGCCTCCTGGGAGATACCCATCTTATCGAACGCGGCGGCTTTTTCCCCGGTCGGATTCTGTAGTGCCTCACGCCGCGCAAGCGCCAACATTTTGAGCGCCTTCTCCCCGTCCTCGATTGTCGCCCCATGCTGACGAAAGGCGTAATCCAGTTCCTGAAGCTTTTGCTTGCTCGCCCCGGTAGCGTCGGACAGGTCCTCTATCTTCGAGGCATATTCAGCCGTTTTGTGAATTGCCGCCGAGAGCGCCCCAATCCCGAACATGCTCGCCAGATGGGACTTCAATTGCGAGATCGCATGCCCGATCGGTCCCCCCTGCCCAAAGTGCGTGGACATCTGCCGGGCCGCGGCGCCGGCCGTGGTGACGGCCTCGCCCATGGTCTTATCGAACGGGGCCTTGTTGACCCCGAGGTTGAAGAGGATGTTGAACAGTCCCATATCAGTTGAACACAGCGCGGCGGGTCAAAGGTGCGCGGCGCTCCAGCTATCACCCGCCGGGGCGCCATGCGTTCTTTCTTTGAGCGTCGTGGAATCATCTCCGCTCGCTTGGGAGGCAACTGGTGAAACGCTCAAAGAAATAAAAGTGCGGCGGCCGGGTCTCCCCCACTCGGCAACCGAACATCCTCTCAAACGCAACAAAAGGTCGACGGGCACCATGGAAAAAGGGCCCGTTACTTCCCGGGGAAATTGAGAGAATTCACAAATCATGTTCAGTCGGGCCGCGCGGCGGCCGATGGCGAGAGGTCCAACACACCGGCCAAGATTGTCCCCGGTGTCGCCCAACCGTAGATTTCACCGCGTTCAACGGATTTGGCGCGTGAATCGAGGCTGGCGACGACACTTGCGAGTGAAACCAAACTCTCTGATGGCTCATGTGGAATGCCCAATCGCTCCGCCAGTTCCGTTTCGCTGCGAAGGATCGTGGCGACTTCGTTTTGGCCGAACGCGATGGCGACTCGCAAAACTTTTGCGCAAGTTGGAGATGCCGCGCGTTGGATAGCTTTCAAAGACACATGCAGCGCCTCCTTGATTTCTTTCCCGCGTTTGATCTTTTCGGCCAAAGGAAGGGACGCGTCAGCCAGCTTCGCCGCGCTGAGATCTCCATCGAGGCGGAAACTCTTGTGGGCGTCGGTTATGAAGTTTGGGCTCTGTTTGCTGGCCACGGAAGTGATCTCTTCAGCCTGGGCTTGCAGCTCCCGCAACTCCCGGAGTTCGTCGGGGCCGGCGAGCTGGTCCGGCGCGACAATGCGCGCCGTGGCCAAATTCACCGGGTATTTTCCACTTCTGATAATTGTCGTGGCCGAGCCTGGTTCGCGCGTGCGAAGAACCAAGTCCGAAGGCGTGGGTGAGAGGGGTGAGCCGGCCGGCGCGCTCTTCGCGGCGGGTCGCTTTCGGTTCTGTTCTGCGATGGGTTGGCTCATACTTTTAGTCATTCTTCCGGTAGGCGTTGCGGTGTGCGCGATCGATTCTCGTTTTGTGATCTTGATAGAAATACCCGGCGCGGCGGTGGTGTCCCGCAAGAATGAGTGAATTGTGGTACTGCGCGAAGGCCTCGTCCTCGGCCTTTTCGTTCGGCTCCGGCTCCGCTGATTCCATCTTGGCGACTTCGACTTGAAGCCGGCGTCCCAGTCCACCGCCCAGGCTGCCAATCACGCCGCACAAGGCGCGTGTTTCGAGCGCGATTGTCAGAGTGCTCTTATGGCAATTCCAAAACGCCTTGCGCTGCTGACCGCCGTCTGGAAGGGCAAGGAAAATCTGTGCAAGGATCTCTGCAGACGCGTCGGGCGGCGCGTTTGGTGCGGGCGGGGTAGCTGCGCTGGGGGCTGACGGCTTCGCTGTGCCGGCACGCCGTTCGCCCTCGAGCGCGCCGACCTCACGATTCAAAATCGCCAGGTCTGCAAGGAAACCTCCCACGCCGCGGTTGGGCCGATCTCGCTCGCGCGCATACAGCCCCTTGAGGTAGGCCTGGCCTTTTGCGGCAACAATTTGTTTTTCGAGCGCCGCTATTTCATCTTCGATGGTCATGCGTTGAAAGGGTCGTGCGGGCGCCGGCGGGGCGCAATGTGGCAGAAGCGCCAGTGTCGTTGTTCTCCCGTCGATGCGTGCGATCGTACCAGACTGCCCACCCAATCAGCGATCGTCCTTCCAGCTTTCGGCCGAGACGCTCGATCACGCGGCGCACGGCGGAATAGGTTGTTCCCCGCTTCCTGGCGATGTCTTGGCCGTTCAGACCGCGGCAGAACACTTCCAACACTGCGTGCTCCGTGGCGGTAAGGCGCGGTTCGGGCGCGCGTTTACGGTTCA
>Ga0134123_10003561_pt1 | contig 10132 bp, 9 predicted proteins | sample KB303_FD_96460 | JGI IMG/M metagenome (GOLD analysis project Ga0134123, IMG submission 96460) | Terrestrial soil microbial communities without Nitrogen fertilizer from Kellogg Biological Station, Michigan, USA - KB3-0-3 | ecosystem: Environmental > Terrestrial > Soil > Unclassified ...
CCAGCGCCAGCGGATCTGGCGGGTACCGGCGTCGAAGATGTAGAACTCGTAGATCTGCGCATCAGTGAACTGCAGGGTGCGGGGCTGGGCGTCGCGGTTGAGTCCTTCGAGGTCGAAGCGGATAGGCTCGCCCATCACGAAATTGGTGGTCTCGGTGCCGGAGGAGTCGCGCAGCGTGAGGGTGGTGACGAATACGCCATTGCTGCCGGGCATGCCCGGGTCGGCGGGAATGCCACCGGGATTGCTGACGAAGCTGCAGCGCGAATAGCCGAAGGTGCAGATCGCGATGCCGACCACACATGCCAGACGTGACATCATTCGGGCAGACATGGACCCTCCCGAAAAGCCCCTGAGCGAGGCCGAAATCGACGAGCTATATGGGCTCGAACCGGTGTTGCGCGTCGAATCTACCGCAATGGACCGTGCCGAGGGAACGGAGTTCGCGGTCGTGAACTGTCCCTATTGCGGGGAAGCATTCGAAACGCGCGTCGACACCAGCGCGGGCGACTGTACTTATGTCGAAGACTGCCAGGTGTGCTGCCAGCCCATCGAGATGCAGCAGCGCGTGGACGCCGACGGGACGCTCGAAGAACTCGTTACAAGACGCGGAGATAGTTAGGAATGGAGAACCGGGTGGCGCTCGTCACGGGCGCGGGGAGCGGGATCGGCAAGGCGACGGCGCTGGCGTTCATCGCCGATGGATTCAGGGTGGTGCTGGCGGGGCGGCATCGCGAGGCACTGGAGGAGGTCGCGCGTGCCGGGGGCGCGGGACAGACGCTGGTGCACGAGATGGACGTCACCGATCCCAAGGGGGTGCACGCGTTGTTCGACGCGACGGTGGCGAAGTTCGGGCGGCTCGACGTGCTGTTCAACAATGCCGGGGTGGGCACGCCGTTCGGCGTCAACCTCGAGGACCTGACCTTCGAACAATGGCGCAAGGTCATCGACACCAACCTCACCGGCGCGTTCCTGTGCACCCAGCAGGCCTTTCGCGTGATGAAGACGCAGGAGCCGCGCGGCGGCCGCATCATCAACAACGGCTCGATCTCGGCGCACGTGCCGCGCGCCAATTCCGCGCCCTACACGGCCTCCAAGCACGGCATGACCGGGCTGACGAAGTCCGCCGCGCTCGACGGGCGCAAGTACGACATCGCGGTCGGGCAGATCGACATCGGCAATGCGCTGACCGAGCTGGCCGCACTCCTGCCGCAGCCCGAGCCGATGATGGACGTGCGCCACGTGGCCGACTCGGTGCTGCACATGGCCAAACTACCGCTGAACGCCAACGTGCAGTTCATGACCATCCTGCCACCGAAGATGCCCTACATCGGCCGCGGGTAATGGGGACATTCCTGATTTCCTAGCAAACGGGGACAGTCCTGCGTATCACTACGGCGGCGCGCGGGCGCTCGCTCCTCGCCGATTACACGCCAGGGCTCGAACCTTCTGACCCGCTCGCGCGCGCAACCACTGTTGGTGGACTGTCCCCGTTTGCTAGGAAATCAGGAATGTCCCCATTACAGCCAGCCTTTCTTGCGGGCGAGGCGGTACGCGTCGATGCGGTTGTTGGCGCCGAGCTTGCCGATCGCTTCGGAAAGGTAGTTGCGCACGGTGCCGGCCGAGAGGCCCAGTTGGTCGGCGATCTGCGGCGCGGAGAGACCCTCGCCCGAGAGGCGCAGTGTCTGCCGTTCGCGATCGTTGAGCGGATCGGATTCGTTCCATGCCTCGACCGCGAGCGTGGGATCGATGGCGCGGCCACCGCGATGCACGCTGCGCAACGCCTGCGCGAGCTGTTCGGCCGGTGAATCCTTGAGCAGGTAACCCTTGACACCGGCATCGAGCGCGCGCCGCAGGTAGCCTTGGCGCGCAAACGTGGTGACGATGACCACCTTCACCGGCAACCCGTCGGCCTGGATCTTCTGCGCCAGCTCGATGCCGGTCATGCCTGGCATCTCGATGTCGGTGACCACGATGTCGGGCCGCAGCCGCCGGCACTCGGAGAGCGCCTGCAGGCCGTCGGCGGCCGCGCCCAGCACCTCGATGTCGCGTTCTAGCTTGAGCAATGCACCGAGCGCGCCACGCACCATGGCCTGGTCTTCGGCGAGCAGGATACGGATCATGGGGCCCTGTTCATTCCGACTTGCTCAGGCTGCAAGCGGCACCGAGGCGCGCAGCAGCGTTCCGCCATCCTTGTTAGGCGCGAGCAGCAGGTTGCCGCCGACGCTCGCCAGGCGCTCGCGCATGCCGTTCAGGCCATTGCCATAGATGATGCGGCCGCCGTGGCCGTTGTCGACCACCTCCATGACGACCGCGCGCTCCTCGCGGCGTACGCGAATGGTCACGCCGGTGGCGCTCGCGTGACGTCCAACATTCGTGGCCGCCTCGCGCAGCGACATGGCCAGCGCCGTCTCGGATTCGATCGGCAGCTTCACCTGTTCCGTATCGCATTCCACGCTCAGGCCCTGCGCCTTGAGCAGGGCGGTGGCCGAGGCCAGTTCGGCCGCGAGCGCGGTGCCACGGATGCCGGCGACCGCGGTGCGCACCTGTGACAGCGCGTCGCGCGCCACGCGTTCGACTTCGCCGATCTCGGTGCGCGCCGCCTCGATGTCGCGATCGATGAGCTTGCGCGCCAGCTCGGACTTCAGCGCCACCAGCGACAGCGTGTGTCCCAGCAGGTCGTGCAGGTCACGGCCGATGCGCTCGCGCTCGGCCAGCGTGGCGAGCCGCATGATTTCTTCCTTGCTGCGCCTCAGTATTGCCTGCTGCGAGGTGGTGTAACCCGTGTACACGGCGACGATGCCGAAGATCAGCAGCGGCACCACCACGCTGATGATGGTGGTGGTGCGATGGTGGAGCAGCAGCATTTCGATGGTGAACAGCACCATCGCGAACAGGATCACCCGCCATACAAACCGCGTCGGCAGGGTGAATGACAGTGAGAAGAACCCGAAGATCAGATACCCCATGCCTGACAGGTTGAACGGCGTCAGCAGGTAGGCGAGCAGGTATACGCCCGCGATGTAGCGGAACCTCCCGTTGTGCGGGCCGCTGTAGAAAAAGGTGCACAGGTGCAGGTAGAGGAACACCGGCACGGTGAGCAGCGTCGGCAGGATCACGTGGCGGAATGATTCACCGCCGAGCAGAGGCCACAGGAACAGCCAGATCAGGTGAATCAGGATCATGAACGGCACGGTGCGCATTGCGCTGCCGTCGGCACGCGTCATGTGCCCGACCATCGAGTCGGGGGGCGGGTGCCGGATGTTCTGCAGCAGGGTAGAGAGGCGCATGGTGCTGATTCCGGGGATCGATCCTAACTCCAATTAATTCTGCCGTCTCACTCGATGCGTACGCCGTCGATCTGGAAGCGGAATTCGCCGGGGCTCATCGAGCCGATGCTGATGACCTTCACACGATGCAGGTCGACGCCGCCCATGTCCTGCAGCGGTACGCGCACTTCATGCCACTCGGGGCCAGCGACGAAGCCGTACATGCCCGGCATGGCGTCGACCCGCGGCCCCATGATGACCACCATGTAGTTCTTGCCGTCGCCGCGCGCATCGAAGCGCAGCGTGTGGCGCGAGGAATAATCCATGTAGCCCTGGTTGAGGAAGTCCGCCTGCGGCTTGCCATTCGGCAGGAACGAGGTGCCGACGAAGGGATACTGGATCGCCGTGCCGACGTCGCCGGTGACCTCCAGCGCCGCCCTGGTGTGATCGGCGCCGCCATCGACCAGCCGCTGCGACACGCTGGAATTTCCACCGCGCATCTTGTCGTCGGTGGCGGTGAAGCCGATGCCGTAGGCCGCGGCGGCGCTGCCGCCATCGAACTCGGCGATGACCGGAGAAACCGGCGCGGCCACGCCGAGTGGCGCTGTGGAGGCTTCCGCGACAGGGGGTGCTGCGGAACCATCCACCGAATCGCCCTTCGACGTGGCCGCGACGTTCGCGGTGTGGGGTGCATTGCCGCCCATGATTCCCAGCAAGACCAGTCCTATCGATGCCGCCAGCATCACGAGGCCGACTGCCCGGCGCAGCGGCATTGCGGTGCCCGTGGGGCCCGACCGCCCCAGCAGGCTGATGCCACGATTGCCGAGCTTGCGCATGGCCAGGATGAAGAACAACACCGTGATGCCGACGAGTGCGGCGATGTGATGACTCAGCTCGCCCATCCATGTTCCGCCCACGGCGCCGAGAGTCAGCTGCCCGAGGTGATACGACGGCCACAGCGGCTGGATCAGTTGCAGGAACTTGACCGGTATCGGGAACAGCACGCCGGACAGGAAGGCCATGGGTAGATAGATGATGTTGATGATCGCGGGCGCGGCCTGGCCCGAGATCACGGATCCCACGAACAGGCCAATGGCACAGAACGGCAGCACGCCGGTGACGTTGACCAGGAGCAGGCGCAGCGCCTGCCCCACGCTGACCGGCAGGTGGCCGATGAACACCGCGATCGCCAGCATCAGCAGGGTGCTGATGGCGACGAATGCCATGGCGTTGATCATGCGTGCGATCAGGTAGGAGCCCGCGGGCATGGGCAGCGCCTGCCTGAGGATCATCTGCCCGTTCTCGCGCTCGAAGGCCAGCGACACGCCGAAGCCGAACAGGCCCGGCGCCATGGTGCCGAACATGCTCCAGCGCGCCAGCGCCTGGATCGCGAACTGCGCGTCACCGCGCCCGCCGCCCATCGCTATCCCGAACAGCAGGTAGAACAAGGCCGGAAACAGGATGGTGGGTATGGCGAACGCCGGCGTACGCGCCATCTTGGTGAGCTCGAGCCGCATGTCGCTGAGGTAGGCGGACAGCACGCGGCCGCCAGTCATGAGTGAACCCGAAGCGCTCATTTCGCTGTCTCCATTCCATTGCCCGATGCATCGGCGGCGGCCGAATTTGCAGCGGTGATCTCCGCGAAAGCCTCAGCGAGGCCCGCGCGCTTCACCTCGATGTCCTTGACGTTCGCATCTGCCGCCAGCAGGCGCCGCAGCACCGCCTCGGCGTCGCGCGTGGTGATGTGCTGCATGCCCGCGTCCTCGCGCAATTCCTGCACTTCGGGCCAGGCGGTGATGTCTTCCCGCGTGAGTGACGTTCGGCACAGGATGTTCTTGCGCGTCACGTACGCGCGGATTTCATCGACGCTGCCGCCGGCCACGAGCCTGCCGTGCGTTACGACGGCGACTCGGTCGGCGAGCGCCTCGGCCTCTTCGAGGTAGTGCGTGGTGAGCACGATGGAAACGCCTTCGTGGATCAGGTCGCGCAGCACCTGCCACAACGCCTCGCGCGCGTTCACGTCGAGGCCGACCGTGGGCTCGTCGAGGAACAACAACTCGGGTCGGCCGGCAATGGCCATGGCGAATTGCACCTGGCGCTTCTGGCCGCCGGAGAGTTTTCCGTACGGGCGCTCGGCGATCTTCTCGAGCGACAGGCGTTTCACGACCTCGGCCGCGCCATAGGGCGTCGGGTAGTAACTCGCGACCTGCCCGATCATCTCGCGCGGTTTGAGAACCGGCGAGAGGTTGACCTCCTGCATCATCACGCCCATGCGCCGGCGCGCCTCGATGGAATGAGGTGCCTCGCCAAACAGTTCGGCGCTGCCACGGTCGGGGGTCTGCAAGCCGAGCAACAGGGAAATGGCCGTGGACTTGCCGGCGCCATTCGGGCCGAGCAATGCGAGCATCTCGCCGCGATTCACTTCGAGACTGAGACCATCGAGTGCCGTGACCTGGCCGTAGCGCTTGTGCGCGGCGTTCAGGCGGGCGAGGGGCGTTTGGGACATGAGACCTCCGGTGGCGGAAGCATGTCGCACGGCCGACTTTCTCTTAAGTCGCCCCTGTCAGCCCACCCCCCTGACAGTTGTCATGCGCCTGATGGCGTTGGAGCCTCAGGGCCGGATGATGGGGGTTTCCAGTCGCATGGAGACCGCCAATTCCTCGCGCCCGGAGCTTTCGGCGTATTCGGCCAGGGTGCGCAGGTCGTCGGCGGAATCCAGCGTGAGCGCCGGGAAGCGCTCACGCAGACGCTCGAATACCTGGAGCGCGGCATCGGGTCTGCCGGCGCGCAGCAGGTGACGAATCAGCGTGCTGCCGATGGTGTTGAGTCCCGCGGGCGATTCCCAGCCGAGCGCCTGGGAAACGACGTGGCGCGCATCGCGCGCCGCGGTTTCGCCGTCGAGATTGCCCAACCAGTGCGCCAGCGGGCGCGTGGCCTCGACGTGCTTGCCCAGGCGTACCTGCTGGAACACATCGTCGAGCATCCGGTCGCGCACCTTGGCGCGTTCGGCTTCTTCGCGCGCGGCGCTGCGCTCGGGCGTGTGCCGCGGCTCGAGCCCGAGATGGTGACGGCGCAGGTACAGGCAGCCGCCAATCAGGCTGAAGAAGGACAGCTCGCAGAACAGCGCCGTGGCATGCCAGAACACGCTCCAGGCATTCGCGCGGTCCACCAGGTACAGGAGGCCGGCATACAGAGGAATCGCGGCGAGGATGAGCAGGTAGTAAACGCCGAGGCCGCGAACCAGTCGCCACAGCATCAGCGGGTTGACGGCCTGGTAAAAGGCTTCGCCCACGCCGAGCACGGCCATCGATGCGGGCAGGAGCAGCAACAGTGGCGTTCCGAGATACCAGGCTCCGCGGCCACCGATGGCAAAGCAAGCCATCATTCCCGCGCCGACGATCGCGAGCTGTACCCAGGGACGCGTCTCGAACGGGCTCAGCATGTCCGTGTCCATCACGGGCGCTTCGCGCTCGCCGTCGGCGATGTGCTCGATGATGACGTAGCCGTACTTCACCACCCAGATCTGCAGGAACAGCTGCGCGAATATTCCATAAAAACCCGCCGAGCCGCAGATGGCGAGCAGTACCGCGAACACGACCACGAGGATCAGGCTCGCGGGCTGAAACGGAACCAGCAGAATGCGCAGTAGGTCCATGTGGGTCTGGTGCCGGGCCGTTAAACCGGCAAAACTTGGGCTGCGTCTTGGTTGAGGGGTTGCAGTAAAGCATGGAATCGAATTCTTTTGATGCGATCGTGGTCGGCACGGGAATGAGTGGCGGCTGGGCGGCCAAGGAGCTCACCGAGAAAGGCCTGAAGACGCTGGTGCTCGATCGCGGCCGCATGGTCAAGCACGGCGAATATCCCACCGCCACCACCGATCCCTGGGACCTGCCGTACGGCAATCGCATCACGCAGGAAACGCGCCAGCGCAAGCCGGTGCAGACGCGCACGAGCTATCCCACGCCGGCTAACCAGCACTGGTTCGTCGACGATCTGGACAATCCCTATACCGAGACCAATCGCTTCGACTGGATCCGCGGCTATCACGTCGGCGGCCGATCGCTCTTGTGGGCGCGGCAGAGTTATCGCCTCAGCTCGATGGACCTCGAGGCCAATGCGAAGGAGGGCGTGGGTGTTCCCTGGCCCGTGACTTACGACGAGCTCGCGCCGTGGTACGACTACGTCGAGACTTTCGCCGGCATCAGCGGCAACCACGACGGGATCCCGACGCTGCCGGATGGCAAGTTCCTCCCGCCGATGGAGCTCAACTGCGTCGAGATCGATTTCCAGAAATGCATCGCCGACAAGCTCGGCCGCAAGCTCATCATCGGCCGCGTCGCCAATCTCACCGCGCCGCTTACGCACGACCAGAGTCCGCAGCGCGGCACCTGCCAGTACCGCAATCTCTGCATCCGCGGCTGCCCCTACGGCGGCTATTTCTCGAGCGTCTCCTCGACGCTGCCGTCGGCCGAACGCACCGGCAACATGACGCTGCTGCCTGACAAAATCGTCTACGAAGTCATCTACGACAGCGACAAGGGGCGCGCCACGGGCGTGCGCGTGCTGGACGCCAAGACCGGCGCACAGACCGACTACTTCGCCAAGGTGATCTTCCTGTGCGCCTCGACGCTGGCGTCGACGTTCATCATGTTGAACTCGGTGTCGACGCGCTTCCCGAACGGCTTCGGCAACGACTCCGGCGAGCTCGGCCACAACCTGGTCGATCATCTCAAGGCGCCGGGCGTGACCGCGACCGTCGAGGGCTTCACAGACGTGGGCTACACCGGCCGCCGCGCCAACGGCTACTACCTGCCGCGCTATCGCAATGTCGGCAAGGACAAGCGCTCCTACCTGCGCGGCTTCGGCTACCAGGGCCGCGCCTCGCGCTCGGGTTTCGGCCGCTTCTACGACAGCGATCTCGTGGGTACGGAGCTCAAGGATGCGTTCAAGGAGCCGGGTCCGTGGACGCTGAACCTCTCGAGCTTCGGTGAGATCCTGCCGAACCATCTCAATCACGCCACCATCGATCGCACGCGCAAGGACAAGTACGGCCTGCCGGTGCTGAACATCGACGCGGTGTTGCGCGAGAACGAGCGCGCCATGCAGAAGGACATGGTCGACGATGCGGTCGAAATGCTGGAGGCCGCCGGATACAAGGACGTCAAGGTGAACGGCAATGACGAGTACTTCCCGGGCCTGTCGATCCACGAAGCGGGCGCTGCGCGCATGGGAGCGAATCCGAAGACCTCGGTGTTGAACAAGTTCAACCAGGTGCATGCCTGCAAGAACGTGTTCGTGACCGATGGCTCGTTCATGGCCTCGTCGGCCTGCCAGAACCCCTCGCTCACCTACATGGCGTTCACCGCGCGCGCGGCCGATCACGCGGTGTCCGAACTCAAGAAGGGCAACCTATGAGCCTGGAACACGTTGACGACACTGTCCCGGAGCTCGGGCAGCGTCGCGAGATCCTGCGGCGCGCCGCATGGTTGTTAGGAAGCGCGATATCGGCGCCGGCGGCACTGGCCGTGCTGCAGGGCTGCTCGGCAAAGCAGGAGCCGGGCGTGGTGGTGGCCACGAAGTTCCTCACCACCGCCGAGCTGGCCACGGTCGCGGAAGTCGCCGAGATCATGATCCCGAAGACCGACACCAGCGGCGCGAAGGACGCCGGCGTGCCCGCCTTCATCGACGTGGCGCTCGATGGCCTGTATCCGCAGCCCGACCGCGATCGTTTTCGCAAGGGGCTGGCGGATTTTGAAAATGCCGCGCAGGCATCCGGCAAGCCATTCCTCGAGCGCGATCCGGCGGCGCGCGTGGACTACGTCAAATCGACGCTCACGGCGGCGCTCGCCGGCGAGCACTCGCCGAAGCCCTTCATCCTCATGACGCGCGAGCTGGCGCTGCTCGGCTACTTCACTTCGAAGGTGGGCATCACCGAGAATATGGAGTACGTTCCTGTCCCGACGGCGTTCCATGGTTGCGTGCCGCTGTCGCAGATGGGGAAACACGTTTACTGGGAATGATCGTCAGCCTGCGGAGCGCACCATGACCGTCGACCGTCGCATCATCGAGCTGTACAACGAATACGTGCACACCACGCTGCCGCGGCGCGAGTTCCTCGCGCGCCTCACGCGCCTCGCTGGCGGCGTCGCGGCCGCGACCACGGCGCTCGCGGTACTCGAGCCCAACTACGCGCAGGCCCGCCAGACCGAACCCGACGACAAGCGACTCAAGTGCGAGAGCATCGAATTCAACGGCCCCAATGGCCCAATCAAGGCCTACACCGCGCGGCCCCGCAAGCTCAGCAAGTCCGACCGGATCGCGGGCGTGCTGGTGGTCCACGAGAATCGCGGGCTCAACGAGCACATCGAAGACATCGCACGGCGTGTCGCACTCGCGGGTTACCTCGCCATCGCGCCGGATGGACTTTCGGTGGCGGGTGGTGCGCCGGCCGACCAGGAAGCCGCGCGTGACCTGTTCGCCAAGACCGACGGCGCGCGCATCGCGAGCGACGTGCTCGCCGGGGTCCCGTGGCTCGCCGCCGATCCCGCCAGCAACAGCAAGATCGGCGTGGTGGGCTTCTGCTATGGCGGCGGCCTGGCGCTGCGCGCGGCCGTCGAGAGCGTGGGCGTCAACTGCGTGGTGTCCTATTACGGGAAGCAGTTGCCGGCCGAGGCCGTGAAGAAGCTCAAGTGCCCGGTGATGTTGCACTACGCCGGCACCGACGATTTCGTCAATCCCGGCATCAACGATTTTCGGGTGGCGCTCGATGCGGCCGGCGTGCCCTACAGTCTCAACATGTACCCGGGCACGCAGCACGGGTTCAACAACGATTCGAGCCAGGCGCGGTACAACGAAGCCGCCGCGAA
>Ga0134123_10003562_pt1 | contig 10130 bp, 8 predicted proteins | sample KB303_FD_96460 | JGI IMG/M metagenome (GOLD analysis project Ga0134123, IMG submission 96460) | Terrestrial soil microbial communities without Nitrogen fertilizer from Kellogg Biological Station, Michigan, USA - KB3-0-3 | ecosystem: Environmental > Terrestrial > Soil > Unclassified ...
GAACTCCTCGATGGGTTCGCTCACGGATCCCTCCACGCGCGGGGGCGACGTGCCTATGGAACCGGTCCGTGCCGGTCGGGCCATCATGCCGAAGGCATGAAATGGGTCGGGACGACGATCCCGCGCCGGCTGACGGTCTCCGTGTTCATCCGGTTCGGGCGATGCTGGGCACGGACCAGAGGGATTCGATGGGACCGCACTCTGGGCTCGGGTCCGGCCGGCTCCTAGGAGGAGCGCGTCCGGGCTCCGAGCGACGCGAGAGGAGGAGTCTTCGATGCCCGATCGGCCACGGATCCTCGTGCTGGGAGGCGGGTTCGGCGGGGTCGGCGCGATCAAGAAGCTGGGGGACGCCGACGCCGATGTCCTGCTCGTCGACAAGCACGACTACCACACGTTCCAACCCCTCCTGTACCAGGTCGCCACCGACCTCCTCGAGCCGCCCACGGTCGGGCACCCGCTCCGCGACCTGTTCCACGATCATCCCAACGTCAGGGTGAAGCAGGCGACGGTGACGGGCATCGATCTGGACAAGCGCCGGGTGTCGTTCGCCGAGATGGGGCCCCGCCTCTACGACTACCTCGTGCTCGGTCTGGGGGCGACCGTGAACTTCTTCGGGGTCCCCGGCGCAGACAAGAACGCCTTCCCGATGTACACCCTGCCCGACGCCGTGCGCCTGCGGGAGCACGTGCTCGAGCGCTGGGCGGCGGCGGACCGCGACCCGGACCTGGTCGAGGACGGCGCGCTCAACGTGGTGATCGTCGGCGCCGGCCCGACCGGCGTGGAGAGCGCCGGCGCGCTCGCCGAGCTGTACCGGCAGAATCTCAACAAGGACTACCCCGACGTCCCGCAGGACAAGGCGCGGATCATCGTCGTCGAAGCGGGGGACGCCGTCCTGTCGATGTTCAAGAAGGGTCTGCAGACCTACTCGAAGAAGGCGCTCGAGAAGCGCACGGTCGAGATCATGCTCGGCGAGGTCGTGGAGGGCATCGAGCCGACGCGTGTCCGGCTGAAGTCCGGCACGGTGTTGAACGCGCACACCCTGATCTGGGGGGCCGGCCTGCAGGCCAACCCGCTCGTGTCCGGCCTCGGGCTGGAGCTGCAGCACGGCAACCGGATCGCGGTCGGCCCCGACCTGACGATCCCCGGGCATCCGGAGGTGTTCGGCGTCGGGGACATCGCATGGATCACCGATGCCAAGACCAAGACCGTCCTCCCGCAACTGGGGTCGGTGGCGCTGCAGGCCGGTGAGCATGCGGGCGAGACGATCTCCCGGATCCTGCGGAAGAAGAAGGTCGAGCCGTTCGAGTACGAGGACAAGGGGACGATGGCGACGATCGGTCGCAAGGCCGCCGTGGTGCAGTTCCGCAGAGGCCGGTCGCTCACGGGCACGACGGCGTGGCTCGCGTGGGGCACGGTCCACCTGGCGCTCCTGTCGACCGGCGAAGACAGGGCGAAGGCCCTCGTCAACTGGACCTGGGCGGGCTTCACGCACGAGCGTGCCGGCCGGATCCAGGTGGATGCGGCGGAGCGCTAGCCCGGGCGCGGTCGAGCGCCGCCTCTGGAAGGACCACGCGCTCGCGCGACGGGTCGTTGCCGCCGCGAGCTGTCTGTCCCTCGCGGCCGTCGCCTGTTGGATCGCGTTCGCACTCCTCCTGTCCGCCGCGATCTCGCGCGTCTTCGTCGACGGGGGGGCGCTCGGCTCGGTCGAGGTTCTGCTGGTCGGGATGCTCGGGCTCCTGATCGTCCGCGGCGTTCTGCTGTGGGGCGGCGAGGTCGTCGCCCAGCGCGCGGCGGGCCATCTCGAGACCGACCTGCGCGAACGGCTGGCGGCCGCGCTCGTCGCCCTGGGCCCCACCGCGGTCCGGGGCGAGCGGATCGGCGAGCTTGTCTACACGGCGGGGGAGGGGATCGAGAGCCTCGATGCGTACGTCACGCGCTACGTCCCTGCGCGCACCCTCGCCGTGCTCGTCCCGGTCCTGGTGGCGATCGTCGTCGCCGCGCTCGACCCCTGGTCGGTGGTGATCCTGCTGATCGCCGGCCCGTTGCTCGTGCTGTTGCTCGGCCTGATCGGACGTCGCGTCCGCGACCTCGCCGAACGCCGCGAGCGCGACCTGGCCTGGATGAACGCCCACTTCCTCGACGTCCTGCGGGGGCTGCCCACCCTGAAGATGTTCGGTCGCAGCGGCGAGCAGGCCGAGACGATCCGGACCGTGAGCCGCCGGCAGGGCTCGAGCACGATGGACGTGCTGCGCACGGCGTTCCAGACGACGCTCGTCCTCGAGTGGGGCGCGACCGCCGCCACCGCGCTCGTCGCGATCGAGACCAGCGTCCGGCTCATGGCCGGCGGGCTCGCGTTCGAGCGCGCGCTCGCGGTGCTGCTGCTCACGCCCGAGTTCTTCCTGCCGCTGCGGCGCCTGTCCGCCGAGTACCACGTCGGGCGTTCGGCGGCGGCCGCCACCGAACGCGTCTACGCCGTCCTCGACGCGCCGGCGAGGATCCACGTCCCGGCGCCCGGCGCCGGTCGCCCGCTGCCCGCGCGGATGGACGTCCGGTTCGACGACGTCGTCGTGACCTACGACGACGGTTCGCGGACGGCCCTCGCCGGGTGCTCGCTCGAGATCCCGCACGGCCGAACGGTGGCGGTCGTCGGTCCGACCGGCGCCGGCAAGACCACGGTCGCGAACGTCCTCCTGCGATTCGTCGACCCCGATCGGGGGTGGGTCACCGTCGGCGGCGAGCCGCTGTCCGAGCTCGACCCGGCGCTCTGGCGCACCCGGGTGGCGTGGGTGCCGCAGCAGGCATCGCTGTTCCACGGCAGCGTGGCCGAGAACCTGCGCCTCGCGCGGCCCGACGCCTCACACGACGAACTCGTGGCGGCGGCGAGCGCTGCCAACGCCCACCGATTCGTCGCGAACCTGCCCGAGGGGTACGCGACGCTCATCGGCGAGGGCGGCGCCCGGCTGAGCGGCGGGGAGCGCCAGCGCCTCGCGCTGGCGCGGGCCTTCCTCAAGGACGCGCCGCTCCTGATCCTGGACGAGCCGACGTCGCATCTCGATCGCGAGAGCGCGTCGCTCGTGCTCGAGGCCCTCTCGCGACTCACGCAGGGCCGGACGGTGCTCGTGATCGCACACCGCCCCGAGCCGGTGGCGGCCGCGGACCTCGTCGTCTCACTGCGCGCGGGACGTGTGGTCGGTGACCACCGCTCCGTGCCGTCCGATGCACCGGACGGCCGGGTCACACCGATCGTGTTCGGGGGACGGCCGTGACGCCGGGCCCGCTCCGCCGGCTCGTGCGGCTGGCGGCCCCCGTCCGTGGGTGGTTGCTGCTGGCAGGGCTCGCGAGCTTCGGCGCGCTCGCCGCGAACATCGCGCTGATGACCGCCGCGCCGTACCTGATCTCGAGAGCCACCCTGGTCACGGGGTTCGCGGCGCTCACGGTGGCGGTCACGGCCGTGCGAGGGTTCGCGATCGCCCGTGCAGCGCTTCGCTACTCGGAGCGGTACGTCGCGCATCTCGCCGCCCTCCGGGTCCTGACCGAGATCCGCGTCTGGCTCTACCGAGCGATCGAACCACTCGCCCCGGGCGGGCTCCGCGGGTTCCGGAGCGGCGACCTGCTGGCGCGGACCGTCGCCGACGTCGACACGCTGGATGCCTTCTTCGTGCGCGGCCTCGTACCGCCCGCGGCGGCCGTCCTCGCGGTGGCGTTCGCGTGCGCGATCCTCGCGGTGTTCGAACCCGCGATGGCCATCGTCCTGTTCGCGTTCCTCGCGATCGGCGGCGTCGCCGTGCCCCTCGTGGCGCGCCGTCTCGCGCGGCATCCCTCCATGCGTTCGATCGCGGCCCGTGCCGACCTCCACTCGGCGCTGGCGAGCGACCTCTCGGGCCTGGCGGACCTGACCGGGTTCGGGCAGGAGGGGAGGCTGGGCGGGGACCTGGCCGCGTCGTCGCGCGCCATGGATCGCGAGCGGCGGACCCTGTCCTCGATCCGCGGGGCCGCCGGCGGCGCGGGTTCGATCCTGGCCGGCGTGGCTGGGCTCGCCGTGCTCGCGCTCGCGATCCCGGAGGTCCGCGGCGGGGGGATCGAAGGGGTCTTCCTCGCGTCGCTGCCGCTCGTGGCGTTCGCGGCCTATGAGGCCGTCCTGCCGCTCGGCGACGCCTCCCGCGAGGTGGAGCTCAGCCGCGCGGCCGCGGCCCGGACGTTCGAGATCGTGGACGCGCCGCTCCCGGTGCCGGAACCGGACGAACCGCTCGCACCTCCCGCGCATCCGGGCCTCGAGCTCCGCCACGTTCGGTTCCGGTACGACGACGGGTCTCCCGACGTGCTGGACGACGTGAGCCTCGCGCTAAGGCCGTGTGATCGCCTCGGCCTCACGGGCCCGAGCGGGGCGGGGAAGACCACGATCGTCGGACTGTTGCTGCGGTTCTGGGACGCGGTGTCGGGGGACGTGCTGCTCGACGGCTTGGACGTCCGGCGGTTCCGAGCGGACGACGTGCGTGCGTTGATCGGGGTGGTGCCGCAGCAGGTCTACCTGTTCAACGGGTCGCTCCGCGACAACCTGCTCGTGGCGGACGGTGACGCCGACGACCAGATGATCCTCGACGCGTGCACGCGCGCCGGGCTTCAGGCGTTCCTGCGTTCCCTCCCGCGCGGGCTCGACACGCTCGTCGGCGACGACGGCTTGAAGCTGAGCGGCGGCGAGCGCCAACGGGTCGCGATCGCTCGCGCGGTCCTGAAGGACGCGCCGATCCTGATCCTGGACGAGGCGACGGCGAACCTCGACGCGGCGACGGAGGCGGAGGTGGTCGAGCAGATCGATGTGTTCGCGCGGGACAAGACCCTGCTCGTGATCTCGCACCGCCCGGTCGCACTCGAGCTTACCGATCGGGTGATGACCCTGGGTTCCGTGAGGGAACCTGCGCGCGAACCGGAGGCTCTAGGCTAGGTCGCTCGACCCCTCGAAGGAGGCACCACCCATGGCGCGAGGCATCCTCGAACGGCTCGCCGACGGCCCGGTCCTCGGCGACGGCGGCTACCTGCTCGAGCTCGAGAAGCGCGGCTACGTCCAGGCGGGCCCGTTCACCCCCGAGGTCGTGATCGAGCACCCCGACGCGCTGGCGCAGCTGCACCGCGAGTTCCTGCGCGCGGGGGCCGAGGTGCTGCAGACCATGACCTTCTACGCGAGCGACGACAAGCTCGCCACGGTCGGCCTGGCGGGCAAGGTCGACGAGATCAACCGCACGGCGGTCAAGGTCGCGCGGGAGGTCGCCTCCGAGGGGGACGCGCTCGTCGCGGGGAACCTCTCGCTCACGTGGGCGTACCAGCCCGAGGACCCCTCGAGCCCCGATCACGTTCGCGAGCTCTTCGATCGCCAGCTCGGCGACCAGACGGATGCCGGACCGCCGGACTTCTGGATCGGCGAGACGTTCTCCTACCTGGGCGAGGCGCTCCTGTTCGTCGAGCGCGCGAAGGCGACCGGTCTGCCGGTGATGGTGACGATGTCATTCGAGCAGCCGGTCGCGCGTTCGTACGAGGGTGACACCCCCGCGGAGTGCGCCCGCAGGCTGAGCGACGCCGGCGCGGACATCGTCGGTGTGAACTGCCTGAACGGTCCCGAGCAGCAACTGCCGATCGCGCTCGAGATGCGCTCGGCCGCCGGCGGGTTCGTCGCCGCGCAGCCGGTCGCGTACCGGACGAGCGCCGAGCAGCCCGATTTCACCTCGACGTCGAGCTTCCCGTACGAGCTCGACCCGTTGCAGCTGTCCCGCCAGGAGATGGCCGAGTACGCCAGGGCCGCCCAGGAGGGCGGGATCGACTACATCGGCTCGTGCTGCGGAAGCATCCAGGCGCACGTCCGCGCGATGGGAAAGGCGATCGGGAGGACCCCGGTCGCCGAACGCGAATGGAAGAGCACCGCCGGCCGCGCGATGAGCGCGTACGAGTACTACGAGCACACCGAAACCGAGGCCTGACCGCTCGGTCGACTCCTTCGTCTCCTGCTCGCCCTCGGGAGGCGGGCTACGATGCGCCGGGATGCCTCAGGACACCGGCGACCTGCTGCCCGCCGAGCGCAAGGTCGTCGAGGAGCTCGGCCACCTGCCGCTGGACTTCCGTGCGATGGCCGCGGTGTCGAACCTGTTCCGCGCCTCCGCCGCGATCCGGCGGCACATGGAGGCCAAGGTCCTCGCGGACGACCGGCTGTCGTGGACGTCGTTCGTCGCGATGTGGGTGCTGTGGGTGTGGGGGGAGATGGAGTCGCGCGATCTCGCCTCGGCGGTCGGGATCAGCCGGCCGACGTCGACGGGGGTCGTGACCACGCTCGAAGGTCGTGGCTACGTGCGGCGTTCCAAGACCGCGGAGGACGGCAGGCTGGTCCGCGTCAGACTCACCGATACCGGCCGGCGCAAGATCGAGGAGCTGTTCCCGCGGTTCAACGCCGAGGAGGTCGCGCTCACGACCCACCTCGACGAAGGCCAACAAGAGCAGCTCGCTGCGCTGCTGCGTTCGATGCTGAGACGGGTCGGTAACGTCGGCTGAGGCGACGCCTCCGGCGGGACGATCCGCGGGTCGCGTCGACGCGACCCCTTCGTCTGGCTAAGGTCGTCGGGGATGGCCTCGGTTCGCCACCATGCGCGCGCCAGGGCGCGTCGTGGGCTGCCCACCCGCGCGAAAGGGGACCGCTCATGACGACGAACGACGCACCACCCGGGGCGAGGCTGACGCCGGAGCGGCGCTGGCCGATGGCGACCGCCGTGCTGGTCGCGATCGTGCTCCAGGTGATCACGCCGCATACCGGCAGGCTCCGGTTCTGGTGGGTGTTCCCGATGCTGGAGGTGGCCGCCCTGGTCGCCGTGATCGTGCGAGATCCGGGACGGATCGATCGGCGCACGCGTGCCGCCCGCCGGACGACGCTCGTGCTGATCGCGTTGCTCACCGTCGGAACTCTGGGATCCCTCGTGGTGCTGGCGCTCGACGTCGTCGACACGTCGTACTCGAACGTCGGCGCGACGGCGTTGCTGGGGCGCGGTGCCGCTCTGTGGGTGACCAACGTGGTGGTGTTCAGCCTCTGGTTCTGGGAAGTGGATCGCGGCGGGGCCGCGGAGCGCGCGGCCGGGTCCAAGATCCCCCCGAGCTTCGGCTTCCCCGAGGAGGCGATGCCCGAGTTGGTTCCCGAGGGATGGATGCCTCGCTATCCGGACTACCTTTTCCTGTCCTTCACGAACGCGACGGCCTTCAGCCCGACCGACACATTGCCCGTGCGAGTCTGGGCGAAGATGACGATGATGGTCGAATCGGTGATCTCGTTGATCACCGCCATCCTCGTCATCGCTCGGGCGATCAACGTGCTACCGGGGTAGACGTGAGCGAGCGACCGCCTCAGCAGACCTGGGAGAAGGTCGTCGAGATCCTCGAGGTCTCGGTGCTCGCCATCGTCGCGATCGCCACGGCGTTCACCGGCTATCAGGGCACGCAGTGGGGCGGGGAGCAGGCGCGCCTTTACGGGCTCGCGTCGTCCACGCGGTTCCAAGCGGACGCCGCGTCGACGCTCGGCGGTCAGCAACTCGTGGCCGACTCGGCGTTCCTCACCGCGTGGCTGCAGGCGCATCGAGCCGGCGACCGGGAGCTGGAGGAGATCTTGGAACGCCGGTTCACCCCCGACTACGCGATTGCCTTCCGACAGTGGCTGGCGACCGACCCGTTCACGGATCCGGATGCGCCGCCGGGCCCGGCGGCCATGCCCGGATACTCGAACCCCGCTATGACGAGAGCCGCGAAGCTCAATGCCCAGGCGTCCAGGTACTTCGACGCGGGCACGGCCGCCCGGGAGACCGCCAACAAGTACGTTCGGCTGACGGTGCTGTTCGCTTCCGTGCTGTTCTTCGTGGCCATCGCCCAACGGTTCCGTTTACGGGGCGTCCGGGCGGGTGCGAACGCGATCGCTTTGGTCTTGCTCGCCTACACGGTCTACGGGGTGGGATCGCTCCCGCGGATCTGACCGAGCGCGGTGACGGCTCCCGATCGACTACGGCGGGCCGCCCGCCACCAGGGCGCCGGGCTGACGTTCCGAGATCCGCCTCGTGAAGAACAGCGCCACGACGGCGATGAGGGCGAGGAGCGCAAGGGCGGAACGCAGGCCGTCCAGCCGCGCCTGCTCGTTCTCGTCGACGACGGCCTGGGTGAGCTTGGGTGTGGCACCCGCGTCCTCGAGCGCGGACTGGAGTTCGACATCGGAGATGAAGGGGATCCCGTTCGTGAGCTCCACGTTCGCCTGCGAGGTGACCTCCGGGGGAACGTCCGGGTTCTGGGCGATTCCGGACAAGAACGAGGACGTCAGCGAGGTGATCAGGATCGCGCCGGCGAGCGCGGTGCCGATCGACGCCCCGAACTGCGTGGCCGTGTTCTGGAGGCCGCCCACCTCGGGACTCTGCTCGTCGGGAACCGCTGAGACGGTGACGGCCCCGAGCTGTGAGGCGAGGGCGCCGAAGCCGAGCCCCATCAGCAGCAGCGGGACGGTCACGATGCTGGCGCTCGCATCCACGTCGAGGGCGGTCATCAGGACCACGATCCCGATCACGACCGCAGCGAGACCGAGCTCGACCACCCGCCGGGGCGAGGCCGAGGGGAAGAACTTCGGCACGCCCGCAGCGGCCAGGAGCATGGTGATCGAGAGCGGCGTGATCCTGATGCCGGTATCGATGGCTGAGAGACCGAGGGCGACCGAGAGGTACAACGGGATCACGAAGAAGATCCCCATCATCACCACGAACTGGAAGAAGAACATCAGGAGCCCGCCGTTCAGCTGACGGTTGCGGAACAGCGAGGGCGTCACGAGAGGCTCCGCGCCCGCGGCGTCCAGGCGGCGGATGTGGCCCATGAACAGCCGGAGGATGAGCAGACCACCGAGGATCAGCCAGACGACGGGGGACAAGCCGAGGATCGAGGGTCCGTCGTCCCTCGGCCTGATCGATCCCCACTCCGAGGAGAACAGGACGCCGAAGACGACGAGTCCCATACCGAGTGCCCAGAGCACCGAACCGAGCAGATCGAGTTTCGAGCGCTTCTCGACCGGCGTGTCGGCCATCCGGCGGCTGAGCAGCACGATGCCCGCTCCGACGATGACTTCGCCCGCGAACACCCACCGCCACGACGCATACGTGGTCGCGAGCCCGCCGATCAACGGCCCCACCGCGATCGCGATCGCGCCGGCGGCACCCACGAGGCCGTACGCGCGAGGTCGGCTCCCGGGCGGGAAGTTCCCCGCCACCAGCGCCACGATGGCGGGCATGATCAGGGCCGCGCCGATCCCCTCGAGGAGTGACCACCCGAGGAGGAGCACCGGGAGGTTCGGCGCTACGGCCGTCGTGAACGAGCCGGAGCAGTAGATCACGAGCCCGATGGTGAACGCACGTTTGCGGCCGATCATCGAGCCGATCTTCCCGCCGGTGACCATCAGCATCGCCATCACGAGGGTGTAGAGGACGATCGCGCTCTGGATCCCGGTGATCGTGGTATCGAGGTCCTTGGCGACCGTCGCGATCGAGACGTTCATGACGGAACTGTCGAGCGCCATCAAGAACTGGCCGGCGCACAGCGTGAGCAGCACCGCGCCGGCTGCCTTGGCCGCCTGCTCATCCCTCGCGTCGAGCGTCACGCTGCGCACTGTAGAGCGTCGACGCGTCCACGATCGGGTTTGACTCGATCGGGAGGCAGCGTCAGCCGAAGGACAACCCCTCGACGGAGCCGGACGGCTCCGGGTCGGGGAGGCGCGTCATCCGGAACCCGTTGAACAGCCCGATCAGCCCGGCGAGCAGGGGAACGATCAGCGCGACCTGAAGCGCGAATGGTCTGGCGTCCGTGTTGATGCGGATGATCTCCGCCTGGACATCCTCGGGCTGGCCGACGAGCAGTTCCTCGAGCTGAGTGTTGCTCATCACCTCGGCGTCCTCATCGAGGGCCTGCGAGACCCTTTGCTGCTCGGAGGGGGTGAGCACCGAACTCGACTCCGCCAGGTCGGTGAACGCGAACGACAGCGTCGCGAGCATGATCGCGCCGGCGAACGCCAACCCGAACGACAACCCGAACGATCCCGCCGCCGAGTTCACCCCCGCGGCCTCGCTCACGCGCTCCTCGGA
>Ga0134123_10003567_pt1 | contig 10126 bp, 6 predicted proteins | sample KB303_FD_96460 | JGI IMG/M metagenome (GOLD analysis project Ga0134123, IMG submission 96460) | Terrestrial soil microbial communities without Nitrogen fertilizer from Kellogg Biological Station, Michigan, USA - KB3-0-3 | ecosystem: Environmental > Terrestrial > Soil > Unclassified ...
GCCTTGAGGCCGACGTACGGATCGAAGATGTAGTTGTAGTCGCAGACGATGACGTCGGCCTGCTCGATGAGCTCCAGCGAGACTTCGAACGGGCAGACCTCGTGATCGCGCGCGGCCGCGAACGTGAGCTCGGGATCGAAGTAGCTCATCGACGTCACGAGATGCGAGAGCAGGCCGCTCTTCTCCATCTTCTCCGTGTAGCGCGCCGCGAACGGGCAGAAGTCCTCGTGGCAGATCATCTCCGTGTGCGCGCACATCTTCTGTTTCGCGCGGATGCGCAGCACGCGGAACGAGCCGTCGTTGAGCATGCGCAGCGCGCTGACCGCGGCGTCCTGCTGCAGCGTCTTCGATGTCAGCACGAACAGTTTCTTCCCGAGCTTCAGCGCCTGCTTCACCGCGGGATACAGCACCGCCATCGTCTTGCCGATGCCGGTCGGCGCGGAGACGAGCAGCGAGTCGCGCTGGTACACCGCGCGCGCGACGGCGGAGACGATCTCCTCCTGGCCGGCGCGCATGGCGTCGAAGGGGAACTGCAGCGTGTCGGCGAAGGCGCGCTTCGCGATGCGCAGCGCGGCCGCGACGTCGAGGTCTTCGATCAGTTTCGCGAGCGACGCCGTGAGCGTCGACGCGACGCGCTCGCGGTCGAACTCCGTGTCGACGACTTTCGCCTCGCCGGAGACGAGATCGATCAGCACCAGCTGCGGCTCGAACACGAAGCCGTCGAAGTCGGGCTGATTCGAGAGGAAGAAGGCATAAAGCAACAGCTGGTAGAGATGCCGCTGCAATTTCTCCGACCTGTAGAGTGCCTCGAGCTCCAGATCGAAGTGGATCGACTTCACTTCCTCGATGTTGACCCGCTTGGCCTCTTTGTCGACGGAGAGGCCGTCGATGCGGCCGGTGATGGTGACGCTCCAGCCGCCGACGGTCGTGCGGTGGACGACATGCACCTCGGCGCGGTAATGCGGATCCTCGCCCGCCCGCTGTTCCGCGCGGCGCGTGTGGATGTCCTGCCCGATCCACATCCGCCGGAAGCCGTCGCCGCGCTCCACGCCGATGCGGCGGTACGTCGACTCGTGCACGAGATCGCCGACCGAACACACGATCTCCCGCTTCTCGTAGTCGACGCGCACGCCGTTATTTTAAAGCTTCTCGACCACATCCCCCAGAATGTAGGAGTCGTAGTCGCCGCCGTCGCGATACGGACCGAACGCGAGCGCGGGATTCGCGGCCTTCGCGGAGAGCCGCTCGTACATCTCGCGCACGAGATCCTTCTTCCCCTCGAGCGTCTCCGGCGAGAGCTCGCCGCGCAGGGAGAACAGGCGCTGGAAGTCGCCGCGCGGAAGGCGCAGCGGGCGGCGGACGTCGTCGGAGCGCGGATCCCACTCGCCGATCAGCACCTCGTCCTCGAGATCGTTCGAGCTGGCCTTGACGCAGATCACGATCTCGCTGCCGATGAGCCGCTCGCGCGTGGTGGTCTTGTGCAGGTCGACGGCGTTCGGCGCGTCGTCGGCTTCGGCATGGAACTCCTGGCGGAGGAGCATGATGAACTGCTCGGGCGCATCGATCGGAGCGACTTCCTCCGCCTCGCCGGCGACGAAGGCCACGAGCTCGCTGACTTCGACGCGGTCGAGTCCCTTCAGCGACACGCGCCCGAGGAGCCGGACGCCGACCAGCTCGACCCCGGCGATGGCCGGCGCGAAGGCGAGGTAGGTGTTGGACGCATAGCGCACGCGATAGAACTGCTGCGCTTCCTGCGCAAGCTCGGTCGAGAGCTCCTGCAGGAACGCCGCGGACGCGACGATGCCTTCGTTGACGAGATGCCCGTTCGCGTCGAGGTATGCGTAGTACTCGCGCGCCTGCTGGGTGTGATCGATCACGTCGACGCCGCGGATGGGCGCGAAGAACTGCTGCACTTTCGACTGGTCGTAGCCGTGCTGGATCAGAAACGCGGCGATGTCGTCGATCTCGCGCGTGGCTTTGCCGGTGGTGAGCCGCGAGAGCTCGACGATGCCGGGTCCGTAGAACTCGTTGATCCGCTCGCTCGAGTCGGCGGTCGTCTTCATCGGCAGCAGGCGGTAGTAGCCGTAGTTCAGCGCGATGCGGAGTCCCTTGTTGAACGCGAATCCTTTGCGCTTCATCTCGGAGTAGAAGCGCTGGATCTCGATCGCGGCGCGGAGAAGACGAAGGGCCCTGCGTGTCGTGTAGAACGCTCCGTCGCCGAGGAACTTCTCGAACTGCAGGAGGTGCCGCTGCGCGATCGTGTCCAGCTTGCGTTGAAACAAAAGCATCTGACGGTACGAGCGGATTTCCTCCTTGCCGCCGCCGCGGCGGATGCGGCCCAGCGTCTCGGAGAAGGCGGAGATGTCGTAGATCATCCCGAAGCGGTGGATCATCGGATCGACGACGCCGGGGCGTCCGAAATCCATCGGCCGCGTGGAGCGGGAGTACGACAGCGCGAGCCGCCGGTCGGCGGAGACGATCTGGCCGTCGCCGAGCGTGTTCGTCCAGACGATGCCGCGGCGCAGCTGGTTCAGCACCGCGAACTCGCGCACGCGCCGCGCGATGAGCTGGAACTGCTCGCGCTCCTCGCGATTCAGCGCGTTCTGCGCGGCGGGGTGGTCGAAGAGGAAGTTGTCGAAGCGCGGGTCGAGCAGCAGCGCGAGCGTGATGCCCTGATCGGGGTTCGCGCCGAACAGCGGCAGCGCCGCGCGGAAGTTGCGCTCGCGCTGCAGCAGATCCGAGGCCGTCGTGCGCAGCCGCTCGAACGAGTCGCGGAACGCCTGGAAGTCGCGATGCAGGTAGCCGTTCAGAAACGAGCGCAGCTCGCGCAGGTCGGGTCCGATGAACTCCTCGGTGAGGATCAGGACATCGTCCTGCAGCAGCCGGAAGAACTGCAGCCCGCGTTGCTCCTCTCCCTCCAGCAGGCTGCCGGCTTTCGCCGAGAGCTCGGTCATCTGCTGGCGCGTCTCGCTGACCCAGCGCCCGAAGATGCGGTACTTCAAGGTGTCGCCGAGCGTGCGCCCCGCCTGCACGTCGACCGCGCTGATGCGCCGCGGCAGCGCGCCGAAGTGGCGCGCGAGATCGAACGAGTGCGCGAACCAGAAAACCGCGTGATAGTCGTTGAGCAGGTTCGACATCAGCGCGTTCTCGGCGGCCTTCATCAGGCTGCCGATGTAGAGATTGAACGCGACCTGCGCCTTCTCCTTCGCGTCCGTCGCGCGCGTGACCTGGAACGTCGTCTCCTCCGCCAGCCACCGGTCGAGCTTCGTCTCCAGGTCCTTCAGCAGTGGCGACTCCGCCACCGGAAACCCGAGGATCGGCTGCTGCGTCTCGTCCGCCGGATAAATCTTCAATGGCTGCGGCAACACCATCTCCGGCTGATTGAACAACTCCCGCAACGTGCGCTCCATGTCGCCCGGAAGGAGAAACGTCGCCGAGTCGGGGCGCTGGGCGAGGTAGGAGGAGAGGGGTTTCATGGGCGAGGGACCGAAGTATAAAGAACGAACGCAGAACGCAGAACGCAGAACGCAGAATGAAGAAGGAAGAAGTTTCTCAATTCTTCGCTCTGCGTTCTGCGTTCTGCGTTCTGCCTTAAACTCTCACCATGCGTCCCGCCCCCTCCATCCCCGCGACATGTCCCCGCTGCAACGGCTCCGGCTGGATTCCTCTCCCTGGCGACGACCTTCGCGTCGAGCCCTGCGGGTGTCAGGGGGATTTGCGGAGGCAGCAGCGGGTGGCGGGGGCGAGCATTCCGAAGCGGTATTCGCACTGCACGCTCGATACGTTTCGCGAGAAGTCGATCGTGCTGAAGAACGCGAAGCGGCGGGTGCAGGAGTTCGTCGACCTCTGGCCGAATACGCCGGAGGGGAAGGGGCTGCTGCTGATGGGCGGGTGCGGGGTGGGGAAGACGCACCTCGCGGTCGCGGCACTGGTCGAGATCATCAACGCCGGGAAGCCGGGGCGGATGCTGTTCTCCAACTTCCAGGATCTCATCCAGGAAATCCAGGCCTCGTTCGACTCCGATCAGGTGCCGAGCAAATCGGAGCTGCTTCGTCCGCTCCTCGAGGTCGACCTGCTCGTGCTCGATGAGCTCGGGTCGCAGAAGCCGACGACGTTCGTGCAGGACATCCTCTACTACGTGATCAACAGCCGCTACAACAGCGAGCTCGCGACGATCTTCACCACCAACTACTACGACCGCTCCGGCGAGGCGAAGGAAGAGACGCTCGAACAGCGCATCGGCACGCGCCTGCGCAGCCGGCTCGCGGAAATGGCCGAGCGCATCGAGTTCACCGGCGCGAGCGATCATCGGCGGAACACGCTGTGAAACGCGGCGTCATCGAAACGCTCCGCCGCGGGGTCGACAACACGATCGCCAACTGGCAGCTCTCGGCGATCCGCTTCGGGGAGATGGTGCTGCTCACGATCATCTCCATCCTCGCCGTGATCGCGATGGTGGTACCGATCCTCGTCTCGGTCGGCATCCACCTCGCCGACATCAAAGGCCCCGAGGACATCGAGTCGGCGGTGACGTCGCTGCTCAGCAAGTGGGTGCTCCTGCTGTGGGTGCTCCTCGGCATCACGGTGCTGCTGCTGGTCTTCGTGGTCATCCACTCGTTTGTCGAAGCGGGATGCGCGCGCGTGCTCGTCGACGGCGACCGCAACGCCGGACCGGCGGTCGCCGGACCGCGGCAGCGCTACCGGATGTTCTCCGGCGAGCGATGGGTTTCCGGCGCGAAGAGCGGCTGGTGGAACATCTTCTGGATCTACAACCTCGCGTGGGGCCTCGGCGGCCTGATTCTTCTCATCCCGCTGATTCCCGTGCTCGCGCTGGTCCTCGTCTTTCAGGAAAACCCCGCGGTGGCCGCGGGTGTCGGCTGCGTCGGTCTCGTGGTCTTCATGCTGTTCGCGATCATCGTCGCCGTGGTGATGGGGATGTGGACCAATCGCGCGATCGCGCAGTGGGCGGCCGATCAGACCGGGGCGCGCGCGACGTTGCGGGTCGCGTGGCGCGCGGTGAAGAGCGATCTCGCGCGGCACCTGCTGATCGCGCTGGCGATCTTCGTCGTGGCGATGGCGGGGTCCAGCTTCTTCGCGAGCTTTTCGATGTTCGCCGCGTTCGGCGAGTCCCTCGGCCGCAACGCTTCGTTCAACATGATCACGCTCCCGCTGCGCCTGGTCAGCTCGCTGCTCAGCTCCGCGTTCTCCGCGCTTATCGCGAGCTGGTATCTCGCGTCGTATTCGGCGCTGGCGGTGGAGGATGTGTCATCCCGAGCGTGAGCGAGGGAGCCGGGGCTCGGGCGGGGCGAATCGACTCATGCATCGCGCGCCGTCCGCACAGGTCCCTCGCTGACGCTCGGGATGACAGACGGTGATGATGTACGACGCCTTCTTCTCCCGCGACGCGCGCGCGTTCCGTCCCTCCGCGATCCGCGCGTTCGCGAAGATCGTCAACGATCCGGGCATCATCTCGTTCGCCGGCGGCTCGCCGAACCCCGACACGTTTCCGGCGGAGCGCATCGCCGAGATCGCGGAGCGGGTGATCCGCGAGCGCCGCACGGTCGCGCTGCAGTACGGGCCGACGCGCGGGCTGCCGCGGCTCTGCGCGTTCATCGCGCAGCTGTGCGGCGAGCGCGGCATCGCCTGCACGGCGGACGATGTGCTGACGACGACCGGCTCGCAGCAGGCGCTGGATCTGATCGCGCACACGCTGCTCGATCCGGCCGACGTCGTGGCCGTGGAACTGCCGACGTACATCGGCGGCTCGTCCTCGTTCTTCGCGCGCAGCGCGGAGCTCGCCGGTGTTCAGCAGGACGACGAGGGGATCGTTCCCGAGTCGCTTGCCGAGGTCGCGTCGCGGCGTCGCGTGAAACTGCTCTATACGATCCCGAACTTTCAGAATCCGTCGGGGCGCCTGATGACGCAGGCCCGCCGCGAGGCGGTGCTCGCGCTCGCGGAGAAGCACGACTTCCTCGTCATCGAAGACGATCCGTACGGTGAGCTGGTGTACGTCGACGGCGCGGATACGACGCCGATGAAGTCGCGAGACGATCGCGGCCGCGTGCTCTACCTCGGGTCGTTTTCGAAAGTGCTCGCGCCGGGGCTACGCTGCGGCTGGATCGTCGCGCCGCGGCCGCTGCTCGAGCGGCTCGAGATCGCGAAGCAGGCCGCCGACCTCTGCTCCGCCATGATCGATCAGTCGATCGTCGACGAGTTCTGCGCTGGCGGCGAGCTCGCGCCGCAGATCGCCCGCGTCCGCTCGTTCTATCGCGACAGACGCGGCGTCCTGCTCGAAGAGCTCGAGCGCCACTTCACCGGCCGCGCGCAGTGGACGTCCGCGGACGGCGGGCTGTTCACGTTCGTCACGCTGAACGACGACGTCGACACCGCCGCGCGCGTCACCGACGCGGTTGCCCGCGGCGTCGCGTACATTCCGGGCGGGCCGTTTTTCGTCGACGGCAGCGGGCGCAACACGATGCGGCTGACGTTCGCCAAGGAAAGCGACGAGCGGATTCGCGAAGGTATGGCGAGGTTGGCGAGCGTGTTCTATCCTTAGACAACTTCTCTCGGAGGTCCCTCATTGGATAGTCATCGCGGCGGCTGGATTGAAATCATTGCCGGGGGCATGTTTTCCGGAAAGTCGGAAGAGCTGATCCGGCGGCTGCGCCGCGCCGTGATCGCGCGGCAGCGGGTGCAGGTGTTCAAGCCGATCCTCGACGATCGCTTCGCGACGGACGAAGTCGTATCGCGCGATGACCGCCGGCTGAAGGCGATTCCGATCGGCACGAGCGCGGAGCTGCTCGCGCGCGTCGAGATCGGGGTGCAGGTCGTCGGCATCGACGAAGTGCAGTTCTTCGACGCCGGCGTTACCGACGTCTGCATGCAGCTCGCGGACGCGGGGATTCGCGTGATCGCCGCGGGACTCGATCAGGACTACATGCGCCGGCCGTTCGGGCCGATGCCCGCGCTACTCGCGGTCGCCGAGGAGATCTCGAAGATGCATGCGGTTTGCGTGCGGTGTCGCGGCGCCGCGCACTACTCGCAGCGCGTGTCGGGCGGCAACTCGCAGGTGGAAGTCGGCGACTCGTCGTACGAGGCGCGCTGCCGCGCGTGCTTCGAGCCGTACGTCGCCATGCCCGAGGACACCCCGGCCGTGCAGCTCACCATCCCGCAGCCGGTCGCCGGAAACGCGTGATTGACGCGGTTACGCGGTTGCGCGGTTGCGCGGTTGCGCGGCAAACCCCACCGCGTAACCGCGTAACCGCGCAACCGCGCAACCTGTTCACAGCCGTACTGCTTCTTCTGATCAGTGTCGCTTCAGGCTGCCGCGAGGCCGGCGGTACGGCACAGGATCCGATCGAGCGGGAGTCAGAGGAGGCGCTGGTCGCGTACCTGCGCATCGACACCTCGAACCCGCCCGGCAATGAGACCGCCGGCGCGACGTTTCTCCGCGACCTGCTGACGAAGGAAGGCATCGACGCACGTCTCGTCGGCGACGATCCGCGGCGCCAGGCGGTGTACGCGCGGCTCGAGTCGACGTCGCATGAGAAGGCGCTCCTGCTGCTCAGCCACATCGACGTCGTCCCGGCCGAGGCGAGCGTATGGACGCGGCCGCCGTTCAGCGGCGACCGCCACGGCGGCTACATCTGGGGCCGCGGCGCGCTCGACACGAAGTCGCTCACCATCGCGCAGCTGATGTCGCTCATCGACTTGAAACGCCGCGGTGTGAAACTGCGGCGCGACGTCGCGTTCCTCGCCGTGCCGGACGAAGAGCTCGGCGGCGCGAACGGGATGGCGAAGCTGCTCGCGCAGCATCCGGAGCTCTTTGCCGACGTCGGCTTCGTGCTGAACGAAGGCGGCTCGAACGAGACCGCGGTCGACAAGGTGCTGTTCTGGGGCATCGAGGTGCAGCAGAAAATCCCGCTTTGGGTGCGCCTCGTGAGCGAAGGCACCGGCGGACACGGCGCGATGCCGCCCGACGACGGCGGCGCGACGGAGAAGCTCGTGCGCGCGCTCGCGGCGGTGGAGGCGATCGAGACGCCGTACCGCCTCGAGCCGAGCGTCGAGCGCGCGATGGCCGCCGCGGCTGCCGTACGGAAGGACGCGCGCGCGTCGCGGCTGCGCCTCTATCGCGAGCCGCTCGACGTCCCGCGAATCCTGATCGAGCTGCCGGTCGGCTATCGCACGCTGCTGCACGACACGATCGCGATCACGCACATCTCCGCCGGCAACGCCGTGAACGTGATCCCGTCGCGCGCCGTCGCCGACGTCGATATCCGCCTGTTGCCCGGAACGCGCCCCGACGCCATGATCGCCCGCGTCCGCGAGGCGGTGGGGAAGAACGCGAACGTCGAAGTCCTCATCGCCGGCGAGCCCGTGCCCGAAAGCCCCTCGAGCGGCGAACTGTTCAATACCATCGCCCGCGCCATGCGCGCCCACGCCCCCGAATCCGCCGTCGCCCCCACCGTCACCCCCGGCACCACCGACAGCCGCTACCTGCGCGCGCGCGGGATCACGGCTTACGGGATCATGCCGTTCAAGGTGAACTATTACGATGCGGACAGCGTGCATGGCGTGGACGAGCGGATCCGGACGCGGTTTTTTGCGGAGGGAGGGCGGTTGATGAGGACGATCGTTCGGGATTTCTGCGAGAAGCAATGAACGCAGAACGCAGAGCGCAGAACGATGAACGAAGGAGTTTCTCAATTCTGCGTTCTGCGTTCTGCGCTCTGCGTTCAGGGTTGACGCGCCACCGCTTCGCGCTAAGCCTTCTCTTCCTCGTCGCCCTCACCATCTTCATCAGACCCCTGATCACACGCGAGGTCTTCTCCCTCCGCGACCACTCCGACTATTTCCAGCCTCTCCGCTTCTTCACCGCCGAGGAGCTGCGGGCGGGGCGGATGCCGCTGTGGAATCCGTACAGCGCGAGCGGTGAGCCGTGGCTGGCGAATCCTCAGACGGGAGTGTTTTATCCGCCGGCGTGGCTCTTCGTCGTGCTGCCGTTCGAGACGGCGTACATGCTGTTCCTGCTCTTCCATCTGGTGCTCCTGGGATGGGGCGCGTATCTGCTCTTCGCGCGGCGCGTGTCGGCGGGGGCGGCGATGGTGGGAGCGGTGGCGCTGATGTTCAGCGGGCCGGTGTTGTCGCTGTTCGACGTGAACAACAACCTCGCGGCGTTCGCGTGGATCCCGCTCGCGCTCTGGTGCGCGGCGGAGCGTGCGCCGGTGCGCGGCGGGCTTGTGCTCGCGCTTGCCTTCCTCGCGGGCGAGCCGTTCCTTGCCGCGGTCGCCGCGCTGCTGTACGTGATCGTGTCGCGCAAGGCGCGCGACGTCCTCGTCGCGGCCGGCGTCGCGTTCGGCACGTCGGCGATTCAGCTCTTTCCCTTCGTCTTCGAAATTCTCCGAGGCAGCGATCGCGCGGCGGGGATGGCGAGAGAGCACGTCCTGAAAAACTCGATGCCGCTGCGCGACTGGCTGCGGGTCGTCGTTCCGCCGTCGCTCGACGCGAGCGCGATCGATTCGAAGCTCGGCCAGCACTTCATCCCGGTCATCTACCTCGGCATCATCGTCGTGGTCCTCGCGCTCGTTGGACTCACGCGCATGCGCCGCATGGCGGGCTGGCTCGTGCTGCTCGCGATCACGATTGCCGTCGCCGCCGGACCGTCGCTGCTGGCAGAACTGCCGCTCACGTTGATTCGCTACCCCGCGCGCGTCGTGCCGTTCGCCTCGTTCGCCGTCGCCGCGCTCGCGGCCGCGGGCTGGGACCGCATCCGCAAAGACCGCCGCTGGCTGGATCTCGTGGTGATCCTGCTGATTGTCATCGATCTCGTGCCGCGCGCCAGTCCGCTGCTCGCGACGTCCGCGTTCCGCCGCGACGTCGTGCCGTATCCGCGCGAGGTCGGTGCCGACTCGAAGTTCCTTCGCGTCGGCGATATCGATCCGGCGCGGCGCGAGGCGTGGATCGCCGGCTATCTCAACCTGTACGACCGCCGTTTCGACGCCGACACGGCCGCGCCTGTCGTCAACGAGCGGTATTTCCGCTTCCATCGCCGCGTCCTCGAGCATCCGTCGCGGGAACAGCTCGCGATCCTTCCCGCGGGATGGATTCTGACGACGCTCGCGCTGCC
>Ga0134123_10003568_pt1 | contig 10125 bp, 10 predicted proteins | sample KB303_FD_96460 | JGI IMG/M metagenome (GOLD analysis project Ga0134123, IMG submission 96460) | Terrestrial soil microbial communities without Nitrogen fertilizer from Kellogg Biological Station, Michigan, USA - KB3-0-3 | ecosystem: Environmental > Terrestrial > Soil > Unclassified ...
CGGCTCGGCGCGGAGGTCCTCCAGGCTCTCCGCGACGGCGGCGTCCAGCGGCGAGAGGGCCCCACCGGGCCCGGGCCGGTCCCACCAGCGAAGGATGCGCTCGGCGAAGACGACCAGGAGCATCACCGCGAAGGTGGCCAGCGCCAGCAGTAGGACAAGGCCGCCGACCGCGTAGTCGAAGGCCGGCACCGAGGTCGCCGGCTTGCGCGCCTGCGCCAGCAGATCCAGGAGCCCGGCGAGGGCCGCCAGGGGCGCCTCCAGCGGATGCGCCGTGCCGGGAGCCCAGCGCGTCCAGGCCCAGTAGATGAAGAGGAGCATGAGCAGGAGAATCGGCAGCGACGCGAGCACGGCGGAGGGGCGGGGAGCGCGTCGGACCTTGACGTCTTCGAGGTCGTCCTCGACAGGACGGCGCGGGCGCTGCAGGGAGAGGAGTAGCAGGAAGGACAGCGCGAACAAGCCGAGCACCAGCATCCACACCACGTCGGGCAGCCGGATCGCCAGGCTCGCCCCCGGCTCGGCGCCGGGCAGGTGCGGCGGGCCGACGGTGGCGCCGAGCGCCAGCATGAGACCGCCGCCCGCCAACGCAAATGCGCGGAGCCGGCTCATGGCGGCGACCTTAGCCGGAGTCACCCCGAGCGTCAAGGTCGGTTGACGCTTCTCTGGCGGCGTGACAGGATTCGTCTCGACTGATGGCCATCGCGACCCGCTCCGCCTTGCAGACCCCGCTCTGCGATCTTCTCGGGATCCGGTATCCGATTTGCCAGGCGGGTATGGCCTTCGTGGCGCGCTCGGGCCTCGCGGCGGCGGTATCCCGGGCCGGTGGGCTGGGCGTGATCGCAGCCGCGCACGCCTCGCCCGCCGAGCTGCGCGCGGAGATTCGCCGCGTGCGCGACCAGACCGACCGGCCCTTCGGCGTGGACATCCTGTTCGCGACGGTGAGCACGACCGGCGCCGAGACCGATCGCTTCACCGACGACGTGCGCGGCTGGGTGGACGTGACGCTGGAGGAGCGGGTGCCGGTGCTCGTGGCCGGGCTGGGGAGCCCCGGCCCGGTGACCGCGGACGCGCATCGCCTGGGCGTCAAGGTGATGGCCCTCTGCGGCAACGTGAAGCAGGCGCGCGCGCTCGCCGCCTCGGGAGTGGACGTGGTCATCGCGCAAGGCCACGAGGCGGGCGGGCATACGGGCCGCGTGGCGGGGCTGGTGCTCCTGCCGGCGGTGGTGGACGCGGTGGCGCCGGTGCCGGTGGTGGCGGCGGGCGGCATCGCCGACGGCCGGGGCCTCGCCGCCGCGCTGGCGCTGGGCGCAGTGGGCGTCTGGATGGGCACGCGCTTCATCGCCAGTCCCGAGGCGTACTGTCACGAGAACTATCGCCAGAAGGTGGTCGCCATCGACGAGGAGGGCACGGTGGTGACGCGCGCGGTGTCCGGCAAGCCCAATCGCCAGATCCGCAACGCGTTCACCCGGGAGTGGGAAAAGCGCGTGGCCGACATCCAGCCGTTCCCCGTGCAGTTCGAGCGGGTGGGCAAGCCCGCCGCCATCCGCGCGCGCGAGGCGGGCGACATCGAGAACGGCAGCGCGGCCTGCGGCCAGTCCGCGGGACTGATCCGCGATGTCCGGCCCGCCGGCGAGATCATCGCCGCCATGGTGGCCGAGGCGGGCGCCGTGCTGGCGCGCCTGCCGCGCTGACGGAGCCCATCCCATGGCGCTGGACTACGCCCTCGAGCCCGAGCAGGAAGCCCTGGTCCGGACCATTCGCGCCTTCGCCCAGCGCGAGCTGGCGCCGCACAGCGCGCAGTGGGACCGCGATCACGTCTTTCCCGCCGAGGCGTGGCGGCAGATGGGCGCGCTGGGCCTCCTCGGCCTGCGCGTCCCCGCCGCGCTGGGCGGCCAGGACACCGACCTCGTCACGGTCGGTCTGGTCATGGAAGAGATCGCCCGCGGAGATTTCTCCTGCACCTACGGCATCCAGCTGTCGACGCTGGCGGGCGAGATCATCGGCAAGCGCGGTGACGCCGCCCTGCGCGAGCGCTGGCTGCCGCCCATGACCCGGGGCGATGCCGTCATTGCCCTGGCCCTCACCGAGCCGGGCGCGGGCTCGGATGCGGCGCGGCTGACCATGCGGGCCGAGCGGGAGGGGAGCGACTATCTCCTCACCGGCGAGAAGTCGGGGATCAGCCTCGGCATGGCCGCCCATGCCGTGATCGTCTTCGCGCGCACCGGGGAGGCGGGCGCGCGCGGGGTGACTGCCTTCCTGGTGCCGCTCGACTTGCCCGGGGTGGCGCGGAGCCCCCTCCGCGACATGGGCTCGCACGCCATCGCGCGCGCGGTGCTGGCCTTCGACCACGTGCGGATCCCCGCCTCCCACCGTCTCGGGGGAGAAGGCACCGGCTTCTACGAGGTGATGCGCGGCTTCGACTTCAACCGGGCGCTCATCTCGCTGGCCTGCCTGGGCGCCGCGCAGATCTCGCTCGAGGAGACCATGGCCTACGTCAAGGAGCGCCAGGCGTTCGGCCGGCCCCTGGCGCGCTTCGAGGGCGTGACGTTCCCGATCGCGGAGGCGGCGACGTGGATCGAGGCGGCCCGCGGCCTCTGCCTGCGCGCGCTGTGGCTGGCCGATCGGGATGCGCCCTGCACCAAGGAGTCGGCGATGGTGAAGTGGTGGGTGCCGCGCATGGCGGTGGACACCATTCACCAGTGCTTGCTGCTCCACGGCCACTATGGCTACACGGACGAGCTGCCCTTCGAGCGGCGGATGCGCGACGTCATGGGGCTCGAGATCGGCGACGGCACCGCCGAGGTGATGAAGATCGTGGTGGCCCGCGAGCTCCTGGGCCGCGAGAGCCTGCCCTACTAGCGCCGCCCCGCCGGCGCGACTTCGAGGAGAGCCCGCATGCCCGACCGCGCGTCCGTTCCGAGCATCACCATCTCCCACCTGGCCGAGGGACCGTGTCCGCCCACCGCCGCCAACGCCACCTGGCCGAACGTCCTCCACACGCGCCTCGGCGAGCTGGTGGCCGAGCTCGGTCCGGGTGCCTGGGCCAAGCGGATCATCGCGGACGAGCGCCAGCTCGTGACCCTGATCTCGAGCCCCGCCGGCGCCGGCAACCGGCCGCACTGGCACCGGGACTTCGACGAGTGGTGGGTGGTGCTGGGGGGCCGGCTCGAGTGGGAGCTCACCGGCGGCATCGTATTCAAGGCCGCGAAGGACGACATCGTCTGGGTGCCTCGGGGCACCGTGCACCATATCCGCACCGACGGCGCCGAGCGTTCCCTCCGGCTCGCGGTGGCCATGCCGCCCGCCGCCCACTACTTCAGCCCGTGCGAGCAATGCGGCTTCACGGACGACGGCCCGCGGGAGTGGCGCGCGTAGATGAGCTCACTCGCGGGACGCGTGGCGGTGGTGACGGGCGGCTCGCGCGGCATCGGGCGCGCCATCGCGCTCCGGCTCGCCGCGGATGGGGCGGACTGCGCGCTGACGTATCGTCAGAATGCCGACGAGGCGCGCGCGGCGGCGGCGGAGATCGAGGCGCGGGGGCGGCGCGCCCTCGCGGTGCAGCTCGAGCTGGGCGAGCCCGGCGAGGTGGCGCCGGCCTTCGAGCGCATCGGTGAGGCCTTCGGGCGCGTGGACATCCTGGTGGCCAGCGCGGCCGCCACCGCCTTCCGTCCCATGCTCGAGCAGAAGTCGCACAATGTGCGGCGGACGCTGGCGATCTCCATCGAGAGCTTCGTGGCCGCGGTGCAGGAGGCGGCGCGGCTGATGGCGGGGGCGGGGCGCATCATCGCCATCTCGGGTATCGACAGCTTCCAGGGCATGACCGGCCACGGCATGCTGGGCGCGGCCAAGGCGGGCGTGGAGAGCCTGGTGCGGACCCTGGCGCTGGAGCTGGGCCCCCGCGGCATCACGGTGAACGGCGTGAATCCCGGCTTCATCGAGACGGATTCATCGCGCTACTACGTCGAGCACGGGCTGGGCCGCAACTATCTGGACGCGACCGCGGCGCTTCTCGCCGCCACCCCCGTGCGCCGGCTGGGCACGGTCGAGGACGTGGCGAGCCTCGTGGCCTACCTCGCCTCCGACGCCGCGGGCTTCCTCACCGGCCAGACGCTCGTGCTCGACGGCGGCCTCACCATCGTTTCGCCGCTGAGCCGGTTGGAGGAGACCCGATGACGTGCGTCCGGCTGGAGAAAGACGGCGGCGTGGCGGCGATTGTCCTCGACCGCCCGGAGCAGCTCAATGCGGTGAGCCCGGCGCTGCTCGACGACCTCGACGCAGCCTGCGCCGCCATCGAGGCCGACGGGCAGGTGAGGGTGGCCACCCTCACCGCCTCCGGGCGCGCCTTCTGCGCGGGGGCGGACCTCCGCGTGGTCCAGCAGCTCGCGCCGGATCCCGCCCGCTGGCGCGCGTTCATGGCCCGGTGGCGCCAGGTCTACGACCGCGTGGAGGCGCTGCCGGTGCCCGTGATCGCGGGGGTGCACGGGCTGGCGCTGGCGGGAGGGCTCGAGCTCGTCCTCGTCTGCGACCTCGTGATCGCCGAGGCGACGGCGCGCCTGGGCGATCAGCACGCGAACTTCGGCCTCGTGGCCGGCGGCGGCGGGAGCCAGCGCCTGCCGCGGCTCATCGGCGCGCGGCGCGCCAAGGAGCTGATGCTGCTGGGCGGCTGGCTCTCAGCGGACGAGGCGCGGGCGTGGGGGCTGGTGAACCGCGTGGTGCCGGCGGGGCAGGTCGCGGCGGCCACGCGGGAGCTGGCGCGCGAGCTGGCGGCCAAGAGCGGGGCGGCCAGCCGCATGGTCAAGATGCTGGTGCACCGCGGGCTCGATCTTCCGCTGCCGGCGGCGCTGGACCTGGAGGGCGAGGAGGTGGCCCGCCACATGCGATCGCCTGACGCCGTCGAGGGCCTGGGCGCCTTCGTCGAGAAGCGGAAGCCCCGCTTCGAGGGCGCCTAGAGCGCCTTCTCCATGTAGACGCTGAGCGGATCGAGGGGGTAGTCGGCGAAGGGGCCCCGCTCGACGAAGCCGGCGCGGCGAAAGAGCCCGAGCGCCTCGGGCTGGTGGATGCCGGTCTCGAGGCGCAGGTGAGTGCACCCCGCCCCCCGCGCCGCCGCCTCGATGCGCTCCACCAGGAGCACGCCGACCCGCGCGCCCCGGGCGGCGGGGTGCACGTAGATTCGCTTCACCTCGCCCCAGCCCTCGCGGTCCTGCCGAAGCGCCCCGCAGCCGACCGCCCGTCCGTCCTGACGGGCCACGAAGAAACGGACGTCGGGCGCCGCCAGGGCCTCGATGGCGAGGAGGTGGTTGCTCTCCGCGGGGTAGAGCCCGCCCAGATAGGCGTCCAGCTGGGCGACGAGCTCGACGATCTCGGGCTGGCGCGGGGACTCCTCGGCGACGGCGACGGCCACAGCCGGAGGCTAGCGAGCGGTGAGGCCGCCGTCCACTGGCATGATGTGGCCAGTCACGAAGGAAGCGGCGTCCGAGCAGAGCCACACCACCGCCTCGGCCACCTCTTCCGGCGTGCCAATTCGCCCAATTGGCTCGATCTGGCTCACACGCTCCTCGAGCCCGGGCTGGCTGGCCAGGAAGGGCCCGGTCATGCCGGTGCGGATATAGCCGGGACACACCGCGTTGATGCGGAGACCCTCGCGCGCGTATTCGAGCGCGGCGGTGCGCGTGAGGCCGACTACGCCGTGCTTGCTCACCGTGTAGGCCACGTGGCGGGGGAAGCCCTGGAGCCCGGCCACGGAGGCGGTGTTCACGATGGCGCCTCCGCCCTGGGCGAGCATGCGCGGGATCTCGGCCCTCATGCAGAGCCAGACGCCGGTCAGGTTCACGGCCAGGACCCGCGCCCAGGTATTGGCGCCGTAGTCGGCGGTGCGCGCCTGCTCGCCGGGAACACCGGCGTTGTTGAAGGCGCAGTCGAGCCGGCCGAAGCGGCGCACCGTCTCGTCGATCAGGGCCGTCACGTCCGCCTCGTGGGCGACGTCGGCGCGCACGAAGCAGGCCTCACCGCCCTTGGCGGTGATGAGCCGCACCGTCTCGTCGGCGCCCGGCGCGGCCACGTCGGAGACCACCACGCGGGCCCCCTCGCGCGCGAAGGCGAGCGCGGTGGCCCGGCCGATGCCGGAGGCGGCGCCCGTTACCAGCGCCACGCGGCCCGTGAGGGCGGGCACTCAGACCCTCGTGGCGCGGCCGGCCCAGTAGGGCTCGCGGAGCACGCGCTTGATGAGCTTGCCCGCGGCGTCGCGCGGGAAAGCGGTGTGGAAGGAGACCTCGCGCGGCGTCTTGTAGTCGGCCAGGTGCCGGCGCGCGAAGGCGACGACGTCGTCCGCGCTGAGGGCGGCGCCGGCCCGCGGCTGGACGGCGGCATGGACGCGCTCCCCCCATTCGTCGTCGGGCACCCCGAACACCGCCGCGTCCTCGATGTCCGGGTGGCGGTGCAGCGCGTCCTCGATCTCGGCGGGGTAGATGTTCACGCCGCCCGAGATGATCATGTCGCGCTTGCGGTCGCAGATGTAGTAGAAGCCCTCCGCGTCCACGTATGCCACGTCTCCCACCGAGAGCCAGTCCCCGCGCTGGGTCTCCTGCGTGGCCTTGGGATTCCGGTAGTAGCCGTCGAAGACGCCGGCGTAGCGCCGGATATAGAGCTCGCCGGGCTCGCCCACCGGCAGCGGCTTGCCGTCGTCGTCCAGGATGGCCAGCTCGATGCCGGGGGCGGCGCGGCCGCAGGACCCGGGCTTTCGCAGCACGTCCTCGGGGCGGAGGATGGTGTTCACGCTGAGCTCGGTGGAGCCGTAGAACTCGTAGAATACCGGCCCGAAGTAGGCGATGGCCTGCTCTTTCACCCGCATGGGGCAGGGCGCCGCCGCGACCACCAGCACGCGCATGGAGGACACGTCGTAGCGCGCGCGCGTCGAGTCCGGGAGATCCACGATGCGCTTGACCAGAGTGGGCGCCATGAAGGTGCTCGTGCATCGATGGGTGTGGATGAGGCGGAGGGCTTCCTCGGGGTCGAACTTCTTCATCACCACCACGCGGCCCCCGAACATCTGGGTGGTCATGGCGAAGGAGCCGGGCGCGGAGTGATAGAGCGGACCCGCCGCGAGGTGGACATGGGGCTCGGCGAGGTCGAGCGCCTGGAGGAAGCGCATGGTCACCTGCGGATCCACCGCGCCGCGGATGGCCCCCTTGGGCCGGCCGGTGGTGCCGCCGGTATAGATCATGGAGCCGCCCAGCCCCTGCGCGGCGTCGGCGGGGGGCGCCTCGGGGCGCCCGGTCGCCACCAGGTCGTCGATATGCCGCGCCCAGGGCCGGCGCTCCTTGCCCATGAGGATCCAGTGGCGGACCTTGCCGGCCTGGGCGCGCACCGCTTCCGCCACCGGGACGAAGGCATCGCCCACGAAGACGGCGGCGGCGTCGGCATTGTCGAGGATATAGGTCACCTCCTCGTGGGTGAGGCGGTGATTCATCGGCGCCGCCACCGCGCCGATCGCGCGCACGGCGGCGGGCGCGATCATGCAATCCAGCGAGTTGTGCTCGTAGACGATGACGTTGTCGCCGCGCCCGATGCCGAGCGCGCGCAGTGAGAAGGCCAGCCGATTGCGCCGGTCGAGCTCCTCCGCCCAGGTGAGTCGCCGCTCGCCCTCGATCAGCGCGACGGCGTCCGGCTGCTTGGCGGCATAGTTAGAAATGAAGTCCATGATTCCTTATGAAGGTCGTCGCTCGCGACGACCGTAGATCAAAATAGGATCAAGCTCGCCCGTCAGCCGTCGACTTCTCGCAGATAGTCGCTGACGAGGCGGTTGAAGGCTTCCGGCCGCTCGAAGTAGACGGAGTGGCCGGCCTTGGGCACGCGGGCCAGCCGGCCCTTGGGCAAGAGCTTGGCGAGGATCTCGATGGCCGGCGTGGGCATGAGCACGTCCTCCTCCCCGCTGATGCAGAGGACGGGCATGGTCAGGGCGGCCAGCGCCGCCGGCGGAGTATTGCGCATGGCGAAGAGCTTCTTGCGCGTGCCCTCCATGTCGAGACCCAGGCGCAGGCGGCCGATGGCCTGGTAGAGGTACTGCATCGCGGGCTGCTCGTCTTCCATGATGGCGCCGGCCGCGGGCGAGATGCCGCGGCGGACCAGATCGGCCTGCGCGGCCAGATATTCCGGGGCGGCGAGGATGCGATCGATGTCGGGATGGGAGACGGTGCCCACCGTGCAGGCGAGCACGAGGCCGCGGACCTTCCGGGGCTCGCGGAGCGCGTAGCCGAGACCGGTCCAGCCGCCCATGGATTGCGCCACCAGGCGAACGTCGGGCAGGCGGAGATGCTCGATGAGCGCCGCGAGATCGTCCACGAAGCCGAGCGGGCCCACCGCGCCCGGCCCGGCCTCCGAGGGCGAGAAGCCCCGGTGGGCGAAGGTGATGCAGGTGTAGCGGTCGCGGAAGTGCGGCACCTGCTGCCACCAGGAAAGGTGATTGCCGCCCAGCCCATGGGCGAAGATCAGCGCCGGTCCCTTGCCTTCCGTCTCGTAATAGAGCCGGCAGTCCGGACGATCGAGATGGGCCATGGCGCGGGCTCAGGCGAGGAAGCGGTTGACGGCGGTGGCAAACGCTTCGGGGCGCTCGTAGGGCAACATATGTCCGGCCTCCGGGACGATGTCGATGGTGGCGTGCGGAACCAGCTCGCCCCAGCGCGCGGCGTAAACGGGCGGCACGAGGCGGTCCTCCGCGCCCCACAGCACGAGGGTGGGCGCGGCGAGACGGTACAGGCGCTTGGACAGCCGCCGGTTGGGGATGGGAAAGAGGATCTTTCCCGCCATGCCCAGCCGGCGCGCATTGCCGATGTAGAAGTCCTTGAGCGCGTCCATGTCGTTGAGATCGAGCCCGCCGGTGAGCAGCGCGGCGCCCTGGGCGGGATCGGCGAAGAGCAGGCCCGGAATCTCGAAGGGCAGCGCGGCGAAGATGTCCGGGATCGGATGCGCGTCCAGCCAGAGGCCCGCCGCGCTCACGAGCACGAGACGGTCGAGATCGTGGGGCGCGATGCAGGCCATCTCGGCGGCGATCATGCCGCCCATGGAGTGGCCGACCAGATGCGGGCGGCGGAGGCCCAGCGCTTCCACCACGTCCCAGCCGTGGAGCGCGAAGTCGAGCATGTCCTCCAGCAGCTCCTCGCCGGTGGACTCGCCATAGCCCGGCCATTCCGGGGCCAGCACGTGATGCCGCCGGGCCAGATCGTCGAGAAAGGGATTGTCGCGAAGAAGCCCGCCCGCGCCGTGAAAGAAGACCAGCGGCGCGCCGCTGCCGGCCTCGAAGACGCGGCAGTGGATCCCTCGCTTCGTCTCGACCGTTCTCGCCTTCATGGCCGCCTCGGCCCCACCGCCTCGCCGCCGCCCACCGGAGGAAGCCCGCCCGGGCGCAGCCGGTCCTCCATGGGCTTGATCCACCAGCGGTCGTCGTGCGCCCACTCCGGCCAGACGTCGCGCAGCTTGGGCATGACCTGCTCGGCGAAGAGCTTGGTGGAGTAGCGCGTCTTCCAGTCCGGCATATTGCCCTTGTGGAAGAGGCAGAAGACATGGCCCACCCGCAGCCCCTTGATGCACTCCTCGAGCTGCTGGCGCACGGTCTCGGGGCTGCCCGCGATGACGAAGCGCTCGTCCACGATCTGCTTCCAGGTGAGATTCTGGAGGATCTTCTGCGCATCCTGGCGGAGCTGGGAGAGCGCCCCGTACTTGATGGTGTTGATGGTGCGGTAGCCGGGCGGATCCGCGAAGGGCGGGTAGATGTGGAGACACCGGTTGAAGAAGTAGAGGCAGTGCTCGGCGTAGAGCTCCTCGGCCTGGGCGTCGGTCTCCGCCACGCAGATGATCTGGGCGAAGGCGGCGCGATAGGGCGAGGCGTCCTTTCCCCGCTCGGCGACGCGGTTCCAGTAGCCTTCCATGAGCTGCTTGGCGCGGAGATAGCCGAAGAAGGAGAGGTAGGAGTAGTTGTAGTCGTGGTCGAGGCAGAAGTCCCACGTCTCGATGGAGCCGCCGCCGGGCACGTAGACGGGAGGATGCGGCTTCTGGATGGGCTTGGGCCAGCAGTTCACGTAGCGCAGCTGGTTGTACTTGCCGTCGAAGGCGAAGGGCTCGTCCTCCGCCCACGCC
>Ga0134123_10003569_pt1 | contig 10124 bp, 7 predicted proteins | sample KB303_FD_96460 | JGI IMG/M metagenome (GOLD analysis project Ga0134123, IMG submission 96460) | Terrestrial soil microbial communities without Nitrogen fertilizer from Kellogg Biological Station, Michigan, USA - KB3-0-3 | ecosystem: Environmental > Terrestrial > Soil > Unclassified ...
AGGTCCGTCCGATCAGAAGGCCGACCTCGAGGCCACGCGAAGCCTCGCACACTCGACATCCAAAGGAGACGCCTCCATGAAACGCCTCTTGCACAGCGGACCGCTCCTCCTGCTATTGGCCAGCTTGATTGGCTGTACCGGCGCGCCACCTCCGGCGCTGAGGACGCGCCATGCGCCCCCACCTCCCTTTCCCCAGCAAGCGCCGTTCAAGAAGGTCTTCATCATCGTCTTCGAGAACGCGGACGCCGCGGACGCCCTCAGACAACCCTCCTTCCGTAAGCTCGCGGGCCAGGGCGCCCTGCTGACCGCGTTTTCCTGGGAAGGGCGACCGTCCCAGCCGAACTACCTCGCCTTGACCTCCGGCAGCACCCACGGCGTGTCCGCCAACCGCAATGTCACCTTGGACGTGCGGCACATCGGAAACCTGCTGGAGGAGCACGGCCGGAGCTGGAAATCGTACGCCGAGGACTACCCGGGCAACTGCTTTCTCGGGGCGGAGAGCCCCGCCGAGAACAGTCACTATGTGCGCAAGCATGAGCCCTTCCTGAGCTACAAGAACGTCCAGAGCGTGCCCGAGCGCTGTCGTCGCGTGGTGGGGCTCGCCGAGCTCGACGCGGACATCGTCGCGTCCACTCTCCCCGACTTCTCGCTGTTCATCCCCAACAACCAGCACAACGGTCACAAACCGAAGGACGTCGCGTTCGCAGACAATTGGTTTGGGAAAGAGTTCGTTGAGAAGCGCCTGAAAAACGCCATGTTCATGGACGGCATGCTCTTCGTCGTCACCTTTGACGAGAGCGACAAGAGCGCGTCGGCGCCGATCTACACCGTGCTTTACGGCGCCGGCGTGCAGGGCGGCGCCACGTCCGATTTCCCCTACGACCACTACTCATTGCTGAGGACGGTCGAAGAGGCCTTCGGCCTCGGCACTCTCGGCAAGGAGGACGACAAGGCGGTGCCGATCGGCGGGATCTGGGAGCAGTGACGCGGAGGAGATCAGCACCTCACGATTTCCACTGCTGGTACTGCGGCTCCATCCCCCGCACCTCGTCGAGGCCGCCGCGCTGTCGGATGCTCCACACCGACAACACGATGGCGCCGACGTAGAACGTGCCCACCATCGCCAGCATCGACCAGCCGCCGAACGGGCCGATGCCGAGGCGCAGGAAGGCCTCGCGCGGCGTCGCCGCCGGCGTCGGATGGAGGTGGACCTTCGCCAGCCAGGCGATGAGCAGCACGGTGTAGATCCACAAATAGTTGTAGCGCAGCCGCAGCGCCACGGCGTGCAGGAAGGTGATCTTGAACTTCGGGTGGTCGAGGTCGGCTGCGACGCGCTCGCGCCAGTCGCTGCGCGGGCTGATCAGGTTGCGGCGGATGATGGGGATGAAGAAGTTCTCCTCCAGCATGCGCACGCGCGAGCGCCAGACGTCGAAGTAGCGGAAACGACGCGCCTCGAAGCCGAGGAACACGGTGACCAGCAGGTTGGCGAGCAGCAGCATGACGTGCGAGTGCTCGGGGCTGCTGAAGGCGAAAGACAGCATGCCGCCGGTGGTGACCACCGCCCAGTTGGTGGTGGGGTCGAGGCGCGCGCGCCAGGCGTCGGCGCGGCTGCGCTCGCCGCGGTAGAAGTGCGTCAGCGCGGTGATGTACTCGATGCGGGTGAGCGGATAGTCCTCGAAGGACTGCAGCGCCGGCGCCGGCGGCCCTGACTCAGGCTCGGACATGGGAGGACAACAGCATACGCCCGCCCGGGCGCCCCTTCAGCGTCGAGACACTCATCATTGCCCGTAGCTAGGCTGCCGCACGTCTCTTCAACCGAACCTCGAATCTCTCCATGCCTTGACCTCTGCTTGCCACGCCCGACGACCCCTGCTCGAGTCGGCCAACCGGTTCTTGGCGCTTGCGGCCCACGCGGCAAGCCGTTGCCGGCTGCCAACGACGTCCAGGAGCTCGAAACGGGCCTCCAAGCCACTCGGCCCAACGCCAAGCTCGCCGTCGATGCGCAACTCCGTGCCGTCCCACGCCAGGCTCCCGAAATCGGCCCGACGTCTGCGAATCTCGTCGAGGTAGTCGCCGAGAGCGAAGTATCGGATCTTCAAGCGCGCAAACCAGCAAGCCCAGGCGATCGCCCAGCTCGTCTCGTGGTGGGATCGTGCGAGGCCGGATCGGCGCGAGGCCACCAGCGAGGCAGCGAAGCCGACGCGAGCGACATCGCCGCATCCGAGGGCGTTTCGGATTTCGCCAAAGGAGCGGCGGTCGGGGCGCAGGCCTCCCGGCCAATCTGCTTGGCGAGCCGGGCAGCACAGGAGCGGCCGGTTCCACCCCTCGGCTCCCTTTGCCCAGTACAGGATTCCGAGCTCACCCAGCGTGACGCCCACCATCCTTGCGCCATCCAACTCCTCGTGCAGTGGCGTCCCTGGCGCCGCCTGCACGTGGGACGAGAGAAGGTCGATGAAACGCGCCAGCTGCTGGAGCCGTCCTCGTTCATCCTTTGTTTCCCCTCGCCATTCGCCGCGCGCTTCCTTCCACTCTTCGTCGAGCCAGACGGCATTCGACCGCCGGTCGTTGCCATCACGCGATCGCGCGAGCCAACGGATGCCGGCAAGGGGTGAGAGCAACAAGAAGGCTCCTTGTTTCGCCAGCTCCCGCTCGAGGCCCCAGTCTCCCAGGCCACCCGAGTCGTAAACCAGCTCCGGACCGGCCGCGCCGGCTGCGATCTGCTTCAGAACCGCTGGCGCCGTAATCTTCGTCACGTACCAAACGCTCGGCATCAGCACCCTGAGTGTCTCGGCAACGATTGGCGAATCCCAGTCGATGGGCAACGCGGGGGTGCGATGTGAGTCGATGATGCTGCGCAGCCCTGCCCAGGTGACTACAGTCGCGTTCTCCGTAGCCGGAACCGCCCTCGACAAGCCCCGGTCCGCCAACTCGTCGACGCCTCCCCTCTCCGAAACCACGGGAGCGAAGTCCAGGAACTCGGTGCGTTGAAGACCGGCGACTATCTGGTCGCCGGCCGTGTCCAAACCCACGGCGCCGAAGAGCGCCGCACGAATCCCCAAGGCATCCAGAAGCAGGGCCGGAACCGCCCCTTGGCCACCGATCTCCTCATGGCTCAGGATCAGTTTGCGGCTATCGGCCCCCGGACTCCACGAGAAGGAATTCTTTCCTCCCACCCGGGCGGCCTCGTACGCGCGCTCCTGTGCGACCGCCGTCTCCGTTCCGATGACCCTGTTCCAGGAAACCTGGCCGGCGACGGCAACCTCGGTCTTGCCGGTGAGCAGCGTCTGGCGGAAGAAGTCCTTCCGCGGCTGCAAGAGCGTCTCGATTGCGTGCTCCACGGCACCCGCGCGTCGCCGCTTCTCGGCGGACGTGACGTCGAGGCTGCCCACAGCCATGGTCAGCGCCCGTAGCCACGTGTAACAGCGCGTCTCTGCGCTCGAAGCAAGCCCCAGCGGTACGAGAATGGGCTCGCAACGATCGAGGCGTCGCAAGCGAAAGAGAGGTTCCTGGGCGGGCTCGACAACGACGGGGAGAATATGCGGAGTGGCTTGCTGCTGCTTGGCACGCCACACCTCGAAGAGCCTCACGAGCGTGAGCTCCTCCGAGCCCATCCCCAGCCCGAAGAGCAACACCATGGAGTCCGCGGTGAGCTCCTTCAAGACGCTCCGGAACCCTTTCCTGAAGACGACATCGGATGACATTGCCAAGGCGACGTACGCATCCCTGTCGGCGACGGTCTTGTGCGAGTTGTGATGCACCCAGTACCCGAGATCCGGCGAATTGGCGGCGACCGCATGCCGATCAGGGAAGGACCCGTGCAGCTTGAAAATCCTCGGCGCGCGCATCTCCCTCGCCCCTTGGTATTCGCCGGGGCGATCTGGACTGATCTTGAAGGTCTCACGGTCTCCTTCGGCGAGGACGAACGAATTGACACGAACGCTGGGGACTCGGTCCGCGGGCCAACCCTGCAGTCCGCGCACGGCCTCTTCGAACAGAGTGTCGTAGTTGGTCGTGATGATGGTGTCGGCTACGGCGGCGAGCGCGTGGTGCAGAGGCGACGGCATGAGCCCGTAGGAGAAGTCCCACAACGGCTTCCAAATCTTCTTGCGCTCGCGCTTCGACGCGCCATCGAGGGCGATCGACAGGATCTCCGAGGTCAAGTAGCCGCGTTGGCGAAGGAAGTCGAAATGAGGCTTCCCCGGCGATGCTTCGAGCGCCTCGCGGACCCAGTTCTCGTAGCTGAGATCTCCTGCCTCGCCGGGAGCCAGCATCGAAGCATTCCGAGTCAGGCCGTTGCCGCAGATGACGACCAGTTTCCTGATCCCTGCTCGACGAATTCCGCGAGGGAAGATCTTGCGCACCGCGGCCCGGAACCCCCGCTCGAGCGTCTTGTCGATGCGGAGCCCTACGCTTCCGGCGACTGACGACATCCCCCCTCCTCCCAACGAGTCAGCGTACTAGTGGCAGGACCGGCGGATCACTCGCGCCGCGTCGCGAGTACTCGCTACACGACGCCCTGGTCGAGCATCGCGTCGGCGACCTTCATGAAGCCGCCGATGTTGGCGCCGTCGACGTAGTTGACCGGGCCGTCGCCCTGCTTGCCGTAGCGCACGCAGGTCTTGTGGATCTCCTGCATGATGAGCTGCAGGCGCTGGTCGACCTCCTCGCGGATCCAGGAGAGGCGCATGGCGTTCTGCGTCATCTCCAGGCCGGAGACGGCGACGCCGCCGGCGTTGGCCGCCTTGCCGGGCGCGAAGAGGATGCCGGCGTCGACGAACTTCGCCACCGCCTCCGGATCGGAGGGCATGTTCGCGCCCTCCGCCACACAAACGCAGCCGCTTGCGAGCAGCGTCTCGGCGTCGGCGCCGGAGATCTCGTTCTCGGTGGCGCACGGCACCGCGACGTCGCAACGCACCGACCACGGGCGCTGCCCGTCGACGTACTCGGACCCGGGGTGCGCATCGACGTACTCGCGCATGCGGCCGCGGCGGGCGTTCTTGAGCTCCATCACCCAGGCGAGCTTCTTCCCGTCGATGCCGCCCTCGTCGACGACGGTGCCCGCCGAGTCGGAGAGGGTGACCACCTTGGCGCCCAGCTGCAGCAGCTTCTCCACCGCGAACTGCGCCACGTTGCCCGAGCCCGACACCGCGACGCGCTTGCCACGCAAGTCCTCGCCGCGCGTGCCGAGCATCGCCTGGATGAAGTAGACGCAGCCGTAGCCGGTCGCCTCGGGACGGATCAGCGAGCCGCCCCAGGCGCTGCCCTTGCCGGTGAGCACGCCGGTGAACTCGTTGCGCAGCTTCTTGTACACGCCGAAGAGGTAGCCGATCTCGCGGCCGCCGACGCCGATGTCACCCGCCGGCACGTCGGTGTTGGGCCCGATGTGGCGCCACAGCTCGGCCATGAACGACTGGCAGAAGCGCATCACCTCGCCGTCGGACTTGCCTTTGGGATCGAAGTCGGAGCCGCCCTTGCCGCCGCCCATCGGCAGCGTGGTGAGGCTGTTCTTGAACACCTGCTCGAAGGCGAGGAACTTGAGGATGCCGAGGTTGACGCTGGGGTGGAAGCGCAGGCCGCCCTTGTAGGGCCCCAGCGAGCTGCTCATCTCGACGCGGAAGCCGCGGTTTACCTGGATGTCGCCGCGGTCGTCTACCCACGGTACGCGGAAGATCACCACCCGCTCGGGCTCGACGATGCGCTCGAGGATGCGGCCGGCCTGGTAACGCGGCGTACGCTCGATCACCGGCCACACCGACTCGACCACCTCGCGCACCGCTTGGTGGAACGGCGCCTCGCCGGGGTTGCGCGCCGCCACTTGCCGCAGGAACTCTTCCATCGAGCTCGAGCTCATGCCTGCCGTTCCTCGTGTGTCGGGAGTTGCCGAAGCGGCGGCAGAGTAACAAAAGCGGCCGAAAAAGAGCGAGGAGGCGATGTGTTCGCCTCCTCGCTCTCGGCGACGGCCCCGCTGGTGGGCCGAGAGGTCCTTGGCCCGGGTCGCAGGCGACGTCCGGACGGTTGGCTCAGCGGCAGGTCGCTGCCTCGGTGTGACCCTCGGAGCTGGCTGGCCTCATCGCGAGGCGGCCGGGGCCCCGAGGGCCCATCTCTGGTCGGGTGGCGTCATGGTCCTCCCGTGCGTCGTTCTGGACCCACGGTACACCCGCTCGCGAATCTTGGGAAGACTCGAAAGACGAAACGAGGGCGCAATTTCTGCGACAGTTTTCGCGGCGGTCCAGGTTGTAAGAGCGCGACTCTCGGCGCGTCCGGCGCCGCGGATTCAGCGCCAGTCCGACGGGACCTCCACGCCCGGTCGCTCGTTGTCCCAGAGCACGCTGACGACGCGCCAGTGCTCGCCGTCATGGAAGAGCTGGATGCTGTTGACTCCACGCTTGAGCAGCTCCGGATCGCCAGGGCTGCGCCGCGCCTCGTAGACACTACGCACGTGCGCCCAGTTCCCGAAGCGGTCGACACGGCGCGCCACCTCGATCTCGTGGAAGTCGTCGGCGGCGAAAAACGACGCGGTGTCCGCGATGTATTCGTCGAGGGTCATGACGCGAATCCAAGGGCGCCCCGCATCGTCGGCGCCGGTGCGCATCAGCCGCGCCTGCGGGTGGAGGATCTGGCGCTCGCGCGACCAGTCGCGCGGTCCGGCGGGGCCGGAGATGATGGCGTAGAACTCGTCGATCAAGGCGGCGAGCTGTTCGAGGCTTTCGTCGTGCACGTTCGGTTTCCTCTGATGGGCGCGATCAGTGAGGGTCGCGAGTCGCCAGCCCGCGTCCGGTGACCAGGTAGGTCGCGAAGCTGCCGAGCCAGTGCCCGCCCTCGTAGTGCTCGCCGGTGACCTGCGGCAGGGCGGCGTCGCGGTGCGCTTGCGCGGCGGCAAGCAGCGCGCCGCGGCGTGCGTCGGCGGCGGGCAAGCCGGCGGCGATCCCTTCGAGCATCCAGGCGCGAGAGAGATTGAGGCCGTCGAGGTGCGCGAGCTTGGGGTCGGCGCGGTCGGTGACCAGGCCGACGGGCAACCAAGCGGCGGAGCCGTCGCGCGGGACTTGCGGCAGGAACGCGGCCAGCCAGTCCGCGAACTTCGGCGGCGGCAGGACACGCCGCAGGAGGTCGGCCTCGGCGAGGCAAGGCGAGAGAAAATCCTGGCCCGAAGGCTCGTAGCCGAGCGGGCAATCGCGGTCGGCGGCGTAGAGGCGCGTCGCGGTTCGCTCGAGCAACGCGGCCATCTCGGCGTCGCCGCTGCCGCGCGCCCAGTCGAGGATAAGAGCGAACGAGAAGGCGGTCTGGTCGTGCTCGCCGATGCGGATCGGATACGCGAGCTTCGGCAGCCACGTGGCGAGCTGCTCGCGCGCCGCGGCGACCAACGGTGCCAGTGCCTGCTGCCACGCGCCGACCTGCGCTCGCACCTCCGCAGGTGACGTCGCGTCGTCGGCCCACTCGCGCAACTCGAGGTCGAGCTGCAGCAACCAGGCGAGCCCGTATGGGCGCTCGTACGAAGCCCGGCCTGGCGCCCGCAGATAGGCGACCTCCGGCGCGATGCGCTCCGGCGTCAGGCTCGCGGCGAGCGCCGCACGCGCCTTTGCCACCGTCGCCTCGTCGAGCCCGCGCCGCGCCAGCCGAGCTAGCAGCCAGTGGCCGTGCACCGACGAATGCCAGTCGTAGCAACCGAAGAAAGCCGGGTGTAGCTCGCGCGGCGGCCGCGCGTCGGCGTCGCTCGCCAACACGTGCGAGACCTTGTTCGGGTACTCCTGGTGCACGCAGGCGAGCGCCAGTGTGGCAAAGCGAGCCGCAGCCGCCGGGTCCACCTCCGTCGCGGCGGATTCGGCGATCGGGGCCGGCGTCTTCGATGCGACGGCGGCGGCCGCTGCCTGCGCAGGTGCCGAGCCGTCCGGCTCCCCCGCGCTGACGACACGGGGCGCGCACCACGCGGCCGCGACCACGAATCCGGCCACCCCGACACCGCGTACGCTCATGCCGGCGAGTCTTTCACGCGCATACGATGCTGTTTCGAGAGGAGCGACCGATGAGCGAGCCCACGACTGCCCTTCCCACCGACGACCTCCCCGCCGAAGACCTCCGCCGCGCCGTCGAGGACGGCGGCGGCATCACCGTGCTGCGCGGCGGCGGCGGCGAGCGGGGCTGGAACGGCATCCGCTACCGCGTCGGCCTCTCGGCCAAGAACGTCGCCGCCGAGAAGCTCTCGATGAACCTCGCCACCATCCCGCCCGGTGCCGTCGCCCGCGCCCACATCCACGTCGGCTTCGAGGTGATGCTCTACATCCTGCAAGGCCGCGTGCGCCACGGGTACGGCGACGGCCTCCGCCAGAGCATCGACAACGAAGCCGGCGACTTCATCTTCATCGCCCCCGGCGTGCCGCACGAAGTCTTCAACTTGAGCGACACCGAGCCGGTGGTGGCCGTCGTCGCGCGCAGCGACGCCAGCGAGTGGGAGCACATCGTCCCCTATGAACGGCCGCGTTAGTGCCGGATCGCGCTGGACCGCCCCCGCCGGGTTGTGATACGACTCGCAACCAGCAAAAAAACAACTTCGACATCCGTTCGGGCGTGAGCCACCGCCCAGGGAGGAGCCCATGGATTCGAAGCCGCAAGTCGAGCGCGAGTACATACGCTCGCTGGAGATGGCCTCTCCCGACGAGTTCGTGCAGATGCTGCGGGCGCCCTCGGCGCAGGAAGAACAGATCCTCCGCTCTTATCTAGGTGACGAGCGCTACCGCCGAATGCACGCGGCGGCGCTGCAGAATCGCGTCCGTCGCGCTCCCCACGGCAACGTCGTCGTTCTTCACGGAATCCTCGGCGGCGAGCTCACCACCTTCCATGCCGGGACGCTGGAACCCGTGTGGCTCCGTGTCTTCCGACTGGCGACCGGTGCGCTGGCCAAGCTGCGCCTGGAAGCGGACGGCCGGACGGACGCCGATCATCAGCTTCAGGTCCACGCCTCGGGGATCCTGAAGAAGTATTACGGCGAGTTGATTCTGTCTCTATCGCGTAACTGGACGGTGCGAACGTTCTGGTACGACTGGCGGAAGAGTCTCGAGGTGGCGGCGGCCGACCTCAGCGCGCGGATCGAGGGGTGGTTTGGATCCGCCCCAGTGCACTTAGTGGCGCACTCGATGGGCGGCCTAGTGGCTCGCACCTTCATCGCGCAGAACGGAAAGCGTTGGCAAGAGTGGGGGCGAACGCCAAACGGCAGCCGGCTGATCATGCTCGGCACGCCGAACTATGGCTCATTTGCCATCCCGCAGATCTTCACCGGCATCGAGCAAACCATTGCCATGCTCGCACGCCTCGATTTGCGGCATAGCAAAGAAGAGATCGTCGAGATCGTCAATTCGTTTCCCGGTCTTTACCAAATGCTCCCCTCCCCTGCCAAGAATCGCGACTGGGAGCGCTTCTACCAATCGAGCAGCTGGGGGGTGACCAACGTAGCACAAGATCATCTCGACTACGCCTTGCGCCACCATGAAGTCCTGGCAGGCATCATCGACGGCGCTCGAATGCTTTACGTGGCGGGGACCGGTGTGCCCACGTTCTCTGGCGTCACCGACTGGGCTCGGCTCGACGACGAGGATGGCTATGAAGCCACCCTCGAGGGCGATGGCCGCGTCCCGCACGAGCTGGGGCTGCTCGAGGGAGTACCAACGTACTACGTCCGCGAGGAACACGGCGCGCTGCCGGCCAATCCCCGGGTCCTCGGTGTCCTAGATCAACTGCTGGAACAAGGCGCAACCAAGGGCCTGCCCACGGAAAACAGCAGCCCGAGCCGCACGGTGCGCGCTGAGGAAGACCTGCACCAGCGGATCCGCGACGACCGCAAAGCGTCCGAACGGCAGGTTGACGCCTACCTGCTGCGCACTCGCACCCGGCGCGGCAGCGGCGTCGCGCCACCAGAGCCGGCTTACGTCAGCGCCGACGAGCGCTTGATGGAGCAGGCGCTGACTCGCAGTTTCCTCGGAAGCGCCGAGCAGCAGCGCAATGGGCCGGCCACAGGGAGCAGTCCGCTCGGCGAGCCGGTCGAGCTCGACATTCGTCTCATCCAGGACGACATCGGCGCATCGACCATCGGTGGCGACGAGGAGATCGACGTGGTGAGCGTCGGTCACTACGTG
>Ga0134123_10003575_pt1 | contig 10118 bp, 7 predicted proteins | sample KB303_FD_96460 | JGI IMG/M metagenome (GOLD analysis project Ga0134123, IMG submission 96460) | Terrestrial soil microbial communities without Nitrogen fertilizer from Kellogg Biological Station, Michigan, USA - KB3-0-3 | ecosystem: Environmental > Terrestrial > Soil > Unclassified ...
ATTGAGCGCAGGGACCACGAACACGAACGCGAGCAGCGGACTGGTGGCAGCCAGTCCGCCGAGTCGCTGCATTGTCGACGCACCCGCCTGGCGTTCGATAAGGCCGACCACTAAGAACAGCGTCGTCTGCACCACGATGTGGTGTGCCACGTAGTAGATCGCACCCGACATGCCGAGCTGACTCGACAGCGCGATGCCGAACACCATGTAGCCGATGTGGCTGACGAGCGTGAACGACAGCAGACGCTTGATGTCGCTCTGTGCGATCGCGCCGAGGATGCCTACCACCATGGTCAGCAGTGCCGCCACCAGAAGCAGCGGATCCAGGCCACCGCTGGGGAACAGCAGTGAGTGCGCCCGGATGATCGCGTACACGCCGACTTTCGTCAGCAGGCCGGCGAAGACCGCGGTGACCGGCGCTGGTGCGGTGGGGTACGAGTCGGGTAGCCAGGTCGAAAGCGGGAACACCGCTGCCTTGATGCCGAACGCGACCAGCAGCACCGCGAACAGCGCGGTGCGGGTGCCCGCCGTCACGTTGTCGAGCCGCACCGCGAGCTCGGCCATGTTCAGTGTCCCCGTCGCGGCGTAGACCAGCGCGATGCCGAACAAGAATGCCAGCGACGACACCATCGAAACCATCACGTAGGCGATGCCCGCGCGGACGCGATCCTTACTGGCGCCGATGGTCAGCAGTACGAAGCTCGCCGACAACAGCACTTCGAACCCGACGAACAGGTTGAACAGGTCGCCCGCCAAGAACGCGATGCACACCCCTGCCGACAGCACCAGATAGGTGGGCAGGAAGATCGACACCGGTTGGCGTTCGTCGCCGTCACGGACACCCTGCCCGATCGCGTAGAACACCACCGCCAGCAGCACGATCGACGACACCACGAGCATCAGTGCCGAGAGGCGATCCACCACCAATGCGATGCCGAGGGGGCCGATGCCGGACTCCGCCGGCCCCCAACCGCCGACATGCAACACCAGTGTGCCGTCGCGGTCGGTGAGGTAGAGCAGTTCGGCGCACACCACGACCACCGCGCACAACGCGGCAAGGGTGATGGCCCGTTGCAGGCGGGGTCTGCGACCCGCGAACAGCGTCATCGCCGCACCGACCATCGGGATCAGCACCGGCAGCGGCGTCAACACCGACGCGATCATCGCGAGCCCTCCAGTCCCGGTAGCGCATCGAGTTCGTCCGGCGCGTCCGTGTCCTTCGCCAGGTCGGGTCCCGGACGATCGTCCTCAAGTGGAGCGCCATCCGTTCCGGCAAGCTGCGAGACGCGGGCGTCCTCGGGGTCGTCGCTGACTTCCTCGGCGGTGTTCAACCGATACGAGCGGTACGTCAGCGCCAGTACAAACGCGGCGATACCCATGCTGATCACGATCGCCGTCAGGATCATGCCTTGCGCCAACGGATCTGCGGTAGTGGTGGCGCCGTCGCTCGTCCGGCCCTTGATCGGTGGGTTGCCCGACGGGCCGCCGACAGTCAGGATCAACAGATTGATCGCATTGCCGATCAGCAACAGCCCCAGCAACATTCGTGTCAAGTTGCGTTCCAGCAGCAGGTAGACGCCGACACTTGTGAGCCCGCCGATGAGGATCAGGGGAACGAGGTATGCGGTCATCGCGACGCCACCGCCGTCTGCTGTTGGCTCAGATCCACATCGACCCGCGCGCCGAGGCTGCGCAACACGTCGAGCACGAGGCCGACGACGATCATGTACACGCCGAGGTCGAAGAACAACGCGGTCACGAATTTCACCGTGCCGAGCACGGGCACATCGATCTGGATCAGCGCCGACGACAACACCGGCGCGCCCACCAGAAGCGACGCCGCCGCCGTACCGGCCGACAGGCCGAGGCCCACGCCGAGGATCTTGCCCGCGTCCAACGGCAGCGTCTCGCCGAGTTCGTACCGGCCGCCTGCCAGGTACCGAAGCACCAGCGCCAGCCCGGCGGTGAGCCCGCCGGCGAATCCCCCGCCGGGGGTGTTGTGCCCCGCGAAGAAGAAGTACGCCGACAAAACCATGATGAGCGGGAAGATCATTCGCGTGGCGACCTCAAGCACCAGTGACCGGTGCCGAGGGTCGCGCAGTTCGCTGCCGCGAAGCCAGGTGACATCGCCGGCCGCGGGGCTGATTGCGATGTCGGGCAACCTGCCGATGTCGGGCTGGCCCGCATCGGAAACGCGCGGCGCAGCGCCAAAACGCCTGTGCCGGAACACCAGCGACGCAACCCCGGTGGCCGCCACCAGCAGCACCGAGACCTCGCCCAAGGTGTCCCAGGCCCGGATGTCGACCAGCAGCACGTTGACGGTGTTGGCGCCGTGCCCGCGGAAATACGCCGCGTCGGGCAGCAATGCGGCGATCGGAGTACCCGTGCGCGCCGCCATCGCATAAACCGCCAACGTCGTGACGGTCGCGCCGACCGCGAGTGCGAGTGCGGCGCGCGGCAGCCGGTGGCGCTTGATGTTCTCCCTGCCGGCTTCGGCGGGCAGCGTGCGCAACACCAGTACGAAGATCACCAAAGTCAGTGTCTCGACCAGGAATTGGGTGAGTGCCAGGTCCGGTGCGCCGTGGAACGCGAAAATTGCGCCACAGCCGTAGCCGGTGACACCGATGAGCAGCACCGAGGCCAGGCGGTTGCGCATCACCGTCGCGCCCAGTGCCGCCGCCAGCATGAGCAGTCCGACCACCACCTGCAGCGGTGAGTCCCACAATGCGAACTCGGGCCGGTCACGGGCGCCTAGGGCGAGGACGATAACGGGAACCAGCACCAGGGTGGACAGGATCACCGACTGCGTGGCCGGGATCGAACCCCGCTGGATGAACCCGGTGAGCCGCGCCGAGAACAGATCCGCATCCCGCAGCACCGCGTCGTAGATCCGATCGGCGTTGCCGAGCGGCGCGCGGACGGTGCGCAGCCGTCGCAGCCGGGCCCGGCCGAAGTACGCGGCCGTCCCGATCGCCAGCACCAGTGCCGACAACAACAACGGCGTGCCGAATCCGTGCCACAGTGCCAGGTCGTACCTCTCGCTGCCCGGTACGGTGTCGGCGTAAGTATCGAGGATGTCGTCCAGGCCTTGCGGCCACACACCGAACACCAGGCCCGCGGCGGCCAGGATCGCCGGCGAGATGAGGAACGTGATGTGTGGGCGGTGCATTTCGGCAACCCGCTTGCTCGGCTCGGCTCGTCCCTTGCGGCCGAACGCTCCGAGGAGGAACCGAAGGCTGTAGATGGTGGTGAACACCGACCCGAACGCGATGCCCGCGAGCACATAGGGTGCCGCGGCGCCGAGTGATGGTGCGTGCGCGACGGTTTCGAAGTCGGCCTCCTTTGCGACGAAGCCGAGGAACGGAGGCAATGCGGCCATGCTCGCGGTCGCACCGACGGCGATGATCAGCAGCGGTCGGCTGCGTTGACCAAGCCAGGCCAGCCTGCGGATGTCGCGGGTACCGGTGGCGTGGTCGATGACGCCGACCACCATGAACAGCGAGGCCTTGAACATCGCGTGTGCACACAGCATGGCCAGCCCGGCCAGCATCAGGTCCCCGCCGCCCGCGCCGACCATCACCGTGATCAACCCGAGCTGGCTGACCGTGCCGAACGCGAGTATCAACTTGAGGTCGTACTCGCGCACCGCGCGCCAGCCGGCCAGCAGCATAGTCAGCACGCCGAGGATCACGACGGTCGGCCGCCATGGCGGCGAGTCGGCGAAGCCGGGGCTCATCCGCGCGATGAGATAGACGCCTGCCTTCACCATCGCCGCGGCGTGTAGGTACGCGCTGACCGGTGTCGGAGCGGCCATCGCGCCCGGCAGCCAGAAATGCATCGGCACGATCGCCGATTTCGACAGCGCCCCGACCAGCACCAGGACTATCCCGACCGAGGCCGCCACGCCCGTCGGCGGCGCGGCGATCAGCTCGGACAACAGATAGGTGCCGGACGCATTGCCGAGCACGACGATGCCGACCAGCATCGCGAGCCCGCCGAAGGTCGTGACCAGCAGTGCCTGCGTCGCCGCTCGCCTGCTGGTGGCCCGTTCGGCGTAGTGGCCCACCAATAGGAACGACAACACCGTGGTGAGTTCCCAGAACACGTAGAGCACCAGCATGTTGTCGCTGCAGACCAGTCCGAACATCGCGCCGGAGAACGCGACCAGTTCGGCGGCGAAACTGGGCAACCGCTTTTCGGTGTGGCCGTCGTGGTGATGGAAATAGTCAGTGCAGTAGAAGAGGACCAGCGCGCCGATCCCGAGCACCAGCACGCTCATGATCGCCGCGAGTGCGTCGAAGCGAAGGGTGATGTTCATCGACAGCTCGGGCAGCCACTCGATGTTGACCGTCGGCGCCGGTCCCCGACCAGGCCAGTGCAGCCCCACCCAGACCAGCGAGCCCAGCGGCACCAACGCGAGGGGATAGAACGCCATCCGGCCCCACCGGTAGACGAGCAGCGGTGCTAGAGCGGTCGCCACCGCATGGGCGAGGAGGACGGCGAGCATGGCACTCCGATTTCTGTCGGGGTGTCAGCTTGACTGACTTTGGATTGCCCCCAGTCTACGGGCCATGCACGATGGCCCGGATTCTGGCTTCGACGTCGTTGTCCGCGACGAACAACATCTCGTCGCCCTCTTCCAGGATGTCGTCCGGCTCGGGCAGAATGACCCGGTCACCGCGCAGCACCGTGACCAAGGCGCTGTTCGCGGGGGCGGCCAGGTCGCGGACCCGCGTACCGACCAGCGGGTTGTCGGCGGGCAGCGTGAGCTGCGCGACGTTGGCACTGCCTTGCCGCAGCCCCATCAGGCGCACCACATGGCCGACATCGATGGCCCCCTCCACCGCGGCGACCATCGCAATCGGGGTCGATACCGCGACGTCGATTCCCCACGCATCCGTGAACAGCCATTCGTTGCGGGAATTGTTGACGCGCGCAACCACCCTGCCGACCCCGAACTCGGTCTTGGCCAGCAGCGAGAACGTGAGGTTCGATTTGTCGTCACCGGTCGCCGCGATGACGACATCGCAGATCTGCAACTCGGCCTCTTCAAGCGACGTCAGCTCGCACGCGTCGGCGAGCAGCCACTCGGCTCCCGGGACCGTCGATGGTTCGTATCGCGCCCACTGCTGCTCGATCAGGAGAACCTTGTGCCCGTTGTCGACCAGTTCCTGCGCGACCGACCGACCGACAGCGCCCGCTCCGCCGATCGCGATCCGCATGATCCGTTTGCTCCCGTCTGAGTCATCACACTCATAGACGTTCGTACTGATTAACTGACACGTACACAAGTCCAGACTCACTGGCGGCTGGGAAGTCTGAGGAGGTTGACATCACCCTGCACCAGCTTTACCTGGCGTTGCTCGCCGGTGGGTTGGTGCTGCTGGCCAGCATCATCGCCACTCGGGTGGCGAGCCGGGTCGGCTTCCCCAGCCTGCTGTTGTTCCTTGCGGTAGGGGTCATTCTCGGGGAAAGCGTGTTGGGCATCCAGTTCGACAACGCCCAACTCGCGCAGGACCTTGGCACGGCGGCGCTGGGTGCAATCCTCGTCGAGGGCGGCCTGACCACCCGGTTCGGGGATATCCGCAACGTGCTTGCCCCAGCGACCATTCTCGCGATAGTCGGGGTTGTCGTCAGCACTGCGGTGACCGCGTTAGGGACCCATCTGGTCCTCGGTGTCGACTGGCAGTTGGCCCTGTTGCTGGGCGCGATCGTCTCCAGTACCGATGCGGCTGCAGTGTTTTCGGTCCTTCGGGTGGTGCCGCTGCCGAGACGACTGGCGGGCCTGTTGGAGGCGGAGTCGGGATTCAACGACGCTCCTGCCGTCATCCTCGTGTTGTTGTTCGCCGCGACGCCGTTCAAGCTGGAGCCGGGCGTCATCGTCGCAACGCTGTTCTACGAGTTGACAATTGGGGCTGCGATAGGTCTCGGCTGTGGCTTCCTCGGAGCAGTCGCGTTGCGGCGGATAGCGCTGCCGGCTTCGGGTCTGTACCCGATTGCGACGTTCGGTTTGGGGATGGTCGCCTTCGCCGCCGCAGGCTCCGCTCATGCCAGCGGTTTCCTCGCCGCGTACCTCGCGGCGCTGGTGCTCGCGAACTCTGGACTTCCGCACCGCTCGGCAATCCGGTCGTTCGCCGAAGGCGCGGGTTGGCTGGCCCAGATCGGCCTCTTCGTGCTGCTCGGTTTATTGGTGTCGCCGAGCGAACTTCGCGATCAAGTGATTCCGGCGGTTGTCGTCGGCTTGGTCCTACTGCTCCTCGGACGACCGATCTCGGTCGTCGTGTCGCTGATCGGCTTTCGCGTGCCGTGGCGGGATCAGGTCTTCTTGTCGTGGGCGGGTCTGCGCGGCGCCGTTCCGATCGTGCTCGCCACCTATCCGATCGTCGCCGGGGTTCCCGGCAGCAATCGGCTGCTCAGCATCGTCTTCATCCTTGTCGTGGTGTTCACGTTGGTGCAGGGCCCCAGCCTGCTTGTGGTCGCGGAACGGCTGGGGTTGGTCCGCCGCGACACCACCCGCGAAATCCAGGTCGAGTCGGCGCCTCTCGACGTGCTCGGCGCCGAACTTCTCACGATGACGGTCCTGCCGCAGTCGCGTTTGCACAACGTCACCGTTCTCGAACTACGCCTGCCGGATCCCAGCGTGATCACATTGATCATCAGAGATGGGCATTCATTCGTGCCGCAGCCCTACACCCACATCCAGACCGGTGACGAGTTGCTCATCGTCACCACCACCAAGACCCGGGAAACCGCCGAGCGCCGGCTTCGCGCGGTCAGCCGCCGCGGCAAGCTGGCGTATTGGTTCGACGAGTACGGCGAGCCGGACTGAGCAGCTAGCATCCCGCTTGGTGGACACTCCCGACGTGGTGGTGGTCGGCGCCGGACCGACCGGCTTGATGCTCGCGTGCGAGCTGGCGCTCGGCGGCGCCAACGCCCGGCTGCTCGAAGAGCGAACCGACACACCCAACATCACCAGAGCATTCGCGGTACATGCCAGGACTCTGGAGCTGCTCGATGCGCGCGGTTTGGCCGAGGAGTTGCTGCCAAGAGGCGTGCCGGTCCGTGAGGTTGCACCGCCCGGTGGCTCAACGCTGAACCTGGGGGAGCTGCCCACCCGGTTCGGGATGGTGCTCATCGTCCCGCAAAGCGGAACGGAACGGGTGCTGCAGGCCCGCGCCGACGAACTCGGGGTCGAGATCGTCCGCGGGGCCGAGGTGGTCGGCCTGACGCAGGACGGCGATGGCATGACGATCGAGTGCGCGGGCGGCGACAGTGTGCGCGCTCAATATGTGGTCGGCTGCGACGGCGCACACAGCACGGTACGCAGTCGGCTCGGTATCGACTTCGTCGGCAAGCAGTACGAGACACACATCCTGTTGGCCGACGTGCGGCTGACCCGGGCGCCTGGCGAGACGTTGACAGGGATCCCCAACGAGAAGGGCGTGGTTCTGCTGATCCCGTTCGGCGACGGCTGGTTCCGGGCGATCGCGTGGGACCGACTGCGCGAACAGGCGCCGCTTCGCGAACCCGTGACGCTGGAGGAGATCCGCGACTCGTTCAATCGGATCGCGGGCCATGACTTCGGCATGACCGAGATGCGCTGGAGTTCACGGTTTCTCAGCGAGCGGCGGCAGGCAAGGCACTACCGGATAGGCCGCGCGTTCCTGGCCGGCGATGCCGCCCATGTGCATTCACCGCTCGGCGGGCAGGGCATGAACACCGGTATCGGCGACGCGATGAACCTGGGCTGGAAGCTGGCTGCCGCCGTGCGCGGATCTGCGCCGCCGCGACTGCTCGACAGCTATGAGGCCGAGCGCCATCCCGTCGGCGCCGACGTGCTGCGGCTGACCGACGTCTTCAACCAGTTGGTGCTGGGCCACTCCAGAGCGCGGCGCCTGCTCCGCAGCGCGTTCATCGGAACCGTGACCCGGGTCCCCCGCGGCAGGCGCCTGCTCGGCGAACGGCTCAGCGGCATCGGGATCGCCTACCCACATCAGCGCGGCGACGACTGGATGGTCGGCCGCCGGATGCCCGACATCGTGTGTGAGGGTAAGCGCGTCTACGAGCTGCTGCGCGAAGGCAGGTTCGTGCTGGTCACCGCCGCGCGGATAGCCGTGGACCGACCGGACATCGTGCATGCCATCGATGCCCATCCGGAGCTGCCCGACGCTGTGCTCGTCCGGCCTGACAGCTATGTCGCCTGGGCAAGCGAGCGGCTACCAGACGCTGTCGAATTGGCGGCGGCCGTCGACCGCTGGAGCCCCGCCGCTCAGAAGTAGCGAAGCCATACATACACCCACGCCAGGGCGGTGCTGAGCAGAGTCACGATGATGCCGTAGCGGGTGAAGCGCCAGAAGCTGATCGGGTGGCCGGCGCGTTGCGCAATGCCGACGGCGACGACGTTGGCGCTGGCCGCGATCGCGGTGCCGTTGCCGGAGAAGCACGCCCCCAACGCGAATGCCCACCACAACGCCCTGCCGGTTTCGGCGTCGGGTGCCTGCGCCGCCATTCCCTCGACCACCGGCGTCATCGTGGCGGTGTAGGGGATGTTGTCGACGAATGCGCCGAGCACCGCCGATCCGAACAGCAGCCCGGTGGCGGCGAGGAAGAAATCGTCGCCGAATGTCGCCACCGCCGCGTCGCCCAACCATCCGATGACACCGGTGTGCCCCAGACCGGCGACGATCGCGAACAGCCCCATGAAGAACACCAATGTCGACCACTCCACTTCCGGAAGTACTTCGGCGACGTCGATATTGGTCGCCAGCAACATCCCGCCGGCACCGAGCAACGCGACGATCGACGGGGCCACGTGCAGCACCGAGTGCAGACCGAACCCGATGATCACGATGGCGAGAACTGCAAGCGATCGCACCAGCAGTCGTGGGTTCTTGATGGCGCGGCGCTCCTGAAGCGCCATCACCTCGTCGACATAGATGTGATTGGAACGCAGGTCTTTTCGGAATAGCACCTTGGTGAACAACACGAACAACGCGAAGATCACCGCCACAGCCGGGGCCATGTTGACCAGAAAGTCGTTGAACGTCAGCCCCGCTCGGCTGCCGATGATGATGTTGGGCGGATCGCCGATCAGGGTGGCGGCACCGCCGATGTTCGACGCCAGCACCTCGGCGATGAGAAACGGTTGCGCCGCGATGTGCAGGCGGTCGCAGATGACCAGCGTCACCGGTGCGACCAGCATGATGATCGTGACGTTGTCGAGGATCGGCGACGCGATGGCCGTGATGACCATCAGCATCACCATGAGCCGGAACGGTTTTCCCCGCGAACGCTTGGCGGCCCAGATCGCGAGGAAGTCGAAAAGGCCGGTCTGCTTGATCACGCCGACGATGATCATCATCCCGAGCAGCAGGAAGATGACGTTCCAGTCGATGCCCTCGTGCTCCGAATAGAAGACTTTCGCGCCGGGGATCAACCCGAGGATGGTCATCAGGCCCGCTGCAACAAGGACCGTCTTGACCTTGGAGGCCCGTTCCGTGGCGATGAACCAGAACGCGCCGACGAATATCGCGAGCGCGAGTACCGGGGCCAGCACGGCGCCGGTGATTCAGTCGTTGGGGCCGGCCACCGCCAGGCTGGTGAGCAACCGCTCGAGGGTGACCGCGCCGGTGAGGCGTCCGCTGCGATCGACCACGGCGATCAACGGGCTGCGCTTGTTCGCCATCACGGTGGCCACCTCGAGCAGCGTGGCCTCGGGCGCCACCGTGGCGGGCTTGGCGGCGGGTTTGGGCAGGCAGTCACCGACAGTGAGCTTGCCGGGTCCGTGCCAGAACAGGTCGGCGTGGATCTCGTCGACGGTGCGCACCAGCGCGGGATCGTCCCGGTAAGACTCGGGGATGGTCAGGCGCAGCACCTGAGTTCCTGGTAGCACAGCGATCGGGCGGTCCGCATCGTCGACAACCACGAGACCCGGCAGCCGGTTGACGACCATGAGTTGAACGGCCTTGGACACAGGGTCGTCCATTCGAACCGTCGGCGGGGTCACGGCGATCTCGTGTGCTTGCATGGCTTCGTTCCGTTGGACACCGGCTGTGATTGTCATCGTCGTCGTTCTCCGATCAATTCATCGGGATCTCGGCCACCTTCGTCGTTGGTGA
>Ga0134123_10003576_pt1 | contig 10118 bp, 9 predicted proteins | sample KB303_FD_96460 | JGI IMG/M metagenome (GOLD analysis project Ga0134123, IMG submission 96460) | Terrestrial soil microbial communities without Nitrogen fertilizer from Kellogg Biological Station, Michigan, USA - KB3-0-3 | ecosystem: Environmental > Terrestrial > Soil > Unclassified ...
AACGCGGATGCGTGGGCCGAGTTCTGCCGCTCGCTCTGCAGGCAGCTCGGGGTTCCTCTCAGGGTCGTGCGCGTCAAGGTCCGCAGGGCAGCGCAGGGGCTGGAAGCCGCCGCGCGCGAAGCGCGCTATGCGGCTTTCAGCAAAGACAAGGCGCAGGTCATCGCGCTCGCGCACAACCTCGACGACCAGGCCGAGACCGTGCTCATGAACCTGCTGCGGGGCGCCGGGGCGCGCGGCGCGAGCGGCATGGCCGAGCGCTCGCGCCTTGGAAGCAAGCTCCTGCTGCGGCCGCTGCTGGGAACGTCACGCGCCAGCATCGAGAAATATGCTCGTGAAAAGAAATTGACCTGGATCGAGGACGAGAGCAACGCCGACGAGGCGCTCACTCGCAACTTCATCCGCCGGACCATCGGCCCGCTGCTCGCGAAGAAGTTTCCAAAATGGAAAGAGAGCCTCGGCCGCGCCGCCAGGCACTTCTCGAGGAAGGAAATCGGCAGGGAGGAACTCCTGCGCCAGTACCTGCGTTCCAGGGGGCTCAAGGCGCCCAGCGAGGCGAAGCTCGTCGAGATGCTGAAGCAGCTCGCCGCCGGCGGCGCGCGCACGCTGATCGAGCACGACGGCGCGCGGCTGCGCGTGTACCGGGGCAAGGTGCTTCTCGATCCGGCTGCGCCGGCGGAGTTCTCCCGCCAGGAATGGAAAGGCGAACCCCTGCTCAGACTTCCGGCGCTCGGCGGCGAGTTGCGCTTTCGCAAGGCGCGCGGCGAAGGCATCGCGCTCGAGCACAAGCCTCTGAGCGTCCGCGTTCGCGCCGGCGGCGAGCGTCTCCAGCCCGACCCTCGGCGTCCTCGCCGCACGCTCAAGAATCTCTTCCAGGAAGCGGGCGTCCCGCCGTGGCAGCGCGAGCGCCTGCCGCTTCTGTTCAGCGGGGACGACCTCGTCTGGGTTCCCGGCCTCGGCATCGACGCTCGCTTCCAGGCGGCACGCGGAGCGCAGGGCCTCGTTCCCGAATGGCGCTCGCGGCCAGGTTCTGATTAGCGCCTAAGCCGTTGTTTTTACGAAATTCGCGAGGCCGGCGTGATAGAATCCGCGCCAACTTTTGCTTATGGAGCCCCGGTAATGGCGGTGGAGCGCACCCTTTCGATCATCAAACCCGATGCAGTGAAAAAAAATGCGATCGGACAGATCCTCGCGCGCTTCGAAAAGGCTGGCCTGCGCATCGTCGCGGCGCGCATGATGCATCTGTCGCGTGCGGAGGCCGAGGGCTTCTATGCAGTGCACAAGGAGCGGCCGTTTTTCGGCGACCTGGTCAAGTTCATGACCTCGGGACCGGTGCTGGTGCAGGCGCTCGAGGGCGAGAACGCGGTGGCGAAAAACCGCGAGCTGATGGGCGCGACCGATCCGAAGAAGGCGGCGAAAGGAACCATCCGCGCCGACTTCGCCGACTCGATCGACGCCAACGCGGTGCACGGCTCGGACAGCGCCGAGAACGCGCGCACCGAAATCGAATACTTCTTCAGGCCCAACCAGGTCTTCAAGCGGTGAAGAATCTCCTCGATCTCGACGCGGCCGGCCTCGCCGGCTTCTTCGCCGAGCTCGGGGAGAAGCCTTTCCGTGCCCGCCAGGTGCTGCGCTGGGTGCACCAGCGCCGCGAGAGCGAGTTCGGCCGCATGAGCGATCTCGCCAAGGGATTGCGCGACAAGCTCGCCGCCGCGTCGCGCGTCGGAGCGCCGAGCATCGTCGGCGACACCCTGGCCGAGGACGGAACGCGCAAGTGGCTGCTCAAGGTCGACGGCAAGAATGCCGTCGAAGCGGTGTTCATTCCCGAGACGCGGCGCGGGACGCTGTGCATCTCGAGCCAGGCGGGCTGCGTGCTCGACTGCGCCTTCTGCTCGACCGGCAAGCAGGGCTTCAATCGCAACCTGACGACCGCCGAGATCATCGGCCAGCTCTGGCTGGCGAGCCGCCTGGTCGACGCCCGCATTTCCAACGTCGTCATGATGGGAATGGGCGAGCCGCTGCTGAACCTCGACAACGTGATCCCGGCGCTGCGCCTGATGCTCGACGACAACGCCTACGGATTGTCGAGACGCCGGGTCACGGTCTCGACCTCCGGCGTGATCCCCGGCATGGACCGGCTGCGCGACGAGTGCCCGGTGGCGCTCGCGGTGTCGCTGCATGCGCCGAACGACCGCCTGCGCGATCGGCTGGTGCCGGTCAATCGCCGCTATCCGCTGCGCGACCTGCTCGCCGCCTGCAACCGCTACCTGGAGAAGGCGCCGCGCGACTTCATTACCTTCGAATACGTGATGCTCGACGGCGTGAACGACAGCGATAGCAACGCGCGCGAGCTGGCGGCGATCTCGCGCGAGGTGCGCTGCAAGTACAACCTGATTCCCTTCAACCCGTTCCCGCGCTCCGGCTTTACGCGCTCGTCCGACGAGCGGATCCGCAGCTTCGCCGGCGTGCTGCAGAGCGCCGGCGTCACCGTCACCACGCGCAAAACCCGCGGTGACGACATCGCCGCAGCCTGCGGCCAGCTCGCCGGGGACGTCGCCGATCGCACGCGGAGGACGCAAGGCCGGATTCCGGTAAAGGAGCTGCGCGCGTGAGGCGGGCCGTCGTGCTGCTGCTTCTGCTCGCCGGCTGCGCCACTCGGGGCGAGGCGCCCACGGTCGAGACCGGCACGATCGTCGGCGAGATGGGTGACCCGCGCAATCGCGCGCGCGCGCACACCGACCTCGCCGCCGCGTACTACGAGCGGGGCAGCATGGCGATCGCGCTCGAGGAACTGCGCATCGCCACGGCGGCCGACGCCAACTATCCGCCGGCGCACAGCATGCTCGGCCTGGTGTACATGGAGCTGCGCGAAAACCAGCTCGCCGAGGCGAGCTTCGAGCGGGCGTTGCGTCTCTCTCCCAACGACCCCGACATCAACCACAACTACGGCTGGTTCCTGTGCAACACCAGCCGCGAGAAGGACTCGATCAAGCTCTTCGTGCAGGCGATCCGCAATCCGCTCTACAACACGCCGTGGCGCTCGTATTCGGCGGCGGGCGTGTGCAGCCTGCGCGGCGGCAACCCCAAGGACGCGGAGGAATTCTTCCAGCGCGCCCTCAAGCTCGAGCCCGACGACCCGCAGTCGCTGATCAAGCTCGGCGAGATCCGCTACCGCCAGGGACAGATCGACGAGGCGCGCCGGCTGGTGTCGCGCTACAACAAGCTCCTAACGCCGACCGCGGAATCGCTGTGGCTCGCGCTGCGCATCGAGCGCAGGCTCGGCGAGCGCGTCGCCGAGCAGAGCCTCGGCAACCAGCTGCGCCGCCGCTATCCGACCTCTGCCGAATACCGCGCGCTGCAGCGGGGCCAATATGACTGAGGCGGTCATGAGCGGCGTCGGCGCGGAACTGGCGCGCGTGCGGGAAGAGCGGGGGCTCGCGCTGACCGACGTGGCGCAGCAGCTGAAATTCGGCGCGCGGCAACTCGAGGCGCTCGAGCAGGAACGCTTCGAGCTGCTCCCGGGCGGCACTTTCGTGCGCGGCATGGTGCGCGCTTACGCGCGGCTGCTGAAGGTCGACGCCGAGCCGCTGCTGGGGCGTCTCGCCGACCGTTTCGAGGCCCCGGATTCGAACAGCCTTGCGGCACGCTACAAGCAGCCGGTGCCGTTCTCCGACGGCGCCCGTCGCTCGACGTTCGTCTACCTCGGGGCCTCGCTGGGCGTGCTGGTCGCCGCCGGCGCGATCGCGTGGCAGTGGTATCGCGAGCACAATTCGCGGCCGGCGCCGGTAGCGTCGGCTCCGAAGGTCGTGCCCGCCGTGCGCCACACGCCGGTTCCCGCGGAACCGGTCGCCGTCGCAAGAATCCCGGAGAAAGCCCCGGAGAAGGTCCCGGAGCAGGTCGTCGCGATGAAGGAAAAGGCCGCGTCGCCGCCGCAGGAAAGGATCGTGAAGGAAACGGCCGTCAGCGTGAAGCCCGTGCCCGCCGGCGTGCATCGCATCGTCCTGCGCTGCGAGGAAGAGGCATGGCTCGAGGTGAAGGACGCCAACGGCCGGCAGCTGCTGTCTTCGCTCAATCCGCCGGGCTGCGAGCGCGTGGTGCAGGGCCGCGGGCCGTTCGAGGTCGTCATCGGCAACGCCAGCCATGTGACCGTCCTGCACAACGATCGCTCGCTCGACCTGCGGCCGCACACCAAGCAGGACATCGCGAGATTCACCATTCCCTGAGCACTATTCCTTAGCCCATGAATCGCAGGATTTCGCGCCAGGTCTCGGTCGAGGACGTGCGCATCGGCGGCGGTGCGCCGGTGGTGGTGCAGTCGATGACCAATACCGACACCGAGGACGCCGAGGCGACCGCGCGGCAGGTCGAGGCGCTGGCGCGCGCCGGCTCCGAGCTGGTGCGCATCACGGTCAATACGCCCGAGGCCGCGGCGCAGGTGGCGCGCATCCGCGAGCGGCTCGACGCGCGCAACTGCAAGGTGCCGCTGGTCGGCGATTTCCACTACAACGGCCACAAGCTGCTCACGCAGTATCCCGATTGCGCGCAGGCCCTCGCCAAGTACCGCATCAATCCCGGCAACGTCGGCAAGGGCGTGAAGCGCGACGAGCAGTTCGCGACCATGATCGAGTGCGCGATCAAGTACGCGAAGCCGGTGCGCATCGGCGTCAACTGGGGAAGCCTCGACCAGGAGCTGCTCGCCAGGTTGATGGATGAAAATGGAAAGGAAGAATTTCCCCTGGACGCAGCCGAGGTCATGCGCGAGGCGGTCATCGTCTCCGCGCTCGAGTCGGCGCGGCAGGCCGAGGAGCTGGGGCTGCCGGCCGAGCGCATCGTCATTTCCTGCAAGATGAGCCAGGTGCAGGACCTGATCGCCGTCTACCGCGCGCTCGCGGCGCGCTGCGTCTACGCGCTGCACCTCGGCCTGACCGAGGCCGGCATGGGGAGCAAGGGCATCGTCGCCTCGTCGGCGGCGATGGGCGTGCTGCTGCAGGAGGGCATCGGCGACACGATCCGCATCTCGCTCACGCCCGAGCCGGGCGGCGACCGCACGCGCGAGGTACAGGTGGCGCAGGAGCTGCTGCAAACCATGGGGCTGCGTGCGTTCACGCCGATGGTCAGCGCCTGCCCGGGCTGCGGGCGCACCACGAGCACCGTCTTCCAGGAGCTGGCGCAGAAGATCGAGGCGTACCTGCGCAGCCAGATGCCGGTGTGGCGCGAGGCCTATCCCGGCGCCGAGAACATGCGCGTCGCGGTCATGGGCTGCGTGGTCAACGGGCCGGGCGAGTCGAAGCACGCCAACATCGGCATCAGCCTGCCGGGCACCGGCGAGGTGCCGGTGGCGCCGGTCTATGTCGACGGCAAGAAGACCGTGACGCTGAAGGGCGAGCGCATCGCCGAGGAGTTCCAGGCGATCGTCGAGCGCTACGTGAAGGAGAAGTACGGCCGCAAGCAGATCCCCATCAAGGCGATCTGAGGTGCAGAAGGTCAAACCGCAACTGCTGCGCGGCTTCGATCAGGAATATCTGCCCGCGGAGCAGCTCCAGTTCAATCACCTCGTCGACGTCACGCGGCGCAACTTCGAGCTGTTCGGATTCCTGCCGATCGAAACGCCTTCCGCCGAGCGCCAGGAGATCCTGACCTCGAAGGGCGCGGCCGACAAGGAGATCTATGCGCTCCGGCGGCTGGCCGACGCTGACGACGACGATGCCGCGACCAAAGGCGCGCTGCGCTTCGACCTGACGGTCCCTCTGGCCCGCTACGTGGCGATGCGCGAGCGCGAACTGGCGTTTCCCTTCCGGCGCTACCAGATCCAGCGCGTCTGGCGGGGCGAAACGCCGCAGGCGAACAAGGGACGCTTCCGCGAGTTCTACCAGGCCGATATCGACATCATCGGCCGGGAGAAGCTTTCTTATCTTGCCGAAGCGGAGATTCCGAGCGTCATCTACAGCGTCTTCAAGGAAATGGCGATCGGCGAGTTTCGCATCCGCATCAACAACAGAAAAGTTCTCAAGGGGCTTCTCGAGGGCTTCGAAGTGCAACAGGAGAACGCTGCCAGCGTTCTTCGCATCCTCGACAAGACCGAAAAAGAATCGTCCGATGCGATCCTGCGCAGCCTGGCGAGCGCAGGCGTCCTCGCGAAGCACGCGGAGCCCCTGTACCGCGCGATTTCGGAGAAACGGGACACGGAACAGACGCTCGGCGCTCTCGCGAAATTCGGCTTCGCGAACGAAACGTTCAAAGGCGGACTCGAAGAGCTGAAGAACATCGTGACCGCAATCCGGCAATTCGGTGTCCCGGACAGCGCGTTCGCCATCGATCTGGGCGTGGTCCGGGGATTGGACTACTACACCGGCACGATCTACGAGACTGCACTCGTCGACTATCCCGAGATCGGCAGCATCTGCTCCGGGGGACGATACGACGACCTGGCGAGCTACTTCACCAGTACCCGGCTGCCGGGCGTCGGCATCTCGATCGGCCTTACCCGCCTGTTCACCAAGCTGAAGGAAGCCAACCTCCTCAAGCCCCTGCCGAGAACGCCTGCCGAGGTGCTGCTCACGACGATGGATCACCAATACCTGGACAAATACCTGAGAATGGCGGCCGCGCTTCGCGCCGCTGGCATCAATACCGAGGTCTATCTCGAGACCGCGAAGCTGGACAAGCAGCTGCAGTATGCAAGCCGGAAGGAATTTCGCGTCGCGCTGATCGCCGGCGAGAGCGAATTCGCAAGCGGTGTCGTGCAGATCAAGGACCTTGCTGCTCGCGAGTCGCGCACCGTGCCGATCGATAATGTGGTGGCACCAATCAGAGAGTTGCTGAAAAAATAATGGCCCTCGATCTCGAAGAGCAGGAACAGGTTGCCGAGCTGAAAGCCTGGTGGCAGCAGCACGGCCGCCTGGTCACCGCCGTGATCGTCGCGGCGGCGCTCGGCTTCGCCGGCTGGCAGGGCTGGCGCATCTACCAGCAGAACCAGGCGGCGAATGCCGCCGGTCTGTACGACGCGCTGGCGCGTGCGGCCGAGGCCGGCGACGCAAAGGCGATGCGCGATGCGGGCGGCACGCTGATCGAAAGCTATCCACGGACGCTCTACGCGTCGATGGGCGCGCTGGTCGCAGCGCGCTTCCACTTCGACCGTACCGACCTGAAGAGCGCGAAGGTGCAACTGCAATGGGTGCTGGACAATACGCCGTCGGACGAGCTGCGCGACCTCGCGCGCCTGCGCCTCGGCGCGGTCTTGCTCGACGAAAAGGGGTATGACGAGGCCCTGAAGCTGCTCAACATGCCGCACGCCGTTGCTTTCGAAGCCCAGTACGCGGCGCTGCGGGGCGACGTGCTGGTGGCGAAGAACCAGGCCGCCGACGCGCGCGCTGCGTACAAGCTGGCGCTGGAGAAGATCGACAAGCAGGACGCCGCCTTCCGCGAGAGCGTGCGCATGCGCCTCGATGCGCTGGGCGGATGAGATGCGGGCGGTGGTGAGCAGGCGCCTCGCGGTACTGCTGGCGTTCGTCTTCCTCGCGGGCTGCGGCAGCGGCTCGCCCGGCCCTCAGCCGGCGGAGCTGACGGCGCTCGAGAAGCCGCGTCCGTTGCGCTTGCTGTGGTCGGCGCAGCTGGTCGAGGACCTGCGCTACAACGCCGACTGGCCGCCGCCGCTGGTCGAAGGCGGGGACCGCTGGATCTTCTTCCCGGTGCTGGTCGGCGACGCGATCTACGCCACTTCGCGCGACGGCATCGTCACGCGCCTGGATGCCGCAAGCGGCCGGCGGCGCTGGCGCACCGCCGCCGAGACACCGGTGTCGAGCGGCGTCGGTGCCGACGCGGAGACGGTTGCGGTCGCCAACGAGGATGGCGAGGTGGTGGCGTTCGACGCCGCGGGCGGCAAGGTGCGCTGGCGGGCGCGGGTCTCGAGCGAGGTGCTCGCGCCGCCCGAAGTCGGCGGCGGCATGGTGCTGGTGCGCAGCGTCGACAACCGCATCTTTGCGTTCAACGCCGCCGACGGAAAGCGCCGCTGGGTCTATCAACGCGCGAGCGTCAACCTGATCCTGCACGCGCCGGCCGGCATCGCCCTTTCCGACGACACCGCCTACGCCGGCTTCCCGGGCGGCAAGCTGGTCGCGATCGCGCTGTCGAACGGCGGCCAGCGCTGGGAGGCGACGGTTTCGGTGCCGAAAGGCTCGACCGAGCTCGAGCGCGTCAGCGACGTCGTGGGCCGTCCCGCGCTCCAGGGGCGGGAGGTCTGCGCCGTCGCCTATCAGGGCCGCGTCGGCTGCTACGAGTCGGCGACCGGGCGGCAGATCTGGTCGCGCGAGCTTTCCTCGGCGACCGGCGTCAGCGTCGATGCGCGCTACGCGTACGTGAGCGACGACAAGGGCGCGGTGCAGGCGCTCGATCGCAGCAACGGCCAGTCGGTGTGGAAGCAGGACAAGCTCTCCTACCGCCAGCTCACCATGCCGCTTCCCGAGGGACAGGTGGTCGTCATCGGCGACTTCGAGGGCTTCGTGCATTTTCTGGAGCGCGAATCGGGCAGCTTCGTCAGCCGCTACGAAACCAAGGGCGGTGCGGTGCGCGCGGTGCCGATCTCGCTGCCCGCCGGCCTCCTGGTGCAGAGCGAAGACGGCACCCTGCATGCGCTCGTACCGTGAAGCCGGTCATCGCCCTGGTCGGGCGGCCGAACGTCGGCAAGTCCACCCTCTTTAACCGCCTGACGCGCAGCCGGGACGCGATCGTCCACGACCTGCCGGGCGTGACGCGCGACCGGCACTACGGCGAAGGCCGCCAGGGCGAGCGCGGCTTCATCGCCATCGACACCGGCGGCTTCGAGCCCGGCGCGCAAGGCGTGTTCGTCGAGATGGCGCGCCAGGCGGAGCAGGCGATCGCAGAGGCCGACGCGGTGGTGCTGGTGGTCGACACGCGCGTCGGCCCGACGCCCGCCGACCGCGCGATCGCCGAGAAGCTGCGCCGCATCGATACGCCGCGCTACCTGGCGGTCAACAAGAGCGAAGGCATGCTGGCGGACGTCGCCGTCGCCGAATTCCACGCGCTCGGCATCGGCCACCCGGCGGCGATCTCGGCGGCGCATGGCGAAGGCGTGCGCGAGCTGATGGACCTGGTGCTCGCGAAGTTCCCCGCGGGAGACGAGCGCGAGGAGGACCCGGACAAGGGCCATCCGCGCGTCGCGATCGTCGGCCGGCCGAACGTCGGCAAGTCGACGCTGGTCAACGCGCTGGTCGGCGAGGAGCGCGTCATCGCTTTCGACCAGCCCGGGACGACGCGCGATCCGATCGAAGTGCCGTTCGAGCGCTCGGGTCGCCGCTACACCCTGATCGACACCGCCGGCGTGCGCCGCCGCGGCCGCACCGGCACGCCCGTGGAATTCTTCTCGATCGTCAAGGCGCTGCAGGCGATCGAGGCGGCGAACGTCGCGGTGCTGCTGCTCGACGCGCGCGAGGGCGTCACCGAGCAGGATGCGCACGTCGCCGGCTACATCCTCGAGCGCGGACGCGCCGTGGTACTGGCCTTGAACAAATGGGATGCCGCCGACCGCGGGGCGCGCGAGCGCATCAAGGCAGAGGTCGCGTGGAAGCTCGTCTTCCTCAACTTCGCCGAGTCGCAGCAGATTTCGGCCAAGGAGGGCAAGGGGCTCGCGCAGCTGATGGGCTCGGTCGACGCGGCGTACGCGGCGGCGATGGCGAGGATGCCGACCCCGAAGCTGACGCGCGCGGTTGCCGCCGCCGTGGAGAAGCAGGCGCCGCCCAAGCGCGGGCAGTTCCGGCCGAAGCTGCGCTACGCCCACCAGGGCGGCATCAACCCGCCGCGGATCATCATCCATGGCAATGCCCTCGACCGCGTGCCCGAGTCCTACCGGCGGTATCTCGAGGGATTCCTGCGCGACGAGTTCAAGCTGCACGGCACGCCGATGCGCGTGGAGTTCCGCACCGGCCGCAATCCCTATGTAAAAAGTACAGAGGGAAAAGCGCGCAAGGCACCTCGTCGGGCGCCGCGCACGCGGTAAAATCGCAGCCTGCACCAGAGGTTCCGGGATCAGGGAGATCAGGCAGATGGAAGAAACCTGCGATGTATTCATCCTCGGCGGCGGGCCTGCCGGCTCGACCGCGGCCGGG
>Ga0134123_10003585_pt1 | contig 10106 bp, 8 predicted proteins | sample KB303_FD_96460 | JGI IMG/M metagenome (GOLD analysis project Ga0134123, IMG submission 96460) | Terrestrial soil microbial communities without Nitrogen fertilizer from Kellogg Biological Station, Michigan, USA - KB3-0-3 | ecosystem: Environmental > Terrestrial > Soil > Unclassified ...
TCCGGGATGGCCGCCGCCAGCTTGCCGCGTTCCTCGGGCGTACTCTTCTCCTCGACGCTCCAGGTGAGCAGATCCATGGTGGCGAGCGAGTTCTTCCAGGCGTCGCTATGCTGACCACGCCGGACATGCACTATCAGCAGCGGCTTCACCCATTGGTGCATCAGAAATTCCCTCACCGGGCGCGGTAATTTGCCGGTCTCGACGCGAGTCTTGACCTCGTACTCCGCCATGGTCTTGGAGGCGGCGAGGCTCTCATTCTGTTCAATTCGCTTCGCAGCCAGCTGCGTCTCTTCCTCAGTGCGCCGATCCTCTTCTTCCATCAGGCTTTGCAGCCGCTTGCTCACTGTGTCGAAGATCTCCACGTTGTCCTGGAAGCTGTCCATCAGTTCCTGGATCAGGGCTTCGAGGCGCGCAAATAGCGGGTTGGCGCTGCTGAAGTCAGAGGGCAGGCGCGAGGAAATCTCGCCCAGCGTATCGAGCAACTGCCGGGCGGGATGGCTTTTCTTGGAAAAGAATTCCTTGTCCGCGATCGCGACCTTCAGCATTGGAATCTGCATCCGGCCGATCAGTCCCTTCACGGCTATCGGAATCTTCGGATCATCGAACAGCTGATCGAACAACATGGCGACGATGTCCAGCGTCATGCTGTCCAACTGGTTCATTCCGCTGCCAACGCTGCTGGCCTTCAATTCGTGGAGAACGTTGGTCGTGCCGGGAGCGCCCGCGGACACCGTCAACGGGAGTCCGCCACTGACCGCCGCATTGGCCTCGCCATGTTGGACGCGAGTGAGAAGATTCATCAGCTCGGCGCCTTGAAACACGACCACCGGAGCCCCTGTCATCGGCACGCCCGTCAGCGGGGTCCCGGTCGCTCCCGCTGGCCCTGGCGCACCCGAAGGGAATGGAAGCCCGGCTGCGCCAGACGCTTGCTGGCCAGGCGCGCCGGGTGCGGCGTCGGTCCCCGGCTGAGTCGTTGCCTTGACCTTATTGGCGAGAAGATCCTGCAGGACCGAGAAAAAATCCGGCTCGCCCCCAGGCGTCTTTTCGGCAGCACGGGCAACAGCACCCGCCTTCTCGGCTGCCGGCGCGCCGGGCGCCGGAGCTTTGCCGCTATCCTGGCCACGCGAGACACGGAAGCGGATTCTGGGCAGGATCGAGTTCTGCACCAGCAACGCATTGACGGCCTTGTAGACGGAGCGGATATCGTCGAGCACGTGATCGTCAAACAGTTTCAGCAGCACCATCCGTACTTTGACGTTCGGATCGACCTTGCGGCAGGTATGCTTGAATGCATCGCAGATCGCCTGCGGACTAAAGGGATTGTCCTCCGCTTCCAGGTTGGCATCGCCCAGCAGCACACCCACCCGCTGGTCCAGAGCTGCGAGCTCTTCCTCGCAGTACTGACGCAGCTTGGCCGCCATGTCATTGAGCTTGAGCGTCTCGTTAAGGTCGTCCTCACCCACCAGATCGAGTTCGGTTGAAGACGAGTCCAGCTCGGAAAAACTTTGGCCGGTTTTTTTGGTCCGGTTGCTGCGTGCCTGGAACTCCCTCAGATAGTGCGAGCGGAAATTTTCCTCAATGGTCTTGCGCTGGGTAAGGGCCTTGTCTTTGGTCTCCAGATAGAGCTTCCGCGCCTCAGGATCCTGGGCTTCGTTGACAAGAGCTGAGACCGTATCGTCCATTTTCTCGTACATATCGTTAAACGCCCCGGTCAGGCGCTCACAAACGAGGTCGCGGCCCTGGGCGAGCAGGGCGTCAAACGGCATTAGTTGCTTCGCGGTAGCGGGTGGATTCGGATCGGTCATACGCGGCTCATTTATAACTGTTGAATTATGCGGCAACTCTGCCCTGGGAGGGAGTGTCCAGCTTGGATTTGGGACAGTTTGCTCAGCGAGATTCCGTGTAGAGTCCGTTGCAAATACCCCTATTGTGCGGGCCGGTTTGACAATTCGGATTGCCTGCGTTCAGACTTTTTATTCAGGCGCAGACACATGGCGGCGCGACGGTTCGGCTATCGGTTACCCGAATGGGGCATTCACGCCATATAAGGCGCACCAACGGCGGAGGAATCGCAATGGATACCAAATACGGGCGGCGAACGTTCCTGAAGACGGCCTCGATTCTGTCCGCGGCAGCAGCAGGTTCAGCCGCGGTGCCATTCGGGCCCGCGCGAGGTGCCGAGTCCAGTGAATTGGGTGAATTGACAGCGGTAGCGGCGGTCGCCGCCATGCGGGGCGGGGACATAACCGCGGAGAACTATGCCCGCGATTTGCTCGACCGGGCGCAGAGGCTTGAACAACTCAACGCCTTTCGCTCGCTGAATCGGGAAATGGTCCTCGAGGCGGCGCGGGCGGCCGACAAGGCGCGTGCGGCCGGTGCGCCGCTCGGCGTTCTGCACGGGCTGCCGCTGCCTGTCAAAGACAGCGTCAACACAAGAAGTCTGCCCACATCGAATGGGACGCGGGCGTTGCGCGAGTTCAGGCCCAAAGACGATGCCGCCATACTGAAGCCGCTGTTCGGGCAAGGCGCGATCCTGATGGGCAAGACCAATATCCACGAACTTTCGTATGGCTGGACCAGCAACAACGAGGTTTACGGTCCGGTTCGCAATCCCTACGACATCAATCGGGTTCCCGGCGGCAGCAGCGGCGGCTCCGCCGCCTCCGTTGCGGCAAGGATTGCGCCCTTAGCCGTTGCGGAAGACACCCTGGGATCGATTCGCGTTCCAGCCACCATGTGTGGACTCGCAGGATTGCGCCCCACCTTTGGCCGTTATCCGGGCGACGGCATCATGTCGCTGAGCGTCAACAAATTCGATCAGGCCGGCGCCGTCGCACGTTCCGTCGCAGATCTTGCGTTGTTCGATGCCGTGTCCAGCGGGACCGTCGCGCCGATCACCGCCACGCCACTCAAGGGTGTTCGTATCGGCGTGTCGCCGGAATATTTTCTGGGCGGGCTGGATCCGGAAGTCGAGCGGGTCGTTGACGAAGCGTTTCTCAAACTAAGCGATGCCGGAGCAACCCTGGTGTGGACGGAAATTCCGGCCATCGCGAAGGAAGCGATGGGCGTGACGGTCACCATCATCCTCTACGACACGATTCCAAGTATTTCGGCTTACCTCGAAGAACAGGGCACAGGAATTTCATTCGACGAAATGCTGCAGGAGGCAAGCGAAGGCTTGCAGGGGGTATTCAAGGCCATAGTCCTGCCTCCCAACCGGCCACCGCAGGACGTGTATGAGTCCATGCTCGCGAAGCGGGAACAAATAAGAGCGGAAATCCAGCGTTATTTCCAGCAGCAGAGAATTACCGCGCTGGCGTTCCCGCCCGTGATGGTTCCGGCACCGATGATCGGGGAGGATTCAGAGGTCACTATTCGGGGCCAGAAGGTACCGCTTTTCCTGGCCATGGCGCGCAATACCGCACTCGGGAGCTGCGCCGGCATGGCCAGCCTGATTCTCCCGGCCGGAATGACCTTCACCGGACTTCCGATCGGTCTGGAATTCGCGGCATTGGGAGGGAAGGACCACGAACTGCTATCGCTGGGATTGACACTGGAGAAAGTGCTCGGATCCATTCCTGGTCCGAAAGTGTGAAGCGTGGCGGCGTTGTTATGGGCCGCCAGCGAAAATAGAATCCTCGTCGTAAGCTGTGATATTGCGGCAAAACCGCCGTTGCGATTGCTTTTCTTATTTTGCAGCCCTTGCCTCCACCACAATGTCTCTAACCGCGCTGATGACTAGTTTTGGGTCATCGTGCTGCGCGGCGAATCCGCATCGTTTGCAGATCACCTGACGGCCTCGCGGCGAAAGACCTGCAAGTTCCTTCTGCCGTTTCAGCCATCTCTGGTCGGAGTCGCCATCCGTAATGTTCCGAGTTCCGCTCAGGACGATTAGGGGCACAGGCGGGAGGGGACCAGCGTCGCGCACTTGCCGAACCGTGGCAGCCATCCCTTGATACTCCTTTGTGCCTGCACTGGGTAAGCTGTTAAACGTTTCCAGCATGACCGCGGAAGCGGGACAGTACTCCGTGCCAGGATCATATGGAAAGCACGTAAGTACGTAGTCCCTGTACAAACCGTCGATGAGTACCATTCCCGCAACCTCCTGCGGGTAAGTCCTGGCAAAAAGATTGGTGTACATCATGCCCAGGGAATGACTTACCAAGACGTAAGGAGCGCGTGTACCCGTCGCATCAAGGAGCGCGTGCAACTCCTCGACGATCTGCGCACCGGAACGGTCATTGGAGCGTGCTACGCTATCTCCATTCCCGGCGCGGTCATAGGCAAATACCCTTGTGGTCCGGCCGAGTTCCGGGAAAACCGGGTCCCAGACACGCTTGCCATTGCCAAGATTCGCTTCGAAGACTACGGTCGGTCCACCTTCTCCAGCCGCAATAAAGGAATATTTACCCACTTCGGTCCTGACGAGCTGGGCATCGGGGGTCCAGCTACATCCGCAAAGCATCCCCAGTGCCATCAGAAAGACTGGCATAAGGCTCTCGGGGGTTTTCGATTGCAATTCCCCTGTGTCCCGCGGTGATGAACTACTGCTTCCAGATTTAAAACCTCTAAGTTTCACAAGCCAAACCAGATCACCTGCCGCAATAATCAAAAGATTGGCAGGCGACGGGACAACATGCGATGAACTATTCGGACCTGCTATGCTGCGGAGACCAACAGCACTGCACAGCGCAAGTAGCCATCTAGTCACACGTCGCCGAATATTCACAATGCCTCCCCTCTTTTCCAACAGTGAGGACAGCTTCGATAATACTATGCTAGGTGCTGACTACGAAAATGGGTCCCGTCGCTAAGCCTGTTATCGAGATACGCACTTTTCGGGCAAGATTCGGAATTCGAGGGAGGTCGTGGTTCAGGACCGGGCGTTGCGGGGGCTGATCCAAATAGGGATGAGCCCTCAGCTCGCCGCCTAGTATGATTCAATGAACAATGACGATGAGAAAACCATGAACCGTCCCCGCAGAAAATTTCTTGGTCGTTTCGCACTGCTGGCCATGGCCGGCGCGCTGCCAGAGGGATTCGTCTCAGGCCGTCACAGTCATGCTGCCACTCCAGCCGCAATTGGTGAAGTCAAGGCGCTTGTGTTCGACGTGTTCGGCACGCTGGTCGACTGGCGCACCGGAGTGGCCCGCGAGTCCCGGACTCTTCTCGAGCCCCTCGGCCATCAACTCGACTGGATCGCATTCGCCGATGCCTGGCGCGCGGAATATCAGCCAGGCATGGAAGAAGTGCGTTCAGGCCGCGTACCGTTTTCGCGCCTGGATATTATTCACCGCCGCATGCTCGACCGTATCCGGCCACGGTTCGGCCTGGAGAATCTCGACGAGGCGGTGCTGCGCAAGCTGAATATGGCCTGGCACAAGCTGGACGCCTGGCCGGGAGTGAGTTCCGGGCTGAAGCGGCTGCGCAAACGCTATCTGTTGGCACCCTGTTCCAACGGCAATATTTCCCTGATGGTCGACCTCGCGCGGCGCAACGAATTTCCGTGGGACGCAATCCTCGGCGCCGAAATCGCCGGCGACTACAAGCCGAAGCTGCGCGTATATCAGGCAGCCGCCGAGGCGCTGGGCATTGAACACCAGGAATGCATGATGGTGGCTGCGCATAGCAATGACCTCAAAGCGGCCGCGCAAGCAGGCCTGCGCACAGCGCACGTTGCGCAGCCCGACGAATTCGGCCCAGGCACCGGCGAGCTGGCTCCGCTGGTGCCGGTTGACGTTTCGGCGCGCAACTTCACCGAACTCGCCGACAAATTGTTGGCGTAACCTCGCGGATTCAGCCCTGTAACTGCACGCCGGACCGGCCCTCAGCGAAACGCTAGCACCAGCATCGTCAATCCGGAGCCGAACAGCACAGTTTCCATCAGCAGAATGAAGCGCTGCGGGGGAATGCGCAGCACCAGGTATTTTGCGGCCCAGGACCCTGCCATGAGCGAGCTGCCGATGATCAGGCCCTGCACAATGATCTCGTCGGTCAGCGCTCCAAAGCTGCGGAAAGCGATGGCTTTGCTCACGTACATGCCCAGGGAAGCCAGGGCCTCAGTACCCAGGAAGGCGCCTCTGGTCAGCCCGTAAGCGAGGAAAAACGGCGTGTTGACCGGCCCGGTGGACACCACAATTCCAGTGGCGTAACCGATCGCTGCTCCCGCGAGTGCGAGGTGCCGGAGTCGGACGCGCAGGCCTCGTTCGACCATCCAGCGCCGCGCGGGAATCATCAGGATGAAGAATGCGCCGAGTACTCCATCCGCCAGCCGTGGCGGGATCGCGAGCAGCGTGCCCGCGCCGAGCGCGGCGGCGGGAATTGCAGTCACCGAGTACGCGGCAACCGCGCGCCAGTCCAGTTCGCGCCACCACACCAGGACCCGGGCGAGGTTCGACATCAATGCGGTGACCGCCATGATTGGCACCGCGGCACGAGGCCCGTACATGAGTACCAGCACGGGCATGAGCATGACCGACGAGCCAAACCCGATCACCCCGCCGATTGTGCCGGCGACGAAACCCAAGCCGAGCAGCAGGAGCAGAGTCACTTTCCGAGTTGCCGTGCTGCGGCTCGGGTCAAGCCGTTTGCCGATACCAAGTCATTCAATGTTCGAACTCGAATTCGCCCTCGGCGCGTCCCTGTCTGCTGTCTGCGCCCGGGTCGAGAGCCAGCCAGGTACGGATGGTGCCGCGGATGTGTTGAAAAGCTCCGGTCCCGCCGGTAACGTCGATGGTGCCGCGGATATCGTAGTGGCGCGAACCATCCGGCCAGCGCCGGGTTTCCACCGTCCCGCGATAACGTCCGAAGACGCGGTTGCCGTCTTCCAGCACGAACATGACGTATGCCGACTCGGTTCCATTCTCATCGGTAAGGTCGCTCGTTCCCCACTCCCGCATCGTCGTGACCGCGACCGAACCGAGAGTGAAAGACCCGGCCGCGAACTCGCGGCTGAGATCATAGATTCGCAGCGCGTGCTTCGGCGTATCGTCCACCAATAAGCGGTATTGCTTGTGATAGTGAATCGCGGCTGAGCCGAGGTCGAATGCAATGGCATGCCGGTCACCGGCAGCGGTTACGGCCGGCAGCACCCAAGCCAATACCACGCACCACTTGCAACAATATCCGATCACACCAAACGCTGGCAGTTGGGTCCAAATATAGGGCCCACGCGATTCGGGCACGTCACGCTGCGACCATTCACGCTCTATCACGTCGTGGCAATCAAGATCGATTTGCCGCGATCGATGATCCACAGTGCAGCGATCGCGATGCAGCAGTATGCGATCGACACACGCACTGGATCCCGCCAGCGCGCCGCGTGATTTGCCATCCATGTCAGCATCACCCAGACGGCGGCCGCGAACCCGATCTGGCCCAACTCCACGCCGAGATTGAACGCGGCCAGGCTGACCACAACATGCGGTCCATCGAGTTGAAGCATCTCGCGTAACGCAAAAGAGAATCCCAGGCCGTGCACCAGCCCCACCCCGGCCGTCAATGCCACCAGCGGTGCCCGGCTCGTAGTGCGCAGTACGGCCGCCGCGGCGAGCGCGATAGAGCCGGCTACGGCAGTCTCTACCGCGGGGACGAACCACGCCGCATGCGGCACATAGCCGAAGAAACCGGTCACGAGGGTGACGCAGTGCCCGAGCGTAAACCCAGTTACCCGCCAGGCTAGCGCCACCAGCGTCGGCGCCCCCAACGCAAGACACAGAACGAACAACAGATGGTCGGTGCCCCCGGCGATATGTTCGATGCCGGCCAGGGTGAACGTCACTGCGGCATCCCACGCCGAGGGGTTGAGGGTAAGCGGTTCGCGCAGCAGACCGCTCGCCCGATACACCACGCTGCGCGGGCCCAGATGATCGACGAAGAGATTCTGCACCTCGGGCTGACCAAGGACCCGGTTGTCGAGCGTGCTGCTCAACCGGAACACCGTCGTGCTTCCCGCCATTGGATACAGCAGATGCGCATCCACCATCACGTAGGCCGCGTCCACTTCGGGCGGATCGGTGGGGTAGCCCGGTCCTGCCGCAGTCGCCGCTTGCGCCTGTTCGAGCGTGTTGAATGGTGGCACCGATCCTTTCGGATACGCCCGCACCGATAACACTTGCGCTTCTCGTACCCGCGCGTCGACCTCGAGGCGGTGGCCCTCGGCGATCAACTGGCCCAGTGCCAACGGTTCGACGCGGATGCGCGGCACATCCGGATAGTAGAACCCGTGGCGGCTCTCGATGCGCAGCACGGTAAAGGGCGCGGGCTCGTAGTTGCCGTCGGGACGCTTGGCACCCAGGCGGTTGGCTACCACCAACGGTAGCGTGAGGCGGTAGTAGCCGTGCAGGCCATCGGGCATGCGCACGAAATGCACAGCACGCAGGTCGTAGCCGGATGGAATATGGGCGCGGGCCGTCGCGCCCGCTCCGACAAGGAGCAGCGCCAAGGCCCACGCCGCCCGACGGCCTGCGCTCACCGGACGTTGCGTCGCAGCGCGCGTCGGTACGTTACTTGCCCGGGTTTTTAGCGGTCCACAGCCTGGTCTTGTACTGTTTTTCGTATGCCTTGCCGTCGGGATAGCTGACCAGTTCCAGGTTCATGCCCCAAGGCGACAGAAAGTAGCCCCAGGTTTCACCTGCGCTCGGCCCCGACGTCATCACCGTGGGCTCACCAAGGAATTTCAGCCCCTTGCTCTTGAGGTAGTTCACGGCGCGGTCCATGTTGTCCACGTAGAACGCGACGTGATAGCCGCCTAGGTCGCTGTTCTTGGGGATCGTCGTATTCTGGTCCGGCGTCCGGTATTGCAGCAGCTCCAGATTGGTACCGTAGCCGCAGCGCACCAGCTGCATCTGCGGGATCTCGGCCCGCGGATTTACACCCAGATGCACAGCCATCCAATCATCGTCGGCCTTGAACGGTCCCATTTTGAAGAAAGCCTCGCACCCCATCACCTCGACAAAAAACTTCACCGCTTGATCCAGATCGGGGACGGTGACCCCGATATGGTCGCTGCCTCGGAATCCGGGCACCTCGTCGGCGGCTGCGGCGTTCAGGAACAGGGTGCAACCCAGGGCCATCAGTAGAGACGTAGTCTTCATTGTCGTATCTCCTCCCGTTAGGCGCAGCGTCGATCCAGGAGGTGCCGCCGCCGCTGCGAAACGGGGCTCCCCAGCGCGAGGCGTTGCACGGCCTCGGTAGCTGTTCAGTCGACCAGCGATCCAACCTTATATGCCATTCCGGCGGCTACCCCTTTCACCACGCCTCTACGGTCGTCCTGGTGATCTATTCCGTTAGGAGCATTTTCATTTGCTCGGATTCTTTTGTTTTTTCGCTCCGGTTCCTGCTTGATGACTGGATGAACGCTCATCTCCTGGTGGGATCGTCCGCAGGGTTCACATAGACGGTTCCGGTCGGGCCGGTACCCGTTATGTACAGAGTGACCCCGTCATCCTTCGTCATCGCGAAATGGTTGCCATTCGGCGGTTCGGTATAGAAGCTGCCGGCCGGCAGGGCCTTCAGCCTGTTTTCGTCGAACTCGTCGCCGTACGCGAAATAGAACGTGCCCGCGACTACGACCGCCACGCGGTTATCGGGATGAGCATGCGGCTTGATAGTGATGTTCGGCCCTGCCTTGACTACCAGGGTGTACAAACCCGCTTTCTTCGGATCCCCCGACAACACCTTCACCTGTAGCGCGCTGACACCTGAAGTGCCGGTCTGTCCGCCGGCAGGTGCTGGAAACTGGATATCACCGGGCGCAAGTCGCAGTTGCGGCGGCGCGTCCTGTGCGCGCGCGCCGAAGCCGGCGCCGAATGCCAGGCACCCCATGACAATAACGGCATGCAATACGGTCGCTGTCTTCACGATGTTCCTCCTCTGTTTGGGGTGTCGCGTCCTCGCTGAGCGCTAAATCCGAGTCCTGCTTCTACCAGTCACCTGTCACCGGTCACCGGTCACCAGTCACCGCTGCTCACTGAGCCCTGAGTCTCGCGTCCTGAGTCCTGCTTTTACCAGTCACCCGTCACCGGTCACCAGTCACCGCTTCTCACTGAGCCCTGAGTCCCGCGTCCTGAGTCCTGCTTTTACCAGTCACCCGTCACCGGTCACCA
>Ga0134123_10003586_pt1 | contig 10104 bp, 1 predicted proteins | sample KB303_FD_96460 | JGI IMG/M metagenome (GOLD analysis project Ga0134123, IMG submission 96460) | Terrestrial soil microbial communities without Nitrogen fertilizer from Kellogg Biological Station, Michigan, USA - KB3-0-3 | ecosystem: Environmental > Terrestrial > Soil > Unclassified ...
AGCCCCGAGCGCCTGGCCGTGGCCGACCCGGCCGAGGCCTGGACCTATGGCGAGCTGGCGGCGCGCGCGCACCGGCTCGCGCACCGCCTGGGCCGCGACGGGGTGCGGCCGGGGGACGTGGTGGCGATCCTCGGCCACCGCTCGACGCGCCTGGCCTGGGCCGTGCTCGGCGCGCTGGAGGCGGGCGCGGCGTTCACCATCCTCGATCCCGCGCACCCGCCGCAGCGGCAGGCCGACACGCTGCGCCTGGCGCGTCCGCGCGGCTTCATCGCCCTCGCCGCGGCCGGACCGGTCCCTGCCCTGGTGGAGGAGTGCCTGGACGGGCTCGGGCTCGCCACCCGCCTGCGGCTGCCCGCGGCGGGCTCCGGCGAGGCGGACGAAGTCGATCCCACGGCGGGCCAGCCGGAGACGGCCCCGGCCATCCCGGTCGGGCCGGACGACCTCGCCTATCTCTCGTTCACCTCGGGCTCGACCGGGGCCCCCAAGGGGATCCTCGGCCGCCACGGCCCGCTCTCCCATTTCATCCCCTGGCAGGAGAGGCGCTTCGGCTTCGGTCCCGGCGACCGCTACAGCCTGCTCTCCGGGCTGGCGCACGATCCGCTGCAGCGCGACCTGTTCACGCCTCTGCAGACCGGCGCGGCGGTGATCGCGCCCGATCCGGCGGACGTCGCGCGCCCGGGCCGCCTCGCCGCCTGGCTGCGCGACACGGGCATCACCGTGGTGCACCTGACGCCGGCCATGGGGCAGATCCTCTGCCAGCTCGCGCCCGGCGAGCCGGCGCCGGTCTGCGACCGGCTGCGCTGGGCGTTCTTCGTCGGCGACGTGCTGACCCGCCGCGACGTGGCCCGCCTCGCCGCGCTGGCGCCGCGCGTCACGGTGGTCAACTACTACGGCTCCACCGAGACCCAGCGCTCCGTGGGCTACCACGTCGTCGCCGATCCGGCGCGGGAGACCGGGACCGAGGCCGCCAGGCAGAGCCTCCCCCTCGGCCGCGGCATCGAGGACGTGCAGCTCCTGGTGGTCAACCCCGCCGGCCGCCTCGCCGGCGTGGGCGAGCTGGGCGAGATCCTGGTGCGCGGCCCGCACCTCGCCGCCGGCTACCTGGGCGATCCCGCGGGGACCGCGGCGCGTTTCATGCCGAGCCCGCTCGCCGGGCTGCCGGACGATCCCCACGATCGCGTCTACCGCACCGGCGACCTCGGCCGCTACCGGCCCGACGGCGAGGTCGAGTTCGCCGGCCGCGCCGACGTGCAGGTGAAGATCCGCGGCTTCCGCATCGAGCCCGGGGAGATCGAGGCCTGGATCGGCCGCCATCCGGCGGTGCGCGAGGGCGTGGTGGTGGCGCGCGACCACGCGGCGAGCGGCGAGAAGCGGCTGGTCGCCTATGTCGTGCTCGCGGCCCCGGCGGCTCCCGCCGAGCTGCGCGCTTTTCTCAGAGAGAGGCTGCCGGACTACATGGTGCCGGCGGCGTTCGCCATCCTGGAGAGACTTCCGGTGAATCCCAACGGCAAAGTGGACCGGCAGGCCCTGCCCGAGCCGGCGGACGAGCCCCGCGGCGAAGCCTTCGCGGCGCCGCAGACCGAGATCGAGCGCACGCTCGCCGGCCTCCTGCGCGAGGTCCTGGGCGTCGAGCGGGTCGGCAAGGACGACAACTTCTTCGAGCTCGGCGGCAGCTCGCTGCAACTGGTGAAGGTCCACGCGCGGGTCCAGGAGACCTTCGGCGCCGACCTCCAGGTCGTCGACCTCTTCACCCATCCCACGGTGGCGGCTCTCGCGGGCTTCCTGGGCCAGGGAGAGCGGGCGCCGCGCCCGGCGGCCGTGATCGAGGACCGCACGGGGCAACTTCAGACGGGGCGCGACCGCCTGCGCCGGCGCCGGCAGCAGGCCGGCGAGGAGAGAGCATGAGCGAGCAGCACGATTGGACCGGCAACGAGATCGCGGTGATCGGCATGGCCGGCCGCTTCCCGGGCGCGCGCGACGTGGAGGAGTTCTGGCGCAACCTGGTCGAGGGGCGCGAATCGATCACCCACTTCTCCGACGCCGAGCTGCTCGAGAAGGGGGAGAGCACGGCGCAGGTCGAGAACCCGGGCTACGTCAAGATCGCGCGGATCATCGAGGACGACGACATGTTCGACGCCGGGCTGTTCGGCTACAGCCCGCGCGAGGCCGAGCTGATCGATCCGCAGCAGCGGGCCTTCCTGGAGTGCGCCTGGGAGGCGCTGGAGCACGCGGGCTACGATCCGGCGCGATTCCGCGGCCCGGTGGGGGTCTACGCCGGCATCAAGCTCTCCTCCTACCTGTGGAACATCTACAGCAATCCGGCGCTGATCGCCTCGGTGGGCGAGCTCAACGCCCAGATCGCCAACGACCGCGACTACGTGGCGACCCGGGTCTCCTACAAGCTCGGGCTCGGGGGGCCGAGCATGACCGTCCAGTCGGCCTGCTCGACCTCGCTGGTCGCGGTGCACCTCGCCTGCCAGGGGCTGCTCGCCGGCGAGGCGGACATGGCTCTCGCGGGCGCCGTCTCGGTGCGCTCGCAGCAGCGCCTCGGCTACATGTACCGGGAGGGGGACATCCTCTCGCCGGACGGCCGGGTGCGCGCGTTCGACGCCGGAGCCAAGGGGACGATCTTCGGCAACGGGCTCGGCGCCGTGGTGCTGCGCCGCCTGGAGGACGCGCTCGCCCACGGCGACCGGATCTGGGCAGTGGTCCGCGGCACCGCGGTGAACAACGACGGCTCGGCCCGGGTGGGCTTCACCGCGCCCGGCGCCGACGGCCAGGAGCGGGTGATCCGCGCCGCGCACGCGGTCTCGGGGGTCGAGCCGGAGACGATCAGCTTCATCGAGGCCCACGGCACCGGCACCCTGGTCGGCGATCCGATCGAGGTCACCGCGCTCACCCGCGCGTTCCGCGCCCGCACCGACAAGCGCGGGTTCTGCGCCATCGGCTCGGTCAAGACCAACATCGGGCACCTGGCCTCGGCCGCCGGAGTCGCCGGGCTAATCAAGACCGTGCTCGCGCTGGACCGCGAGAAGCTGCCGCCCAGCCTCAACTTCGAGCGCCCCAACCCGCAGATCGACTTCGCGGCGAGCCCGTTCTACGTCCAGTCGGCACTCGCCGACTGGACGCGCGGCGCGGCGCCGCGCCGGGCCGGCGTGTCGGCCTTCGGCATCGGCGGCACCAACGCCCACGTGGTCGTCGAGGAGGCGCCGGAGGTCGAGCCCTCCGGGCCGTCGCGCCCCTGGCAGCTCCTCCTCCTCTCCGCTCGCACCGAGACGGCGCTGGAGGCGCAGACCGCGCGCCTCGCCGCGCACCTGGAAGGGCATCCCGGGCAGCCGCTTCCGGACGTGGCCTGGACGCTCCAGACCGGCCGGCGCCAGCTCGACCACCGGCGCGCCCTGGTCTGCCGCGACCGCGCGGACGCCCTGGCCGTTCTCTCCGGGGGAGAGGGGAATCGCCTGCTGACGCGGGCCGTGGACGCCGAGACCCCGCAGATCGCCTTCCTCTTCTCCGGCCAGGGGTCGCAGCATCCCCGGATGCTCGCCGGCCTCCTCGAAGGGGAAGCGGCCTTCCGCGCCGAGCTCGACCGCTGCGCCGCGATCCTCCGGCCGCACCTGGGGGCCGATCTCCGCGAGCTGCTCGGCCCGGCGGAAGAGCCGCGGCTCGGCGAGACCCGCTTCACCCAGCCGGCGCTCTTCGCGGTGGAATGGTCGCTGGCGCGGCTGCTCGCCGAATGGGGTATCGAGCCGCAGGCCATGCTCGGCCACTCGATCGGCGAGTACGTGGCGGCCTGCCTGGCCGGCGTCTTCTCGCTGGAGGACGCGCTGGCGCTGGTGGCGGCGCGCGGCCGTCTGATGCAGGCCCTGCCGCCCGGCGCCATGACCACGGTCCCGCTGCCGGAGGAGGAGCTGGCGCCGCTGCTCGGCCCCGACCTGTCGATCGCCGCGACCAACGCTCCGCGCCGCCTGGTGGTCTCCGGACCGTTCGCCGCGGTGGAGGAGCTGGAGGCCCGCCTGGGCGAGCGCGGCATCGCGGCGCGGCGCCTGCACACCTCGCACGCCTTCCACTCCGCGATGATGGAGCCGGCGCTGGAGCCGTTCCTGGCCGAGCTGTCGCGGGTGGCGTTCGCGCCGCCTGCACGGCCGTACCTGTCGAACGTCACCGGCACCTGGATCACCGCCGCCGAGGCCACCGATCCGGCCTACTGGGTGCGCCACCTGCGCGGCACCGTGCGTTTCGCCGAGGGGCTCGCCGCGCTCTATGCGGAGCCCGGCCGCGTGCTCCTGGAGGCCGGCCCTGGCCAGAGCCTGGCGCAGCTCGCGCGCCAGCATCCGGACCGCCGCCAGCGGCTGGTGATCGCCACGGCGCGGCACCCCAAGGAAGAGCAGGACGACCAGGCGGTGCTGCTCGGCGCGCTGGGCCAGCTCTGGCTCGCCGGCGCCGAGGTCGACTGGCGGGGCTTCCACCGCGGCGAGCGGCGCCTGCGGGTGCCGCTGCCGGGCTATCCGTTCGAGCGGCGGCGCTACCACGTGCGGCCGTCCACCGAGGCGTTCGCGGCACAGCCGGGCGCCGTCCGGCGGCACGACTTCCCGGACTGGTTCTACATGCCGTACTGGAAGCCCTCCTCGCCGGCGCTGCCGCGGCCGGACGCCGATCTGCCGGCGGGCCGCTGGCTGATCCTCGCCGACGGCGCGGGGCTCGGCTCGGCGCTCGCCGAGCGCCTCAAGGCGGCCGGCCGCGAGGTCGCGACCGCGGTCGCCGGACAGGGGTTCCGGGCGCTCGGCCCGGGACTCTGGGAGATCGGCGCCGGGACCGCGGAGGACTACGACCGGCTGCTCGACGCGGTGGCGGCCGACGGCGGCCTGCCGGCGCGGATCGTCCACTGCCTCGCGGTGGGGAGCGACGAGCTGGCGGAGCGGGAGGCCTTCCGCGAGCATCTGGTGGAGCGGTCGTTCTACAGCCTCCTCTTCCTCGCCCAGTCCCTCGGCCGCCAGCTCCTGGCCGGGCGCGTCGAGGTGGCGGTCGTGGCCACCGGCCTGTTCCGCGCCCTGGGCGGCGAGCCGCTGACGCCGGAGAAGGCGACGCTCCTCGGCCCCTGCAAGGTGGTGCCGCAGGAGAACCCGCGCGTCTCCTGCCGCGCCATCGACACGCCGTGGCCCGAGGACGAAATCGAGCGGAGCGGCCTGCTCGACCGGCTGCTGGCGGAGATCTGCGACGAACGGCGCGACGTCGGCGTCGCCCTGCGCGGCGTGCGCCGCCTGGTCCAGGCGTGGGAGCCGATCCGGCTCGACCGCACGCCGGAGGAGCGGCTGCCGTTCGTGGAGCGCGGCGTCTACCTGATCACCGGCGGCTTCGGCGGCATCGGTCTCACCATCGCCGAGTCGCTGGCCGCGGGCTACCGGGCCCGCCTGGTGCTCACCGGGCGCACACCGCTGCCGCCGCGCGAGGAGTGGGACCGGCACCTGGCCGGCCACCCCGACGACGACGCCAGGAGCCGCGCCATCCGGGCCGTGCGCCGGCTGGAGGACCTCGGCGCCGAGGTGCTGGTGGCCCGCGCCGACGTGGTGAGCCGCGAAGAGATGGAGGCCGCGGTGGCCGCGGCCCGCGCCCGCTTCGGCGCCATCCGGGGTGTCGTGCACGCGGCCGGCCTGCCGGGCGGCGGCGTGGTCCAGCTCAAGGACCCCAAGGTCGCGGCGGCGGTGCTCGGGCCGAAGCTCGGCGGCGCGCGCGTGCTGGAGCAGGTCCTCGCCGGCGAGCGGCTCGACTTCTTCGTGGTCTGCTCCTCGACCATCGGCATCTACGGCAACTTCGGCCAGATCGACTACTGCGCGGCCAACTGTTTCCTCGACGCCTTCGCCGAGGACCTCGCGGCGCGCCGCGGCGTGCCCGCGTTCTCGATCAACTACGGCGCCTGGCGCGAGGTGGGCATGGCGGTCCACGCGCGGGTGCCCACGGTCGCGGCGCCGGCTCTCGCCGGGCCTCCCCTGCACCCGCTGGTCCACGCGCTGGTCGAGAGCCGCGAGGAGCGCAAGGTGTTTGCCAGCCGGCTGGTGCCGGGGGACCTCTGGGTGATCGACGAGCACAAGGTGGCCAAGGTGCCCACCGTGCCCGGCACCGGCTGCCTGGAGATGGCGCGCGCCGCGTTCAACGCGGCGTTCGGGGCCGGTCCGGTGGAGCTCGCGGACGTCTTCTTCCTGTCGCCGCTGCGGGTCCCCCCGGGGGGTGAGCGGGAGGCCCGGGTGACGCTGGAGGCCGCCGGCCACGGCCAGGACGGCGGCCAGGTGGGCGGCCCGGTGGGCACCTGGCAGTTCCGCATCGCGAGCCGTGCCCCCGGCGAGCCGAAGTGGCAGGAGCACGCGTTCGGCCTGGCCCGCGCGGGCCAGGCCGACCTCGGCCGGCGCGATCTGGGCGAGCTCGCGGCGCGCGCCTCCCTGCACACCGACGAGGTGCAGGGGAAGCTGCTCGACAACCCCGAGGGGCTGGTCTGGTGGGGCGCGCGCTGGCAGTCGCTGCGGCGCATCCACCGGGGAGACGGCGAGGCGCTGGCGCGGCTCGAGCTGCCCGAGGAGTTCGCGGCGGACCTGGCGGAGCTGCCGCTCCACCCCGCGCTGCTCGACGTGGCCACGGCGATCGTCGGCCTGATGGAGGAGGGGAGCCACCTGCCGTTCTCCTACCGCCGGCTGCGCTGGGCCGGCGGCGCCCTGCCGCCGAAGCTGTGGAGCGCGATCCGCCGCCGCGAGGACCCCACCCCCGAGACGGTCACCGCCGACGTGGCTCTCCTCGACGACGAAGGGCGCACGGTGGTGGAGATCGAGGGCTTCACCTTGAAGCTCGTCGGCGACGCCGCCGGGCGCTTCGAGCGGCCGGTCGAGGCGGCGGCCCCGGCCGCGGGGAAGGCCGCGGCCGCGGGGAAGACCGCGGCGGCCGATCCGGCCCGCGAGGCGGCCCTCGCGCAGGCGGGGATGAGCCCGGCCGAGGGCCTGGAGGCGTTCCGGCGCATCCTCGCCGCCCGCCCCGGCCCGCAGGTCGCCGTGTCGCCGCGCGACCTCCGGGCCCAGCTCGAGCAGATGGTGCGGGCGCGCAATGAAGGCGTGGAGGAGGCGGCGAAGGCCGCGGCGCCCCGCGAGGCCCATCCGCGCAGCGTCCAGACCCCGTTCGTGGCGCCGCGCACCGAGCGCGAGCGGCAGCTCGCCGAGCTCTGGCAGACCGTGCTCGGCATCGAAGCCGTCGGGGTCGACGACAACTTCTACGAGATGGGCGGCGACTCGGTGCTCACCATCCAGATCGTGGCCGCCGCCCGCGGCGCCGGGATCGAGCTGCAGAGCAGCCAGATCTTCGAGCACCAGACGATCGCCGCGCTCGCCCGGGCCCTGGGCGACACGGTCGCGCCGGGGCGCGCCGAGCCGCAGGCCAGCGCCGAGCGGTTCGCCCTCGCCGGCATCCCGGAGGACCGGCTCCTCCAGCTTCTCGGCGGCCGCGAGGCCGAGGACGCCTATCCCCTGTCCCCGCTCCAGCAGGGTTTCCTCGTCGACACCCTGGCCGCGGCGGGCGCGGCGGTCTACATCGAGCAGATCACCTGCACGCTGGTCGCCGACCTGGACCCCGCGGCCCTGGCCGAGGCGTGGCAGCGCGCGGTCGACCGCCATCCGGCGCTGCGCACCTGGTTCGCCTGGGAGGACCTGGACCGGCCGCTGCAGATCGTCGCCCCGCGCGCCGAGCTGCCGGTGGAGGTCGACGATCTGCGCGAGCTGCCGGAGGAGGAGCGCGCGGCGCGGGTCCAGGCGCTGCGCCGCCTCGACCGCGAGACCCCGTTCGACCTGGCGCAGGCGCCACTGATGCGGGTGCGCGTGCTGCGCATCGAGGAACGGACCTGGGAGGTCACCTGGAGCCACCACCACCTGCTGATGGACGGCTGGTCCTCGCCGATGCTGGTCGCCGAGGTGCTCGGCATCTATGGGACGCTCCGCCGCGGCGAGGAGCCGGCGGCGCCGCCGACGCGGCCGTTCCGCGACTACGTCGCCTGGCTCGGCGAGCGCGACACCGGCGAGGCCGAGCGCTTCTTCCGCCGCTACCTGGCCGGCCTCCGCGGGGCGACGCCGCTCGCCGCCGACCGTCCCGGCGGCGGGGGTCCCGGCGGGCCCGCGGACTTCGCGCGGATCGAGGCCGGAGTGGAGCCGGAGCTGGAGGCGGGGTTGCGCGAGGCGGGCCGGCGCGACCAGGTCACCCTCTCCACCGTGGTGGCCACGGCCTGGGCGCTGCTGCTCGGCCAGGAGGCGGCGAGCGACGACGTGGTCTTCGGCCTCTCGGTCTCCGGCCGCCCGCCGGAGCTGGCCGGCGTGGAGCGCATGGTCGGCTGCTTCATCAATGCCCTGCCGCTGCGCGCGCGCCTCGGCCGCGGGACTCCGCTCGCGGACTGGCTGCGCTCGTTCCAGGGGGAGCAGGCGGAGCTGCTCGACTGCTCCTGGGCGCCCCTGGTCGAGACGCAGCGCTGGGCCGGCCTGGCGGCCGACCAGACGCTGTTCGAGACCGCCTTCGAGTTCTGGAACTTTCCGTTCGCGCGTCCCGAGGGGCCGCTCCTCGGCCTCGAGATGCGCGCCATGGACTACGACGTGTCCACCGGCCTGCCGCTGTCGCTGCGCGTGATCCCCCACGAGGGGCTGCGCCTGCAGCTCACCTATGACCGCCGCCGCTTCGACGCCGCGACGATCGAGCACAAGATGCGCAAGCTCACCGCGGCGCTCGCGCTGATCGCCGGAGAGGCCGCGTCCACGCTCGGGGAGATCGTCGAGGCGCTCGCGGCGCTGGACCAGGAGCGCGTGCGCGCCGCGGCGGCCACCGTCGCGGACGTGGCGCGCGAAAAGCTCAAGGCGCGGCGCCGCGGCGCGGTGAGCGTGCCGGATGCCTGAGGAGGATTGGAGAAAGATGGTATGAGCGAGATCCAGGGTTTCCGTCTGTCGCCGCCGCAGGCGCGCGCCTGGCGGTGGAGCGCGGCCGGCGGGCCGGCGCCCGTGGCTCGCTGCCGCATCGCGATCGACGGTCCGCTCGATCCGGCGGCGCTGGAGCGGGCGCTCGTCCGGCTCGCCGCGCGCTGGGAGATCCTGCGCACCGGTTTCCCTGTGCTGCCCGGCCTCACCCGGCCGTTGCAGGTGATCGCGGCGCAGGCGCCTCCCGCGCTCGCGGTCTGCGATCCGGCCGCTCTCGACCGGCTCGTGCCTCCGGAGGACCTGGAGCGCCCCCCGCTGCTGGCGGCGGCGCTCGCCCACCATGGCCCCGGGAAGGCGGAGCTGGCGCTGGCCCTGCCGGCCCTGGCCGCGGACGAGGCCGCGCTCGACCTCCTGGCGCTCGGGCTGGCGCGGGCCTACGGCGAGGAGAAGGGCGAGGCCGCGGCGCCGGGCGAGCCGGCGGGCCCGGACGACGGGGAGGAGCCGCTCCAGTACGCGGACGTGGCCGACTGGCTCTGCGAGCTGCTGGAATCGCCGGACACCGCCGAGGGGCGCGCCTACTGGGGACGCCAGGAGATCCCGGCGGTCGCGGCCGGCGAGCTGGGGCTGCCGCTCGCCGCGGGCGGTCCGTTCGCGCCGGCGCGGCACGCGATGAGCGTCCCGCCCGGTTGCGCCGGCCTGGCGCGGGCGCTCGGAGCCGACCTCACCGGCCTGCTCGCCGCCGCCTGGGGCGCGCTGCTCGCGCGGCTCACCGGGCGCGCCGCCGTCCCCCTGGCCGTGTCGTTCGACGGCAGGAAGCTGCCCGAGCTCGCGGCGGCGGTCGGGCCGCTCGCGGTGCGCATCCCGGTGCCGCTCGCGCTTCCCGGGGACCTCGACGTGCGGACCGCCGTCGCGCAGACCGCCGCGGCCCTGGCCGAGCGGCGCAGCTTCGAGGAGGTGTTCGACGAGGAGCTGCTGCCGGGCGGCGCCGCGCCCGAGCCCGTCTTCGCCTTCGCCCGTCACGCCGCGCTGCCGCGTTGCATCGCAGGAGGCGCGACGTTCGCCGTCACCGCGCGCGAGACGGTCGCCGACCGGTTCCTTGTGGAGCTGCGGGCCTGGGGCGAGGGGGAGGAGCTGGCGCTGGAGCTGCGCTACGACGCCTCGCGCCTCGCCGCGGCCGGCG
>Ga0134123_10003589_pt1 | contig 10102 bp, 11 predicted proteins | sample KB303_FD_96460 | JGI IMG/M metagenome (GOLD analysis project Ga0134123, IMG submission 96460) | Terrestrial soil microbial communities without Nitrogen fertilizer from Kellogg Biological Station, Michigan, USA - KB3-0-3 | ecosystem: Environmental > Terrestrial > Soil > Unclassified ...
ATCCGTTGGCGCTTGCCTATCGCAACCTGGCTGTCTACTGGAATTCCGAAGGGGATCTGGTGCAGGGAAATGAGTATACAAAGAAAGCGCTCGCACTCGATCCAAAGGATCCTTACAACCTCGTGTTCGCGGCTGTGTTCATGGCCGCATCGGGACACAAGGAAGAAGCCTTGAAGGTTGCGCAGGCGAACGTAAAGTTGTTGCCGGCTTCCTACAACCTGGCCGCAATCTACGCGCAGAATGGTCAGCGAGAGAAAGCGTTGGCATTTCTCAAGCGCCACTTCTATCAATACGAGCGGTTCCAATCGGTTCGCTCCAAGGAAATGATGGAAGCACGCGTGGATGCTGTGTTTGATTCCCTGCGTAAGGATTCCGATTTCCTTGCGCTAACGCGCGACGCTGATGGGCGTTTGATGATGCCGATGAAGGGCATGCCGGCAACGCAGGCAAGTCCGAATCAGTAACGTTGAGGTTCTTAGGTTAACGTTTAGAGGCGGGCTATGACCCGCCTCTTTATTTTGCGATTGACAGTTTGTACTACATTGCAGTACAAATAGGCCATTCTCGATATCAAGAGGAACTACGTGGCGAAAAAAAACAGCAACTACATTGGAGAATTCGAAGAGTTGGTTCTGTTGGCTATTCTCAACCAAGGCGATAAAGCCTACGGTGTAACTATTCGCCAGGCATTAGAAGACGCCACGGACCGCTCAGTTACTATCGGGTCTCTCTACACCACGCTTTCTAGACTTGAGGAAAAAGGTCTCGTTGAGTCCTGGGTCGGCGAACCCACGGCGGAGCGTGGGGGTCGAGCCAAGAGGCACTACAAAGTAAGAGGTTCGGCTGAATTCCTTTTGAAAGAGGTTCAGGCTGCGAGACGCCGTTTGATGAAACCGGAAACGATCGGAGGGTTCGCATGAATGATGCCGATGCACACAGACTGCCATCGAACTTGCGGCCTCCCGTTGCTCAACAGCAAACGAGCGACGAGCTACGCCGCTTCTTGATTGCGACGGACTTTAGATCACGACCCTTGTATCGGAACTACTTCGAACTGATAAGCGTCAGAGACCCGAGAACAGCGAAGGTTAATTGGGCGGATCTGGAGTTTTACGGCGAAGCCATTTATGGTGAAGCGTTTCCAGTCTCTCCTAGCGATGTTATCGAAGGTACAAAAGCAGAGCTCACAAGGATAGTAACGGCACCAAGACCTCCATTTTATGCGGAATATCTGCTTCATCTTTTCCTTCGAAGAGAAGAGAGGGTTGAGGCAATCGGTGACGTGATCGAAAGCTATGGCGACGTGTTCAAGCGATTTGATAAACGTCACGCTGATATTTGGTTCTTTAAGCAAGTTGCTGGTTCATTATTTCCGCTGATTCGCCGGGCCATTTTGAAAATCACGGCGTTGGCATGGTTGGGCCGAATCGTGCGCCAACTGATTTCTTAATCGGATTTGTCTCAAGGAGCTTCTATGGCTGAGATTCAATACGTATCAGACGAAAGTGGGGAACCGACAGCGGTCATCGTGCCAATCGATCTCTGGCGCGAGATTGAGTCGGAAAAAGAGACCGCACATCTGTTAAAGAGCGAAAACATGAAGCGGCGGCTGCTGGAAGCAAAAGAGCGTCAAACCGGAATTCCATTTGAGGAAGCCCGTGAGAAACTTGGAATTTGATATTTCCGCCTTTGAGGATTTGGCCTGGTGGATTCAGCAAGATCGCAGCAAAGCGCTACGCATAGTTAATCTGATAAAGGAAGTAATGCACGATCCAATCAAGGGGATTGGCAAACCAGAGCCCCTCAAACATGAACTCAAAGGTTGCTGGTCTCGCCGAATAGATCAAGAACATCGGCTCGTTTATCAGATTACCGAAGATAAGATCAGGATTCTCGCTTGCAGATATCATTACTGAGTCTCAGGTCTACTTACCTTCCATCAATCAACGCTGCGATGAGAACAAAGCTCCTTGCGTCAGGCGCTCTGATACTTGTGCTGGCAGCCTGCTACGGCTCGCGAGCGTCAATCCCTTTGCAACGAGCGCTCTTTGCTCCACAACAGCCAGTACGCGATTCACGTTATCCAGCACACTGGTGGACGCCAGTCTCGAAGGAAGGCGCACCCGCCTGGGAAATTCTTCCGCAAGAGGCCGGGCCGGGTGAGGTAATTCTCTCGAAACGGAATGAGCTTGGTCTGTTATCAAATTTTGCTGCCACTCCATTCACGTTCAAGGGTAAACGTTATGCGAGTCTGGAAGGCTTTTGGCAGATGATGAAGTATCCTGAGGGGCCAGAAGATCCGCGCGCAAAATTTCCCGGGCTCGAATGGAAGTACTCGCGTGAGCAAGTAGCACAACTGACCAGCTTCGACGCGAAAAACGCCGGCACCGCAGCGGAAGAGAACATGAAGAAGATGGGCATCACGTGGGTTACCTTTGCAGGCAAGCGAATCGAATACCGATCGCAGGCGCCGGGAGAGCACTATCGTTTGATTGTTGCTGCGACGCGCGCGAAGGTGAGGCAGAATCTGGAAGTCAAGAAAGTGTTGCTGGCGACTGGCGATCTTATTCTAAAACCCGATCATCATCAGGGTGCCAACCCGCCGCCGGCCTGGCGCTACTACGATATACTGACTCAAATCCGCACTGAGTTGCAGAAGCAAAAAGGTAACTGAAGCGCTAATGGGCGTTGCAAAACTAACCGATCAGAACACGATTGTTCCTGCTAAGAGCAAGTATGCGCGCGTGGAACGCGAGCGACGTTATCTCTTGCAGGACTTGCCTGAAGGTTTGACTCGCGCCAGTCCGCACGTGCAAATAACCGACAACTACCTGACCGGAACACGCCTGCGGCTGAGAAAAGTGCGTGACCCGCTGACAAACAAGTGGATTGTAAAGCTCACGCAGAAGTTTGCTCCCGAGCCGGACGACTTCTCGCGCACCATCATCACAAACATCTATCTCAACGCTTTGGAAGTAGAAACGTTGGGCATCTCTGATGCAAACGAGATACGCAAGAACCGTTATCCGTTTGTCTTTAAGGGCCGACAGTTTTCAGTCGATATGTTTCTTGGTGATCTATTTGGCCTGGTATTGGCAGAAGTTAGTTTCGAAACGGATGAAGAGTTGGACGACTATCCGCAGCCGCCATTTGCGATCGCGGATGTGACGAACAACGAACTGTTCACCGGCGGCAAGCTTTGTGAAATCTCTTTTGCAGACATTCGCGAAGCGATCAGGCTGAATGGTACTGACGGATTGCAGGTGGCGAAGTCTGCCGCTCAAGACTAAAAAACGCGAGAAACCGAAACAATGTTTGTGTCGCAACGAAAAAGAGTTTTGCTCGTCATTGCCTTGATTTCGTTCCTGGCTTTTTCTGCTTGCCGGAAAACTTCAACAACGAAAGAAGAACCGGTGGCAGGTTCAGGCGATGCACAAGAGCGCCTGCACCCGGAGAGCGGGGTCTCCTCACCAATTCAAACCAGGTTCTTCAAAGGATCTATAGGCGACGCGCTGGATTTACAAATGAAGCTCGTTCGCGACGGCGATAAGTTAACCGGCTCATACTTTTATCAAAAAGTCGGAACGAAAATTGACCTGCGCGGTACCGTCGACGAAAGCGGAAATGTGTCCCTCGAAGAATTTGATCCGGCCGGCAAACAAACGGGAGTATTCAAAGGACTGTGGAAACAGACTAGTGACGGAGTGATTGAGGTCTCCGGAAACTGGACGAAACCAAATAGCGAGAAGCAGACGGCGTTTAAGCTGCTGCAGGAACCCATCGAGTTTAGTAACGGTATCGAGATCGCTGCGAAGCAGATTCGAGAGAAAAACAAGAAACTGAAGTATGAAGTCGACGTCGCCTATCCGCAGTTAACCGGATCGGTTGATCCCAATTACGAAAAGTTTAATCAAACAGTTCGCAGCCTGGCCAACCGCAAAGTCAGTGAATTCAAGAAGGAGATGACTCCGACCGCGGCCGATGAATTAAACCCGGATGAGAACCCGGTAGTTGACGAATCTTCAGGCAGCGACATTACAGTCGGGTACGAGGTGGCCCTCGCTAAAGACGATCTGATCGGCATTGAGTTTACCGTCAGCAGTTATTCCGCAGGAGCGGCGCATCCAAATTCCTACACCGAAGTGGTCAACTTCGATTTGAAAAACGGTAAGGTACTGAAGCTTGCCGATCTATTCACTCCGGGAGCGAAGTATTTGCAGACCCTCTCGACCTATTGCATTCAGGCGCTCAAGAAGCAGGCGAAAGAACAGGGCGAAGACGCACTGCTGGATGACGATTGGATCAAGCGGGGCGCCGGCGCGGAATTAACCAACTACGATAACTGGACCATTACCAAAAAGGGATTGGCAATTACTTTTGATCCTTATCAAGTGGCAGCATACGCCGCCGGTCCGCAGAGTGTAGTCGTGCCTTATTCCTCTTTAAAGGACATCATCAAACCGGATAGTCCAGTAGCGCAGTTTATGAAGTAGTTTTCCTCAGAGTGCTAGTGAGTGTGGAAGCCATCCTCATTGAGGCTTTATGGAACCACAACCCAAGATCTTCATCAACTATCGTCGTCACGATGATGGGCCGGGTTATGCGCTACAGCTATACAAAGAGCTGGCAGCGCGATTTGGCGCCCAGCATGTCTTCAAAGACCTACGTGACATCGAGCCCGGCGAAGACTTTCTCGAAAGCTGTAGCCACGAGGTCGATCGCTGCCGCGTGTTTCTGGTGGTGATCGGTAGGAAGTGGCTGTCGATCCTTACCGAAAGGGACACCGCAAAGAAGAAAGACGTCGTTCGTTTGGAGTTGCGCAGTGCCCTCAAGCGGGCCGATAACAAGCAGAGCATCTTGATCATTCCCGTGTTGGTGGATGGCGCCGAGATGCCGGCCGAGTCGGCACTGCCGGAGGATCTAAAATCGCTGTCAAAATGGAGTGAATATCTGCTGCCCGAGGAGTATTGGGAAACAGGTATAGATCAACTTGTTCAGAAACTGCAGGAGCCTCTCGGAGTAGTCGCAAAGCCAAAGAGCAATCCAGCCAGCGCCGGTGAAGTCGGTACTGATCACCCTGTTCCGATTTCGACGTCGAAGCCGTTAAGCTTTGCCTTCGGTGTATTTGGTGGCGGCATCGGCGGACTATTGATGGGTGCAATGGTTGGCGCTATCTACTCTCGTCAGCATCCGGACATTCCCTGGTGGAGGTTCACAGTTTCCGGCCTGGTTGGTCTGGTCGCCGGGGCAGCTGGCGGTGCGTTCATTAGCTACGGCATTACGAAAGCCGCAAGGGTCTTGAGAGGATCAGGATCCCCCATCATTGGCGGCGTCTTAGGAGGCGCGCTAGGCGGTATCCCGACTCTTGTTCTGGGTGGCATGATTTTTTTCGTGTGGGAGAAGGCAAGTCCGGCCGATCCTGTACTCAATGCGATAGCCGGCGGAGAGTTACTGCATCCCCTTCTAATCATCACTGCCATTGCCGCGTCGAGTTTCTTTATTGCTCTCGGTCTGCTAAGTCCACCGCGTCACAAACGACTGCTTAGCGTGTTCGTTATCGCGTGCGTGACCATCGGCATGCTGATGCTGGGCGTCGGCGTCGTAGCGGCGAACCTCACCAACCTCGGACGAATGCTGAACGATAGTCCCGCGTTATCTTCACTAGTTCTGATTTTTGGGCCATTGTTTGGAGTCTTCGCCGGCCTGCAGGTTGGTATGGCCCTCTGGGCGCATGATCGCCTGACGAGTAACGCGAGCAGCAACGCTTAGGCAGCTTCAGCAATGTCGCTGTGTGAGTATTCTGCTGAATGCGTGCGGGCGAAATAGACCGCCAGCAGCAAAGCCACAAACATAATTGCCGAGCCGGTCCAAAAAGTAACAAACAAAGAACGGTCGCTCATGAAGTGTGGAATGCCGTCAGCGCCTTTGTAGGCAATAGCGCTGTGAATCAACACTGCCGCGAGCGCCGGCCCCACCGCTCTTGCCAAACTTGCCACTGACTGCGTCACGCCGAGAACGCTTCCTTGTTCACGCGGGCCCACGCTCTTCGAAGCCAGACTCGTTAACGATGGTGCCGACAGAGAGTTTCCGATCGAGAACAAACCACCGCCAACCAGTAATGCTATTAGTCCACCTGCCTCCGGTCCTACAAACGGAACAGCAAACAGACTGCCGGCAAACAGAAAAGCTCCGACAACAACCAGCGGCATTTCACCGAAGCGCTTAACCAGCCGCCCAATCAAGCCACCCTGCACAATGACAGCGAGAACGCCAACGTAAGCAAAGAGGTAACCAGTGTGCTGCGCGTCGTAGCCGAAGCGAAACATCGTGAACAGCGAGAAAGAAGTCGTCATTATCGAGAAGGCGACGATGAACATGAAGTAGATGATGAGCACAAAGCCAAGCCGCGGGTTCCGAAGCGATTGGATTAGTTGCGCCAGGCCTCGTCCTCCGGCCGCTGACACGCGCGCCGGGTGATCGGGCGTGACGGTTTCCGGCAAAGTGAAGTAAAGCAGCAGCGCGTTTGCGAAACACAGACCAGCAGCGAAGAAAAAAGGCACGCTAATGCCCCAGTGGCTCAGTATGCCGCCAATGGCCGGGCCAAATACAAAACCCATCCCGAATGCCGCGCCAATCAAACCCATCCCTTTCGCGCGATCTTCCGGGGTGGTGATGTCGGCAATGTAAGCCTGGGCCGTTGAAATATTTCCGCCGGTGATACCGTCAAGGATGCGTCCGATGAAGAGCAACAAGAGTGTGTTGGCAAAGCCTAGAATCAAAAATCCGATGCCAGTGCCAATTATCGAGACGAGCAATACTGGCCGGCGTCCGTGCTTATCTGAAAGTCGACCCAGGATAGGCGAAAAGATTAACTGCATCACAGAGTAGGAGGCGAAGAGTAGTCCAACCATCCGAGGAGTGGCTCCAAAACGCGAGCCCTCCGCGTAGAAAGGCAACACCGGAATAACAATACCGAAGCCGACCAGATCGATAAATACGGTTGTGAAGATAACGACCAGTGGTGAACGTTTCATGGATTAGGATACGTGGGCCAGCAGTCGCGCGGCGATGTTTGGTTTTGGTTGGGCGCCAATGATTTGGTCGACAAGTTTGCCGTTCTTGAAGATGAGCATCGTGGGAATACTCTGAATCTGGAATTGCGCAGCCGTCCTGGGATTTTCGTCGACATTCAACTTGGCGATGCGATAACGACCGTTGGACTCGGCAGCGAGTTGTTCCATGATTGGTCCCACCATGCGACAGGGTCCGCACCAGGGCGCCCAGGCGTCGAGCAGGACCGGGCGGGCGCCGGCGTCAATCACGTCCCGCTGAAAACTGGCATCGGTAACTATTAGTGGCTTCGTTTCCGCTCCAAACTCTCCGGCCTTTTCCAGATCGAGCGGCGTACTGCACTTACCGCAGCGCGCGACGTGCTCAGCGGCAAAGGCCGGATCGACGCGATTCTTAGTTCCACACTTGCTGCAGGCTACGACAGGAATTAGCTTACTCCTCGGCGATAGGAATTCGAATAATCACTTTTTGATTGGTGCGCTAAATAGTCTCGCTGACTGTGACACGGATGTCCAGTTACCCGAGCCAGGGGAATGCTTTTAGGCTCGTCGAAGTTCTTCGTAGTAACATAGTTTCGAAATGAAGTGGCAACACTGCGAGCGGCTTTCAGGGAAATGCTTTCGCCTCCTGAGCATGGCGTTGATGCTTGTGGCGGCGGCGTGCGCAGCAGCAGGTCAAAGCAGTAAGGCGGATGCAGCGCCTGAGATTACGTTCAAAGTTTCGCTGCCGAAGCCGCACACTCACATGCTCGACGTCGAATTCAGAATCAAACACGCTTCTAGCGATCCAGTAGCAAACGAAGAAGCCCTGGTGATGCCGGTATGGACACCGGGGTCATATCTGGTGCGTGAGTTTGAGCGTCAGGTGCAGGATTTTGTCGCGACGGATTCTGCGGGTCACCCACTTCACTGGGAGAAGGTCGACAAAGATACCTGGCGAATCGTAACCAATGGAGCGCGCGAGTGGCGCGCGACATATCGCGTTTACTGTAACGAGCTTTCGGTCAGGACGAGTGAAGTTAATTCAAGCCACGCATTTTGGAACAATGCCACGCTGCTGATGTATCCGGCAGGTTTTCTCGGCGCCGCTGCGACCTTGCAGATCCTCGCGCCCCAGCCTTGGCAGGTAGCGACTGGATTGCCGCCAGTGCCTGGCCAGAAGAACACGTTTCGCGCAGCCAATTTCGACGTTCTCTACGACTCTCCTGTCGAAGTAAGCAACTTCAAAACAATCTCGTTTGAAGTCAAAGGAGTACCGCACCGGATCGTGATCGACGGCGAAGGAAACTATGATCCTGAGAAGATGCGCGCCGATGTGAAGAAGATCGTAGAGACAGAAGTGGAGTTGATGGGCGGCGAAATTCCCTATCACGATTACACGTTTATTCTCCATTTGCGCTCGAACACGGGTGGCGGACTGGAGCACTTAAACTCCACAGCGCTTGGCTATCCGCGTTTCGGCTTTGGACCAGAGCCTAGAGAACGAAGCGAGGGAGTGAATTCAGCCGGTCCCAATGCGCCGGCGGCGCGGACGTATCGAGGATTCCTCTCGTTAGTGGCGCACGAGTTTTTTCATCTTTGGAACGTCAAACGAATTCGACCGGACGCGCTTGGGCCCTTCGACTATACGAAAGAGAACTACACGCGGTCGCTTTGGGTGGCGGAGGGTATCACCGACTACTATGCGCGACTTGCCCTGCGGCGCGCGGGTTTGACTTCTGACAAGGAGTTTTTGAAGGAGAGCGCGCGGGCCTTTCAAAACTTGCAGAACACGCCTGGTCGCCTGGTGATGAGCGCAGAAGAGTCGAGCTTTGATAGTTGGATCAAGTATTACCGGCAAGATGAGAATTCCATTAATTCGCAAGTGGACTATTACAACAAAGGCGCGATTCTGGGCCTGCTGCTGGATTTGGAAATTCGCCGGCAAAGCGCGGGAGCAAAGTCTCTCGACGACGTGATGCGCTATTTGTATGCGGAGTTTTACAAACAGAATCGCAACTACACACCTGCAGATTTTCAGAAGGCCTGCGAGTTGATGGCCGGATCCAGTTTGCAAGAGTTTTTTGTGAAATACGTTCGCGGTCGCGAGGAGCTTGATTACGATGCCGCTTTGGCGGGGGCAGGTCTACGGCTTGATAAGACGGCGGCATTCGATGGCAGCGTCGCCGTTAATAAGGCCTACCTCGGCGCTGATCTGTCACAAGAGGGAGAGCGGCTTCTGGTCAGGCGTGTCTACGAGGGCTCGTCCGCTTACGAACAGGGCTTGAATGCCGGCGATCAGATTATTGCCATCAATAACATGCGCGCGAGCAAGGATTTTCTTGACGCGCGAATTGCTGAAAAACGCCCTGGTGACTTCGTGATCTTGACGATTTTTCGAGCGGACGATTTGAGCGTTCTGCCGATCAAACTCGGCGGGCGAGTGGATGAGAACTATCGCATCCTGCCGGCGGTGAAACCATCTGACGAACAGAAACGAATTTATCAGTCGTGGCTGAAGGCGCCTCTGGGAAACTAGGGGACGAAACAATTGGCCGGCTCAGCAAAAATCCACGTTAAGATCGAGCGAGAGTAGAGCAAATTTCGGAATGCCCGATACCTATCAGCACATCAAATTCAGGATTGATGATCGCATCGCTCGCATTACCTTTGCGCGGCCTCCCGTCAACATCTTCAACATCGCAATGATGGGCGAGATCAATGGGGCGCTCACTGAGTGTGCGCGGCAGCGGGAATTGGCCGCAATCGTCTTTGACGCGGCTGCCGACTGTCGGGCTTTTAGCGCCGGAGTTGCAGTCGAAGAACACGTCGAAGATACGATCTTTCAAATGCTCGATTCTTTCCATGCAATTTTTCTAAACCTCGAGCAAATTGCTCGGCCGACTATTGCCGTAGTTGATGGGGCAGCCCTGGGCGGCGGCTGCGAACTGATTGCGGCGTGCGATATCGTTATCGCCAGCGAGCGGGCCCGCTTTGGACAACCTGAGATCAAGCTGGGTGTGTTTCCACCGGTGGCTACGATCTTACTGCCG
>Ga0134123_10003591_pt1 | contig 10099 bp, 3 predicted proteins | sample KB303_FD_96460 | JGI IMG/M metagenome (GOLD analysis project Ga0134123, IMG submission 96460) | Terrestrial soil microbial communities without Nitrogen fertilizer from Kellogg Biological Station, Michigan, USA - KB3-0-3 | ecosystem: Environmental > Terrestrial > Soil > Unclassified ...
CGCTCTCGAAGAGCGTCGCGCACGGATAGCCGTTCTCCGCTGCCGCGACCAGCTCGCGCACCGCCGCCGCCGGCTCGCCGAGCATGGTGTGGATGCAGGCGAGGTCGTACTGCGCGTGGTGGTAGTGCCCCCACGCGGCGCGGTTGGCGACGATCAGCCGCCCTTCCTCGCGCGCCTTGGCGAAGTCGCCGGTGGCGGCGGCGAGCAGCCCGCGGATGGCGGCGGCCAGCGGGTGCCCGAGCTGCTGCATGACGATGCGTGCGGCGAGCTCCGCCGCTTCGGCGTGGCGCCCCAGCCGCAGCTGGCAGAGCGCGGCCTGGTAGATGTCCCACGGCGACGGCATCCGCCGCGCCGCTTCGAGCGATGGCAGGAGCGCCGCCGCGAAGCGCCCGCGGTGGTACTCGCAGAAGGCGCGCTGCTCCCGGCCGGCGTCGTGGTCGGGAGCGATCGCCAGCGTCTGCTCGAGGTGCAGGGCGGCCTCGTCGATGAGGCCGACGTGGTAGAGCAGGGTCCCCAGCCGCAGGTGAGCGTCGGCGAACCCGGGCATGCCGGCGAGGGCGGCGCAGAGATCACGCATCGCCCCGCCGTGGTCCCACCCCGCCTGCGGCATCCAGCGCAGCCGGCCGCGCGCGTACAACCCTTCCGGCAGCGTCGGGTCGAGCCGCAGCGCTTCGGCACACGCGGCGTGCGCGCGGGCTTGCCAATCTCCTTCAGGCTGGAAGTTGTAGGTCAGACGCGCGTAGGCGTCCGCGAGCCCCGCCCAGGCCAGGGGGAACGCGGGATCGGCGTCGCGGGCGCGCTCGAAGCAGTCGATCGCCGCCACGTAGTCGCCGAGGGTCTCGCGTAGCAGCCGCGCCCGCCCCTGCAGGTAGAGGTCGTAGGCGGTGCCCGCCGGCGCGGCGGCGCGCGCCGCCGGCGCTGGCGGAGGCGCGAGCGTGGGCACCAGTGCCACCACCACCTGGCGCGCCACCTCGTCCTGCAGCGCGAAGAGGTCGTCGGCATCGCCCTCGACCTTGGTGCCCCAGGTCGAGGCGCCGTCGGCGACGCGGATCAGCTGCAGCGTCACCCGCAGCCGCCCGCCGGCGCGCAGGAAGCTCCCTTCGACCACCGTGTCGACACCCAGCTCGCGGGCAGCCGCCCCGACCTCGACGGCGCCTTCCTGGTAGCGCAGCACGGCAGAGGTGGGACGCACCACCACGTCGCGGTGGCGGGCGAGCTCGGTGATGGTGGCGTCGGCGAGCCCAAGACGGAGGTGGTCGCTGGCGGCCTCGCCGGAGAGGTCGCGGAACGGCAGCACCGCCACCGAGGGGCGCTGGTCGCGCGCCGGCCGCGCGGGGATCGCGAGGCGCAGCCGCGCGGCTACGTCGGCGAGGCCGACGCGTTCGAGCAGCCGGTCGAAGCGCGAGTCGCCGCGCAGCGGGTCGACTAGCGCGTCGATCGCCAGGTAGATGAGCCCGTCGTTGCGTTCCTCGAAAGCGCGTTCCAGGTCGGCGAACGCCGCCGCGAAGTCGCCGAGCCCGATGTGGACGAGCGCCATCGGGAAGGTGCTCCCCAACCCGCGCTCCCCGCGCTCGCGCAGCTCGGCCAAAGCCGCATGCGCGGCGTCGCGCTCGCCGAGGTAGGCGCGGGCCATCGCCACCAGCCCGATGGCCCGCCCACCGCCCCCGAGCAGGTCGTGGAACGCCTGCAACGCGGGGAGGGCTGCGCGCCAATCTCCTTGTGCCCCGTACGTGAGGCCGAGCCAGTAGTGGCCCAGCGAGAAGCTGGGCTCGAGCTCGATCAGCTTGCGCGAGGCCTCCGCGCTCTCCTGCAGCTGCCGCGAGTGGTAGAGCGTCTGCACGACGTTGGCGTTGACGGCCAGCGACAACGGGTCGAGCTGCCACGACGCGCGCGCCTGCTCCTCCGCCTCGGCGAAGCGGCCGCGGATCGAGAGCAGGAACGAGTACCAGTGACGAGTGGTGGCACGCCGCGGGTCGAGCTCGAGGGCGCGGCGGAACTCGCGCTCGGCGCCGTCCCAGTCCCAGTCGTGGTGCAGCCGCACCCAGCCCAGCGCGGCGTGAGGATCGGCGAGCTCGGGGTCGAGGGCGATCGCGCGCTCGGCCGCGGCGCGGGCGCGCGGCATCGCCTCGGCGCTCGGCATCAGGTCGTAGAGCGAGTGGCCGAGCAGCGCGTAGCTGTCGGCGAGCCCCGCCCACGCCTGCGCGTAGCCGGGGTCGAGCTCGATCGCCTGCTCGAAGGCGGCGACGCCGCCACGCAGGCCGCCGGCGTGGCGCTTGTTCCACAGGTGGCGGCCCTTGAGGTAGAGGTGGTAGGCGTCGAGGCTGGCGGGCCGGCGCGGCGCCGCCGGCGGCTTGACCAGCCGCAGCCGCAACGCCTCGACGACGCTCGCCGCGATCTCCTCCTGGATGGCGAAGACGTCGCCCTGCGCGCGATCGAAGCGCTCCGACCACAGGTGGCAGCCGTCGCCGGCGTCAACCAGCTGTACGTTGATGCGCAACCGCTCGCCGGCGCGCCGCAGGCTGCCTTCGAGCACCGCCTCGACGCGCAGCTCGCGGGCGACGCGCGCGATGGCGTCGTCGTGACCCTTGAAGCGGAAGGACGAGCTGCGCGCCGCCACGCGCAACCCTTCGAGCCGTGACAGCGCGTGGATGAGCTCCTCGGCGAGACCCTCGCAGAAGTAGTCGTGGCCGGGGTCGCCGCTGAGGTTGAGGAACGGCAGCACGGCGAGCGAGCGCGCGTTCGCCGGCAAGGTCGCGGTAGGCGCCGAGGACTCCGCATCGGCGGGCGCATCGCGCGCGGTCAACGCGTCGAGGTCGGCGAGCAGCGCGCCCACCGACTCGTAGCGCTCGGCCGGCCGCTTGGCGAGGCAGCGCTGCACGACGCGCGCGAGGCCGGACGGTCCGCCGGCCACGGCGAGCGGCGGCGGCTCGGCGGTGAGGACGCGGCCCAGCGTCTCCAGCGGAGTCGCCCCCGCGAAGGCGCGCGCGCCGCTCACCATCTCGTAGAGCACGGCGCCGAGCGCGAAGAGGTCGGAGGCGGGAAGCGCCGGCTGGCCGCCGAGCTGCTCCGGCGCCGTGTAACCGACGGTGCCGAGCAGCATGCCGGCACCGGTGAGGCTTTCGTCACCCGCGCGTGCCGCGTCGAGGCGCTTGGCGAGACCGAAGTCGAGGATCTTCACCCGGCGGTCGGCGGTGAGGAAGAGGTTCTCGGGCTTGAGGTCGCGGTGGACGATCCCCTTGCGGTGCGCGGCGTCGAGGCCGGCGAGCGCCTGCCGCAGCAACGCAATCGCCTCCACGGGCGGCAGCGGACCGCGGCGCAGGCGATCGCGGAGCGTCTCGCCTTCGAGCAGCTCGGTGACCACGAACGGCACGCCATCCTGCACGCCGACGTCGTAGACGGCGAGCAGGTTGGGGTGATTGAGGGCGCCGGCGGCGCGCGCCTCCTGGTCGAAGCGCAGCAGCGTCTCGCGACTGGGCTCGGCGCCGCGGATCACCTTGACGGCCACCTCGCGTCCCAGCCGCGGGTCGCGCGCGCGATAGACCTCGCCCATGCCGCCGGCGCCGAGGAGGGCCACCACCTCGTACGGCCCGAGCGCCGCGCCCGCCGGCAGGGCGTGCGCGGGAGCCGGCGCTACGCGAAGCGCCTCCGGTTGCGCCTCCGGTTGAGTCAGCGCGCCGGTCTCGTCGGAGGAGTGGTCCACAGTGCGGCTCGGCCGGTGGAGCGAAGCACCGTAGGATACGGCATGGCCGAGCTCCCCTGCCTCGACCTGCTCGAAGCGACACCGCAGATCCTGCGCGGTCTGATGGCCGAGCTGAGCGATGAGGACGTGCGCTGGAAGCCGGCGCCCGACCGCTTCTCGATCGGCGAGGTGCTGGCGCATCTCTCGCACTCGGAGTGGCATTGCTATCGCGCGCGGGTCGATCTGTTCCTGTTGGAGGAGCGCCCGGAGCTGGAGCCGGACGATGCGCAGATGCACTTGGAGATCTACGCCAAGGCCGATCCCGAGGACGAGTTCGACCACTTCGAGGACCAGCGCGAGACCAATGTCGAATACCTGCGCGGATTGCCGGTGAGCGCGGGACAGCGCGTGGCCTTCCACCAAGGAACGGGTACCGAGATCACGCTCGAAAACATGCTGCACGAATGGGCGATGCACGACCTCGGGCACATCCGCCAGGTCGCCGAGCTCGTGCGCGCGCGCAAGCACTGGCAAGGAGCCGGACCGTTGAACGCGGAATACACACTCAAGCCATGACCCACCAGAGCGTCCTCATCCTCGACTTCGGCGGCCAGTACACGCAGCTCATCGCCCGCCGCGTGCGCGAGAACCGCGTCTACTGCGAGGTCCACCCTTTCGACATTCCCGAGGAGGAGATCCAGCGCCGCGCGCCGATCGGCATCATCCTCTCGGGCGGCCCGCAGAGCGTCTACTGGCCGGGGGCGCCGGTGCGCGGCAGCGAGCTGTTCGAGCTCGGCATCCCCGTGCTCGGCATCTGTTACGGCGCGCAGCTGATGGCGCAGGCCCTCGGCGGCGACGTGGTGGCCGCCGAGCACCGCGAATACGGCCGCGCCGAGATCGAGATCGACTACCGGGGCATGCTCTTCGAGGGGCTCGACGCCAAGCAGACGGTGTGGATGAGCCACGGCGACCACATCACCGAGCTGCCGCCGGACTTCGTATTGCTCGCCTCGACGCCGAACAGCCCGGTGGTCGCCTTCGAGAGCGAGCTGCGCAAGCTATGCGCCATCCAGTTCCACCCCGAGGTGCACCACACCGCCGCCGGCGGCGAGATCTTGCGCAACTTCCTCTACCGCGTGTGCGGCGCGCGGGGCGATTGGCGGATGGCGGATTACCTCGAGGAGGCGGTGGCGACCGTGCGCGAGCGGGTGGGGGAGGGCGGCGTCATCTGCGCGCTGTCGGGGGGCGTTGACTCGTCGGTGGTGGCGGCGTTGCTACAGCGCGCCATCCCGGAGCGCTTCACGGCGGTGTTCGTCGACAACGGGCTGTTGCGCAAGGGCGAGGCGCAGCAGGTGGTGCATACGCTGGGGCACGAGCTGGGGATTCCGATCCATCTGGCGGATGCGAGGGAGCGGTTCCTGCGCGCGTTGGCGGGTGTGACGGATCCGGAGAAGAAGCGGAAGATCATCGGGCACACGTTCATCGACGTCTTCAAGGAGGAGGCCGCGAAGGTCGCGGCGGCGGAGACGCACGGCGTCTCGTTCCTTGCCCAGGGGACGCTGTACCCCGACGTGATCGAGTCGGTGTCGGTGAAGGGACCGTCCGAGGTGATCAAGACGCACCACAACGTCGGCGGGTTGCCTGAGGAGTTGGGCTTCGAGTTGGTGGAGCCGCTGCGTTGGCTGTTCAAGGACGAGGTACGGCAGTTAGGTCGCGAGTTGGGGCTACCGGAAGAGGTGCTGCTGCGGCATCCGTTCCCCGGGCCGGGCCTGGCGGTGCGGGTGCTCGGCGAGATCACGGAAGAGCGGCTCGACACGTTGCGGGCTGCGGACTGCATCCTGCTCGAGGAGTTGCGGGAAGCGGGCTGGTATTCGAAGGTGGGCCAGGCCTTCGCGGTGCTCTTGCCAGTGAAGAGCGTGGGGGTGATGGGCGACCAGCGGACTTACCAGGATGTGGTGGCGATCCGAGCCGTGGAGACGCGCGACTTCATGACTGCCGATTGGAGCCCACTGCCTTATGACTTGTTGGGGCGAGTCGCGAGCCGGATCGTGAACGAAGTGCCGAAGGTCAACCGCGTCGTCTACGACATCACCAGCAAGCCGCCGGGGACGATCGAGTGGGAGTGACGCGCCACCAGCGGTCAGAAGGAAGAGTGTGTCAACTTCCGGCCACCACCAACCTACTTTGCAGCGCCCTCTAAAGACTCTTGTAGCTCGAGAGCAAAGGGATGTTGCCGTGGCAAACCATAGAGATTGAGAATCACCTCAAGAGTTGTGTCGAAGTATTTGAGTGCATCACGAAAGTCGGCGTACACTCGACCTTGGAGCAAATGAGGAAAAGACAATTCTTCATTTCCTTCGAGGAGAACCGGTATTACCGTCTCCTTCAAGGCTTCAGTTCCGATCATTCTCTTTCCGATAAGATCCCCCTCCGCCGCTACTACAAAGCCTCGCATTGGCTCTTGATTCTCATATTTTGTCCGATACAAGATGGTACCCACCACAATAACTCGATCACTGGCTCCCACGCGTTCCACGAATCTCGGAATGTTGGAGCCGAAGCGAGCATTCTCCCAGCGATCTAAGATCACCAAAATCCCTGCCTTCAGCAAATCTGTCGCCAGAGATCGCTCGACCCACCGTTCGTGCTGAGAGTCGCCCCAGGCGTAACTAATAAAGCAATGCGGCGCCACCAGCCTCTGCTCGCTAGCATACGTCTTCATCCTAAAGAGAACCTGCTCAAACCGCGAGCGCTGGTCCGCTGCGCGACGTTGCGTGTCGACATCCGTCGCCAAGTCCTTGGTCAATTGAATGGGCCGTTCACTCTTGGGCAGTAACACCCTTGCCCCGCACTCGTTGCAGAACGTAAACGCCGACCCTGCCAGAAATCGTTCGCGTAGCACAGCCCGATTCAAGAGATGGCCATTCTCGCACGCTAATGGATCGACACGTTTGACTGTGAGATTCCGCCGGGCAAGGAAGCTCTCAAAAAGGCTTTGAAAAAGAGTTCGGATTGGATGACCTACGCCGGTACCGAAATAGAGCACCAAATCCAGCTCGCCGTCCCGCTCGTCATCCAACCGAAAGCCGCACACCAAGCCGTCGCCAACTTCATATCGTGCATGGTTGTGCCACTGGTTGGTGCGAGTGAAGGTGTGGGTATACCCGAGTAGAACTACAAGCGAGGAGTAGACGTTTTCCACCGCGCCGATCACGGTGTACGCGGCCCCATCCTCGGTCTGTGCGCCATCGTCGACTGGCGGTTTCTTTAAATTGATCAATTCGGGGAACACAAGATAAGCTTGAGTGCTCAGGGGGTCCGTTTCTCTAAAGCACACATTGTGCTTCAAGAACTTGCGGGTCGCTGCATCCAGGAGGATCTCCTGCTCCGCGTTCGCGAGACCGGTGAGCTCTGGGAACGTATACCCACGGCCGAGAAGCTTTTGCTCCTCTAGGGAGCCGAGACCCTTTTGGTTTCGGCGTGCTTCGAGCACGAAGGAGGCGGCGAGATTATTGAGGAGTTCCGGCACGAGCAGAATCCGCGACTCTCCTTCCGGTGATCGCAGTTGGGTAATGTACCCGTGAGTTGCCAGATGAGAAGCTGCCGTAAGCATCTCGGAATCGCTAAACTTCCAATGACGGTCCGTGGCATGAAGGCGTTGGCGCAACTCGGTGGGAGTAAGAATGACCTTTCGTCGGCGGGAATTCTCTTTGAACTGAAGAACGTAGTCCTTGACCCGCTTAAAGGTTGCGGTGGTAACAGTTGCCGGCTTGTCATCCCATGGCATCAGAGCCTTCATAGAGGCGACGAGGTCGATCACTCCATCTCCCGATCGCGCGCTCGTTGAGAGATAACCGGCTAGGCCGCGGGACTTCACGAAGGCGGCGAGCTCTTCAGATGTCAGGCGCGCACTTCCTCTGTCGGATCGCGCCGCCACAAGGAGAGTGGGGACGGGAGTGTGGGGTTCTGGAGGAGAGGCGTAGTGACCTGAGCGAGTCCCCAATTGCTTAAGCCAAAACTCGACGCCTTGGAGTGGATCGTCTGTTCTGGTGGGGTCGAAGAGAACGAGAGCGAGATCGGCGTCGTCGATGAAGAGGGCGTGGATGAGTCTGTAGTCCGGTTGTCCAGCCAGGTCCCAAAGAACCGCCTCGCACTCAGTGCCGTCTGCTCGTTGTCGAGACAACTGGGGCATGAGCCAGAATTGTTGGCCATGCGTGGAGGAGTGCTCTCTGAACTCGCCATGGGCTAGCCGCCAGCCCAGGCCTGTCTTGCCTACGCCTGAGTCGCCCACGAGAACTACTTTCGCACTCGTGTAGGTTACGGTTGAGGCGGGCGCTTGCTTCAGGAGAGCCGGAAGGTCGAACTTCCAGATGTGTACGAGCGTGTCGCCATAGTCGCTAGGTGAGCCAGTTCCGTTGTCTTTGTCGCCCTTGTCGGCCTTGCGGCTTTTTAGAGATATGGAACCTACAATAGCGAGGAGGGGTTGAGTCGGGTGAAACGCGAGGCTGGGCCACTGACCGTGAGGACCCTTGCCGGCGGCTACAACGGCGATCTGCTGGCCTGAGTCGGCATGCCAAAGTCGGACTGTTTGGTCGTTGCTCTTCGATGCGAGAATCGGAAATGCACTGGAGAAGGCTATGCTATCGATGATGCCCGTGTGACCTTCGAGTGACCGGAGAAGTTTGCCATCTCTCGTGCTCCATAGGTGGACGGTGCTCCGACGCCCTGCGGCGGCGAGTGTTCGACCCGAAGGATCAAAAGCGCAGGTGTAAAGCGCGCCGTCGACATCCTTCGCGGACCACAAGGCCCGCGAAGCCATGACATCGAAGAGCTCTAGGAAACCTAACTGGGAGACTGCCAGAAGCGGATCCGCGGGGTGAAATACTAACGCCTGGACGATGCTTCGTACCTCGAGCGTATTTCGTAAGCGACCACTCGGCAAGTCCCAAAAGGTGATTCGATTCTCGGCGCCGGCCGCGAGTGTTGCACCGACAGGATCGATGGCGATGCAATCGAAGCCGGGTCCCGTTTTTCGATTCGCGTGAGCCGTGAGGGTAAGGAGGAGTTTCCCGCTAGGTACTTCCCAGACCCTTATTCTCCCGTCTTGGCTAGAGCTGGCGAGAAGCTTCCCGCTAGGAGCAAAAGCGACACCGGTGACTGGGCCTCTGTGACTCGCAAGCACGCGGCGACATTTCCCTGTAGAGCTGTCCGAGAGCCTGATGGTCTTGTCGAATGATGGCGAGGCTAGGAGCTTTCCGTCGGGAGACCATGCTAAGCGTGCGATCTGTTTGGTGTGGCCAGCCAGGGTGCGTACCAGGCTGAGTCCGGCCGTTTCCTCCAGCGAGCGGACTTCCGTCGCACTGAGCGCTCTTTGTGATCTCTTCGGCATAGACTGAAGCTCCTATATAACGGGACCGCCTTGGATTGGGTGTTGGAAGAATAGCCCTACTCCAGCACCATTAGCAGGGAGTCGATGGGGCTGGTAGTCCGCGTAATGGCCCGAGATCAGGCCAAGATAGCCTAAGCAGGCATTAGGGCATCCGCTCGCCTTCCTTCGGCAAGTAGAACGCCCGCTGCTGATACCACGGTAGGCCGTTGACGCTCGCCCACTGCCCCTCCCATGGGCGACTCGGCTCAGTCCCCGCCACGAACGCTTCCTGCTGCAACCTCAAGTAGCTCCCACCCCCCGGCGGCGGCAACAATCCCGTGTACCTCTCGACCGCGAGCATCGTCACCCCCGGCGGCATGACGAACTTCTCGCCTTTCGTGATCCACCCCTCGGCGAGCCCGCGCTCCGCCACTTCCTTCCACGGCGGCAACGCCGCCGCCGCCCCGGTCATGCCGCCGCCGAGGCTCTTCTTCACGTCGTAGCCCACCCACGTCAACATCGTCAGCTTCGGCGTGTAGCCCACGAACCAGGCATCCGAGTAGTCGTCGGTCGTGCCCGTCTTCCCCGCGATGTCCACCTCCAACGACGACAGCGAGAACGCCGTGCCATGGTCGATGACGCCCTCCAGCATGTGCGTCAACACGTACGCTGCCGGCGCGTCCATCGCCTTGCGCGCCTGCGGCGTGTGGTGCTCGAGGACCTCGCCGTCCGCCGTCGCCACTTGCTCGACGAAGTACGGATGCATGTAGAGCCCCGAGTTGGCGAACGTCGCGTAGGCGGCCGCGAGCTCCATCGGCACCAGGTCTGCGCTGCCCAGCGCCAGGCTGGGGTAGGGCGGCAGCGGGCTGGCGATCCCCGTCCGGCGCGCGAAGTCGATCACCCGCCGCACGCCGATGAGGTCGAGCAGCTTCACCGCCGGCACGTTGACCGACTGCTCGAGCGCTCTGCGCAGCGTGATGACGCCGGCGTACTTGTGGTAGTAGTTCTGCGGAAAGTACGAGAGTTTTGCGTCGGCGCCGATGAACGCCGTC
>Ga0134123_10003592_pt1 | contig 10098 bp, 8 predicted proteins | sample KB303_FD_96460 | JGI IMG/M metagenome (GOLD analysis project Ga0134123, IMG submission 96460) | Terrestrial soil microbial communities without Nitrogen fertilizer from Kellogg Biological Station, Michigan, USA - KB3-0-3 | ecosystem: Environmental > Terrestrial > Soil > Unclassified ...
CTCCTTGACCACGACGAGGAGGGCGCGGCCGGGAAAGTGGTGGCCGTAGCGGGCCCAGGTCACGTCGTAGGCGCAGAATTCGGCCTTCCCGTCGTCCCAGACCGGGGAGGTGCGCCAGCCCGGATCTCCCAGCGCGGGCATCCGGCCCTCCAGCGACGCCGCCCCGGCCCCACCCGCTCCCGCCCGGTCCGGCAGCGAGTCGGAACGGATCGCCCAGACGGCCAGCGCCAGAAACAGCAGGGCGGCCAGCGACTTGAGGAAGATCTTCATGGGGATCCGAGTATATCCGCGAAAGACGCGTGTTTCGCTTGTGATATAACCGCTCTGTTTCGCAACGGGTTGCTTCAATGGTCTCCGCTCACAAGAACCACGCCGTGTGGCTGGTGGCCGCATTGCTCCTCACCGGCTGCCGGGCCCGGGGGTTCTCTCCGCCGTTGGGCGTCCGGCCGGGCGGCGGCGGCGAGCTGCGGGTCCTCATGCCGTTCGAGCCGCGGGGCTTCGATCCCAACTCCACGCGCGACGAAGCCGCCGTCGTCCTCGCCTCCAACCTCTTCAACAAGCTGGTGGCCTTCGACGCCGAGTCCCGGCTTTTTCCCGACCTGGCGGAGAGCTGGGTCGTGGGCCGGGGGGGTCTCTCGTATACGTTCAAGCTCCGCCGGGGTGTCCACTGGCACGACGGCCGGCCCTTCACCGCCGCCGACGTCCGGTTCAGCTTCCAGCGTCCGGCCGGGCGGTGGGGCCTGGCCGCCGAGGCGTTGCGCCGGATCGAGCGGATCGAGACCCCGGACGACGCCACGGTGGTGTTCCGGCTCAGGGAGCCGTGGGCGCCTTTCCTCAGCACCCTCGCCTGGTACGGGACGTTCATCCTCCCCCGCCATGACCCCGAGGGAATCGCGCGCGGGCGGCCGGTCGGCACCGGTCCCTTCCGGCTCGGCGAGTGGACGCCCGGCAAACGCCTCGTGCTCACCGCCAACCGGCGCTTCTTCCGCCCCGGGCCCTGGCTCGACCGGATCGTCTACACCTTCGCCCCCGATTCCGGAAAGGTCCCGGATCTGCTGCTCGCGGGGGCCATCGACTACACCCTGGCCCGGCCGCCGTTCGAGACCATCGCCCGGCTGGAGCGCGCGCCCGGCATCCGCATCGTTTCGTCCCCGGCCGACTCCCGCACCCTCTGCGCCTTCAACCTGCGCCGTCCGCCCCTCGGCGACCGCCGGGTGCGCGAGGCGATCAACCGCGCCATCGACCGGCAGGAGCTCCTCGACCGGGCTCTCCACGGCTTCGGAGCCCCGGCGTTCGGCTTCTACACTCCGGCGATCGGCTGGGCCTACAACGGCGGCGCGCACGTTCCGGCCTACGACCCCGCGCGGGCCCGCGCCCTCCTCGCCGAGGCCGGTCTGCGCGGCAGCCCCGGCCGGCCGGCTCTCTCCCTGGAGCTCCTGGCCCCGCCGATTTCGCCCATGCCGGAGACCGTCCAGGTGTTGACCCGCCAGCTCGCGGCCGTGGGGATCGCCGTCCGCACCGTCTTCCTCCCTCTCGACCAGCTCCTGGAGAGAGCCATGGCCCGTCACGATTTCGACCTCGTCCTGATCGGCGGCAGCCAGGGACCCGACCCGGAGAACCTGAACCTCCGCTTCGGCTCGCGCGGCACGCTGCAGTTCATGGGGTACGAGAGCCCCCGGTTGGATGCCTCGCTCGCCGAGGGAGCGCGGACCGTCGATCTGACCGAGCGGGCACGGGCCTATTTTCGCGCCCAGGAGATCCTGGCGCAGGACCTCCCGGTGGCTCCGCTGTTGGAAGGGGTGCACCTCACCATCTTCCGCCGCCGCGTCCACGGCCTGCCGCGGGTCGAGGCCCGCGGCCTGGTCCCGGCCGACGACTACAGCCTGGTGCGCCTCGAACCTGAAAAACCGCCTGGAGCCGCGCCGTGAGCCTGCGCTGGCGCGATCTGTCCTGGTCGGTCAAGCTGGGTGTGCTGCTGGGCGTCCTGGCGATCGCGCCGCTGACGGTGGTGACCCTGCTGCACGCCCTGGTGGCCCGCGAGGAGCTCCTCGCGGCGACGTCGGCCCAGCACCTCCAGAAGGCGCGCGGCACCGCGCAGGCCATCGACCGCTATCTCGAACGGATCCTGTCCGACGTCCGGCTGCTCGCGCTCCTCCCCTGGACCGCGCAATTCCTGGAGCGGCCCGGCGACCCCGGGCTGCGCTCCGCGGTGGAGCTCGCGCTGCGGCAGATGCGCGAGACGCACCGGTTCCAGGCCATCCTGCTGACCGACAACAGCGGGACCGTGCGGCTGGCCAGCGATCCCTCGCTGGTGGGGCGGAGCTATGTGGCCTCGCGCTCCTTTCTGCAGGCCATCGCGGGCGGCGACGGCATCACCATGCCGCGCTGGGACCCGCAAGACGACCAGGTCTTCCTCTACACCTCGGTGCCGGTCCGCGGCCCGGATGGCAGGATCGAGGGGGCGGTCCTCGGGCGGCTGAATCTGGCGCGGATCGACGAGATCGTGGCCGCCGACACCGGCTTCATCGGCCATGCGGAGGCCGGCGTCCTGTGGGACGCCGACGGCATCCGGCTGAGCGATCCGGCGTCGCCGGAGCTCCGCTTCCGTCCCCTGGAACCGCTGCCCGCGGACACCGCGAGCCGCCTGGTCGCCGAGCAGCGCTTCGGCCCGCGCACCGGCGACCTGCTGCAGCCCCCCTGGTCCGTGCAGGGTCTGGTCGAGCGTTCCCGCTGGCTGCTCTACGACAGCGCGAGCGATCCGTATCTCCGCTTCGCGGTCGACGGCCAACCGATGCAGGCCACGCTGACCCCGCTGGCGAACGCCCGCTGGGTCTACGGCATCTTCAGTCCCGAGAGCGCGATCCTCGCCGACCTGCGGGAGCAGACGCGGCGCAACCTGGCGGTGGTCGGCCTGACCGCGCTCTTCGCCATCTTCCTCGGCTTCGCGGCGGCGCGCTGGACCACCCGTCCCCTGCGGCTCGTCGGGCAGGCCGCGAACGCCCTCGCCGCCGGGGACATGTCGCGCCGGGTCGGCCTCTCCCAGCGCGACGAGGTCGGACAACTGGCTGCCGCTTTCGACCTGATGGCCGGCGCCCTGGCCGGCAAGGAAGCCGAGCTGCGCCACCATGCCGAGCAGCTCGAGCGGCGCGTGGAGGAGCAGACCGCGGCGCTCCGCGCATCGGCGGCGGAGCTGCGCGCGCTGTTCGCGGCGATGCGCGACGCCATCTTCATCTTCGACGACGAGGGACGCTGCCTGAAAGTGGCCCCGACGCGGGCGGCGAGCTCCAGCCGCATCATCGCCGAGCTGCGCGACCGCCGCCTGCACGACGTCTTCCCTGCCGAGCAGGCATCCTTTTTCCTGTCCCGGATCAACCTGGCGCTGGACACCTGGCAGACCGTCCACATCGAGTACGAGCTGGTGGTCGACGGCACCGGCATCTGGCTGGAGGCGGCCATCACTCCCCTCCTGGAGCGCTCGGTCGTGTGGGTGGCGCGCGACGTCACCTGGCGCCGCCGCGCCGAGGAGGAGCGGCGCCAGCTCCTGCTGCGCGAGCAGGAGGCGCGCCGCCGCGCCGAGGAGGCCAACCGGATCAAGGACGAGTTCCTGAGCACCCTCTCGCACGAGCTGCGCACGCCGCTCAACGCGATCCTGGGCTGGACCTGGCTCCTGAGGAGCGGAAATCTCGACAAGGAAGGGCAGGAGCGCGCGGTGGGCACCATCGAGCGCAACGCCAAATCGCAGAGCCAGATCATCGACGACCTGCTGGACGTGTCGCGGATCATCACCGGCAAGCTCCGTCTGAAGCTCCGCCGGGTCGAGCTGCCGCAGGTCATCGAGGCAGCCGTGGACGCGATTCGGCCGGCGGCCTTCGCCAAGGAGATCCGCATCGCAACGTCGTTCGACCCCGACGTCCTGCCGGTCCCCGGCGACCCGAACCGGTTGCAGCAGGTGGTCTGGAACCTCCTCGCCAACGCCGTCAAGTTCACGCCCGAGCGGGGCCGCATCGACATCCGCCTGGAGCGGGCGGGAGGCCAGGCGCGCATCCGGGTGAGCGACTCCGGGATCGGCATCCGCACGGACTTCCTCGATTACGTGTTCGACCGCTTCCGGCAGGCGGACAGCAGCACGACCCGCATCCACGGCGGCCTCGGCCTGGGTCTCGCCATCGTCCGCCACCTGGTGGAGCTGCACGGCGGCACGGTCGAGGCGGAGAGCGAGGGGGAGGGGAGGGGCTCGACCTTCACCGTGACCCTGCCGATGACGCCGTTGCGCGCGCCGCAGCCGGCGGAGCCCGTCGCGGAGCACGCCGCCGGGGCCGCCGCCCCTGTCGAGGAGATCGAGGAGATCGAGGGGATCGAGGAGATGGAGGAGATGGAGGAGGTCCAGCAGGTCCGGGGTTTGCAAATCCTGCTGGTGGACGACGAGCGGGACGTCCGCGAGGTGCTGCCCACCGTGTTCGAACAGCTCGGCGCCCGGGTACGCACCGCGGCCTCGGCTCGCGAGGCCCTGGAGGACCTGAGCCGGGAGGAGACCGACGTCGTGATCGCGGACATCGGAATGCCGGAGATGGACGGTTATGAGCTGATCCGCAAGATCCGGGATCTGGAGGGCGAGGTGCGGGACGTGCCGGCCATCGCCCTCACCGCCTACGCCGCGGACGGCGACCGCCGCAGGGCCCTGGAAGCGGGATACCAGCTCCACCTGGCCAAGCCGGTGGAGCCCCACCTGCTCGTGGCCGCCGTCGCCCGGGTGGCTGCCGCTCCCGGCCAGAAACGGAGGATGTGATGAAAAATCTGTGGTGGACGACTCTCGCCCTGTTGCCTCTGCTGCTCACGCCGGCCGCCGCCTGCGCCGACGAAAGGACCGCCGACCAAAGGACCGCCGACGAGAAGACCGACATGGAGAAGATGGCCGCGGAGCACGCGCACGACGCCCCGAAGCCGACCGAGGCGGCCGTGACACCTCCGGCGCAGGAGGTGAGCGCCGAGGAGGTGACCTACGGCACGGTCGGCGGCCAGCCGCTCCACGGCTATCTGGCCCGTCCGAAGAACGCAAAGGCGTTGTTCCCCGGCCTGATCGTGATCCACGAGTGGTGGGGCCTCAACGACAACGTCCGGCAGATGACGCAGCGCCTGGCCGGCGAAGGCTACACCGCGCTCGCCGTGGACCTCTACGGCGGCCGGACGGCCGACAAGCCGGACGACGCCATGCAGCTCATGAAGAACGTGCAGCGCGGCCCCGCGGAGGAGAACCTGCGCGCGGCCTACCAGTATCTGGAGACGCAGCAGAAGGCGCCGAAGATCGGCGTCATCGGCTGGTGCTTCGGCGGCGGCTGGTCGCTCAACACCGCGCTCCTCCTGCCCGACAAGATCGACGCCACGGTGATCTACTACGGCCATCTGGAGACGGACAAGGAGAAGCTCAGCCCGCTCCGCATGCCCGTGATCGGCTTCTTCGGCGGCAAGGACAAGAGCATCCCGCCCGACAGCGTCCGGGCCTTCGAGAAGACGATGAAGGAGCTCGGCAAGGACGTCCGGGTCTACATCTACAACGACGCGAACCACGCCTTCGCCAACCCCTCGGGCGGCAACTACGACGCCACGGCGGCCAGGGACGCCTGGGCCAAGACGACGGCGTTCCTGGTGAATCATTTAAAGAAGTAGAAGAGCCCTCACCCCCGGCCCCTCTCCCGCGAGCGGGAGAGGGGAGAGGGTTAGAAGGATTCCTGGTCTCTGAAGGTCTTTGGCTAACCTACACCCCTCTCCCACTTGTGGGAGAGGGGCCGGGGGTGAGGGCCCGCCGCGCCGCGCCCAGCATCGCCGCCTTGTCGTTCAGGATCACCCGCACCGCGACGCGCTCCAGGAACGGGATGAAGCGCCCCTTGGCCACGAAGGTCTGGAGGAACAGGCCGTCGGTCAGGCGCGGCAGGATCTTCGGGGCGATGCCGCCGCCCAGCCAGAGGCCGCCCGTGGCGGTCCCGGTCAGGGCCAGGTTCCCGGCCGTGGCGCCGTAGACCGCGACGAAGATCCCCAGGGCCCGCGCGCAGAGGTCGCAGCGCTGCTCCGCCGGGACGGCGAGCCCGGCCTGGCCGGCTTCCCCGATGATCCGCGCGGGATCGTCCCCCCGGGCCAGCGCCTCCCGCACCAGCGGGTTCTCCGGCGCTTGCTGGACGTCCCGCAGGTAGCTGTAGACGTTGAACAGGCCCGGCCCCGAAAGCACCCGCTCGATGCTCACCCTGCCGAAGCGCTCCCGCAGATAGCGCAGCAGGCCGATCTCCTCCTCGTTGCGCGGCGCGAAGTCGGCGTGCCCGCCTTCCGACGGCACCGGGACCCAGACGTCGCCCATCCGCGGCAGCAGCGCCATGCCGAGGCCGGTCCCGGCAGCGATCAGGGCGCGATTCCCTGGTTGATCTGGAATTTGGCCCGGCGTGTGCGGCATCCCGGGCTGGAGCACCGCCGTCTCGTCCTCCTCGAGGAGCGGGATCCCCTCGGCGGTGGCGACCAGGTCGTTGATCAGGAGGACCCTGGGGAGCCCCGCCTGCTTCGCGACCCGGTCGCCGTCGATGTCCCAGGCCAGGTTCAGCGCGCTCGCGCGGTTCTCCAGCACCGGACCGGGGACCCCGAAGCAGGCGGACTCGATGTCCTCGAGGGGCACCCCCGGATTCCGGGAGAGGAAGGCGGCCACCAGCGCCGCCAGACCCGGATAATCCTTGCTGCGGAGCTTCTCCGCCCGGAGCAGCCGCGGAACGCCTTCGATCACCTCGAAGAGACCGACGTTCGTCTTGGTGCCGCCGACGTCCCCGGCCAGGATCACCGCCAGATCCCCTCCGGCGGCAGGGTCTCGTCCCCTTCCTCCTCGTACGGCCCCGCTCCCAGGGCCTCTCGGAGCCGCCTGAGCCCGCCCTGCGCGTCGCGGCCGAGGTCGAGGCGCAGCACCTTGCGCCCGCGCTGCTCCAGCGCCTGCCGGTCGCCGTCCGCCTGGGCGCGGATCAGCCGGGCGAAGTCGTAGTCGGTCTCCGGCACGGGCAGGCTCTGGAGCGGCGCGTCCACCAGCTGCAGGAAACGGCAGCGCCCCGGTCCCCCCTTATGGAGCTGGCCGGTCGAATGGAGGAAGCGCGGCCCGTAGCCGGCGGTCACCGCGAGCCGGGTCACGTCGCGCAGCGCCGCCTGGACGATGCGCAGGTCCTCCCAGACAGGAGGCAGGTAGGCCTGGAGGCCCAGATAGTCGCCGGGCTGGACCCCTTCGAGCCATTCGCGGAGCGCCAGGGCCATGGTCGAGGCGCCGCTCGAGCCCACCGTCTCACCGCGGGCCGCGGTCGGGCTCGACCCGTGCTCGCCCGCCTCTTTCATGGCGCGGGCCGCCAGCTCCTTGGCGAGCTGCACGTCCGGCTGGTCGAAGGGGTTGATCCCGAGGACCGCTCCGGCCGCGGCCGTGGCGATCTCCCAGCGGAAGATCTCGCCGCCGAGATCGAGCCGGCTGGCGAAACGGAAACGCAGGACCGGATGCCCGGCGGCTTCCAGCTCGGCGAGCTGCGGCTCCAGCACGCCGGCCTCGCCGTCGAGGAGCAGGGCGGCGAAGACGCGGTCGCCGCCATAGACCTCCGTCCGGCCCGGGCGCTCGCCCACGACGGGCACGATCCCCTTGCCGTGCTTGCCCGTGCTCTCGGCCACGAGCTGCTCGATCCAGTCCGGGAACGACTCCAGGGAGGGGGTGGTGAGGAACGTCACCTTGTCGCGGCCGGCCAGTGCCAGCTCGCCGAGGGCCGCGCCCAGGACCAGGCCGGGACTTTCTGCCACCGGCGCCTCGGGGCCGCCAGGTTGTCCGCAGAATTGGGCCATGGCGCGCCCGCGCTCCAGGAGCCCGCGCAGGTCGACGCCGAGGAGAGCCGCCGGCACCAGGCCGAAATGGGTGAACGCGCTGTAGCGCCCGCCCACGTCCTCCGGACCGTTGAACACGGCGCGGAAGCCGCGCTCGCGGGCCAGGCGCTCCAGCGAAGTCCCGGGATCGGTGATCGCCACGAACCGGCGGCCGACCTGATCGGCGGGGAGGCGGTCACCGGAAAGCTGCCAGAAGAACCGGAAGAGCGACAGGGTCTCGAGCGTGCCGCCCGACTTGCTCGACACCAGGAAGAGCGTCTTCGCGGGGTCCAGCTCGTGGCTGGACGCTGCGACGGCGTCGGGGTGGGTGGTGTCGAGGACCCGCAGCTCCGGGAAACCCGGGCGGGAGCCGAAGGTGCGCGAGAACACCTCGGGAGCGAGGCTCGATCCGCCCATGCCGAGCACGAAGACCCTCTCGGTCCCTTCGCCGCACACCTCGCCGGCGAAGCGCTCCAGTGTCTCGACCTCCCGCGGCATGGACGCCGGCAGGTCGAGCCAGCCCATGCGGTCGGTCAGCTCGGGGACCGGCTCGGGGGTCCAGAGCGTATGGTCCCTGGCCCACAGGCGCCGGCCAAAGTCTTCCGCAGCCCATCGGCGCAGCCGCTCCTCCACCGCCTCGCCGTAGCGGCCCAGGGTCATCTGAAGCCCGCTGTCGTTCCTCATCCTTCGTCCCTCCGCTGGCTCGCATTCCTATTGTGCTAGCTCTTCTCCGACGGCTTCGAGGACCCTGCGGACCAACTCCGGATGATACCGGATGCCCTCGGCGACCGCCTTTGTGAGCAGAGGCTTGAGGCTCGTCAGGAGGCCCAGCAGCTTTGCCTTGGCCAGGAGCCCGAGGCTCCCGGTGACCGAGAGCCCGGCCGCCAGAGCGGCCCGGCGTCCCTTCCATTCATCGATTGCGACCAAGGGAATACTCAGCTCGGTGGCAAGCTGGATGACAGCGGCTTCGCCCGGATCGAGAGCCGCGAGGCTCACTCGGGAAATCGGCCTGGCCAGGCTGACCACCTCGACCCCTTCGGGGACGACCCGTGGATGGCCGGCCGTCTCGCCTTCGTCGAGCTCACGTCGGACCTGCTCGGGGCAGACGAACTCGTAAGGCAACCCAGGCAGGATCTCCAGGCAGCCGATTCGCGCCAGCGAGATCAGAGGTCCTGTGTTGATGACGATGCGCTCACTCACGCTGGAGGAAGCTCAGCTCGGCCTCGGCGTCTTCTGGGCGAAGGTTCGAGATGGAGACGCCGACGCGGGGTAGTGAGAGGAGGAAATCGACCCGCCCTTTGCCGCAGAGCTTCGCGGCCTGTCCCGAGGTGAGGCGGCCGAGCTCGTAGAGCTTGGCTGCGAGAAGAAAGCGGGCCTCGTCGTCGAACTCGTTTCGTGTCAATCCCGTGCTGAAGAGCACGTCGTCTCCGTATTCGATGGTCAGGTGGTGCAGCATACCTTCCTCCGCAGGCGCCGGGCTCGGCGACGCCCTCATTCTAGCTTGGATGCGTAGCGGCGCTCCCTCGCCCGGGGCAGGAAGGGGCGTTTGGAGAGAAGGACCGGGCGTGAGGGTCATGCTACGATCCGCCTGCGATGAGGACGAGCGCGGCTTCCAGGTTGTTTTGGGCTGCGCTCTTCGCGCTGCTTCCCCTGCTCGCCGCCGGCTGCTCCGGCAAGGAGAGGGGACACACATACACGATGCGGGCCCAGGTCGAGGAGCTTCCGGCCCAGGGGAGCAACGAGCTGTACCTGACGCACGAGCCGATCGACGATTACGTGGGGCGCAGCGGCAAGGTCGAGGGTATGGACTCCATGTCCATGCCGTTCCCGGTGGCCAAAGGGGTTTCCCTGGACGGCATCGAGTCCGGCGACATCATCGAGGCCCAGCTCCACGTCGATTGGGAGGCGGATCTGGGGGTCCAGGTCCAGATCACCGGGATCCGCGAGCTTCCGCGCGATACCCGGCTCCACTTCGGCGAGGCCAAACCGAAACCACAGAACGCAGAGGAGGGCAACTGACCATGCCGGTACGCAAAGCCAACGCCGTTTGGGAAGGGAGTCTCAAGGAAGGTCATGGGACGGTCGCTCTGGGGAGCGGCGCGTTCGAGGGACGCTATTCGTTCGGCTCCCGCTTCGAGGAGGCGGGGGGCACCAATCCCGAGGAGCTGATCGGCGCCGCCCATGCCGGCTGCTTCTCGATGGCCCTCTCCGCCGGGCTGGGCCGCTCCGGCTTCACGCCGA
>Ga0134123_10003593_pt1 | contig 10098 bp, 7 predicted proteins | sample KB303_FD_96460 | JGI IMG/M metagenome (GOLD analysis project Ga0134123, IMG submission 96460) | Terrestrial soil microbial communities without Nitrogen fertilizer from Kellogg Biological Station, Michigan, USA - KB3-0-3 | ecosystem: Environmental > Terrestrial > Soil > Unclassified ...
GCCGAGCGTCGGCCCCCACGCTTTCACGTGGCCGTCGCAATGTACTCTGCGCCCATCAGCTCCGGCGTAGTTCCATTCCCGCCGCCGTGCTTCCGGCCGCTCTTCGGCGCGTACCCTGAGGGCTCGTTCCGCTCCCGCCTGCCGCCGTGGTCTCCCTCCGGCTTGCTCGGTTGCGGGTCTCAGGTCCGGGGTGTTTCCCGTCTCCGCTCCGCTGGGTCCGGTGTCGAGGGGTTTCGAGGCCCGCTTGCCCCACCGGGTTCCTATGTCTTGATGGTCAGAGAATACCCTCCCGCCTCCCCGGTGTCAACCCCCTTCCCAAAGATTCTTACTCATCTTTCCTAAGTACGGAGGTGTTCCTTCTGTAAGAGTAGACGCACCTTAGCCAAAGGCAGGACTGGTTGACAGGTAGGTGTGTTCCGGTCTCCAAGCCCGGACTACTGACAATCCTAAGCGTCAATCATTTGAAGCGGGAGGGTACCCAGATATAGATATCCACCATCAGAACACCCCCATCCAGTCTAGTCTGACTAGAAGTAACCAAGGGTAGGGCATACACCCCGGTCCATATATCTGAGAGGTAGTATAGTAGTAGATACCCCACGAAAATCCTCTGGCGTCACCAGTTAGAACCGCAAATCCGCAGGTAAACCCCACTAAAATCCCGGAAAACGTCATCTGGCGGGCGTTAAGCCGAGAACCGTAACGCCAGAAACCCCTATTTCCCCTGGTAACACGGTGTTTCCAGGGTGCCCGCAGTAACACCATCCAGGAGGATGTCATGCCCAAGAAGCGAGGCGGTGGAGGTCCCGTAAGGTCTAAGGCAGCGGGCATCCCCGCAGGAGTGATGAAGAAGGCTGGGAAGGCCCTGGGGGCCGCCCCCGCGATGAAGAAGGCTACCACCGCGACCGCGGTCAAGGCCCTGGGCCGTAGGTCCACTACCCCCACGAAGAAGGCCGTGAAGGCCATTCGGACCACGCGAAAGAAGGGTTACTGATGGCGCAAACAGGAGTGGGTAAGTCCCCCCCAAAGCCAAAACCGGTCCCGAAGCCCAAGACGCTTCCGGCGACTGACACCTCGGTCGGCGGGAACAGTTTCACGCCCCCGAAGCCCCAACCCGGCTCAAGCGGGACCTCGGCTAACACCAACCCAAAGCCCGTCCCAACCGGCAACAGCAAGGCCCACGGTGGCGCAGGCGGCGGTTCAGAGCCCGGCAAGGCCGACACCATCAAGCCCACCGGCAGTTTCGACGCCGAGGCCCACGGCGGCAACTCAAGCGGCGGTAGCGGCAGTAGCGGCGGAGGCGGGGGAGGCGGCGGAAGCCCCTCCGCGGGCGGCTTCGGCGGCGGCAGGACTGCCCCGCGCCCGCGTCCTACGGGGGGTACCTCGGGCGGCGGCACCGGCGGTTACAGTGGCGCCGGAGGCCGCACTGCCGGAGGCGGGAACCAAGGCATCCGCGAGACTGGCGGGGCTAACGACACCAACCGCTGGCGCCCACCGGGCGCGGCCGGTTATGTGACCACGGACGCCCCAGGCTTCGACGGGGGCGCCGGAAGTGCCACTGGCGGCGGTGGCGGTGGAGGTGCCGCGGGGTCCAACCCCATCGGCGGAGTCTCCATCGGCAAGGGCCAGGACGTGGAGGAGTACCTCCAAGCCCAGGGCGCCAAGAAGACCCCGAAGCAGCGTAAGAAGTCGGCGACCTACTGATGGCCGCCCCGAAGAACCGTCCCACCCCGGCACAACGCAGACAGAAGATTCTCAGCCGCCCCCTGGTTGCCAAGGGGCGGGAGCTTCTCAATGCTTCCTACGGTCAATCTTACGACCAGGGCGCCGACAGCGCCGCGGTTATGGACGCCGCCAGGGCAGGGTCCCTCAAGGAGCGCGCGGCAATCTACAAGCAGGTTGCCCAGAATGTGAATGCTCGGCAACGGGGCGGCGGGGAATACGCGGCCCTGACGGGGGTAACCTCTATGGACCTTCCCACTGGGCTGAATGCCGCCAGGAGCACCGCACTGCACGGCACCTCGATGAGCGGTGTGACCAACGACTCTATCGCCTCTTCAGCTACCTCCGAGGGGCTAGCCGCTGCTGGCTATGCCGAGGCGGACCTCTCACGCACCGGGACCGCCGCCTCCCAGGGCAAAGCCTACGAGGCGATGTATGGCACCGACGCTGGGACTGTCCTCCACGCAGAGTCCGTCCCGTCCAGCGCGCAAACTTCTGAAGCGGCTGACACGGCTTCTGGTGGGGGCGGTCCTGGCGGCGGCAAGAAGCACCCGGGTCGAAAGGTTACTCAGAGGGCGAAGGGTAAGAACTCGCCGGGAGGCAAGACGATTACGGCCGCTGAGCGGAAGAAGATTCAGGCCGCGAAGGGGAAGTAATGGCGGTAGCCACCCTGCCGAAATCCAAGAAGTGTCTGGAATGCGGCATCGTCAAGCCGCTAGAGGACTTCCCGAAGCACAAGGGCTACGGCACAGATAACCGTGAGGTGAGGTGCCGGACCTGCTTCGCCATCCTACGGCGCGAGAAGCGCACCGGGGTGCGGGGCGAGGACTACGGTCCGCCGAAGAAGTACAAGGACCTGCTGCCCCAGCACAAGAAGATGATGGAGGACAGCGCTGAAGCGTTCGAAGCGTTTTTCAACGAGTTCGCCCACGAGCAGGGACAACTCCCGCGGCATGCCAAGGACTGGGTCGAAGCCGCCCTCGGGAACCAGTACCTCCTCCTCAATGTCCCTCCTCGACATGCGAAGACGACCCTTATGGCAATCTGGTTCCCCATCTGGCGTTTTGCGATTTCTCGCGATACTCAGGTGCTCATCGTGTCGAAGACAGTTAAACTCGGTCAGAAAATCGCTCGAAAGATTGCATACGAACTAGAGTTTAACTACAAACTGAATAAGGCATTCGGGCGCTTCCGCCCGGAGAACACGGACCGCAAGTGGTCTGAGACCGCCGGAGAACTGGAACTTGAGGGCAAGAACCTCGCTATCAGGTCGGGTGACCTCAACCTCCAGATTCGCGGCGCGGGGCAGCAGATTCTCGGAATGGAGGCGGACTGGATTATCGCAGACGACATCACCGACCGCGCGATGGCTGTCTCGGAAATCAAAGCCGTAGAGGAAAGCGAATACTTCCACGGGGAGATGATGACCCGTCTCTCCCCGGACGGGAAGGCGTTCTGCATCGGCCAGCGCGTTCACAGCAACGACCTGTACGGGAAACTCGCCCGCGAGGTAGACGAGGACGGCACCCATATTTGGACTCTGGTTAAGACTCCAGCAATCCTCAACGAGAACCTGGAGGAGGGCACTGGAGAGGTCCTGTGGCCTGAGGTATGGACCTACGACAAGATGCGGTCCAAGCGGCGGTCCATCGGACCCAGCCTCTTTGCCTGTATGTACCAGCAGCAGCCTGAGGTCTCAGGAGACTTCGTCCCCCGATGGTGGATTATCGGGAACGGAGAGCCCGACACCCCCGGCTGCCTAGACCGCGACAGGAAGGTGGGAGATGGCTTCAAACGCACAGAAGGCGGGTTCCTCCCCATCACGAGAGTTGTTAGTGTGGACCCATCTCCAACCCAGTACGCTGCTGTGGTGGTCGCTGACGTCGTCTTCCAACTACGGTCGCGCGAGTTCTGGTGCAGTATCGTGGACATTCGACGGGACAAGATGGGCCTCCGAAAGATGGTTGACACCATCGGAGAGATGCAATCTAAGTACCGACCCCAGGTATGTATATTCGAGTCGAACTCAGTCAAATGGCTGAAAGAGGACCCGACCTGGAACCGACTCATCCCAATGTTCCAGACTGTGGTGGACCACTCCACCGGCGTCAACAAGCGGCACCAGGAGCTTGGCGTCTGGAGCCTTGCAGCAGATTTCGAGGCTGGGCGCATCCGCTTCCCCTGGGCAACCCCAGAGGACCAGGATGTCAGCAACTTCCTCATCGACGAGGTTCTTGCCTACCCGAATGGTACGACCGACGACGTGTTGATGGCGCTATGGTTCATCAAGTACAACTATCGTAGCTTGATGCCGCGCGACTTCCTACCCACAAACTTTAGCAGCGACTGGACACAGGGTCGCGGTGCTTGGAGGCATCTTGCCCGACAAACCTGAGCTTGAGTCCCGCCACACCGAGGCCTATCTCTATGGTCTTCGCAACGAGCGCAAGGACAACTTCAGCGCTTGGAAGGACCGCATCGACGAAACAGACGCGCTCATCCGCGGCGAGTTCTCGGTGGTGTTCCCCAACCTACAGTCCACTGGACAGAAGCCTATAGTGACAAACCTCGCGGACGCCATGCCCCGCGACGTTGCCAGGCTGGGAAGTGAGGTGGAGCCGTCCTACAGTACGCTAGTCAAGGGAGACTCTCAATCCGCACTGCTGAACAAGCAGGTTCGCCGGAGCATCGGCGAGGGCTACTTCCACTTCAACCAGTTCGACATCATCCGCCCCCAACTCATCATGGACCAGGTCATCACTGGGGGCGCCTTCCTTGTCGCCTGGGCTGATAAGGAGGACTCGCCTTACCCGCGTATGCAGCGGGTGGACCCGCGCTTCGCGTACCCCTACATCTACAACGGCAAGATGCTCGACCTCCTCGTGGTTCAGTCCCTGAAGCTGGAGGTTGCTGTCGAGCTGTGGCCGGAGATGAAGAAGAAGTTCCGCAAGAGCGACGACCTGGATGACGTGGTGGAGGTCTGGGACCTCTACAAGAAGGGTCGCTGCATCCGAGGCGTTACTGGGATGGTGGAGGGCGGCAACCCCGTGGGACCGGCAGGGGTCACAATCCTGCACGACTACCCGACCGACATCGACCGCCCGACCGCCGCTATGACCCAGCTACCAAGCCCTGACGGGGCCTTCCGGGGTTTGGTAGACCAGGTGGGGCCATCATTGGTGGCAAAGAACCGGGCCGTTGAGCTGATGCTGGAATATGCCCACGAAGGTGTGTACTCCCCGTTTGAGGCAAAGGGCGTCCTCAACTCAAGCCAGCCCCCTGGCCCCACCACCATTTACCAGCACGACCCGACCGCGCAGGGCGAGACGTTCATGCGCCGCGTCGGTCCTGCTGCGGTGAACCTGGAACTGATGAGTTTCATCCAATACCTAGACCGAGAGGAGCGTGGACAACTTGCGTACCCCGAAACCCGCCAGGGGAACATCTCTCAGTCACAAGGCTCTTCTTCGTTTGTCACAGCAACGCAGGGACAGCTCACGTCCCTCGTCCGGGAGTGCCAGCGCGGGCTCACGCGACTCCAGACAGACATCGCCTACGTCTGCTATGGACTCGACGAAACGGCTCTCAACTTCACTAAGCCTCTGCTACGTACTGTGGAGTCCAAGCGCTCCTACAACCCTGGCACGGACATTGCTGGCGAACGGTATATCCTCGTTGAGTATGGCGCTGGGGCCGGTCTCGACCGCAATAGCACCGATGTCCGTATCCTCCAGTACCGAAGCGCCCAGCTCATCTCCGCTGAGAAGGCCCTCGAAGAGACAGACTTCGTCGGAAGCCCCGCGGACGAGCTGAACCGCATCGAGTTGGAGGAGCAGCGCCGCATCATCATGCAGCGGTTCGAGGGCGACCCCACGGTGCCCCTGGACGTGCTGCTGCAAGTCTACCAGTACCAGCGTGACAACGGCGGCTCCCTGGTGGACGCTGCCGTGGCGGTCAGCGCTATGGGCACCACGTTCAGCCCGACCACAGCACAGCCCGCTGCCCAGCCGGGCGAGGCCCCGGTGGCCGCGCCTGCCGAGCCGGGCGAGGAGCAGGTCGCGCTGGAGAAGGGTGGCACGCCGTCTGGTGCGCCGCCTATCCCGGGCGCCTTCACGCCCCCGCCGCTACAGCAGGTGTTTGTCCGATGAACCCCTTCAACGGTCGCTACTCGGTAGACGACGCGCTGGCGGTCATCGGCGTGATTGCCCTCGTGGCCCTCGTGCTGGCGGTGTTCACCTAATGGTCGAGTTCGCGCTATATTGCGCTATCATTCTCGGCTGCTGGCTGTGGGTCATCGTCGATGTGCGGCGGAAGACCCGATGAGCAAGATATTCATGTCCGTCCCTGACGGACCTTACTGGAAGGCTAAGGAACGTGCCATTCACGAAGGTCGGTCCAAACAAGTACAAGAGCCCCTCGGGGAAGACCTACACGACGAAACAGGTGAAGGCGTACTACGCGACGAACGGGTTCAAGCGCGCGCCGAAGAAGGCGAATAAGCGTGGCCGGTGAGACCCCCGATGTCCAGTACGAAGCCGCTGAGGGCACCCCAGACCAGATGCAGCGTGGCGATGCCACGACGCTGAACGCCGGGCTGCCGACAGAGAACCCGCAAGCCCCGGCGCCTATGCCCATCTCGTTCCCTGCGGACACCGAGGAGACCTCGGGCGTGGCGCAGTTCTCGCCCGTCAGCGATGATGAGCAGATTCTCTTCGGGGACCCGGAGACTGATGCGCCCACCACACCGGAGCTTCCGGCCGGGCGGCTGCCCGAAAGCGTCGTGCGGTGGCTGGCAACGATGAAGTCGGCAGCGAACGAGCCGACCTCTCCTGACTCGCTGCGGGCTATCTATCGTGCTGCGGTTAACTCCCTGGACTCGGAGTTGCGGGCGTGAGCACAGAAGACAAAGAACTGAAGAAAATCTACAAGAAGTATAGCTATCTTGGGCTGGACCCCGCACCGTTCTCCCAGGAGGCCCAGGCCCCGGAGCCCGTCGCTGAGCCTACGGCGACCAGCGCAAGGGAAGCCCCCGGGCTGACGCCCCAGCAGGAGCAGCGCGCCCAGAACCTGCTCATCAAGAGGTTCGAGCACCAGTGGGGGCGTATCGACCCCACTTTCGCCCAGGTTACCCCGATGGGTGCGGTGGTCAACACCGGCAGCATGACGGCAGACGGGCGGTACATCGCCCTCCAGAACGCCTGGAACCAGACCATCCAGACCTTCGCCGCGGCGTCGGGTAACGAGTACCTGGGGGCCTACATCAACGCGATGGGCCTCAACAACGACCAGCAGCGCCAGGCTACGCTGGCTGCGCTGACGAAGATTATCACCGGTGGGACCACGCAGGAGGTCGGCCCAGTCCTCGCACGCACTGGCGGTGGCCGGACGGTTCTCACCCCGGAGCAGTTCGCTGAGGTGGTCTCCAACCCCGCGCAGTTCAAGGACTTGGCGGCGGCGCAGCAGGAAGCGTTCATCCAGCACGCGCAGGAGGTTGTAGACTCCTACGGCAAGCGCGGTCAGCAGTTCGACGCCATCACGCGCGCCGTGGCGGCCATCGCCACCGGAGACCTGACGAACGCCCTGAACCCACAGGAAGCCGCAGAACTGCAACGGGCGGTGGCGCACCCCACCTTTGGCCCTGGCGGTCTCCAAGAGGGCGAACTGGCCTACGGCGAGCACATCACTCAGCAGCAGGAGGGAAGCACCAACTTCCTGACCGTTGACGCCGACTGGGCGCGGCAGCACCCAGCCAAGGCAGCAGCGGAGGTGTTCTACCTCCAGCAGCAGTTCCCCACCTCCCAGGTCCGTTACGGCCGGGACGGTATCGCGGGCGAGTTGATGAACGCCATCGGCAAGCCCATCGACCTTATCGCCGCCATCCCCTCCGCGGTCATCAACATCACCGAGGGTAAGATTAGGGATGTCTTCGACCACGGCGACGTGGACGAGATGAAGTCCACGCGGCAGACGCTGGTGGACTCGCTGAAGACGGCGCCGCTGGCGGACCGCGACGAAATCCTCCACACCATCGACAGCCTGGACGACCGTATCGGTGTCCACGAAGGCTCGGAGCTAGGGTTCAGCGACCTGGTGGACCGGAGCCTGAACAGTGACACGGCCAACCTAGGCTTCGCCGAGAATATCGTCCAGGGCACGGGACTCCTCCCCGGAGACCGCGGTTACGAGGCGTCCATCGGCGTGACGATGGTAGCGGGTTCCATCCTGTTCGACCCCATCACGTGGGCCGCCGGTGCCGCCGAAGGGTTGCGCGCCGCGAGCACCATTCCGAAGGTGGTCGGCGAGGGCGGCAGCAGCGCCCGTGCGGTGCGCGGCGTTATCGCTCGCTTCGTCTACGAGCGTATGGCGCTGACCCCCGAGGAGTTCATGGAGTCGGCGCACGGCATCGGCGCCATCGACAATCTTGCCGAGGTGGCCCGTACCGCCACCCCAGAGCAATACTCCTACCTCCTTCAGCAGCACGGCCTCAGCGCGTCGCAGCGCCTCCTCCTGGAGAGCGCGGGCTCAGACCCTGAGGCCATCCGTGATGCGATGGTCAGCATCATCGGAGGCTATGAGGAGGGCATCAACGTCCCGTTCCTCAGCCAGAAGATTTCCACCCTGGGCGCCCGCCTCAACGAGCGGGACCTCCTTCTCCAGGAGGCACGCGCCGTGCAGCGGGTGGAGGACGGCACGCACGATGCCTACGTGACCAGCCTGGAGCGTCACATCGACGAGATGGACGCCAACGGGCTGGCGGGCACGGACGAGTATCTGGCGGCCAAGGATGAACTGGAGCGTGCGGTTCCCCGCGACGTGACCAGAGCCGCGGTGCCGGGCAGCAGGCCCATTCCTGCCAACAACACGCGGATGTTCCACCTTGTCAAGAAGAACGCTGACATCGTGGTCCCGAAGATTGAAGCCGAGGGGTTGAAGGTCAGCAGCGCTACGGCATTCGAGGGCAAGCCATCGGTGTTCGGTAGCCCTGACGTAAACGGCTTTGCTGCCAGGAAGGCGGCAGAAGGAACGCTAGAGCCGGGCGAAGCAGTCGTCGAATACAGCATTCCCCCCGGCACTACGACGGGTCAGGGTGTTGGTTCGTCGGCTATCGGCCACGGAGCAGTACCGCCTGAAGACATTGTTGCCATCTACAAGTACGGCGACCCGAAGCCTCCGGCCATCGCCCCAGAGGTTGTCGGACGCCTGGACGAACTAAACGCCAGCGTCACCGCCGACCGCGCCGAGATGGCGATGCTGAAGAGCGTTCGCTCCGGCAGTTCTCACGCTACTGGCAGGCCCTTCGACTTCGGGGACCTGCAAGGGCTCAGCAAGTCTTCCAGCGCCTGGTCCCGCTCCATCGCGGAGTTGGATGCCGGGCTGCGGGAGTTCCCCAAGGGTTTCATCCCTGAAGAAGTCGCTGCCCGTTTCGGTGGCAGCGCTCAGCGGCTCTGGCACGCGCTAGCGGTGTCCTTCCGTCCCTCGGGACTGGAAGGCGCGGAAGCCGCCGCTGACGGAATGCGGCGCGCCCTGTGGCTACCGGGTATCACTGCCCCGGAGGGCGCCCTCATCGACCTTACCGAGCGCAGCCGCGAGGCGCTTACGAACGTCGGCCGCCTCCTCGGCGTGCCGGAGACGAGCATCGCAGAGCAACTCGGGCAGTGGGACGGCCTGGTCCTGGCGAACAACGCGCAGGAGTCCTACAAGTGGTTCACCAAGACGTGGGAGCGCTTCGTCCTGGAGAGTCCGCGCATCCAGCCTTCGATGCGGGCCAACCTGATGAAACTCTGGGACTCGCCGTTCGAGCAGTGGGGTAGCGACGTTATCCGCACCAGCGCCAAGGGCGAGTATGCGGTCCACGAACCGGTGATGTACAAGACGATGGTAGACCCGGTGACCGGCGACCCTCTGAAGGCTGGGCAGCCCATCTTCTCCTCAGACTTCCTGAGCGGCGGGGTCTTCCTCCCCGACATGAACCACGTCATCGAGGCCATCTCCCCGAAGCTGGCGAAGGTCCTCCAGGGTCGCGGCGTCACTGGCGCCACCAGCCTCTGGAAGCGGGTCATCCTGACCTCCAAGCTGCCGTTCGCCCTCCCCTCGCGCATCGTTGGCGAGTTGCTCTTCGCCCGTATGTCCGCTTTCGACCTCGCGTCCCTGGGCAACTGGGGCATCGTGGATTGGGTCAAGTCGGTGCGGGGACTGGACGAGTTCGCGCGCTTCGTGGACGACCCGGCCTACGCCCTCGGCGGGATGCTGGACACGTACGAGGGGGCGGGCAAGGCGTCCAACCGCGCCACCACCCTAGGGGTCATCAACAGCACGGCGGGGGACGACTACTATCGCGCCCTGTCTGGCCGGTACGGCCACATCAACGCGACCTCC
>Ga0134123_10003595_pt1 | contig 10094 bp, 8 predicted proteins | sample KB303_FD_96460 | JGI IMG/M metagenome (GOLD analysis project Ga0134123, IMG submission 96460) | Terrestrial soil microbial communities without Nitrogen fertilizer from Kellogg Biological Station, Michigan, USA - KB3-0-3 | ecosystem: Environmental > Terrestrial > Soil > Unclassified ...
CACGCGCCCGAGCCGCTCGGCGAGACTCACGTGGCCTGCCGCCCGTTGTCGCAGTGGGCGGTCACCAGGCCCGCCAGCGCGGCGCCGCCGGGAATGGTGTCGACGGGCCCCACCACGGTGCGATAGCGGATCACGCCCGCCTTGTCCACGACGTAGAGCCCTTGCTCCACCGCGGTCATGGCGTGGTGATGAAGGCGACGCACGAAGTTCCGGTTCACCACGTCCAGCCATGCGCCGCGTATCTGGGGGCCGCCGTCCCCGGTGGTGAAGGCCCGGGCGAAGCTCACCAGCCCGGTCCGCGTCGCTACCAGCGCGCCCCGATCTCCCAGGCCATAGACGGCGTAGAGGCGCTTGTCGGGATCGCACACCACGGGGTAGGGAACCGGCGCGGGCCGGAAGAAGCTTCGCGCCGCCTCCAGGAGATTGGGCGCGACCTGGATGACCTCGGCCTCGGCGGCGAGGAGTCCCTGGTAGCCCTCGATGATCCCCTGCATGTAGCCGCGGCAGAACGGGCAGGTGAAGCCGCGTGAGAACCACACGATGACGTTCTGGTGCCCGCGATAGCGTTCGAGTCCGACAGTGGCGCCTTGCACCGACGGGAGGGAAAAGAGCGGCGCCGGCTGGCCGACCGCGGCCGGCTGTGCGTCGAGGGCCATCGTCTCATCTAGGACTTTGCGGCGGGACTTGTCAACGGCGTCGGGGCCGCCCCGGGCGCGCTCCGTCCCGCTCCGGTGACGAGGCGGAGGAATCCGGGCGACAGGCGCGGGTCGAGGGTGTCGCGGATGCCGTCGCCGAGGAGGTTGAAGGCGAGCACGGTGACCGTGATCGCCAGCCCCGGGAAGAAGGCGAGCCACCACGGCGGGACGAGGGCGGTGATGGAATCCGCCAGCATATTGCCCCAGGTGGGCGTGGGCGGCGGCACGCCCACCCCGAGGAAGCCCAGCGCGGCCTCGATGACGATGGCCACGCCCAGGTGGGTGGTGGCCAGCACGAGATACGGGGCCACGCACTGGGGTAGCACGTGAATGGCCATCACCCGCAGCGCGGAGCCGCCGTTGGCGCGCCCCGCCTCCACGAAGGGCATCTCGCGCACGGAAAGCGCCACCGAGCGAATGACGCGGCCGCCGAAGGGGATGCGCGTGATGGCGATGGCGACGATGACGGCCTGAAGCCCGGTCCCGATGGCCATGGAGATGGCCATGGCAAGGATCAGGTCCGGGAAGGATTGAAGGACTTCCATGATGCGCTGGCTCACGAGATCGAAGCGGCCCCGCAGGTAGCCACATGCCACGCCCCAGAGCGAGCCGACCGTGGTCCCGAGCAGCACCGCGGAGAACGCGACGAAGAGCGACGTCCGCGCTCCATAGATCACCCGGCTGAGGGTGTCGCGGCCGACCTGATCGGTGCCGAGGAGGCTCTGGGCATCGGGCGGCTTGTTCATGCGCCGGAAGTCCGCCTTGAGCGGATCGCGGGGGGCCAGAACGGGCGCGGCCAGGGCCACGACGATGATGAGGAGTCCCACCATCCCCCCGATGGCGGACAGCGTATTGCGCCGGGTGAACCGGCCCAGCTCCCGCAGGATCGCGTGCATCAGCCGTATCGTATGCGCGGGTCGAGCCACGCGTAGCTGAGGTCCACGAGGACGTTGACCGCCACGAAGATCACCGCGTAGAGCAGCACGAGGTTCTGCACGACGATGATGTCGCGCTCGATCACCGCGACGACGAGCGCGCGCCCCAGCCCGGGCACGCCGAAGGCCTGCTCCACCGCCACCGAGCCGCCCAGCACGAAGCCCAGCAGCACTCCCGAGATGGTGACCACGGGGAGCAGCGCGTTGGGGAGCGCGTGGCGGAGGACCACGAGACGCTCCCGCAGCCCCTTGGCGCGCGCGGTGCGCACGAAGTCCTCCCCGATGACCTCGAGGAGGCAGGAGCGCGACATGCGCGCGATATAGGCGCCCTGCGCGAGGCCGAGCACCATGGCAGGGCCGATCACGATCTGCAGGTTCTGCCAGGGATCCTGCCAGAAGTGGACGACCAGGATGGGCGCCTTGTAGCCGAACCAGAAGAGCAGCGCGAGGACGACGAGCATGCCGAGCCAGAACCCCGGGATGGCTATGAAGAGGACCGACAGCGCGCGCGCCAGGCTGTCGGGCAGGCTATTGGGCTTGAACGCGCTGAGGATCCCGACCGGGAGGCCGACCAGCCAGGAGATGATGAAGGACAGCAGCGCGATCTCGGCACTGAGCGGCCCGCGGTGGAGGATGAGGTCGGCCACGGTGTCGCCGCGGAAGAAGGACTTGCCGAGCCGGCCCGCTCCGATATCGACGAGCCATCGGCCGTACTGGACCGGCAGGGGCGCGCTCAGCCCGAGATCGGCCATGATGCGCACGCGATCCTCTGGCTTCATCTGCGCATGGCCTTCGACACCGAGGATGGCCACCAGCGGGTCCCCTGGGATGACCCGGAGGACCACGAAGATGATGACGGAGACCCCGATGAAGGTCCCCAGGGCGAAGAGCGCCCGCCGGGCGAGGTATTTCTGCATGGGTCTGGGCCGTCGCTCTCGGCGCGCTCGTCCGGCGGGCGGTGACCCCCTCGGCTAGCCCTGAGCCATCCAGACGTTGTCCCAGCGGACCACGTCGTAGATCCCGAAGAACGTGGACGGGTTCTGTCCGCGCACCCGATTGTAATAGGCGTCGTAGATCTGCTCGTACGCCACCGGGATCAACGGCGGGTCGTCCTCGAGAATCTCTTCCGCCTTGCGTACCAAGGTCTTGCGCCGGTTGTCGTCGAGCTCGCGATCCACCTGGGCCGCCAGATCGTGGAAGGCCGGGTTCGTCCACCGTGAGTAGTTCTGCGGGCCGCCCTTGCCATACCAGGCGCTGAAGATGTCGGACGGGTCCATCAGGGTAGACACGATGGCGCTGATGGCGAGGTCGAAGTTGCCCGCCTGGGCCTCGTCGAACCACACCGAGGTCTGCACCACGCGGAGATTGGACTCGATGTTGAGGTGCTCCTTGAGCATGGCCTGGATGGCCACCGCCCAGAGCTTGAAGGTCGGGATATCGCGCACGCAGAAGTCGAGGTTCTTGAGCCCTTGGCCGTAGCCCGCTGCCTGCATGAGCTTCCGGGCTTCCTGCACCGCGGGCTTGACGTCCTTCTGGTAGCCGAGCTTCTTCTCGAGTTCTGCCCGCGGCGTGGACATCTCATGGAAGGGATAGACGAAGCCGCCCACCTGCATGGGGGCGGCGTCCTTCACCACCTCGATCAGGGTGGGGCGGTCCATGGCGAGATGAATGGCCCGCCGCACCCGCTTGTCGGCCAGCGCCTTGTTCTTCTCCATGTTCATCCAGAAGGCCTGGATGACCGACTGGTTGAAGTTCGCCGCCGTCACGCCGGGCATCTCCTTGGCCTTGCGCCAGGTGACGGGGTCCAGCAGCCGGGCGTAGTCGACCCGCCCGGACAGGAAGGTAGCGCCCAGCTCCGGCGTGAAGGGCAGGAAGTGGTAGATCTCCAGCTTGTCCACGAGCGGGAGCCCCTTGTTCCAGTAATCGGGGTTCCGCTCCTGGATCCAGATCTCCTTGTCTCTTCGCGAGACATGACGGAACGGACCCGTCCCGGGGTAGTTCATCACCTGCCGGAGGTTGCCCTGGTTATCGTCGAGGGTCTTCTTCCGCACGATGATGTTCCAGCCGCTCGCGAAGGCGCCCAGCATGTAGGATTTCGGCCGCGCCTCGGTGAGCCGGAACTCGATCTTGTGCGGATCCAGCACCACGATGTCGCCCACGGTGGCGAAGAGCGGCGTGCGCGGGATGACCACGCCCTTGGGCGGATGCGCGATGCGGTCGTAGGTGGCCTTGACGTCCTCGGCGGTGAAGTCGGCTCCGTCGTGGAACTTCACGCCCTTCCGGAGATGGAAGGTGTAGCGCTTCCCGTCCGGTGTGATGTCGTACTTCCAGGCCAGGTCCGGGATGATGGTCTGCCCGTCCTTCGGGCTGCGGCGGAGCAGGGTGTCGTACATCGGGCTCTGCGGCCCGATATTGGCCACCGTGCCCGACTGATGGACGTCGAAGTGGGCGGGCGCATTGTGTACGGCGTAACGGAGGGTGCCGCCCCGCTTGGCGGCCGGGTCGGGTCGGACCGGGGACGGTGTCTCCTGCGCCTCTGCCCGCCCGCGCAGCACGGCGGGGCCGAGGGCGGCGGCGCCGCCGGCCATTCCCGCGGTGCGGAGGAAGGCGCGGCGGCTGACGGGGTTCTTCGGGCGGCCGGAGTTTTTCGCGTCGGACATGGGACACCCTCCTCTGGGCTCTCCGCGCATCGGTGCGCAGGGTGGGGGAAAGATACACGACGGTCCGGCGAGACACAAGAGTACGGGCCGGGCGGTTTTTGGCCGCATCGGACCCGGGTGATACCCTGGCTGCACCGCCGTGAGCATCCCGTACCGCCGAGAGCCCGTCCCGATCGACATGCCCGCCGAGCCCGCGGTCCGGCTGATCCCGCTGGGGGGGCTGGGGGAGATCGGCCTGAACATGATGCTGATCGAGTCCGGGGACGACATCGTGGCGGTGGACTGCGGGCTGCTGTTCCCCGACGACGAGATGCCGGGAGTGGACTATGTCATCCCGGACTTCAGCTACCTGCACGAGCATCGCGAGGCCTTCCGCGCGGTGGTGCTGACCCATGGGCACGAGGATCACGTGGGCGCGCTCTCGTACCTGCTGCGCGACTTCGACGTGCCCGTGTACGGAACACCCCTCACCCTGGCCATCGCGCGACACCGGCTCGCCGAGCACGGGCTGCTCGACCAGGCGGACCTGCGTCCCTACCGGCCGGGGGACGAGATCACCATCGGGTGCTTCCAGATCGAGCCCATCCGGGTGACGCACTCCATCGCCGACGGCATCGGGCTCGCCATCCAGACCCCGGTGGGCACGGTCGTCCACACGGGGGACTTCAAGCTCGACCCGCATCCCGTGGACCGCGAGCAGCCCGACTACGCGCGCTTCACCGCGCTGGGCGAGCGCGGGGTGCTCTGCCTCTGCTCCGACTCCACCAATGTGGGGCGGCCGGGCCGCACCGGGTCGGAGACCGAGGTCGGCGCCGCGCTGCGCGGGCGCTTCGACACGGCCACCGGGCGCATCATCGTGGCCACCTTCGCCTCGCACATCCACCGCATCCAGCAGGTCATGGATCTCACCGCCGCGTGCTCGCGCAAGCTGGGGCTGCTGGGGCGCAGCATGGCGGCGAACGTGGCGGTGGCGGCGGAGCTGGGCTATCTCCACGTGCCGGAGGGCGTGCTGCTGCCGCTCGAGGAGCTGGCGGATCTTCCCGCGGACCACCAGGTGATCCTGTCCACCGGCAGCCAGGGCGAGCAGAACTCCGCCCTGTCGCTGATGGCGGCGGGCGAGCACAAGCACTTCACGGTGGGCGACGGGGACCTGGTCATCTTCTCGTCGCGCGTGATTCCGGGGAATGAGCGGGTGATCGGCCGGCTCATCAACGCGCTCCTGCGCCGCGGCGCCGAGGTGCTGTGGGAGGACGTGGCCTTCGTCCACGTCTCCGGGCACGCAAGCCAGGAGGACCTCAAGCACATGCTGGCCCTGACCCGGCCGCGATACTTCCTGCCCGTGCACGGCGAGTATCGCCACCTCCTCCAGCACGCGCAGCTGGCCACGGAGGCCGGCGTGCCGGCGGAGCGGGTGTTCCTGATGGAGGACGGGGTGGGCCTGGAGCTGACCAAGTCGGGGGCGCGCGTGCTCGGGCCGTATCCGGCGGGGCGCGTCTTCGTGGACGGCAAGGGCATCGGCGACGTGGGCTCGGTGGTCCTCCGCGACCGGCAGCTCCTGGCCGAGGCGGGCATGGTGGTGGTGGCGCTCACCATCGACAAGGCCACGGGCTCCATCGTGGCGGGCCCCGAGATCGCCTCTCGCGGCTTCGTCTACATGAAGGAGTCCGAGGAGCTCATGGACGAGGTGAAGGAGGCGGTGCGGGAGGCCATGGCCTATCGCGAGGACCCCGAGGTCCTGGACCGTGAGCTGTTCGGCGCACGGGTCCGCAGCGCGGTGCGCCGCTTCATCAATCAGCGCTTCCAGCGCAAGCCCATCGTGATTCCCGTGATCCTGGAAATCTGAGGCGGAGGGAGCTCCCATGGCGGCGGGCAAGATCGTGGATGCGCAGGCGCCCGAGGCATCCGGGCGGCAGACGACGTCGGGAGACTCGCGCCGGCGCCGTGCCCGCGCGCGCCGGCCCGGCGGCGACGGGCGCTGGGTGCGGGAGGTCAAGGGCATCCTGGCGCTGGCGCTGGCCGGATTCGGGCTGGTGGCGCTCTATGCCTTCGACCCCACCCGGCATCCGCTGGACCAATCGAGCCCGGTGGGGCCGGTGGGCCTCTGGCTGGGCTGGGCCGCCTTCTGGGCCTTCGGCTATGCCGGCTACGTGTTTCCGCTGCTGCTCATCGTCTACGGCGCGGGGGCCTTCGTCCGCGCGCCCCTCGCGCGCGGGTGGCCGGGGCTCGCGGGCCTCGCGCTCCTGCTCATCAGCGTCACCGGCATCCTCGCGCGCAGGTCCGACACGCTGGCGGAGATCCGGATCCACAAGGGCGGCATGCTCGGCTGGGCCGTCGGCGAGGCCCTGGCCACCACGGTGGGCAGTGTGGGCTCGTGGATCATCCTTCTCGCGATCCTGCCCGTGGCCGCGCTCTTCATCACCCAGGCGTCGCTGGGCGGCGTGTCGCGTCTCCTCCGCGCGCGCCTCGCCGCGTGGCGTGCTCGTCGCGACGCGGCGCCGGGAACCGGCGCCCGATCGGCGGCGGACACGATGCGGCCCGCGCCGCCCGAGAGACCCGAGAAGCCCTTCACCCCGCCGCCCTTGATCGTGAAGGAGCCGCCCAAGCCCAAGTCCGGGCTCGCCGAGAAGGGCCTGGCCTGGCAGGAGACATTCGACTTCGGCTCCGGCGGCGCCAAGGCGTTCCAGCTGCCCGCGGTGGGGCTCCTCCAGGCGCCCCCCGCCTCCGCGCTGGCCCGAACGCGCGAGGAGCTGGAAGCCAATGCCGCCACGCTGAAGAAGAAGCTCGCCGACTTCGGCGTGGACGGGCACATCGTGCAGGCCAGCCCCGGCCCCGTCATCACCTCCTACGAGTTCGAGCCCGCCGCGGGGGTGAAGGTCAGCCAGGTGGTGAACCTCTCCGACGACCTCGCGCTGGCCATGAAAGCGGCGGCGGTGCGCATCATCGGGCCCATTCCCGGGCGCGGCACGGTGGCGGTCGAGGTCCCGAATCCCGAGTCGGCGACCGTGTACCTGCGCGAGATCCTGGTCTCGCCCGAGTTCGTGGAGGCCAAGGGCCGCCTCCCGCTCGCGCTGGGCAAGGACACGACGGGCAATGCCATGGTGTCGGACCTCGCCAGCATGCCGCACCTTCTCATCGCGGGCTCCACCGGCAGCGGCAAGAGCGTGGGGCTCAACACCATGATCTGCTCGCTGCTCTACAAGGCCACGCCCGCCGACGTCCGGTTCTTGCTGATCGATCCGAAACGCCTCGAGCTGGGCATCTACGAGGGCATTCCGCACCTCCTCGCGCCGGTCGTCACCGACGCCAAGGAAGCCGCCATGCGGCTCAAGTGGATCGTGGGAAAGATGGACGAGCGCTACAAGCAGCTCCAGGCCAAGGCGGTGCGCAATATCGAGGGCTACAACAAGGAAGTGGGCCCCGAGGAGCGGCTGCCGTACTGGGTGGTGGTGGTGGACGAGCTCGCTGACCTGATGATGGTCTCCGCGGGCGAGGTGCAGAACTCGCTGGTGCGCCTGGCCCAGATCGCGCGCGCGGTGGGCATCCACTTGATCGTCGCCACCCAGCGCCCTTCGGTGGACGTGGTCACCGGGCTCATCAAGGCGAACTTTCCCACCCGCATCGCCTTCCAGGTGGCGTCCAAGGTGGACTCGCGGACCGTGCTCGACGCCAACGGCGCCGAGCAGCTCCTGGGCAAGGGCGACATGATCTTCGTGCCGCCGGGCGCCTCGCGGCAGGTGCGGGTGCACGGCGCCTGGGTGGCCGACAACGAGGTCAAGGCCATCTGCGAGTTCCTGCGCAAGCAGGGGGCGGCGGTCTACGAGAAGGTGGAGATGCCCACGCTGGACGCCGACGCCGGCGGCGGGGACGGGGAGGACCGCGACGACGTCTACTGGGACGCGGTGAATCTCGTCATCGCCCAGAAGGCCGCCTCCATCTCCTTCCTCCAGCGGCGCCTGGGCCTGGGCTATCCGAAGGCGGCCCGCTTCATCGACATGATGGAGCTCGACCACATCATCGGGCCCGGGCAGGGGGCCAAGCCGCGGGAGATCCTGGTGGGGCCCGAGTACCTCGCCAAGCACGGGCGCTGAGGCCCCGCGAGTCGACGGGGTGGTGTACCCTGGCCCCATGGGACCTCACTGCATGGGACCTCACCGGATGAGATGGACGGTCACGACCCTGACCGTGCTGGCGTTGCTGTGGCCGGCCGGCCCCGCCGCCGCCCAGAACCAGAGCCTGGAGGAGGTCGTTGCGGGGCTGGAGAGCACCTATGGGCGAATCACCGACCTCAAGGCGGACTTCACCCAGGTGTCGAGTAACAAGAGCCTCGGCCAGGACATCAAGGCCGAGGGCACGGTGCTGCTCAAGAAGGGCGGCAAGATGCGCTGGGACTACAAGAGCCCCTCGCCCCAGCAGATCGTGTCCGATGGCACCTCGCTCTGGGTCTATACCCCCGAGCTCAACCAGGTGAACAAGGGCGACGCCCCCAAGGCACTCGCCGGACCCGCGGGCTCTTTCCTGGCCGGGCTCGGCCGCGTGCGCGAGGAGTTCACCGTGCGTTTCCAGAATCCCGCCGCCAAGACCGACGCGGCCGGGCGCTACCTCCTCGATCTCACGCCCCGGAACCCCTCGCCGTTCCTCACCCGGCTGGTCCTCGCGATCGATCCCAAGGACTACATCGTCCGCCAGGCGGTGATCTACGACCAGCTTGCCAATACGGTGACCATGACCTTCACGCGCGTCTCCCCGAACAGCGGGCTCGCCGACACCCTGTTCGCCTTCACGCCACCCAAGGGCGCCGCGGTGGTGCCGCTCAATCCCCGCTAGTCGGGCGTCCTCGGAGATCGCACCATGGCCGCTGCTGAGAACAGCTTCGACATCGCCTGCAAGGTGGACATGCAGGAGGTCGCCAACGCCATCAACCAGGCGACGCGGGAGATCGAGACGCGCTACGACCTCAAGGGCTCGAAGAACGAGATCAAGCAGGAGAAGATGGATCTGCTGCTCGCCTCCGGGGACGAGATGAAGCTCAAGGCCGTACTGGACATCCTCCAGTCCAAGCTCCACCGCCGCGGCATCGATCTCAAGGCGCTCACCATCGGCGAGCCGGAGCCCGCCGCGGGAGCCACGCTGAAGCAGAAGATCACGCTTCAGGACGGCATCCCCATCGAGAAGGCCAAGGAGATCGTGCGCCATATCAAGGATTCCAAGATCAAGGTCCAGGCCTCGATCCAGGAGAAGCAGGTGCGCGTGTCCGGCAAGAATCGGGACGATCTCCAGGCCGCGATCGCCCTCGTCAAGGGCAAGGATTTTGGTGTCGCGCTCCAGTTCACGAACTACCGCTCCACCTGACTCGCCCCCGTCGCCCACTGCCATGATCAGGTCCCCATGATGAACCGCCGCGCGTTCCTCCGCGCCCTGAGCGCGGGATTCCTCACGGCACCCCTGGCCGCCGACGCCCAGCAGGCGGGAAAGGTGCCTCGGATAGGTTTTCTTGGGGTGACGTCCGCTTCCGATAGGCCGCCCCTGCTCGACGCGTTCCGGCAAGGGCTGCGGGAGCTCGGGTGGGTTGAGGGCCAGAATATTGTCATCGACTATCGATATGCGCAGGGTCGGGTCGACCGGCTGCCCGACCTGGCCGCCGAGCTGGTCCGGCTCAAGGTGGACCTCATCGTATCGGTGGGGACGCAAGGAGTGACGGCAGCCAGGAACTCCACCGAGACGATCCCCATCGTCTTGATTGCCGTTCGCGATCCTGTTGGCACCGGGCTCATCGCGAGCCTCGCGCGCCCGGGCGGGAACGTCAC
>Ga0134123_10003598_pt1 | contig 10092 bp, 10 predicted proteins | sample KB303_FD_96460 | JGI IMG/M metagenome (GOLD analysis project Ga0134123, IMG submission 96460) | Terrestrial soil microbial communities without Nitrogen fertilizer from Kellogg Biological Station, Michigan, USA - KB3-0-3 | ecosystem: Environmental > Terrestrial > Soil > Unclassified ...
GGTCCGGCCAGGCGCGGTGCGTGACCAGATGCACTTCGGCGCCCTTCGCCGCCAGATGCCTGGCTAGCGCATGGTTCGCGACATCCATCCCGCCAAGCGGTGTGAAGTCGCCCGCCACAATCAGCCAGGGTTTCACTCGCGGCGGAGCCGGTGAGCCATCGCGCCGTGCAGCGCGCCCTCGAGAAACCAGAACTGCAGACCGACCTGCGTGACGAATGGCACGAAGCTGAACACGAGAGCCAGCGTGCCGATGTTGACCGCGGCGACCGTCGCAGCCCAGTAGCGATCCTCTCGGACTTCGAGCCTCATCGCGAGCCGCCACTCATACCAGATGGCGGCAACGAGCGCAGCCACGTAGAGAAGCAGCAGTGGAAAACCGCCGTCGAGCAGCCAGACGGTCGGCTGCACTTCGGCCCAGATTTCCGTCGACTCGAGCTTCGATCGATCGCCGAAGTACCCGTGCATCATGCCCCAGCGTGCGAGACCGGCGCCAAAGGGATACTGACTGGCGAGCTCGTTGAAGCCCGTTTCGATCTGCTGGCCACGGCTCTGGTAGTACAGCGTGCGCGGGTCGTCGCCAAGCGTCGCAAACCGCTCGCGAATCCCTTCACCGCCGAGCAACGTCGATGCGGCAAGGCCCACGATCACGACGCCGGCCGAGAGCGCGGCGAACGCGGTCAAACGAAATTTCTGGTTCTGGAACAGCAGCGCCGCGGCGTAAACGGCCATCATCCCGAGTACCACGACGAAGTTCGCCCGGACGTGGCTCAAATAGATCGCCGAGATGCCCGCGAGAGAAAAGAGCAGGGCCAGCGCACGTTTCCACCAGGCGAACTGTTCGATGGCGAACACCAACCCGAGCAGCGCGGCGACCGTGCCCGGACCGCACACAGCGCCCGGCGTATCGAAAAGACCTGGCGGACGAATGATGGGACGGCCGTCCGGCCCGATGTAAGTCGCTGATTGCAGCGCCGTGCGGCTGAGCGCGAGCGAGAGCTGCGAAGGCATGAAGCGATCGGGGTCGTACACCTGCAGGACGCCCACCATGGCATTGATGCCGTTGCAGATCAGCATGATGGCGAGGAGCCGCACGAGCTGCTGGGGCCGATCGATGAATGCCGGCACCCAGAAGATCGGGAGAAAAATTGCGGCGTAGAGCAGCGTCTGCGCAACGCCCGCCGTCAGCCCGCTCGTGAGCGGGTGAAAGATCATCAGACAGAGATACAGAAGCGCCAGCAGGAGCCAGCGTTGCGAGGGATGGCGGTCGCGTTCCTCGTGATAGCGGTCGAGCCACCAGATCAGGAACCCGACAAGAGCAATGGCATATGCGCCAATCCGCAAGGGAAGGCGGTAGGCCTGACTGCCGGGCAGATACATCATCCCGGGAATGGCGGTCTGCGAGATGACGAACCACTCGAGGAACCCGCGCGGGATCAGCTGCTTCAGCAGCGACGGCTGATCGGCGGTTTCGCCATAGGTCCACTCCTGGCTTTCGTCATACGCAATCGGCGCCGTGTCCCAGGACGACTCGCTAGGGCTGACGTGATTCATGGGCCTCGACAACGGAGTGAAGAAGCGATTCGAGACGGCTGGCGTAGCGATCCGGCGCGCCGACGACCCGCATGCGATCGAACGCCGCGGCGCCAAGCCGTTGTCTCAACTCAGAGGATTCGACAAGAAGACACATCGCGCGGACGAGATCGTCACGATCGCCGGGCTCGACCAGCATCCCGGTAACGCCGTTGATCACGATTTCGGGAATCGCGTTGATCCGCGTGCCGATCGCCGGCACGCCGGCGGCCGCGGCTTCCTGAAAGACCATGCCGAAGGCTTCGTGCCGCGTCGGCATGACAAAGACATCCGCGCGGCGCCAGCGATCCAACCAGTCTGGTGTGTACGGCGTGACGTTTCGGACGAGGCTTACGCCGTCGGGCAGCTCGCTGGCCGCGATCGGCCAGTCCGTAACCAGATCCAGGGTCGCGCGCCTGGCAAAACCACCAGCGCGCCACGCCTCGAGCAGGTCGATGCCGCCTTTGCGTGGGAAGTCCCCGCCCATGAAGAGCACGCGGACGCGTTCTGGCGTCTCGTCGACATCTGCGCTTCCGGCTCGATGACGAATCCACGTTTCGTCGGCAATCGTTCGCACGGGATAAGGCATGACGTGCACGCGGCTGGCGCAAGCCGGGTAGTGCTCGTCGAGGTCGCGAGCGGCCCACTCGGAGGTTGCGGTAATGGCCGCAGCATGGGCGAAGACGCGGCCGTCGTGCGACATGTTCGGCTTATAGGTCAGCTTCGAGAGCGAAGAGGCGGCTTCGAGGCTGGCCAGCTGTTGGGTGGCATCGATCGACACGATGGCCGGCGTGCGCTTCATGCGGCCAACGCTCGCGTACGCGGATGCCTGCGTATGAAAGTGTAGGACGTCGAATCTCGACGTGCGCTCGACCTGGGAAATGCGCCGGGCCGCCAGAAGTCCGACATTCAGCTCTTCGCGCCAGCGGCGGAGATCGAGGTTCCCGGCCGGACCGCCGCGGGGAGCCAGCGGCAGGCTGAACGCGCGGCGGACGAGCCGATCGCGCAGGGTGAGATCGCGGCTGAGATCAATGTGCGTGGCGTCGATCGAAGGCACCAGCGCGAGAGTCTCCCGGAGGAGTCCAGCCACTGCCCGATGACCGAGAATGCCTGAATTGATGAACAGCGCGCGCACGATTCACGCTTGACGTTTTCTCGAGACGAGCATCACGTTGTCGGACAGTGCTCGTGGAAAAACAGAGGCGAGCGCTTTGGGATAGTGCCACGCCGTACCCGGCACGCGGCCACGCCCGGTATAGATGACGCGGATCAGTTCGAGCCCGGCTTCGCGCGCGGCGCGTTCGAGATCGATCGCGAGCAGCGCGGTCTTGTGCGCCGGATAGTGAGCATCCTGAAATGCCGAGTATCGCTGTCTGATCGTGAGCGTCAGAAGGCTCAAAAGGCTTGCCTGATTCGGCGTCGTGACGAGCACCCAGCCTCCGGGCTTCGCGAGCGAGCAGAGCTGCCGCATGAACGCCCAGGGATTTTCCAGATGCTCGATGGTCTCGACCGCGACGACGACGTCACCTGACGCAGGCGGCACCGGCCACCCCGCGGAGTCCAGATTGACGCGACGAAACTCTCCATCGACGGGAAACCCGTCGTAACGAACGGCATCCAGCCCGCAATACCGGGTAAACCGCGGCGACACGATCCGCCAGAGCGCTCCCCCGCCACACCCGACGTCTACCAGCGTCCCGCCGCCAATCGCGGCGGTTTCGAAGAACTCGTCAACCATCCGATAGATCGCCTCACAGCTCGAACCCAGACTGAGACGGGCTCGCGATTCGAGACGGGCGTCGATCGCCTGGCCGTCACGTTCGGCTTCGCCGACAGAGATCACGTTCACGCCCCTACCGCCACGCGAGTTTGACGCAGGGCCGTTCGTGTCATGCCGCTCAACACGTCGAACAGCTCGCGTTCGACCGCTGTCGGATCGCACAGCCGTCGCGCCTGCCCGGGAGCCGCAGCGGCCAGTTGCGCACGGAGCTCACGATCATCAATCAGCGTCCGGAGCGTTGCGGCGAGAGCGGCCCGGTCGTCCGCCGCGACGAGGCGGCCGCAGGATTCGTCGACGATTTCGAGGGCTCCGCCCAAGGCGGATGTGACAACCGGAAGACCGGCGGCGAGTGCCTCGACGAACACCATCCCGAAGGGCTCTGGTTCAAGATTGGGCTGGCAATACAGATCTGCAGAAGCGAGCAGCGCCGACACGTCGTGCCGTTCTCCAAGCCAGCGCACGCGATCGAAGACGCCACTTCTGCGAGCTGCTTGCTTCACGCCGCGGATGTATTCCTCTTCCGGGCTTCGCTGTACGCCGCCCGCCTGCCACCAGATCCACTTCGGCATGTCGGTCAGTCCGGCGAGCGCTTCGACCAGCCTCGAGTGTCCCTTCCAACGTTCGCTGCGGCACGCCGTCACGATCACCACCGCATCGTCGGCTGTCTCGAGCTCTGCGCGAATCGCGCGGCGTGATTCGGCGCGCAGGGGCACGGCATTGGGAACGGGCGCGTAGACGACTGTCGATTGCGCCTTCGGATAAAGCATCGGCAACGTGGTCGCGGTGAAGCGACTGTTGCAGATCACCAGATCGGGAGACACGCGGCGGGCCAGCTTCTCGGTCCAGTGGCGGCCGGTCATCACATCGTGCGCCCAGAAAACGAGCGGCACTCCAGCCTTTCGAACGACGCCTCCGAAAAGTCCCTGGCTCCACGGTGCGTGACAGATGACGCGATCGTAGCTTCTCGCTGTCAACTGCCTCGCGAGGACCCTGCGGGCACGAACAGCACTGGCGGGCCGGCTCATTCGCACCGGACCGAGAGGCTGCACGGAGACACCGAGCGCAGCGAGCTCGCGTTCCAGTCTTCCGTGAAAACAGAGAGCGAATTCGTGATCGATCTGCGCCGACCGTGAGGCCGCGAGCGCCAGCAGGATCGACTCGATGCCGCCAAACAGGTTGCCGCTGTAGAGATGCAGGACGCGCATCACGCGTGAGCGACTTTGCGATAGACGGGCACGAGATCGGTCGCGAGGCGCGCGCGATCGAAGCGCTGCTCCGCGGTCTTCCGGCCGGCCTGGCCAATTCGCTGCCTGGCCTGCGGATCGCGTGCGAGTTCGACGATGCGCGCGGCGAGATCGCGCGCATTGCCGGGCGCATGCACGAGCGCGTCGAGACCTGGCGTGAAGATCTCGCGGGCTCCCCCGGCGTTGCTGGCGATTACCGCACGGCCGCAGGCCATGGCCTCGGCGATGACCAGGCCGAAGGGTTCGGGCGACGTGCTCGCGTGGATCACGACGTCGAGCGAACGCAGCGCGTATTCGGGGCGCTCGATAAATCCGGTGAACCCCACCCGATCGGCCACCCCGCGATCTGACGCATATCGCTTCAGATCGTCGATCGAATACTGGCTGTCATCGGTCCGGTATACGGCGCCGCCGATGATGTACCCGCGAACGGGGAGATCGGCCGGCAGCGCCGCAACGGCATCAAGAAACGTCGTGTGGCCTTTCCAGCGGCCAAACGTCGCCACGAGGCCGACGCGCACGACTCCAGGCGCCGCCGGCGGCAGCCCGGACAGTCGATCGAGATCGACGCGATCGCCTGCCCCCGAGAACCGGTCCAGATCGACGCCGTTATGAACCATCACGACGGGCACGTGAGAGTCGAACACGGCCCGCGCATCCTCGGCCACGCTCGCGGAATTGGCGACGATCGCAGACGCGCGGCCCGAGGCCGCACGGAGCACGAACGCCGAAAGCCGGCGCGACCCGATGAAGTCGTGCAGGTGCCAGACGAGGGCCGCATGTGCCGGCCGGGCCCAGGCGCCGATGACGTGCATCTTCAGGTTGTTGGTGTGGACGATATCGGGAGCGATCGATTCAGTAATCCGCCGGAGCTTCGCAGCATATTTCACGGCCGCTGGAGCCGCGAGGGTGATCTTGGCCAGCAGACTCAACGGCCCGGTGCCGTACTCACCGAGCCGGGCCAGCCTGCCGTCGAAGGGCACGACGAGCGTCGAGACGCCGAGCGTGGCCGCGTGCTCCAGGAGCGGACCATCGGCGCCCGCTATCAGGTTGAGCGTCCACGACGGCTGAGCGCGGCGCATGCTCGCCAGGATGTCGAGCAGGCTGCGCTCAGCGCCGCCAAGTCCGGCTTCGGCGCTCAGGTACAGAACGCGCATGTCGTTGATTAGAAGAAACGCTGGCGGATCCGGATGACGTCATTGGCCTGAACTTTGTCATCGATCCGCATCGACACTTCGGTGCTCTTGCCGTTGACGACGCGAGTTGCCGTGATGCCGCGGTCGGATCCGCGATCGGTCAATCCGCCGGCAAGCGCAATCGCCTGTTGAACGGTCATGCCCGGATCGAGCACGTAGTAGCCCGGGTTGCGAACCTGACCATCCATGTAGAAGCGCTGCGCCGTCGGCACATTGATGATGTCGCCGTCGCGCAGGATCAGATCACTCTTGCCAAGCTCGAGGTCGCGCCGGTTCACGCGCACTTCCTCGGCTTCCTTCCCGTTGACCGGACGGCGCCGAACAATGATTTCCGTGCTGGCCTGCGCCGTCGGCGAGCCGGCGAACACGAGCGCCTCGAGCAGCGTCATCTTCGGTCCGGTCATGGGAATCTTGCCGGCCTGGCGGACCTCGCCGACGACCATCACGCTCTGGCTGCCGAACTTGTCCACTTCGACGCGGACCTGCGGATTTCTCAGATAGCCGGCCTGCAACTGCGAGACGAGCAGCGTCTGCAGTTCGGCAGGCGTCATCCCGGCGGCCTTGACGCGATTGAGGTACGGATAGCTGAACATGCCGTCCGAATCGACCGGGAACCGTCCGCTCAACTCCGGTTCGTCGACAACGGTGATCAGGATCGTGTCGAGCGGACCGATGTGATAGCTCGACGCCTGATCGGCTGGCGGATCTTGCGGCGCCGGCGCGGCAGCCTGCACCAGAACCGACAGAGCGATGAGGAGCGCGCCAAGAACGGTCATGTCAGTCTCTTTTCTGGGAAATGCTACTCACTTGTCCGGTTCAGTGGGATGCCCAGCTGACGTGCTTTTCGGTACAGATTGGGACGCTGAATGCCAAGAGCCTGTGCAGCCTCCGCCATTCGCCACCCGTGATGCTGGAGAACCTCGGAAATATAGTCGCGCTCGAACTTGAGCCGGGCGTCTCGAAGGGTGCCCGAAGGAATCAGGGACGGTGCCGAGCGCTGCAGTTGAAGCGCTGGCAGCACGTGTTCGAGCTGAATGACCTCACACGGCGTCGTCCGAACCAGATCGCCGACGACGCCGCGAAGTTCGGCAAGGTTGCCTGGCCAGTGCACGGCGGAGAGCAGCGCGAGTGACGCCGGCGCAAAGCTGTGAGCAGCGGTCCCGGCCGCGCCCGCGAGATCTTCGAGCAGGCGGCACGCAAGCTCCGGCACATCTTCGAGCCGTGCACGAAGCGGCGGCATGTCGATGCGCGACGCCGCAAGACGGCGATAGAGATCCGCACGAAAACGATTCTCGCGCACGTCGCAATCGATTGATGATGGTGCACTGGCGATCAGGCGGAAATCAGTCGGTAGGATCTCGCCGTCTACTAGTACTTCACGATCGCGCGCCATTCGTGAGAGGCGCGCCTGCAGTGCCGCGGGCAGATCGACGACATCCTGCAGAAACAACGTACCGCCCCGCGCTGCGGCCGCCGAGCTCGCAGCCGCGACAGGCTCGAGGTCGTTCGCGCCCGATGCTGACGGCACTCCAAATATGGTGTGCTCGAGTCCGGCGGCATCACTGCCGCCGCAGTCGACCATCACAAACGGCGACGCGGCGGCGCGGCCCCGCACGTGAAGCTCGCGCGCGATCGACTCGGCATCTGCCCCTGGATCCGCGATGAGCAGCACACCGCTCTCGAGCTGCGATGTCCGTCGCACCAGCTCCTGCAGACGGCAGGCGACCGGCGACTTGCCTGTAAGTTCGAGCGATCGCCACGGTCGCGATTCGTGCGAGATCGACGCGGCCGTCGCGAATGGGATTGTGTTGGGCATGCTTGATCTCGGGATGGCGATTGATACAGCTCCGCCCCGTCAGTCACAGGGCGGGCTTGAAATACCGTCTCCCCTACTTCGTTTTATAGTCATATAAATGACTTTATATGACTATATATCCTCAATCGTATCTCTAAGGATACAACTTGGAGCCTCTGGGGAGACGGGGATTCGAGCCGCAGGCGGCTGCAGTGTCTTATCGGCAACCCGGCCTGTATCAATCAGGACCTAAGTGCTGAGGAGAGAAGAGTATGCGGGGCGCCAACCGGCGCGAAAAACTTGGCCGGCTAGTCGATCTTGCTCGGGGAGGGCGAAGGAGGCGTGATCGGCGGATTGGTCGGCGTCGTGATTTCGGATTCCATCTGGCGTTGATCGAACATCCCGTTGACGATGAACGCCATGCCCAGCATGACGACAAAACCGCCAATGCCGACGGCTTTCTGAGGAGCCTCGCCCGCAAACGCAATCATCAACATCAGACCCAGGCCGAGACTCACAAGCGTCACGCCGGCACTGCGGTGACGTTGCGGCCGGCGGCGCTTTCGATATTCAAAGATATCGACCATCTGGCGGGACCGCTCGACATCGGCCGTCGCGCGCTGAAAGCCCTGGGGATCGACTTCGGGCGCCGGAGCCATACCCTTCTCGATCATGGCAATTCGTTCGCGAATCTGAAGCTCACGCACACGGGCTCTGGACATGGTCATGGTGATGAGGAACACCCAGAGCCCCGCAATCACCGTGATCGGAATCATAAAGATCATGAAATTGTCCAAACGCCCTCCAGAGAGACCCGTGCCTGAACAGATTAGACTGGGGCCCTTTGGCAATTGTTTCACGATCGTCATGAGAAACAATTCGCTCGTTCAGACGTTCTAATACGAGTTGCAGGATGCAGCCTGTCCACGAGCACGAGCTCGTTGAGCGGTGCCGGCGCGGGGACGAAGGAGCATTTCAGGAGCTCGTCAATCAGTACAAGGATCTGGTTTTTGCGATCATTGCCCGTACGGCGCGAGACGCGTCGTCTGCCGAAGATCTGGCGCAGGAAGTGTTTCTGCGCATCCACCGGGGGCTTCCCTATTTCCGAGGTGAAGCACGACTGTCGACCTGGATTTACCGCATTGTCGCCAACGTGTGTGTCCAGGAGCAGCAGGGCCGGAAACCCGTCACGCGGTCACTCGATGAAGACAGCCTCGACCGTCGAGCGGCGCCGTTGGGCGCTACTCGCGAATTGTCGGACCTCATCCTGCGCGACCGGCTCGAAAAGGCGATCGCCAGACTTCCGGCGAACTACCGGCTGCTCGTCGCCGCGCATTATCTGCAAGGCGTCCGCTACGAAGATCTGGCTGAAGCGCTCAACCTGCCTCTCGGCACGCTCAAGACGCAGCTCCACCGCGCGAAACGTCAACTGCGCCGGCTGCTCGAAACAGAGCTCAAGTAGAGCCGTTCCGGGTTCACGAAGCACCTAGCACCAAGAACGAAGCACCTTAGATCCCTGTGATGTTTTGTGACGAAGTCCTGGAACTGGTCGAGGCACTCGCGGCCGGAGATCTGACGCCCGACCCGCGCGTCATGACGCACGTGCAGTCCTGCGCCGGCTGTGCGGCGGCGCTGGCCGCCGCGCGCCGCGTCGATGGTCTCCTGAAACAGCGGACGGCGCCGAGCGCGCCGCCACAGTTCACGACGCGGATCATGGGGCGCATCCGCCGCGATCGCTGGCGGCGCGACCAGTTCCTCGATCTCGGCTTCAATCTGACCGTCGGTGTCGTGCTGCTGTTCGTGCTGACCGGGTTCTGGATCCTGCTGTCGCAAAGCGGCCTCGGCGGCATCAGCCACGACGCGGCCAACATACTGGGGTCTGCCGTTTCGGACCTGATGCATCGAGCGACGCCCTCGCTGCCGCTCTATCTCGCCGCTTCGGCCATCGTCGCCACCGCGCTCGGCGTGTGGTGGTGGGCCGAGAAGGACGCGTAATAAATTGATACGATAGTCCCCTGCCTGCGAAAGTGGCGGAACTGGCAGACGCGCCGGACTTAGGATCCGGTGGGGAAACCCTTGAGGGTTCGACTCCCTCCTTTCGCATGAACCCCTGAAGCCGGCAGCCCAAAGCCTGAAGTCCAAAACCCAATGAAGACCGACCTGACCGACATCAACGAGACACGAAAATCGCTGCGCGTCGAAATTCCGAGCGACGTTGTCGACCGCGAGATCGAACGGGTGGCCCGCGACTATTCGCGCCGCGCCAAGATTCCTGGATTCCGGCCCGGCAAGACGCCCACGCACGTCGTGAAGCAGCGCTTCAAGAGTCAGATCCTGCACGACGTCGTGCACGATCTCATTCCCCGCGCGGTCGACGATGCGCTGAGGGAACGCGGCATGGAGGCGGTGGATACGCCCGACATCCGCGACGTCAGCCTGGAAGATGGCCGGCCACTCACCTTCACGGCGTCCTTCGATACCGTCCCGCCGTTCGAGCCGGGCGACTAC
>Ga0134123_10003604_pt1 | contig 10084 bp, 3 predicted proteins | sample KB303_FD_96460 | JGI IMG/M metagenome (GOLD analysis project Ga0134123, IMG submission 96460) | Terrestrial soil microbial communities without Nitrogen fertilizer from Kellogg Biological Station, Michigan, USA - KB3-0-3 | ecosystem: Environmental > Terrestrial > Soil > Unclassified ...
AAAATGTTTATCCGAGGTGCTCTCGACCACGTACTCTGCTTTGTTTCGATGGGAGCAAGGATCACCGTCGCGACGCCGACGTTCAACTGATCTCTCGTGAACCCCGCCGCAATCGGATCGGCAAAGTTCACCGGCTGATACCCGGCGAGGATCTGTGCGGCACGTGTCTGTCCCACGGCGGTCTCGAGTGCTGTTTGAGCAGTTGCGGTTTTGGTTGCGTCACCATCCGCGAGCCACGCATCGTGCCAGAATGTCGCGGCGGCAGTTTCTTCGCTCGCCGGGAGCGGAGTTTCGGTCGCAATCGTGAGGATTACGTCCTGCGAGTTTTGTTTCGCCGGTTTGTCGGCAAGATTCAGTGGTTGAAACTGCGAAAGGATATACGTGGCGCGTCCGGAGCTGTGACTGCCGGCCAGCGTGCGCCAGGCTGCACGCTCCTGATCTTCTATACTGCCCGCCTTCCAGATGCCGATCCAGTATGTCTTCGCATCTGTCACTTCGTTTTCGGTCAGCAGCGGATCGAAAGAATCAACCCAGCAATCGTCCGGATAGATACGCACCCAGAGCTGATTTGACGGCGCAGCGGCGCCATCCACGACGACCGTCTTAAACCGGGTTTCAAGACGCACGGGCATGAGCAGGATCGGAATATCGTCACGCAGTCGGGTTACCTCGCGGCGCGGGTCTGTAAACACCGCAAATTGATTAATCAACTCCGCCTCAGTTCCCTTCACCCGCGTTTGTCTCTCGAGTGTAGACGCAAGCTGTGCTTCAGCGCGCGCCCGCTCCTCCGACAAGCGACGACGCTCAGCTTCGAGTTGTTCATCTTGATCGCTGAACACTCGATTGAGTTCGACTTCACGTTTCGCGATTGCTCGCAGACGTTCGCGTATGTTCGCGACCGCGTCGACGACGGCTTCGCGATCTGCCTGCGCGGACGCTAACGCTCCGCGGATTTCGTCAAAGTCAGCCATTACCCTGCTCACCGTTATCTTTCGGCAGCATCTCGCTGGCGTGGACCGCAACCAGCACTGGCGCTTGCCAAAGAATGTATGCCAACTCTGCGGAGCTCATGTCGTGGCTCCAGCTCACCTTCAAATCATCCCCATGCTGAACTGCCTTCTCCTCGTCGACGGCGCCGGGTGGAAGCAATGGGAAAGCCGGCGGAGAAGTTGAAATCTCTAAATAGTTACCAGGGGCCTGAAGCGGAATGTCTTCCCAGGAGAGATCGTTCCAGACGTTTAGTTGCGAGGCTTTCGTACTATCGAGCCCGAATCGTGGTTCACCGGGTCTTTCTTTGATCACGAAGAACCATCCGGGATCGTCGTTCGGGTCTTCTCCCGTGCCGCCGATCGCCTCCTCAACCGTCAGATCGAAACCGAAGAAATAGATGTCGGGATCTACTTTCGCTTCGAACAACGGCGTCTGCACTTTCGATCTCGGCGGATTGTCCTCTTCGACCGGATCGAGTGGAATCAGACGCCGCTCCTGTGTGTTGTCGATTGGACCAGACCGGAGACAAGGCGTCAGATTAACATCGGCGTTGTTGACTATTTTGCGCTGCCAGCACGCGCGATGCGCATAAATCACCGCCGTCGGATAACGTTTCAAAAGTTCACCACGAATGACCAGCACTAACCGCTTCCTTGTTACCGGACCTTCCTGGCGGTTGTCGTGAGCGCCCAGTTTAAGCTTCTCGAGATCCGGATCCTGGGTCGTGTCTTTGGCCCACGTATGCAGCGGCGTGATGTCGCGTAGCTTCTCTTTGAGCTGCTCGTTATCGAGGTTCCCGGGATTGAAAAAACTGCGCACGTCCCAGAACTGGCGAAACGTGCTGCCGCGCTGGTCTGTCGGAAACTCGCGCCAGAGCAGTTCACGCTCAAACTCGTGATTCAGACCAACCATGTACGACTCGATAAATCGCTGGTTGTTCTCGAGTAACGTGATGCTATTCATTTCGATGAGGTTGATGTTCGGCAGGAATAACTCCGATGAGAGTTTAGCGAGTGGTTCATACATCGGCTGGTCGATCACCGGATAAGCCATTGGCTCAATAAAGAACTGGTTCGGCGGCAAGATCTGATCGTCACGAATGCGCGGTGGCACAAAGATGCCCGTGAATACACGCGTGGGAATCGTGCGCTGAGGTTGGACCACTGCTACCGTCTCAGTCGCAATAGCGTTCAGATTGAGTGACGTCTTAATTAATGGCGCGCCCACTTCCCTGCTGGCCTGGACCAAAGTGAAACTGTCACGAAGTGAAGTTTTGAAACGGGTCGCTTCGACGCTGTCTGTCCCGCCGGTTCGTGGCACGAATCCCGAATTGATCTCAGTGATCCTGAAGTCAGAAACCGCAGGAAGCTTAGCGATCGACTCCGGCGTTTGATTCACCTCGCGCAGGAGATCTGCCGCACGCAGCGCGTTGTTCACAGCGGTAAGCCGGCGAGACAAAAAGAAGGCTGCTACAAAAAGGGCAATCGCAACCACCAGCGAAACTGGCAAAGGCAGAACTAGGAACAGCAACAGCACGATCACAATCGCAGCCAACACTACAAACAACGGCAAGCGCGGAAAACGACGCAGCAGGTCGATCAGCCACGCCGACACGTTCTTCGGTTCGATAAGTTTTGCAGCTTCGTCCGTGGTTAAGACGCCGGTTGGCGCCACTTTTGGCGGCGTAGCGCTAACTTCGCCCGCGTTGACACGGCTGAGAAGTTGCTGGGGTTTGCGAGCATCGTCGAATGGCAAACTCTGTATTAGTCGTGCCTGAGGTCGAACGATCCGCCGGAAGGCCGCAGACGTCATAGGCGGTTGCAAGAAACTCCGGCTAAACGTGCTATTAATCGTCGCGTCGCCGAATAACACGCGTTTGTTTAGCGGTGCTATCAAAAGCAATGTCTGTTGCGGGTTAACTGCAAGCGTCGGGAACAGATGGCGGTCGTACCAAATGTCACTAACTGCCAAACCAAATTGTCCCCAGCGGATCCTCCGTTGCGCGTCCAGCACTTTGCCGATCTGTTCCCAGGCTGCGTTCATCAGGTCTTCCTGGTTCTCCTGAATGACGCGCGTGCCGAAGCCCGCGGCCACACGGAAACGTGGATCGAGATTTAGTCGATGTACCCAATTCTCGGCGGGCGTTATTGCGGTTCCATCGCGATTAGTCAGGACACGCTTCATCAGCGCATGCCAGGTTCCATAAAGTGGAGCCGTGATGACGGGATCGGGATGGCCTGCAACCTGGAAATCGTCGGCTAGATTGATCAAGTGGGCCAGATCGATCTGTATCGGTCTGGGAAAAGGATCGTCCCACGTCTCAAATTTGTCGGGAGGCTCAGGCGGCACTTTTGAAGGCGGTAACAACGCGCCGCCAAGTTTCAGGATCCCGCCGAGCTCCGGTTTATCGAGCGGACGAACTGCCGGGTGCGGATCCAGCACGTCCATTTCACGCGTTCCGACGCGCGGGTCGACCGGCTTAGGCACCAGCAAACGGACGAGTGTCTCAAAATCACCAGCCGTCGCCGTGCGAAAGAACCAGCGATAGTAGTAAGGAAAGCTCTGGCCCTCGGGCCGCGGCGATGGATCCCACGCGGACAGAGTCGCCGGAATGTCGCCTAGTTCAAGATTGAGCCCTGCCCTTCTCCCGGTTTCAAACACGGGAACGACGAACGCATGATACGGAGTGTTCTCATCCAGTTTCCGTGGACAGACGAGACGCGAATAAGCGAGATCGGGATTTCGTCTAAGCACTTCCTCAAACTTCGGAATCACCGCACTCATATCCGTCGATACGAATTCAGCGTCGCTTGCGGCCAGGCTTTGATTCACATGAACGTGCGCCCACGCCCACAACTCGTCCGGGCGCGGGAACACGCTGAGATCACTTACGTCCACGTACGGCAGCGGCTTGTCTTTAATATTTTTGCCTTCAGTAAATTCGGTCTCCTTCAAGACCAGCAAAGCGATCCACGGACGAAGGCGGCTCTTGCTGAGGTCAGGCGCGGCGGGCGTATAACGCCACGGAAAATCTTCGTCGTAGAACTCGATCAGCGGTAGATAGTTTGGTTCGAAGTTCGTGATCCAATTGCGTGGTTCGATGCGCACGATCGCGCGTTGATCGATTCCGACAATGTCACCTGGACCAAACAGCGCGACCTGACGATTGATTGGCGTGGTCAGCGTGCCGTCACCAGACACCTTCTCGCCACGCAATTCGAGTTGCACGTTAACCTGCGCGCGAACTCTAACAGACGGATCGAAATCCGCTGACTGAATCTGGTTGGCGAGTCCTTGTCTCAGCCACGGCAGAAACGAATATGTTCCCAATGGTTTCGTCATGCTGCCCTTTCGAAACTGGGAATCACATGAATTTCATCCACCAACACCGCATCACCGGCGATCTTCCGATTCATGTAGTCGCGCGCACTTGCCTCACTCAGAAACGACACAGCGTCGGCGGCGAAGGGCCGGTTGTTTGCCTGAAATGCCACCACAAAAGTCTCCGGCTGGACGTCGATCTTTTCTGCGAAAGGTTGCTGCCGGCGTTTGGTCTGTTGCGATAGTTGAGCACGCGAGACGGAGTTGCCGCCGAGGAAGAATTCAAACAACGAGCCGAAGAATCCCTGGAAGCGTTGCGCAAAGCGCTTGAAGTTTGAGTCGATTATGATCTCTTCGTAGCGCACGATGCGTTTGACCAGTTTGCTCGAGCGGAAATCAGATCCGGGGGTTGATAACTTCAAGCCCGAGCGTTCCGGAGCAAAGGCCGGCAGTGACAACTTGTCAGCGTCGGAAAAGTTCTGATACTGCGCCGCGGCAAACTGCTCGAACGCATCGTCTTTTCGTTCGAGCCCGCCTCCCGTCACGACCATCGACAGCCGGTTCACGTCACTGGGCTTCTGCGTGCCGACCTTGTCCAGCTTCAACTCGAGCGGCACTGCGCGTTGAGAAATATTGAGCACGCCGACGGGGTGCAGCAGCAAAGCCGATTCGGCTACAGTCATTTTGCGCAGCGACACGAGCAGGTTGTTGGCGGGCGGCAGCAGAGCTTGCCAGCTCTCCGCTTTGTTAATCTCCGCGACAAACAGCGGCATCACGGCGATAGGCGGCAACTCTGTATTTCGTGATTCACCCCACGTCGCTTTGAAATCGACGCCGATGGACCAGAATAGAAGTGAAATCGAACCGTGCCCTTTGATGTGATATGGGGCAGGAACATCGAGAGAGCCGAGAATCTTGACTGAGAAAAGACCAACGCCAAAAACCTTTACTGAGAGTGAAGCTGAGATTTCGAACAGAAAATAAAAGGGCGAAAACTGAAACAGCGCGTCGAACGCGAGATGGCCCTGCACGTTGATATCGTCGAGGCCAAAGAACGCCTCCACGCGTGCGCCAAACTGCACGGTGTTTGAAGTGACGGCAAAGTAACCTTCGATGTAGAGACGCTCAGTCGGCGTATTCAACAAGCTAACGGCGATGCGTTTAGGAATGGGAAACGGTAAAGGCGGCGGATTGAAGCGCGGATGAAAACCACCGACGCTGATAACGAAATTTGGATCCGCGCCGTATGCAACGAGCACGCCCATCTCGCCTTCGATCGTGAGGAAAACGATGCGCGATTCGAATAGTGCGGCAAAGAAGTAGAAACGTTTTCTGTCAAACTCGAATACTCCCGCGAAGTTCACTTGCAGAACTATCAGCGCGACGTCGTCAGCCGGCATGGCGACTTTAAGCACACCGATAATCGCGAGATTGCCGGGGATCTCGACGATCAATCCGAGTGAAATCGAGATCAGCGTCGGCGTACCCCAACCGAGTTTCGCCATCGGGCCGACCAGAAACTTTCCTTCCTGTGGCGGAAACAGAGTTCGCAGATCGCTGATGATCTTCGGCGCATTTGCGATCACGTCGCGTGGGAACATGATCGACTGGATCGCGCCAGTCCGTATGCCGTCCGTCAACGCCTTGAGATTAACGGTTCGATTCAAACCGAGGATGCCGCCGACCGCGAGCAGCGTGAAGCCGAGTCCGAGTTGAATGCCTGTACCAAACTCCGCAGTGATTACGATCAATAACGAAAAGCCTCTCGAGCCGTCAGGCATTTTCGTAGTGATCAACCCGATCGCTTTGAGAGTGAGAAATTCGCTGAAGACGAGTTCCAACGCACCTGCGTACTCACCCCGTGCAGAATCGATTGCTAGAAAACCGCCGCCCTTCATCAACCCAGCGTCAACTGCCAAACCAACGCCGTTCGGAGGTTTGAAGCCGAGTTCGATATTCAAGGGTCCGAAGTTTCCGTTGTTCGGCGGGAACGAGAGCGTAGCAGTCAGGCCCATGTTCTGAACGATGGCCGTGAGCGGCCCCAGGCCGGCTTTGATATCAAAGCCTAAGCTGACAGGAAATTCCGCGCCAATCCTCACCGAAATTGTCAAACTCTGAATATCGATTGGTCCAAGACCAATGTGAATCGGTATTTGAATCTCCAACGAGCCGCTGCCGGAAAAGAAGAAGCCCGTTTCGCTGGACACACCGGCGGCGAGATCGAATTCAGCTTCGATTTTCTTTCCCGCAAGAATTTTCGCGAGGAAACCGTCGCCGGAGGAAGTATCGATAAAGATCTTGCCGCCGCTAATCGCACCTGTGATTTTGAAAACGCCGTTTGCCTGTCCCGTTGCCGGATCCCAGATCAATCTCGGATTAAAGCCCAAACTCGCTTCCGCTAGTTCGAGACGACTGCCACCGGCCTGGCCCAGGATCACGAACGGTTCTAAAGGCGCGGTTCGTCCGGCAGTAAGAGTCAACTCGAGCTCGCCCGTGATGACGTCTGAAATATCGGGCGGTTTGAAGGCAATGTTGCCGTTGGGTTGAATAATGAGTTGCGTATCAAAAGGCAGTTGGAAATCTAATTTGATTTCACCTTTGAAATCCTGCTGTTCGAAACTCAGCGTGCCGGTGGAGAGTTGAGTTTTCAGATCGAGCTCGAGGCCTTTCGGATCGATATCGGTCTTCGGCAGGATTTCGAAAAATACAGCGTCGAGCCTGGGAGGGATTGCGGTGTCGTCAACGAGCGCCGGGAATCCGATGCGGGTGATGAAATTCTCGATTGCCTTAAGTATTTTTAAGCCGTCAAAAGCAGCGTCGCCCCACTTGTACGCGGCGCGCAGTTCCGTCGCGGGTGACTTCAGCCAGTCGCCGATCTTGTTAAAGTGGAATTCGGCCAAGGTGAACGGTGGGTTATTCGGATCCTCCGAATCTGAATTGTGTTCGACGCGTTCGAGAATGCCGAAGAACTCCAACACCTCATTCAGTCCCGCATTTTGATCGAGATAGAGAACGATCAGGTGATTGAGTAATCGTCGTGGAATTTCCTGAACGACTTGCGGCGTGACGTCCGGCAGATTCAGGCCGCTGATCGCACTTGCCAGAGCAGGAATAGCAGCGATGACGTCGCGGATGTTACCGATCATCTCGATGCTCTTACCTGCGATCGCGGCGACGTCGTCTGAGTCGAGCGCCGCCATCAATTGAAAAGCGAGATCGCCGAGTCTTTCTGTTTTTGAACCGAGATTGTTAAGTGGCGTCGCGAGCGTATTGGCCTGTGCAGTAGTAACCGGAATTCCGATTTCGATGAGCAGCTTTCGGGCTTCTTCAGCGTCGACTACAGATCTGAGTGGAGTGAGGAGATCCGAGACCTCCAAAGCCACAGTTTCCAATGTTCCGGGCAGCTTACTCATCTTGAAAATTAGCGACGTAGGACAAGAATGATTTCAGGTCGTCAAATTCATTAGCTGAGCGTAGTAAGACCGGCAGTCGCACGTCGATCATTTCACGCAGTGGCTCACTGCCATGCGTCTTCAAAACTTCGGCCATAGTTTTGAGCACGCAGCTACGCGTGATGCCCTCGATCTCTTTGGGCACAGTGTGGTCCGGTTCTCTAAAACTCTTGAAACAATGAGCGGCGAAAGCGGGACCACGCTGTCGTTGCCACGCGACGCCGACGCGTCGGTTTTGATTGACCAGTCTCAGCACTTCGCGACGGTGAGTGTCCATCTCCTGCAAAAGCATTCTGCCCAACGGCAGTGCTTCGAGTTGTAACCGCAAGGCTGCAATGTGCTCCTGTAGACGTTGCTCCTCTTCGAATAGTGAATTGTTTTGCAAATCGATCAGCTCACCGTGCGTAGTCGCGGTTCTGGAGAAATTCGCGGGAATCTCAATGTTCAGCGCCGTTAGCACTTGATGGATCGGGTTAGCTTTGCCTAAGACTTGAACATCCGCCGGCAAATTAAAAAGTTTTCGCGTATTTGGAGTGACTTCGTGAACCGTGGTGATCAAACCGATTACTTGCTTCTGGCTATTTACCACCACCGCACCAGAGTCACCGTCGTCGGCAAATTTCGGAAAGCCCGGCTTGGGCATGATGAAAAACTGGTTAACGGTTTTGGGCGCGTCGACTTCTGGGTCTCCAGTGCCTCCAAACGCAATCAGGAAACGGGGAATGTTTTGACCACCTTTGTAGTTCTGAGTAGTAAATGGTGTTTCTAGAATCACACCTTTAGTGTGGCCCGTTCCTGACCCTGTCTTCTCAACATCCGAACCGACGACCACGCCAAAATCACCCGGCGGCGGTGTGCCCGCGATCATGCCGATGCGAAAAATGTCATTTGAAAATGGACGCTTATGGTTCCAACGCGCTATCGCACAATCGATTTCGCTGCCATCGTCAGTGCCCGGGCCGTCAACTGGATCCACAAACTCCACGTCAACATGGTTGACTCCGTTCCTTCCATCTCCAACCGTCTTGCCGATGAGGTGACACTTGCAGCACCACGAACAACTGATGTCGGGCTGACCCACGTCCAGTGCTCGTCGCTTCTTGGCAAAGAGAACATGTCTCGCGCTCAGGAAGACTTCCGAGTTATCGCTCTTCAACCGGGCAAAGCAACCGAGCGTTCCGGTTTCTCCCGAATCGCTTTCGATCTTTATTCCGGGAACGAGCTTGCTCCGATGATCTTCGCCGAAGCTCAAATGCTTTTCTCACTTCTCTTCAACAGAATCATCTTTCCCGTCATGCTTCTTAACCCCAATTCCTGAATTACCGGACCGATGTGACACGCAATTCCCTCCCCGCTCGCGTTGTTGCCCCAAAGCAATCCGACGATTCTGTTTTGCTCGTCCAAAACAACGGCGCCGGAATCGCCTGGCAATGAAAACTTGCTTGCCGAGTTGAGTGGTTTGATCAGAATCTGATTGGGCGCGTCGAAGACCTTCCGGCCAATATAGGCTTCGTCTGGATAATGAATGTCGGCAATAATCCCTTCAGTTAATCCCGACGCGCTACCCCACTTCTTCACACGGTTGCCGGTTTGCGCCGTGGCGAAGCCGGTGATCGATCCGGTTGCAGATCTGGTCCACCAGCGATCGGCAATCGCGGCAACGGCACAGTCGACGTAATATTCATCTCCTTCGAAGCGGACGATTCCCAGTTTGCCGGCGCATGTTTTTCCGATTGCGATCGCGGCCAAACCATTGTCGTTAATCTTGAGTAGACTGATCTCTTGATTCTTCTCGGCGCCATTCCCGAACAACACGTGATAACTGCTGAGCAAGGTGTTCGCGTTCGTCGCACCAGTCTGCGCGAAGCAACCGAGCGTACCCGGAACACCTTTGCTGTTTGTGATTGCCGCTCCCAGTTCAACCGAAAGACTTCGCGGTACTGATACGAACGCGCTTCGTCGTGGCTGAGTAACTACACTGCCGTGCGCGGGCATAGTGATCGACTGGTTTTTGAGATGGTCTATGACCTGACTCATTTTCTCGTATTCCGCGAGGCGACTGATGAGACCACGTAATCGAGCCACTTCGCCACCAAACTCAGCGCTGCCTTCTTTGATCAGGACGTCGTACATTCGATTCAGAAACGTCTGCAGGCGAATGCCGTCGATCTCTTTGCGAAATGGTTGTTGCGGATAGCGCAACGAGCGCAGGAAGCTGTTTGCGAAGCCGGGGCCTTGCTCCGATTCCACATAACGATCACCGGGCGGCGGTGATGGACCAGATGCACCAGTTCGGGGAAATGCTTTTCGAGAATGCCAAA
>Ga0134123_10003607_pt1 | contig 10080 bp, 17 predicted proteins | sample KB303_FD_96460 | JGI IMG/M metagenome (GOLD analysis project Ga0134123, IMG submission 96460) | Terrestrial soil microbial communities without Nitrogen fertilizer from Kellogg Biological Station, Michigan, USA - KB3-0-3 | ecosystem: Environmental > Terrestrial > Soil > Unclassified ...
AGCCGATGCCGTTGCTGGCTCGCGGCACCTCAGCCGTCGACAGCCAGCGTTCGATGTTCTCTCTCATCTGCTCGCAGCGAAGTTGCGCCAGCCCTTTGTCCTCACTCGCGGTGAAGTGCATATCGCCAATCATTACCCAGTACCAGCCTGGCGGATGCTGGTCGACGCGGACCATCTTGGCGATAAGTTGCTTCATTCGTTGTCGTTGGTAAGTTCCGCAATCTCCTGCCGTTGTCCCCAAACGCACGTCCATGCCATCGCAGCACCGATCAACCCGAAGCCAAATCCAATTTCACCTTTCGCGAAGGCGGTAATTGAATGAAGTGCAGAGCAGATCGCGGCAACGATGAAAATTATCGGTGGCGGCTTAGGCATAGGTGTCACACGGCTAGGTTAGCCGTTGGTCCTTTACTTGAGTTTCTTACAGAACACGACGAGCAAAAAGCCGTTGAGCCAAACTGCAACGAATGCAAAAATCAGCCAGCCGATTTGATCGTGAGAGGGCATCATAGGGCACGCAGCGGCTTTGCAAGCCGTGGTTTGAGGGTTAGTGCAGCAAGACGGCGCGCGCTTTCTGCAATTCGACAAAGTCGGATTTGTTGCCGCCGCGGTCCGGGTGCGTGCGTTTCTCCGCCTCGCGGAAAAGCATCTCGATCATGTTCGGAGGCGGTGTGCCCACGAATTCCATTTGTGCCCAGCCCGCCAATCGCGCGGCGGTCTTCAGGGCGAGCTCGGGCGTCATCGGGATCTCGCCGGTGTGCGTCGGTCCTTCAATTCGGGCCCAGCCGGTATATTGTTCGCCGCGGCGAGTGACGCCATATCGATCGACGGCGCGCAGGGCCTCGAGGGCCAGGGCGATCGCCCGTACGTTGTGGCGCCATTCGACGTACGTATCGCATGGGAATTGCTTCTGCCCATGCTTCGAATCGAAGGCCAGAATTACGCCAGGTTCCCGCGGGGTTACATTGGCTTTGAGCGTGCCGTGGGTAGAGATGTCGCTCTCTTTCACTTTGAGCTGCAGCACGGCCGTCGTCGTTTTGAGATGCTCCAATTCCCGATCGAGCAGTGAGCACGTGGAGTGCCAGTCGGCTTTGAATTGTGAATACTTGCGGGACTGCGGCGCCGTCGGCGGTACCGGCCAAACGTCCCAGGTTCTATAGGCGAGCATCATGAGCAAGGTGCGCGGCGGCGTCGCGGTTTGGGGAAGGGATTTGAAAAGTCAGCTTCGATTTTCATGACGAATTGGATTGGATGCCAGCGCCGCCGAAAGAGGATTTTCGAATAGTGGTCAATCTCGTCGGCGTAGACCTTCTCTTGGAAGTCGCGCCAGTCGAGCGCCTTCACACGCTCCAGCGGTAGGAACATGAGGACGCGGCCGTCGGCAAGGTGCACGTTGATGAAGGTTTGCAGGCTCATCTTTTTCCGAAAATCATTAAGGCGCAGCAGACGGCAATGATCGCAAACAGCACGGCGACGATTGCGCAGGCTTCTAGGAAATCGATAAGTCGATTCATTTTAGTTTTTCGAGCTCCTCAATCGCCTTGCTTAGCTCGATGTCCCATGCCGATTTGCACCATTTGATGAATTCCTCTTTTTGACTGGTGCAGGATGAGATCGGCGGAGGCAGCCTAGCGCCCATTGGGATTTGGAGGTCCGATGCTTTAATCTGTGATGGTGTTAACTGTGACCAGACCTCCAGTTGACTTTTCGCAGTGTCGATGGCCGTTTTGATTCTGCCGGCTCGGTCTGCTCTATCGAGCAGTGAATTCACGTCGTCGAGTTTCATAATCGACACACGGCTCTCACGGCCGTTGGTTGAGTTGCTTCTGGGCGGTGGTTTGGGGCCAGATTTCGTCGCGGACGCATTGCAGGTGATCGATGAAGTCGTCGACGTGTTCGCGCTCGGTGAATTCAAAGCCAAGCCGAAGACCCGACCTCGGGCCATCGATAATGATGAGCGCAACTTGTGAATCCGGATTTTCTCTCGGCTTCGCGCGGCAGGCCGAAATGGTAATGCCATTAATCGCATTCTGCGGCCCGTCCGGTACGTCGCGGCCAAAGGTGCTCATCGTGTCGCTCCTGGCCAAATCATGTTTCGGTAGTAAGTGAGCTCTTCGATGATCTTGTCGACTTCATCGGCCGACTGCAGAGCGATGCCGATGCTCTCCTCTTTGGCGGTGGTCATTTGGACCGCGACGCAATCCCGGCCGTCGTACGTGCCGACGTGCGCCTTGCCGATTTTCAGATGCTTGGCAGGCTGCATGATGCTCCTGTGCGGCAGGCGGTTGCGATGGCTGCGCTCGATACTCATCGTTTGGCGTCCTTGATGGCGGAGATTTCCTTCGGGAGTCGATCGACCGCTTTGGCCAGGGCCTCGACGAGCTTGGATTTCGTCGCATCCATCGCCTCGAAAATTGGTACCACGCCCTTGGCCATCTTCTCCAGCTGCGCTTTGTCGAAGAGATTGAAATAGGCCTGGGTGAGCGGACCGGCTTTGCGCTCTTTCCACTCGGCGGCCAGGTCGAGATTCAAAATCGCCGCCAGCTTGTTTACTTCATGGTCTTCGAGCGCATTGTTGGGCTGCTCGACCCCTTTGATTTTTCGCCAGAGCAGGGAGCGGGCGAAAGCCATGAAGACGTCCGGCAGCTTGTCGGCCTCGATCGACAAGATCGGTTGCCAGATTTCGAACCAGAAGCCGTTGCGTTTTTGCTTGACGCCGGTGGCGGCCTCAATCGCCTCGGCCACCAGTTCCTGCTTGTGGTGAAAACCGCTATCGCCGGCGGCCCAGAGCATCACACGAAACATCGTCTCCTCGTCGGCCTTCGCGCCGGTCCGCAATCGCTGGGCGATTAAATGGCGGCGCCAGTTGGCCAGCCAGGCGGACAGTCGATGCTTCAATTGCTCGGCCCGTTTTTTGGTGAGCTGCTTTTGCTCGGCAGGCGAGAGTTTCTTGGCATCAAGCTTTTTCTCGGCGCGGGCCTCGGCTTTTGATTTGGGCGGTTCGTATTCGCGCTCATGCTTTTCCCAGATCTTTCTCCAGAGCTTTACGTTGACGGCATACGTGCCGCCGGAAAATTCTTCGGTCTCGCCCAATTCGATAATCTGGAGTTGCTCGCGCTGTTCATCAGTGAGCTTCGGCGGCGGGATCGCGCAATGCTTCGTGTGAGAGTAGTGGTTTCCTTCCGGGATTTCAGCGGCCGCGTAATGGATCGCATCGTGCACCAGGTTGTCGAAATCCCGGCTCCCCATGGTGGCGAGGTTTTTCTCGCGTTTGATTTCTTTATCGATCGCGGCCATGAGGGTCGGATACTTCGCCCAGGGCATCACGGCCCGGGCATGGGTCAACGAGATTTCGCCGGCGGCGACGCGATTCCGCCAGGCCTCGGGGAGTTTTAAGAGCCGCAGGTGATTGGAGATAAACGCCTGGCTGCGGTTGAGAATGCTTTCCAGGTCGACCGGTTTGAGGCCCCGGGTGTCGAGCAGCTTCTGGTAGGCCTGGGCGCGCTCGAGCGGATTCAAATCGCGACGATCGTCATTTTCCACCAGGGCCAGGGCTTGGATCTGCTCATCGGTGTAATCGCGGATCTCGGCGGCAATGGCGCGCCAGCCGGCCAATTGTGCAGCCCGCCAGCGACGTTCGCCGGCGACGATTTCGAAGGCACCGATGCACTTGTGATTGGGGCGCAGAATGATCCGGTGCAGTAGCCCGTGCTGGGCGAGGCTGCCAGACAGTTCCCTGAGACTCTCGCTGGAAAACTCTTTGCGCGGCTGGAAGGGATTGGGCCCGATCGTGTGGATCAAAACGTCGGCGGTGTTCCCCACGCGGAAAGCCATCGAGCTGGCGGAGAGCCGCAGGAATTTTTCCAGCGAGGTTTCGCCGTTGGAGGCCTCCAACGATTTGAGGATGCGCTTGGCGTTGGATTTGTCGATCGTCAATTTTCCGGCGGGCTCGGCGGCGAGTGGACCGCCATTCCGCGCGTGATGGCCCTCGGTTTCGATGGCATTAGTATTACCATCTATATTTTCTACTGGTCGGTGAAGATCGCAGATGTCATTGAGTGACATGGTTTGCGGCTTCGGAATCTTGCGCTTGGCGGTGGCGATCATGATTACGTCTCCTGCAGGCATGGTTGGCCGGCGGGTGCCGGGAAAACTGGGTTGGGACCGTCATCGTCGTCGTCGTCATCGTCCCCGGGCCCGAAGTCCCAGGGCTCGTCTTCGTCGAGGTACCGGCCGTGATAGTTGTCGATCCGCGCCTCCTCGACGCGCTTGCGCGAATGTTCACTCCATTTCACGCCGATCGATTGCGCAGTCTGTCGCCCGAGCTCGGTGAGACCCCAGTAGTGGCAGCCGCATGTGCAACGGATCGCCTGAAGTACTTCCGGCGAAAAACTGCTGCGCTCGGTCATCACCAGGCCGGCGAGCTTGAGGATCCGGATCGTCGATTTTTGAATGACCTGGTGGTACCCGCCGGCTTCCACGATGTAGCCGATCGCATCGCGCGACCAAAAGCGGCAGCCGTGCTTTTCTTCTAGCGCGAGCAGCGCCGCCAGCACGCGCTTTTGGTGATCGGTGAGTTTTGGTGGTTTGCTGGCCATCACGCGGAGATCCGTTGAAAGGCGTCATAAAGTTCAGACCGGCGAGTCTTCAGGCGCTCCATCATTTCGTCGTGAAGTTGCGAAATCCTGCTCTCCGATAAGCCCATGGATTTGCCGATCGCTTTCATACTGCGGCCATGCAGATAATAGTTGCACAGCAGATAGCGCTCGAATTCGTCCAGGCCCCGCGCCGCGATGCAAAAGAATTCCAGGCGGCGGTGATGATCGGCCGGATCCTCGGCCGTGGGATCGGTGAGCGTGTGACAGCGCGTGAGTTCATGGTCGTCGCTGGACTGCAGGATCCGGTAGATGCTTTCCGGGGTGCGGGATTCAAAGTAGTCCGCCGGATCGTCCAGTGCTTCGCGAATGATCTGTTCACTCGGCTCGCGTTGGAGCTGCTGGAAGAGCCGGTGCCGCGTGGCCTCGGTGCGGCGGGCTTTTCGTCGCAGCATTCTTCCCAGGTGATCGACGCTACGGACGTAATCGAGGATGGCACCCTGAATGCGATAGGCCGCGAAGGTTTCGAATTTCAGCGCGCGGGTGAGATCGAAAGTTTCGATCGCCTGGAGCAGGCCTTCATTAGCGGCGCTTTGCAGGTCGTCGAAGTCGATCCGGGGAAACCTCCGAATGAATCGGCTGGCCAGTCCCTTGGCGAACGGAAGGTAATGCAAGCCGATCATGTTGCGGGTTTCGGTTAGGCGCTCTTCGAAAAACTTTTCCCAGAGCGCGTCGATTTCGGGCCGCCGTCCAGAATGGTCCGGAGCGGGTTGGGTCTTTTTGATTCGTCGCATGTTCGTGCAATCGCTTTGGCTAGACTGGTGGCGTCGCGGGCCAGGTCGGCAAGATGCCGCGCAAGATTCTGTCGCTCGGCGTGCGTCGCGGGTTCGATGAGCGCTTCGAATTCTTCGCCCGGCAGGTCGCAATAGCCACTGAGATCGAATTTCAGATTGATCACCAATCGATTGAGCGATTTGGCGCTTCGGCGCGTGCTGGCGCGGCGTGGCAGATTCTTGGCCCGTCGCTCGCGATCGATGAGATGGCGGAGCTGCGAGATCGAGAGCCCCTTGGCGATTTTGGCCGCATACTTCTCGTGTGCCGCCTGGGGAAGCACCAGCAGGTCGACCGCAGACGACAGGCTGATTTTCGGCTTGGCGCCATCCTGGGGAATGAGCAGTTCGCGGATCGCTGGGTGAAGTTTGAACACCGAAAGGTGATGCGAAACCCAGAATGGAGAGTGCCCGGCCAGTCGGCCAATTTGCTCCTGGGTTTTGCCGGCATCAATCAGCCGCTTCAGGGCCTCGGCGATTTCGATCGGGTCGTGATGTTGCTTGCCGAAGTTGGCGGCGAAGCTGCGGGCAAAGATCGTATCCGGGTGATCATCGGCCACGATCTCCGCGCGGAACGGCACACCGGCAGCCTGGCAGGCCCGCAAGCGGCGCTCGCCGTCGACGAGCTGGGCGTCGAAGTTTTTGTACCCCTCGACGAGTGTGACCAGGCCGCTGGTGGTCTGGCCGATTTCCTGAATGGAGGCCGCGAGCTCTTTGATGCCGAAGAATCGTTTCCGCGGTTGGTTGGGCAATGGCCTGACGCGCTGGGCCTGAAAGAGCCGCACGGTGCCAACGCCCGCTTTTTTATTCGGAGATCTCATCGCGCCCTCCGATCGTGCTCGCGCATCGCTTTGGCGACGACGCCGGTGAAGCAGGCCCAGCGGCCATTGCGGCAGCGGCCCGCCTTGTCCTCGCTGTCGACGTACGCGAAAACCCGCAGCAGTTGCACTTCGTCGAAGTGACCGTCGACGATCGCCGTGGCCACGCGGAGGCAGGGAGTCATCCGCAGCCGGTTGTCGGCCACGCGTTGCTGGATTTTCGCGACGAGTCGCTCGATCGCGTTGGCGCGTTCCGGCGGCGATTGCCCGCGGAGTGCGATGCTGGCCAGGAGCGCGTCGGCCAGCGGTGTCGGTTCTCGATCGACAGGTTTTCCACAATCGTTGGTTTCGCGTGGTGACCAGGTGCGATCGTCGGCGGTTGTTGCGCAACATCCGCCGAGCTGGGGCCCCATGAGTTTAGAATCAACTAGTGATTCCTTACCGAGGTCTCCGAAGTCACGAAGTCTAACGAAGTCCGAAGTCTTAGATAGATTATCTCTATCCGAAGTCTCCGAGGTCTTCGCGCGTGCGCGTGGCGGTTGTTGCGCAACATCCGCCGTGGCAAACTGCGCGGACTTGAGAACCGCCGGCGGGCTGTTCGGCGGATGTTGCGCAACATCCGCCGACGCAACCTGGGTGGGCTGCGTCGGTCGGATGGCAAGCGCAACGGGCGAGTCCTTCGCCCCGCGATCCGATGGGAAGATTTCGTGCTCATCAGCGAGCTGATCATCCTGCAGGAATGACAACTCGCCTTGGCCATCGCTCTTCGGGCCAGGCCGCACGTGGGCGGCCTCCAGCGGATCGTTCAGATAAACCTTCCATGACACCTTGCGATCGATCACGGTGATCAGGCCGAAGCGTTCCAGGGCCTGCAAACACCGGACCCCGCAGCGTGAATCGGTCCCCTGCGCGGCGGCGATCGCGGCCGGGTGAATGTCGATCGTGGTGCATTTGCGCTCTGCAGCCATGAAATACAACGTCCACCAGGCAAGTTTGGGCTCGCCTCGCAGGCCTGGCCAACGCATGACCAGATTGAAACGCTGCGAGTCGAGCGGGGATTCAAGTTGTCGGCGTGGTGCCGCGTCCATGCAGAGAGTTCCGAGTCGATTGTTAAGTTAAAACTAAACTCGGAGCTAAGCTGCTGGTGTGGCGGGAAGTTCGGGCAATTCATCGCGGCGGATCCGGATCTCCGGCGGCGCGTTGATGCAGAGTTTGGCGCGGCCGGCAGCGGCATCGACGACCGTCAATTCAATGTCGTCGCCGATCAGGATTTTCTCGCCGCTTTTCCGGGTGAGCCGCAGGCCGCGGCCGCTATAACGTCGGGCTTGAAGTGACATCGGTTTCATCCTTCCTGTGAAGAAACTAAACGGGCCTCCCTGTTGGCTTGCTTCTTGGCTTCGAGGTCGCATTCGAAGCACGGCATCTGCACCATGTGGCCGCACTTGGGGCAGCGCTGCGGCTTGTCGTCGATGGGGCGATGCTTGCCGCGGAATGTGTTGCGGACGACTTCACGCGGCAACTCGAGCAGGCGAGCGATCTCCGGGATCCGGTGGCCGGCGGCGCGCAGCGTTTGGGCCTGCTTGAGTTTCCCGGTCGTCATTTCGTGTTTGGCTTTGGGTGCCATGGTGTGCAGCGGCTAAAGCCGCCGTTGGTCGGCGGAAATCAAAAGTTAAAGTGCAGAATGCAGAATTCGGAATTTTGCACTTTGCATTTTGACTTTTAACTTCCGGTCAAATCCTTACTTTGGTTGGGTCGTTCGTCTCAAGGATCTCTTCGAAAAAGGTATAAAACTGCGCTTTCTCGCGGTGGGTGCACTCCCGCCAGTCGCGGCAGGTGAGGTTCCAGATCGATTCGTTCTCCCAGTCGCGTGGATCGCAGGCCAGCACGTGCCGCTCGCCGATCGCGCTGATCCGCAGCATCAAGGGCTTGTCGAGCACCTCGGGCTCCACTTCCTGCAGGAGTGTGCCGACTTTCCAGCCGCGCAGGCGGCAGAGCGTGGCGCTGGATCCGGAGTACTGCGAGGTCGGTCCGTGACTCATGACTGGTGCTCCTGCGGTTTTTCAAAGAGAAGTTTAAGCTCGCCCGGAGCCGGATCGCCGCGATCGCTGGCCACCGGCATCGGACTCCACTCCGGGAAAAAATACTTGAACGCGGCCAGCGCATCGGCGCGGCGGTGGGAGGCGATTGAAACGCGGATCAAGCCCCCTTCGGGGCGCGTCAGATACGTGAGCAGCACGCAATTGGGCACGAGCACCACGTCGGCCGGCATCGGCATGAGCTGCAAAATCGGCTGCGGCGGCGCGGGGGAAAGTTTGGCTTGCAGCTTGCGCTTCTTGCGATTGCGAAACATCTGCGCCATTCCCGCCAGGAAAATCTCCAGGAAGAGCAGGCTGGTGATCGCGCCGATCGCGGTGAGGACGTCTTTCATGGGGCGAGTCTCCCGAATTGGTCGCGGCCCTCGAGAAACTTGGCGCACCGCGAGCAGAGGTTCTCGTTGTCATCGGACCAGGAGCAGCCATCCGGGCAACCGCACTCATCGGTGCAGCCACAGGCCTGGCAGACGCCGGCCACCAGACCCAGCCGCGCCCGCAGGAGCTCCGAGAGCGACGTGCCGCGCTCGCCGGCCAGGTGCAGCAAACGATTCACATATGGCGTGGGGAGCGTCAGGTTGACGGTTTGCGTGGTGGGCATGGTTTACTCCGGATCCACCAGGGCGGTGAATTGGGCCTCGGCCTCGGCCAAGACGTCTTCGAAGTTGGGGATCCCGGCCACGTCGCACCAGGCCAGGAGACTGACGAGGAAGTCGCGGAGCATCTCGTGATCGAAGGCTTCGTGATGGCGGGCCGCGGCGCGGGTGCGCTCGCGTTGCCGGCGATGTTGGAGTGAATTGAGGGTGACGGTTGCCATGGGAGGAAAGTTAAAGGTTAAAGTTCAGAGTGCAGAATTTTGCATTTTGCACTCTGCATTTTTCATTTAGTTCAGGCTTGGTTGGATGGCGCGTTGGATCGCCGCGGCCTGGGTGAGATTTACGCGACGGCGCGCGGAATCTCGGCCGGCGACGAAGGCGGCGAAGAGGAATTTACGGCTGTGCCGCGTGTGGCGGTTGATTTCGCGGTGGGCCCGGAGCCACTCCCGGAAATCGTGGGCGAGTTCAATTTTGTCGCTGAGTGCAGGCATGAATTGCCTCCGTGCAGGGAATCGTGAAAAACCCCGGCGGAAGCGCGAACCGTATCGTGGGGGCGATCGGACGTTTGCTTCGCGCTTCCGCGCGGGGACCCGTTATGTACCTACCTAGATTTTCCTTCGTGGAGCTCCTTTCTTGGTTTGAGTGCCGCGGTCGATCGAATCCCTGATAGGCCGCGGCGACGCAAAAACCGGCGCTCGATCCCTCGCCGCCGGTGGAATAATCGCGGTTCGCCTTCCGCAGTTGGACTTGGTCGACTGAGAACAACTCGGCCGAAAGACAGAGTGAGCGAACCGCGAAACAGGACGCTTGAAAAAACCGCGCGCCGCAAACGAGTCCCGGTATAGGCAAGGGGGAGCCGGAGCTCGCTGATGCGTTAGAAATGCAGCGCGCGGTGGGAGTTCGAAAAACCGGCCCGGCCGTGTGAGTGCCGCCACCCGCAAGGCGGTGAGCAGTTCCTGGCCAGCGCAACCAATAGAGAGCCAGTCACGGCCGGACCGGTGAAGCAATTTCGTAGCAACAAAAAGCCCACGGCGGCTGGCTAAGTCACCGAACTGTACCGCCGTGGGCCGCTCTTCATGCTCGCTTAAAAAAGTTCCTGCTGCTTGCGCAACTCGCGCGGGACCCATTTGGGCTGCGGCATCGCTTCGAGC
>Ga0134123_10003608_pt1 | contig 10077 bp, 10 predicted proteins | sample KB303_FD_96460 | JGI IMG/M metagenome (GOLD analysis project Ga0134123, IMG submission 96460) | Terrestrial soil microbial communities without Nitrogen fertilizer from Kellogg Biological Station, Michigan, USA - KB3-0-3 | ecosystem: Environmental > Terrestrial > Soil > Unclassified ...
ACTTACCATTTACCGAGAAGCATCCCGCGAGTAATCCTGATCCTTACGGGGCGACGAAACGGTGGGCGGAACAATTGATGGAGACCTTCAAGGATTCAAAAATTACGATCCTTCGTCTCCCAAGCCTCTACGGAGTTGGCCAAGCCGACAGTTTTGTCGATGGACTTGCAAAGCTGGCCTTAAGGAACGAACCGATCGACTTATTCTCTCGGTGTTGGACGTTTCGTTACACGCATAATATTACCGACGTTGTGAGTGCCATCAGGAAATGCATTCAACAAACTTCCGGAGGGCAACTTGTGCTAATGAATTTGGGATGCGGTCGCCCGATTCGCTCCATCGAGTATGCGAGATCGCTGGTGGAAGCACTCCATAGCCAAAGTACAATTACGGAAAGCGATAAGGAAACCAGTCACTTCGATGCATATGCATCCATTTCGTTGGCGCAACAACTGATTGGCTTTCAACCAACTGAACTAAAAGAATCGTTAAGAATTTATGCCAATGAGCTACGAGCATGATCCGGCTCACCCTTTGACCACGGCTTTTCCTTATTTTCCTCCTGAGGAACAGGAATGGCTCGACCAGGAACTGCGAGCGATCCTCAATGGTCAACTTGCAATGGGACCACGCGTTGCGGAGTTCGAAAAGAAATTCGCTGCTTACTGTGGCCAGCCATTTGGCGTGGCTTTCCCTAGTTGTACTTCCTCCATGGAAGCCGCTTTGATTGCGTTGGATGTGAAACCTGGTGATGAGGTTTTGGTTCCAGTTGAGACGTTCATCGCGACTGGGATGGTGGTCTCACTCGTGGGAGCGACTCCAGTCTTCACGGAGATATCGGAAAAGACTTTCGCGATGGACCTTGACGACGCCTGGTCGAGAGTGACGGACCGTACTCGAGGCGCGATTTTTGTTCACTTTGCTGGGTTCATTTCACCTGACCTACCTGAATTCGTCCGGCGGATGCATGAGTCTGGCCGGTTCGTGATCGAAGATGCTGCACACGCGCCTGGAGCCGAGTTGAATGGAAAACGGGCTGGAAGTTTCGCTGACGCTGGTTGTTTCTCTTTCTATCCGACCAAAGTGATAACCACCGGTGAAGGAGGAATGCTCGTCACTGGAGATGACAAGATTGCAAAGTTAGCCAGAAGCCTGCAAAACCGCGGGCGTGACATGAACAATAGTGAAGAGAGTTACATACTCTCGGGAAGAAACAATCGCTTCACCGAGATTGCAGCATCAATGGGCTTGAGCCAACTGCGCTGCCTCCCCGTCTTTCTCGAGGAGCGTCGCAAAGTCGCCGCAATTTATGACGACTTACTATTGCAGAGTGAGCTCTTCGTTCCCCTCCTCGCGAATGGCCATAGCGCTCCCAGTTATTGGCGTTACGTGGCAATACCAACTGTGAAGATCGATCGGAAGGCTTTGCGAACGCGGCTGGCGGCCGATCAGATTACCATCGACTGGGCCTACGATCCGCCTTTGCATCTCCAGCCGGTGTTCAGGCAAATGCTTGGGACCAAACCCGGCATGCTGCCGAAAAGCGAGGAACTTCTTTCGCGTCACATATGCCTGCCAATCCACGCCCGTCTTCGTCCGGAAGATGCGGAATATGTGATTGAACGGGTGCTACACCACACCAAAGAGCTGTCACAGCAATCCGCTACAACGTGAAGGTCGCGATTCATCAGCCTCAATACTTTCCCTGGTTACCTTATGTGCACAAAGTAATGTCTGCTGATATATTCGTGTATCTCGACACGGTCCAGTTCAGTAAGAACGGAGTTCAAAATCGCAATCAAATCAAAACTCCGAATGGAGCCCAGTGGATGACTGTGGCAGTGAGACATGAGCTAGGCACGAGCATTCGAGAAACCGAGATTGCCGATCAAAAAGCAACTCAGAAACACTGGAAAACTCTGCAAGCAAACTACGCGCGTTCGGAAGGGTTTCAACGTTGGAAATCGGAACTTCACGAACTCCTGCATCGTGATGTGCGAACTCTGGACCAGGTTTCTATCAACTCAACTGAATGGATGCTTGATAAGTTGGGCATTGGCGCGAAACGCGTACGCGCTTCCGAGCTTTCCGGAGTTCATGGACAAGCAAGTGAACTCGTAGCGTCGATTTGTGAGCACTTAGGTGCGAAACAATACCTCACTGGAACTGGTGCGCTTGCCTATCTGAAACCGGAGCACTTCAAACGATTGTCCTGCGAGGTTCTCGTGCAGCGTTGGGAACCGTTCACTTATCCACAGTCTCTTCGGGACCTGCCTTTTACGCCGGATCTTTCAACTCTGGACCTGCTGCTCAATTGTCCTGATAGCGCTGCCGATCTCATTGCCCGCGCTGGGAACTGGGAGGCGCTGCAAAGCGAATGACCATCAAACGACGCGTACTCGGAATTACGGCAATTCGATCGGAATATTTTCTCCAAAAGTCCATTTTCAGCGCGATAATGGACCATCCCCAACTCGAACTCAGCCTGATTGTTACCGGTGCGCATTTGTCTCCACTACACGAACATACAGTTCGAGACGTGGAAGCAGATGGCTTTCCGATCCTGGCCAGAATTGAAAGTCTTCTATACTCGAATCACGATGCTGCACGATTGAAAGGCGCCGCCACTCAACTCCAAGTCCTGGCCCACGTCGTCGATCAGTATCGACCTGACTGGCTTCTCGTTCCGGCGGATCGAGAAGAATCAATCACGCTCGCTCTTTGCGGAACGTATATGCGAATCGCAACGGCACATTACGCTGCCGGCGACCGCGTCGTCGGAAATGCGGATGACATGATGCGACACGCAGTCTCGAGGCTGTCTCATTTATTATTGACCACACACGAAGACGCTCGGCAGCGATTAATCAAGACAGGGGAACAGGAGTGGCGAGTTCATAATGTCGGACATGCCGGGCTCGATCGAATCCGTGCTACTCCCGACATGTCTGTGCCGGACCTGGCTGCGTCCTTAGGTGTTTCCCAACTCGCCGGCAGGTACGCCGTCGTAGTTCAACATCCGCTTTCCTCGGAGCTTACGGCGGCCGGCGATCAAATGAAGGAAACCCTGAGGGCCGCGCTCGAGTGCGGTCTACAACTCTTCGTTAGTTATCCGAACTCGGATCCCGGCAGCAAAGAAATTATTGACGTTATCGAGGAGTACCGCGCATATCCCGGAGTTCATATATTCAAAAATATTCCCGATAGAGAGTTCGTCAACCTGCTTCGACGAGCCTCGGTACTGTTAGGAAATTCCAGCCTGGGGCTGCTCGAAGCGCCATATCTGAAGTTACCGGTTGTGAACATCGGAAACCGCCAGGCGGCGCGCCATCATTCGACCAATGTGTTCTTCGTCAGCGCGACTCGTGATGACATCTCGAAGCAAATCCGCGCCATTCTTGACGACGAGGAGACGAAACGGATGGTGAGGAATTGCGACAATCCATTTGGCGACGGCAGCACGGGCAAACGCGTTGCTGATCTTTTGGCGCGGGTAGACTTTGACGAAAAGTTTCTCAACAAAGATCTCACATACTAGAATCGGGTTGTGGATGGATCAGCAAATGGCCCAATCGCAAAAGGACGCGAAAAAGAACTGGGATAAGGTCTATAGCGAACGCTTTATGACGATGTGGTATCCGAATGAAGACATCATTCGGTTTTGCTCACGTCTAATCAAAAAAAGGCTGACACACGATAAATACGAGTCGAAACGCGACGTTGAGCGTGTTTTGGACTTAGGCTGTGGCAATGGCCGGCATGCGATGTACTTTGCCAGCCAGGGGCTCGAGGCAGCCGGCATTGACGTGTCAGCTCAAGCGATCGATTGGGCGTCCGAGTGGGCGACTCGAGAAGGTATGGAGATCGACTTCCGAGTTGGCGATATCGAAAATCTGCCTTTCGAGAGCCACTCGTTCGACGCCGTCGTTTCGCATGGCGTCCTGGACCATGTTCCTATGCAGGTCGCACGAAGAGGTGCTGAAGAAGTAAACCGGGTATTGAAAGCCGGCGGTCTTTTTTATTGTGACCTGAGGTCCACTGACGATTTTGAGTATGGCGTGGGCGAACCCGCAGGCCCAAATACTTTCGTGGTAAGTGACGGTTATGAGAAAGGTTTAGTACAGCATTTTTTTTCCCAGCAGGATGTTGAGGCTCTGTTTGACGGTCTCTTTCGGATCCTCTACAGTGAAATCACCGAGCGAAGACTGGGACCCGACTTTCAACGAAAATATTCTCGATGGGTTTTCGCGACTGAAGCGCTCTGATTAAGAATGAGCGTACTGGCTATAGCCCCTCCTCCTGATGACGAAACCCTCAGCTGCGTCGCTACTTTACTAAAGCACAAATATCGCGGCGACAAACTGTCGTGGCTCGTTGCAACTCGAGGTTATGAGCCACAATGGTCCAGCGAGATACTTGCGCGTAAAGAAACCGAAATCGAGAACGTTTCGCATGCGTACGGCTTTGAAAAGACCGTCCGACTTAACTTTCCGACAATCAAGCTCGATGCGGCGCCCTTTGATGAGTTAATAGCGTCAATTCGCCAGGCCATTGCCGACACTTCGCCGGAGTTGGTTTATTTAAACCACTTTGGTGACGTGCACTCGGACCACCGGGTTCTTTTTGAGGCAACGATGTCCGTTTTGAAACCGTTCTACAGCAGTCAGCATGGAGTCCGAAAAATCTTGTCATACGAGGTTTTTTCCTCGACTGACGCAATGCCGAACCATCCGGCACGGGCGTTTGTGCCAACCATCTTTAATGACGTGACCCAGTTTCTCGAGAAGAAACTGGAGATTATGTCCCTGTATGACTCAGAGATACAGCCATTCCCTTTACCTCGAGCGTTGGATAGCATTCGGGCGCTGGCCCGTTTTCGAGGAGCTACCATCGGCGTCGAATTTGCCGAGGCTTTCATGCTTGTTCGCGAGGTAAACTAGATGACTCGGGTTGTTGGCTTCGGCGCTGGAGGACATGCTCGAGTTGTAATCGAGATTATCCAAAGCTTGCAGGATTACGAAATCGTTGGGCTGCTGGACGCGCAACCGAGTTTGAAAGGTACTCTTTTTTCCGGTGTTCCTGTATTAGGTGATGATACGCTGATCGAGTCGCTGCTGGCTCAAGGAATTCGACACGCTTTTATTGGACTCGGAACTATCGGCAATACCGATCCCAGACTAAAACTGTTCGAGAGAGTCTCTCGAGCCGGGTTTGATCTTGTTTCAGTGATGCATCCCAACGCCATCGTCTCGCCGTCAGTGACCTTTGGTGTGGGACCAACAGTGATGGCTGGCGCCGTAATCAATGCGAATACAGAAGTCGGAGACAACGTTATCGTAAACACTGGCGCCATTGTTGAGCATGACTGCTCTATTGGCGATCATTCCCACATCTCAACAGGAGCAAGGTTGGCTGGAGGCGTTCGTATTGGACGCGCTACTCATGTCGGAATCGGTGCTGTGATCCGGCAGGGGATTCAGGTCGGAGACGACGCAATCATCGCGGCCGGCGCCGTCGTTGTGAACGATATTCAGAGTGGTGAAACGGTAATGGGAGTGCCGGCTAAAGTGCAGTCAAAGGTAAATCATTGATGGCTGACCTGGAGAATCTAATAGTTTCGCCGGAGAGTTCGGTTCGTGAGGTCATGCAATGTATTGACCAGACAGGCCGCGGTATCGCTCTTGTACTCGATCAATCGCGACACTTAATCGGCACGGTAACAGATGGCGATATTCGACGGGCAATCCTCGCGGGCATGAATCTCAATCTCTCGGTCGATATCCTGTTAAGAGAACGGCATCCGGTTTTTGCATCCGGGGCGATCACTGCTCCTGCGGGCACAAGCGATACCGACCTGCTGCACTTGATGACCGAGAACGGTGTGCGCCAGGTGCCGCTTGTAGACCAGGACGGTCGCGTCGTAGACGTCGCGCTCCTGCATGAGCTGGTAAAGGAGTACGAGCTTCCGTTACGAGCTGTGGTGATGGCCGGCGGTTACGGCACGCGTCTTCGTCCACTAACGGACGACCTGCCAAAGCCTATGCTTCCGGTCGGCAATCGGCCGCTACTTGAATTAATTGTCGAGCAACTGAGGAATGCGGGAATTCGTCAGGTAAACGTCGCTACGCATTACAAGGGGGACGTAATCAGCGAGTACTTCAAGAACGGAGAGAACTTTGGCGTTGATATTCGCTACGTTAAGGAAGATCAACCGCTGGGCACTGCCGGAGCGCTCGGCCTCATTGAACAAATGGACGAGCCGTTGCTCGTCATGAACGGAGACATTCTCACCAGAGTCGATTTCCGCGCGCTATTGAATTTTCACCGGGAACATAGCGCGGAGCTGACTGTCGGTGTTCGGCAATATGAATTTTCTGTTCCTTATGGAGTGATTGACACGAATGGTGTGGAGGTTACGGGCATTTCCGAAAAACCCGTCGTTCGCCAGTTCATTAATGCTGGTATCTACCTGCTGAATCCATCAGTGCTTCGGTTGATTCCGAATGGGCAGGCATACGACATACCTGATCTCATCGAAGGATTGCTGCAGGAGAAGCGAAGGGTGGTTTGCTTCCCAATTCGTGAATACTGGCTCGACATTGGTAAATCCGATCATTACGACCAGGCGAATACCGACATTGCGAATGGCGCGTTTGATCGACGAGAGTACTCTTAAACTAGCTGTATCCGAAAGGTCTCTGTCAGAGACACAGCGTGACTTTTCCGGAAACTCTTAAACTTAATGTCCAATTGGTCTAATAAAAAGGTACTCGTGACAGGCGCTGGAGGTTTTATCGGCAGCCACTTAACGGAGCGCCTGGTTGAACGCGGCGCCGATGTACGCGCACTGGTACGTTACACTTCTACAGGCACGTGGGGATGGCTCGATAAATCTCCATTGAAGAATGACGTCGAGGTGGTACTGGGCGACATCCGTGATCAGGACAACATCGACAGGTTTATGAAAGGCGTCGAATGTGTTTTTCATCTTGCCGCTCTGATTGGTATTCCATATTCGTACCATGCGCCGCTTTCGTACGTTAGAACCAATATCGAAGGTACGATTAACGTTTTGCAGTCAGCTTTGCGACATGAAGTTGAACGTGTCGTGCACACTTCCACCAGTGAGGTTTACGGCACAGCATTGACTGTGCCGATCAGTGAAGAGCATCCGCTTCAGGGCCAATCACCATACTCGGCAACCAAGATTGGGGCTGACAAACTTGTCGAGGCTTTTCACTTATCCTTCAAACTTCCGGTCGTTACGGTTAGACCTTTCAACACCTATGGACCGAGACAATCGGCCCGCGCAGTAATTCCAACGATTATCACCCAGGCTCTGGCCGGAACTTCGATCGCGCTCGGGAATATTGAGCCCACGCGCGACTTAAACTACGTCTCTGACACAGTCGCGGGATTTATCAGGTCCGCGGAAGAACCGAAGGCGATCGGTCAAGTAATAAATCTGGGCAGCGGGAACGAGATTAGCATCGAGAAGCTCGCTGAAAAAATCCTGAAGCTGATGGGTAAAGAGCTGCCAATCGCGGTACAGGAGCAGCGCACGCGCCCGAAAAAAAGCGAGGTCGAGCGATTGTGTGCTGACAACCGAAAAGCGCGCGAAATACTGGGTTGGGAAAGTAAAGTTTCACTGGACGAAGGACTGCGAAATACGATCGCGTGGCTTTGTGAGAACAATGAGCAATGTAGAAGTGACGCCTATGTCGTTTGAACCAGGTGTTGCGCCTTCAAACGATGTCATTCCACTGTGTGTTCCTGAAATTGGTGGTAACGAATGGGAATACGTGAAGGAATGTCTCGACACGAATTGGGTCTCATCCGCTGGACCGTTTGTAAACCGTTTCGAAAAACTGGTGGCCGAATATGTTGGAGTGGACCATGCAGTAGCAATGGTCAATGGCACCGCAGCCCTTCAACTTGCGTTAATCGTCGCCGGCATAAAAGCTGACGACGAGGTGATTGTTCCAGCTTTGACCTTTGTTGCTCCGGCAAATGCAGTACGATACCTGAATGCATTTCCAACCTTTGTTGATGTCGAGCCGGTACACTGGCAGTTGGACGTCAACAAACTATCGGACTTTCTTCATAACGAATGCACCCGAACCAACAGAGCACTGACAAATAGAGCGACCGGGCGCCAGGTGAAAGCGATTTTGCCGGTTCATATTCTGGGCCATAGCTGTGATATGGATCCGATTATGGATCTGGCGGAGGAATTCGAACTGGTTGTGGTCGAAGATGCCACCGAGAGCCTGGGCGCGAGATATAAAGGAAAGAAAGTGGGAACGCGCGGTCATATCGCCTGCTTCAGTTTCAACGGTAATAAGATCATAACGACGGGCGGTGGAGGTATGATCGTGACCAGCCGAAAGGACTGGGCAGATCGCGCGCGCTATTTGAGTACGCAGGCCAAAGACGATCCGCTCGAGTACATTCACGAACACATTGGTTTTAATTTTCGCTTACCTAATGTTCAGGCTGCGATCGGTTGCGCGCAGATGCAGTTGCTGGACCAATACATCGAGAAGAAACGCGCGATCTTCAGTAGTTACGCCGAAGGCTTCAGCGATTTTCAGGCTATTGGACTACAAAAGGAGGCCGCGGAAGTCTTTAGCATTTATTGGATCACGACCATTACTGTCAACCCGTCGATCAGCAAGTGTGACAGCAGACAGATTATGAAACGTTTGGCGAGTGCCAAGATTCAAAGTCGTCCCCTTTGGCACCCGATTAACTCATTACGGCCGTATCGATCTTGTTACTCGTACAAGATTGAGATCGCCGATCGCCTTTATCAAAACGCTTTGAGCCTGCCCAGCTCGGTTGGGTTAACTGCGAAGGATCAACGACGAGTTATTGAGCACGTTGTCAATGCAGTCTCTTAACAACCGATCGATGTTCGTCCGTTCATGACGTCTCACGCCGTAAACCGATTTCTGAAACTCAGTCAACGAGTTGTACGTCGAGCAGGCAACGATCTGGTTCGATTTGCAAACCGGTTTCCTGTTCGTGACTTGCCTGCACGCGCTCAGCGCGAAGTGTTGAAGCGGAACAGCGTGCTAAAGAATAAACACAAAGGAGAGCGGTGTTTTATTGTAGGTACCGGGCCTTCGATTGCCTCCCAGGATTTAGAGCCGCTGAGAAATGAACTTACGTTAGTGATGAATGCGTTCTGGGAACACGAGATTATAAAGAAGTGGCAGCCTACCTACTACTTTTTGTCCGACGGGATATATTTCGACGGTTCAATTCAATCACACGAATTCTCACGCTCGCTGCGAGCTCGTGTCCCCGATTCCACTTTCTTCGCGCCACTGAAGTACCGGGAACGCGCGCTCGAGAGTGATCTTCTTTCCGCAGAAAAGACGTACTGGCTCGCTTTCGGCGAGGAATTTCATGTACCAGGTATCAAAGTCGACAAGATTGACTTTACGGCTGTCGTGCCGAGCCCCCGTAGTGTTTCTCAGCTTTGTATCATGGCAGCCATTTATATGGGCTGTTCGCCGATCTATTTATTGGGTCTGGATCACGACTGGCTGGCCCACAGAGGTGAGAACCGTCACTTCTATTCGGGACATTCAGGCCTGGAAACTCATCCGAAGGTGAGACCACTACTCGCTGACGCGCAGTACCGGGCCATTATGGAATCGCAGCTAATTCTCTGGTCCGGTTATGAGAAACTGTTGCAGATCTCAAAGCGCGAAGCATGTCAAATAATTAATCTTACCAATGGCGGATTCCTGGATGTGTTTGAACGCGGAGATTACGAACGGGTAATTGGCCAAAAACCTCTGCGACAATCTCAAAAATAATGAAAATTCTGAGGTCGGCACAACTAGTATTCAAACAACTAGTGCACGGACCGCATCAGCTTATTTCCATACAAAGAGATCTTGACGACCTGAAGATGCTGGCCGCTACTCCTCTCGTTAATCAAATCCGATCAGGCAAAGTCTACCGGAGCATTCAAGAAGCAGAATTCAAAGTGTTTTCACAGTTTGGGGATGATGGGATTATTCAATACCTAATCGCCAACGCCGAACTCAAGCCGCACGAGCG
>Ga0134123_10003609_pt1 | contig 10076 bp, 6 predicted proteins | sample KB303_FD_96460 | JGI IMG/M metagenome (GOLD analysis project Ga0134123, IMG submission 96460) | Terrestrial soil microbial communities without Nitrogen fertilizer from Kellogg Biological Station, Michigan, USA - KB3-0-3 | ecosystem: Environmental > Terrestrial > Soil > Unclassified ...
CGAGCGGGTCGCGCCGCTCTATACGCTTCTCGAGCAGAAGTACTATTTCGACCGTTTCAACGACTGGTTCTTTGCCGGGGGCGCTCGCCTGGTCGGGCGCCGATTGTGGAACGGCGGCGATATCGCGTTGATCGATGGCTTCGTCAACGGTTCGGCAAATCTGGTTGCCTGGCTGGCGGCGGTGACTCGCAAGCTCCAGTCCGGCTATGTGTATACCTACGCCTTTGCGATGATCATCGGCATGGTGACTTTGCTGACCCTCTGGTTTGCGAGAACCTGACGGGCCATCATGTTCGGCTCCCCCTATCTGAGTACCGTCATCTGGCTGCCGATCCTCGCCGGCATCGCGGTGCTTTTCACCGGTTCGGACCGTCATGCCCAGGTCGCGCGCTGGCTGGCGTTCGCCGGCGCCGTGGGAGGGCTGGGGGTTGCACTGCCGCTCTACGCGGGATTCGATCCCGCAGCGCGAGGCCTGCAGTTCGTGGAATTGATACCGTGGATCGAGTCGTACAACGTCAACTACCATCTCGGTATTGACGGCGTCTCGCTGCTGATGATCCTGCTCAACTGCTTCACCACCGTGCTGGTGGTGCTCGCGGGATGGCAGGTGGTGGAAAGCCGGGTTGCCCAGTATATGGCCGCCTTCCTGGTCCTCTCCGGGATCATGAACGGCGTGTTCTGCGCGCAGGATGCCGCGCTGTTCTATGTCTTCTTCGAAGCGACCCTGATCCCGATGTTTATCGTCATCGGAGTATGGGGCGGCCCCAACCGGGTCTACGCAGCGCTCAAGTTCTTCCTCTACACGCTGGTCGGCTCGTTCCTGACGCTGGTTGCGTTCATCTATCTTTACGTTGCGTCCGAGGGAAGTTTTGCGCTGGCGGACTACTATCGCCTGCCGATCCCCTTGGGCACGCAGATCCTGCTGTTCATTGCTTTCTTCGCTGCGTTTGCGGTCAAGGTGCCGATGTTTCCGGTGCATACCTGGCTGCCCGATGCACACGTGGAGGCGCCTACAGGCGGTTCCGTTGTGCTGGCGGCGGTGATGCTCAAACTCGGCGCCTACGGTTTCATCCGGCTGTCCCTACCCATCCTGCCGGACGCGAGCCATGTGGCAGCCCCGGTCGTCGTAGGCCTGTCGCTGATCGCTGTGGTCTACATCGGACTGGTGGCACTGGTGCAGACCGACATGAAGAAGTTGATCGCTTATTCCTCGATTTCGCACATGGGATTCGTAACTCTGGGTATTTTCGTGTTCAACGACCATGGCATGGAAGGCGCGGTGATCCAGATGGTGTCGCACGGGTTCGTTTCCGCCGCGCTGTTCCTGTGCGTCGGGGTTCTGTACGACCGTATGCACTCGCGCTTGATCGCCGATTACGGCGGGGTGGTGAACCGGATGCCGGTATTTGCCGCCTTCTTTGTGCTGTTCGCGATGGGCAATTCCGGATTACCCGGCACCAGCGGCTTTGTGGGCGAGTTCCTGGTTATCCTCGGAACGATGGAGGGAAACTTCTGGTACGCCTTCGCCGCGGCGAGCACGCTCGTGTTCGGTGCCGCCTATACGCTATGGATGATCAAGCGCGTGGTTTTCGGTCCGGTCGCCAACAGCCAGGTTGAGGCTTTGACCGACATCGGGTGGCGTGAAGGGGTTGTCCTCGGCATGGTCGCAATCGCGGTGCTGGCGATGGGGCTGTACCCCCAGCCTTTGGCCGCGGTGCTGCATACTTCGGTCAGCGAATTGCTGACCCTGGCAAACCAGAGCAAATTATGAACATAGGCACGAGGGCCGAGGACCGAGGGCCGAGAAAAAAAGCAGAAAGCAGCACCTGGATTTCCACTCGGACCTCTCACCTCGAACCTCGGCCCTGAATTCATGGCATACGAAATCCCCGATTTCCTGCTTGCGGCGCCCGAGATCGCCCTGCTCACGATGGTGTGCGTCATTCTGGTAGTGGACCTGTTCCTGTCCGATGCGCACCGGGTCTGGACCTATGCCTTGACCCAGATATCGCTGATCGGGACTGCGGTGCTGGTGTTCATCATGCGCGGGGAGGATGTCGCCTATACGTTCAACGGCATGTTCGTGGACGATCCGATGGCGGATGTACTGAAGATCGCCGTCTGTCTGTCGGTGACGGTCATGCTGGTCTACTCCCGAGCCTATGTCTCCCTGCGCGACATGTATCGCGGAGAGTTCTTCGTGCTTTCGCTGTTCGCCACGCTCGGCATGATGGTGATGATTTCGGCGAATCATTTTCTGGTTCTATACCTCGGGCTGGAGCTGCTGTCGCTTTCCCTGTATGCCATGGTGGCGCTGCCTCGCGATGCCGGCAACAGCACTGAAGCCGCGATGAAATACTTCGTGCTGGGCGCGTTGGCCTCGGGGATGCTGCTCTACGGCATGTCGATGATCTACGGCGCCACGGGTTCGCTGGAAGTCACCGAGGTGGCGCAACGCATTTTCGACGGTGAAGCCATTCCGACGATCCTGATTTTCGGGCTGGTATTCGTGGTGGCCGGAATCGGCTTCAAGCTCGGCGCGGTGCCGTTCCACATGTGGGTACCGGACGTCTATCACGGCGCGCCGACCGCGGTGACCTTGCTGATCGGAACCGCGCCCAAACTGGCGGCGTTCGCGTTCGTCATGCGTTTGCTGGTCGAAGCGCTGGGCATGCAGCAGTTGCTCGCCGAATGGCAGCAGATGCTGGTGCTCCTTGCCGTAGCATCGCTGGCGATTGGCAACATCACGGCGATCGCGCAGACCAACCTGAAGCGCATGCTGGCATATTCGACCATTTCGCACATGGGTTTCCTGCTGCTCGGCATCCTGAGCGGCACGGTCGAAGGATTCGGCGCGGCGATGTACTACACCGTTATTTACGTGCTGATGGCACTGGGCACGTTCGGCATGATCATGCTGCTGTCGCGCCAGGGCTTCGAAGCGCAGAACCTCGAGGACTTCAAGGGACTCAACCAACGCGACCCCTGGTACGCCTTCATCATGATGCTGCTGATGTTCTCGATGGCGGGTATCCCTCCCACCATGGGATTCTGGGCGAAGCTGTTCGTGCTCCAGGCGGTGTTGTCGGCGGGATACGTCTGGCTCGCGGTGGTGGCCGTGCTGTTTTCCTTCGTCGGCGCGTTTTACTACCTGCGCGTGGTCAAACTGATGTATTTCGATGCGCCCACGGACGCGGCGCCGATCGGGCCGCACGGCGACGTTCGGGTGCTGATGTCGGTAAACGGCCTCGCGGTGCTGGTGCTGGGGTTGGCCCCGGGGGCGCTCCTGGCCGTGTGCGAACGGGCGATACACCTTTCCCTGTGAGCGCGGATTTCACCGAGAAGAAGATTTCGTCGCAGATCGTCTACCGCGGCGCCTTGCTGCATGTGAGCGAGGATGAAGTCCGGCTGCCTGACGGCGGCATGGCCCGGCGCGAATACGTCCTGCATCCCGGAGCCGCGCTGATCCTGCCGCTCTTCGACGACGGATCGGTGCTGCTCGAGCGCCAGTTCCGTTATCCGGTAGGAAACCATTTCTACGAACTACCCGCCGGCAAGCTTGAGCCGAACGAACCGCCGCTCGACACCGCCAGGCGCGAGCTTCAGGAAGAGACCGGTTATGTGGCGGTGGAGTGGCGGGAGCTCGGCCGCATACATCCAAATGTCGGGTATTCCAACGAGACTATCGATTTTTTCCTGGCGCGCAAGCTCGAGTTCAAAGGGGCGCAGCTCGATCAGGGCGAATTCCTGGAGACGTTGCGGTTGCCGCTTGCCGAGGGACTGGATTGGGTTCGGCGCGGACGGATCAGCGACACCAAAACCATTCTCGGCCTGTTCTGGGCCGAGAAGATTCTGCGGGAAAGATGGTAAGTACGGCGGCCTGAATCAGGCGAGCCTGGCTTCCAGTTGCTCCGTACCCGCTTCGGCCGGGAACGGCCGCGGACCCCCGAACACGAAACCCTGGCCGTATTGCACGCCCATCTCGATCAGGACTTTCAGCACGTCCTGATTTTCGACCCATTCGGCGATCACCTGCTTGTTGAGCCCCTTGGCAACGTCGCACAACGCGCGGACGAACAGGCGATTGGCCTCATCGTTCTCCAGTCCGCGGATGAAGTTGCCGTCTATCTTCAGGTAGTCCACCTCGAAGCGCTTGAGGAAATAGAAAGAACTGAAGCCCGCACCGAAATCGTCGAGCGCGAAGCGGCAGCCCAGTTTTTTCATCTGCGAGATGAACTCCTGCGTAATGCCCACTTCGGCCATCGCCGCGGTTTCCGTGATCTCGAACACCAGTTGATCGTGATCCACCGGCGCTGCAGAGAGCATGGCATGGAAGCGCCGCACCCACTGCTGGTCCGACAGGCTCACGCGCGACAGGTTGACGAAGTAGCGCATCTTCTTGCCGCGCATTTGCGGCTGCTTCAGTACTTCAAGCACCTTGGCCACGACGCGCATGTCGATTTCCTGGACCATGCCGAGCGATTCGGCCACTTCGATGAACTGTCCGGGCAAGACGATGTTGCCGCTGCGGTCGACAATGCGTACCAGCACTTCGTGGTGAACCAGGTTCTGGTCAGAGAGCCTGACAACCGGCTGCGAGTAGAGCAATACGCGGTCCTCGTCCAGCACCTCACGCAGTTCCCGCGCCCAGTGAACGCGCCGGTGGGTGCTGCGCAGGTCGTCGGGATTGTGGTCGTGCAGCACGAACCGGTTGCGGCCGTTGTCCTTCGCCTGATACATGGCGATGTCGACGTTGGCGAGCAGCGAAGCCACGTCGTTGCCGTGGAATGGATACGAGACCACGCCGGCCGAGGCGGTCAACGTGGACAGGCAACCCTGGTCGCCCAGGCGGAACTTGTAGTGGCGCACTGCGGTAAGCGCGCGCTCGGCAACCTGTGCGGCCTCGGCGCGCAATGCATCCGGAAGGTGCAGCGCGAATTCGTCGCCGCCGAGACGGAAAACCTGCGCACTATCGTCCTTCACCAGATCCTTGAGCAGCCCGCCGATGCCGATGATCAGCTGGTCCCCGGCGCGGTGGCCGAAGTTGTCGTTGATGTATTTGAAGTGATCGACGTCCAGGAGGAGTACCGAACCTTTTTCGCCGTCTGCGAGCGCGGCTTCGATGGCTTTCTGCAGCGAAACCCGGTTCGGCAGGCCGGTGAGGGTATCGTGGGTGGCGAAGCGTTCGATCTCGAGGGCTGCCTTGTGCTGCTCGGTGACATTGCGCGCGGTGCCGCGCAACCCGATTATCGCGCCGTTGTCGTCATAGGATACGCGCGCATTGATTCCCACCCAGCGGTCGTTGCCGTCGGCGGATATCAGATGGGTGAGGTAGTTCTTGACCTGCCCGTTTTTCCTCAGCGTGGACAGAAAGCGGCGGTTGGAAACATGGGACAGGCCGGCTTCGAAGTCGAAAAAGCAGCGGCCAATGAGATCCTTCTGCTGCAAGCCGAAAATGTCCACGCAGCCGTTGTTCAGATAGGTGAAACGGCCCAGTGCATCGGTCGTCCAGATCAGGTCGTGCGAAGTCTCCACCAGATCGCGGTAACGCGACTCGCTCTCCAGCAGCAACTGGATGATGCGGCGCTTTTCCTTGAGTGTCCTGCGCACGGCGGCCAGTTCATCCTCGTACTTCTCGGCCTCGTTTTTGTCGCCGCCGGCCACCATCGCTGAACCCGCCAACCCGTCAATGATCTCGCATGCGTAACGCCGGTGGCCGCCGCTGGTGCGGCGCGCTACCAGCACGCCCTGGGCGTCCCAGCGCCGCAGTTTCTGCACCGGGATACCGAGCAGTGCCGCGGCCTCCTGAATCGAGTATTCGGGAAGTTCGTGCGCCATTGCGCGCCTCGTACTCCATTGCTGCCGGTTGGTCGGGCCGGCAATCCCAATATGCCGGCGCATCAATGCAAGAGCTTGGCGGCGCAGGCTTCCTCCTGGCGCACACCTGTGGCGGTCATGTCGTCCTGGCGCGAAACCAGCCGTTGCATCAGCTTGAGATCGCGATGGCTCAGATTCAATGCTGTATCGACCCACACCTCAACTACGCCCAGTAGTTCCTGGTAATCGAGTTTGTGGACGCGCCTGCGTGCTGCGGCAAGGCCGACCATGGCATTGCGGCTACGGCTGCGGGACCGGATCAAGCCGGCGATTTCCGCCTCCCCCCGGCCCTGCTCCACGACCAGATCAACTACCCCCATGGCCAGCATATCATCGGCACTGTAAACCTTGCCACTGGTAATCAAATTCTCGCTGGCGCGCTTGCCGACTTTGCGCTCCAGAAAGGAATAGGCTCCCATCCCAGGGAACATGTTGAACAGGATCTCCGGAAAGCCGAAGCGTGCCTGGCGCTCTGCTACAAGCACGTCCGACGACAGGGCGGCCTCGAACCCGCCGCCCAGGCATTCGCCCTGGATCAGGGAAATCGTAGTGATGGGCAATTCGTGGCCGATGTAGTTCCGGTACAGCACGTCCACGCAGGCCTTGCCGTACCCAAGCAGTCCCTCACGGTCCTGTTTACCGATCAGCCTGGTGAACAGGCTCAGGTCGCCACCCAGATTGAACACGCCGGGCACCTTCGAAGCCAGGATCGCGTACTCGACGGGCGTAGTCTCCCCGCCGCACTCGACTTCACCACCGGTATGGGTGATGAAACGGCAATAGCGGGCCAGGTCCCGTAGCAGGTCCGGATTGAAATTTGGCCTCGGCGTCGGATTCCAGCGCAACCACATTGCGTGTTGGTCCCGGTCAAAAAAAGCAGAAAGCTGTTCCGAGAAGAAGTATTCGGTCGCTTCCCCGGCAGGCTCGGCACCAGTCGATGCTGGGACTTTTAGTAATGCCTGTGGGATATTCATATCCATTTTCAATTCTCCCTGTGCGAGTGGACATACGGTGTGCAATGGGCCGCCACAGGACCCCCCCAAAGCGGCTTGCTCTTTGACTGTAGTCGAAAATCTACGCAAATAGCAAATCTAACACTTTGATAGATTTAATTTTTCTGCTTTGTTGTCAATAATTTGGATGAACATGTCACTCTAAGACGACAATAAATTTTGATGTTTTGGGTTTTGGACGCTCCGGCATGAAACTCTAGCAAACTTCAAGAACGCCATACAAGCCGCGGATTTTGTTGACGTTCTACCTCAGAAGCGTTAGAAAGGTAATCCATAAGAACGAGAGTATTCGGTCACTCCCCACATGAGCTTTTTCCTGCGTTCCATCGCGCGGCTGGTATTCCGCGTCAAGGTCGTCGGCGATCTGGCGCCGTTCGGCCATGCGGATCGGCTGCTGCTGGTCGCCAATCATCATTCGCGGCTGGACGCGATATTCTTGGCGCTGTTCCTGCCGCGCGCCCCGGTCATCGTTGTTCCGCCGGAGGAAAGCCGTAGCCGCTGGATGCGCTGGTTGCTGCGGCACCTGGACCACGAAGTGCACGACCTGAACAATCCCCTCAGCATGAAGCCGCTGTTGCGGCTGTTGCGCGGAGGACGCCCGGTGATGCTGTTCCCCGAGGGGCGTATCGCCCGCAATGCTGCGGTGATGAAGGTTTACCCGGTACCGGCGTTGATTGCGCTCAAGAGCGGTGCCGCGGTGCTGCCGGTGCATGTGGAAGGCGCAGGTCAGTGGTTCAGCCGGTCCGGTTCCACATCGCTGGTGCGGCGGCTCCTGCCCTCGGTGACGGTGCGGGTGTTTACCCCCACCCGGATAGACGGGGGTGCCGCCGGAAGCGCGCGCCGGCGCCGTGCCTTCGCCACCCGCAGGCTCACCTCGATCCTGCAGACCATGGCGCTGCAGTCGCACGCCTGCAAACCGCTGTTCGAGTGTTTTCTCGATGCGGTCGCGGCGCAGGGGCGCGACGCGGTACTGATGGAAGATCAGAACGAAGAGCCGCAGACCTATGGCCAGATGTTGCGCATGAGCCTGGCCATGTCGCGCCTGCTCGCGCGTTACACCGCCGAGGGCGAGAACGTCGGCCTGCTGCTGCCGAACATGGTGCCCGCAGTTGGCGCGCTGATGGGTCTATCCGCGATCAAGCGCGTTCCGGCCATTTTCAACTACACCGCCGGCCCGCTGGGTGTGGAAAGCGCGCGGGTGGCGGCCGGTGTGCGCACGGTGGTCACTTCGCGCAAGTTCATCGAACAGGCGCACCTGCATCCGCTGCTGGATGCGCTTCCCGGCTGCAACATCGTTTACCTCGAGGACCTGCGCAGCCAGTTCACCTGGCGCGACAAGGTGTGGCTGATCGGTTTTGCCTTGCGGTTCCCGCGGCTGGTGATCGCCAGGCAGTCCACGCTCGATCCAGCGGTGGTGTTGTTCACTTCGGGCTCGGAAGACAGGCCAAAAGGAGTGGTGCTTTCGCACCATGCGATCGTCGCGAATGTGGCGCAAATGCGCGCCGTGTTCGATTTTTCCCCCCAGGATAAGATCCTGAACCCGCTGCCGCTGTATCACGCCTACAGTTTTACCGCCGGCGTCATGTTGCCGCTGATCACCGGGACGCGGCTATACCTTTTCATTTCGCCTCTGCGCTATCGCGCCATTCCCGAGATTGCTTACCGGCGCGATTGCACCATCTTGTTCGGTACCAGCACTTTTCTGTCGTTCTACGCGCGGTATGCGAATCCGATGGACTTCTGCCGCCTGCGCTACGTGATTTCAGGGGGCGAGAAACTGTCGCCCGAAGTGGCCAGAATGTGGATGGAAAAGTTCGGGTTGCGCATTCTCGAGGGCTATGGATCGACCGAATGCGCGCCGGTAATTTCGCTGGCCACCCCGGCGGCCTACCGCCGCAAATCGGTGGGCCGATTCCTGCCCGGCATCGATTACCAGATCGAGCCCATGGATGGCATCGACAAGGGCGGAGTCCTCCACATTCGCGGCCCGAACGTGATGCTGGGTTACTACCGATATGCCAACCCGGGGGTGATCGAGGCACCGAAGTCGAGCGTGGGCGAGGGCTGGTACGACACCGGCGACGTGGTCGAGGTGGACCAGGACGGGCTGCTGAGCATCTCCGGACGGGTGAAACGATTCGCCAAAATCGCCGGCGAAATGGTGTCGCTCGACATGATCGAGCACGTGGCGCGCGAGGCGTCGCCCGAGCACCATCACGCTGCGGTTTTGACGGTGCAGGATGTCGCCGGCGAATCCACGGTGCTGTTCACCACCGATCCTCGCCTTACGCGCGGCGAGCTTCTCGAGGCGGCGAAGGAACTGGGGACCCACGATCTTTCGGTGGCGCGACGCATCGTTCACCTGAAGGAAATCCCGTTGCTCGCGTCCGGCAAAGTGGACTACGTCGGGCTCAAGAGCCTGACCGAGGGCGATGCGGTGAAGCGGCTGCTCGCTGCTGCCGCATTGATCAGCCCGCAGGACGTGGAAGAGCGCCCGGCGCAGAAATAGCGCGGTCAACCGGCAGTTCTCTGCGGTTGGAGGCATGCCGCGGGAGAAGTTGCTCTGCGGCGGCCGCATCCGCGCCGCTTCATTTTCCGGGCTGCAGCCCTTGAAACCCCCGGCCGCAGTCCCTAGCTTCCACATTTGTCATCCATCCCTAGAGGGTTTCCCGCCATGACCGAAGCAGCCGCCAAAGAAACGCTGGGCTTCCAGACCGAGGTCAGGCAGCTGCTGAATTTGATGATCCACTCCTTGTACGGCAACAAGGAGATCTTCCTGCGCGAACTGATATCCAATGCCTCGGATGCCTGCGACAAGCTGCGTTTCGAAGCGCTGACCGATCCTGGTCTGTTCGAGGCGGATGCCGACCTGCGCATACGGGTGTCATACGACAAAGCGGCGCGCACCCTGACTATTGCCGACAACGGCATCGGCATGTCCCGCCAGGAGGTAATCGACAATATCGGCACCATCGCCAAGTCGGGCACCCGCGAATTTTTCGACCGCCTGACCGGCGATCAAGCCAGGGACGCCCATCTGATCGGCCAATTCGGCGTCGGCTTCTATTCCTCTTTTATCGTCGCCGACAAAGTCACCCTGCTTACCCGCCGCGCCGGGCTGGGCAAGGAGCATGGGGTGCGCTGGGAGTCCCGCGGCGAGGGCGATTACACCATCGAGGTCACCGA
>Ga0134123_10003610_pt1 | contig 10076 bp, 10 predicted proteins | sample KB303_FD_96460 | JGI IMG/M metagenome (GOLD analysis project Ga0134123, IMG submission 96460) | Terrestrial soil microbial communities without Nitrogen fertilizer from Kellogg Biological Station, Michigan, USA - KB3-0-3 | ecosystem: Environmental > Terrestrial > Soil > Unclassified ...
CCAAGCTTCCGCAACCTGTTCACGAATCTTATTTGAAACATCGCAGGCAGTTGATCTGGCAGATCATCCTGCCCATTGTGCTGGCTTCACTGCTCATCGTCGCGCTGATCGTATTGATCAATGTGGCGACCTTCCGCGATGGCGGGGATGTGGCGCGCTGGGCGGCGATCTCCACGATCTGGATCGTGGCGCCGCTGATGATCTTGATGTTGATCTTTATCGTATTGCTCGGCGGCCTCGTATATTTGATGAAGCGACTGCTCAACATCACGCCGACCTATACCGGCATGGCGCAGGATTATGTGTATCTGGCGGTGAGTTACATCAAGCGCGCCACGGATGCGCTGGTGCAGCCCGTCTTGCAGCTCAATGGGATTCTGGCAAGCCTCATCGCTTTCTTCGAGAAGATGAAACCATAACTTACGTATGTCACCCTGAGCGATAGCGAAGGGCCTCTGGCATAATCGTAGAGATTCTTCGCCGCTCCGCGGCTCACACCGTCCCGAAGCGGTGTCCCTGCGGGAGAATGACATGACGTATACAAAAGGAAATAAACCATGAACAAAAGCAGAACTTTGATATTCGGCGCGCTGGTTGGCGCAGTGACTGGATTGATCGCGGCATCGTTGCTCAACCGCCGCGCAGAAAGTAACGAAGCCGGGACCGCTCTCTCCGCCGGCGAAGGGATGAAACTCGGTGTGTTGGTGTTTGGGTTATTGAGGGCAATTGCGTCACTTGGGGATGAGAGGTAAGGTTCTGGTTTGGTGATTCAACCTGGCTGTGTGTTTCCTTATCTTCAGATAGCTTGATAATTTGAGGGATAAATTATGACAAGCGTTAAGTTGCAATATGACGATTTAATGAATCCTGTTATTCAAGCATTAAAAAGTCTTGGAGGGTCTGGTACAAACGAAGAGATAAACAATAAAGTAGCCGAGATTGCCAAAATCCCATCTGACCAACTTGAAGTTTTGCATAATCCGGAAAAGGGTGGAATGACAGAAATCGAATATCGTTTAATGTGGACAAGAACTTATTTGAAATTTTATGGGGCAATCGAAAACTCAGCCCGAGGTGTATGGTCGCTTACTGAAAAAGGCTCAACTCTGGAAGAAGTTGATAAAAAAGATGTAGTTCATGTCGTTCGCGAACAAATGAAAAAGAACAAACAAGAGACGAGCGATGGCGATGAACCTAATCATAAAATTGAATGGCAAGAGGAGTTACTTGATGTAATTCTGGAAATGTCCCCATCGGCGTTTGAAAGATTAATACAAAGAATTTTACGAGAATCGGGGTTTGTGCAGGTTGAGGTAACTGGTCAATCAGGAGATGGCGGCGTAGACGGTCATGGCATTTTGCGCTTGGGAGGTCTGTTAAGTTTTCACGTTATTTTTCAAGCAAAGCGTTGGAAGGGCGCGGTTGGGTCAAGTCAAGTTCGTGATTTCAGAGGGGCAATGGTAGGGAGAGCTGATAAAGGGTTGTTAATTACAACAGGTGCTTTTACGAAAGATGCACTCAAAGAGGCTTCACGCGATGGAGCCCCTGCTATTGATTTGATTGACGGTGATCAGCTTGTGGAAAAGCTCACACAATTGTCCTTGGGTGTAAACACAAAAAAGATAGAAGTTGAGCAGGTTTCCATTGATCATAAATGGTTTTCGAGTCTATAGTAGTTATCCTTAGTGTTTGAGGTAGGGGTAAAGTTAATGGAGAGTTAAAAATGAAAATCTACAAATACTGGACGGTTGAAAAACAAAAAATCCTCATCGATGGCGCGCAGCAGGAAGTCACCTGTTATGGCGGGTCGAATATTTCGGTGGAGGATGCGCGGGCGAAGGCAGGGGAAAAGGCTCAGAAAATTCAGCGCAAGATCGCGGGTGAAAAGCATTTATTTGAAAATTATGAAGCGGAGATCCGTGAGGAGTTATTACAAACCATTGACGACCATTCCGTCATCACGCGGAATCGCTATGGCGCACGCGTTTTGAATGTGGAAAGTTTGATGATCCTGGATATCGATAAACCCAAACCTGCGGGCGGCGGTGGTCTGGGCGGACTCTTCAAGAAGAAAGATACGCGACCACCCAAGGAACAAATCTTTGAGATGGTCAAAACTCTGGCAACGACAAAATATAAAGACCTCGGTTTCCGCATCTACGAAACGTATCAGGGCGCAAGGGTGATCGTGTTGGGTAAAGAATTCAATCCACGTGACGGCACAACCAAAAAGATGATGGACGAGTTCAACTGCGATCCGTTGTATACCCTGTTGTGCATCAAACAGGACTGTTATCGCGCGCGCTTGACCCCCAAGCCTTCACGCATGAAGTTTCGGGGCTATAAGGTGAAATATCCGCGTGCAGGGGATGACAGTGAATTTCAGCGCTGGGTCTCGGAATACGAAAATATGAGTCGCGGTTTTAGTGTGTGCAAACTGGTCGAGCAGGTGGGGGCAAGCCATTACGTGACCGATGTGGTCCGGCTCCATGACGAGGTCACAGGGGTTGCTTATCCTCAACGATTGGCGTGAAATTGATCATGTCATGCTGAACGAAGTGAAGCATCTCTACCACGACGAGCGAGACTCTTCGCTACGCTCAGAGTGACATATTATTATTCACCCTTGATCCTCCCCATCAGATCCTCCGCCTTGAACGGGCCAGGCTCCAGCATCAACGCACGGGCGTTATCCACCTGTTTCCAGACATTCCACAACAGCACACCGCGCACGCGGTCCCCGTCGAGATAATAAATGACGCCCTTCTTAAATTGCTCCTGCCAGTCTGAGACCGTTTCCATTTCAGTGCTGGTCTCGCCCACGGCTTCATAGCCAAATTCAAACAAGTCTGAATAGAACATCGGGGTGCGCGTGTACGTCTCGCTTGCGCCCGCCATGTTGCGGCCCGCGAGCTTGCCCATGGCGACCGCATTATCTTCATGTTCCACGCGCGTGCGTTTGCCCAACGCCGCATGGAAGAAGTTCGCTGCGTCGCCCACGGCATAAATATCCGCGTGGGAGGTTTCGAGTCTTTCGTTCACTACAATTCCATCGTCGAGCTTGAGTCCAGCCGCTTCTGCCAGCTCAACGTTGGGGTGGATCCCGATTCCAGCCACGACTCCATCTGTTTCGACGGCGCGCCCGCTGCCGGTGCGGACGATGAGGCGTTCCCCTTCGCGGGTGACGCTGGCAACTGAATCGTCCTTGATGAGCTCAACGCCCTTCTGTTCATAATATTCATTCAGAAAATGGGCGAGGTCGCTGGGAAATATTCGATGGCTGATGGCGTCGCCGTGAAATATCAACGTCACTTTTTTGCCCACCATCGTCAGCGCCGCGGCGATCTCTGAACCGATGTAACTTCCGCCGATCACCACGAAGTGTTCATGCGCGTCAGCCATTCCGCGCAGGTGCTGGTAATCTTCAAAGTTGCGATAGTAAATGATGTCGCCCTTTCCAAACGGCAGATGGTCGGGCGAGCCGCCGGTGGCGAGCAATAATTTATCGTAGGAATATTCCTCGCCCTTGTCATCCTGCACGGTTTTTTTCTGCGGGTCAAGCGCGGTGACCTTGCGTCCCAGATTCAATTCAGCCCGTTCCTCGGTCTTGCGCCAGATCTTTTCGATGGGGCGGCCCTTCCACAGACCTTTGGAAAGATTGGGGCGCATGTACGGCGGCGCCGATTCCATGCTGATCAGCCCGATCGAACCCTCTGCATCCAGTTCACGGATTCCGCGTGTAGCGGCGTCGCCGCCCAGCCCTCCGCCAACGATCAAATACTTGTAATGTTTCATGGGTGCCTCCGTTGGACGCCTTGCAAATGAAGACGATTCCATTTGCTGCGATTATACAGGAACATATCACTAGGCAGCCTGTTTTTCCTCCAAAAAAGACTTGAGCAAATTGGCGCTGTTGCGTTCCGTATCGCGGGCACTGTATAGCAGGGTCACATCGCCGCGTTTGACTGCCGCGAGGATGGGCTTCCAGGCATCTGGATTGGATTCCAACTCAGCCCGGTAGCGCTGTTGGAATTCCTCCCATTTGAGGAGATCGTGCGCAAACCAGCTCCGCAGACCCGGGCTGGGAGCCACATCTTTCAGCCAGGCGGCCATGTTCAGTTTTTCTTTTTTCATCCCGCGCGGCCACAACCGTTCGACCAGAAATCGAACGCCATCGCCTGATTCGGCGCTTTCGTAAACGCGTTTTGTCTTCAGCATGGCACCTCCTTTCGATGGACGATGATGTACTGATTCAACGAGCGTGCCATTTACCTCTCATTTCGCTGCAGTCCGCAAGCGGTGAAGAATTCGGAGCGGAGGGACGCATCACTGGCATAGTTGCCGCGCCACACCGTGGTGCGTGTCGTTGGCGCTGTTTCCCGCACGCCACGCATTTGCATGCAGAGATGATGAGCTTCGAGGAAAACCGCCACACCGTGCGGGTGCAGCATGGTTTCCAGCGTATCCGCAATTTGCTGGCCGATCCGTTCCTGGACGGCAAAGCGCCTGGAAAAGAGTCGCACGAGGCGGGTCAACTTGGAAATGCCGATGATGTTTTCGTGCGCAATGTAACCCACATATGCCGTTCCGTAAAATGGCAGGGCATGGTGTTCACACAGCGCAAAGAAGGGGATCGGTCCTTCGATGACCTGGCTGAGATGACAGTCAGGCTCGCCCCGGCACTCCGTGTCAAAGACTTTCAGGAGCTTTGGGTCGCCATCGTAGCCTTCTGTAGCATCAAAAAGCGCCTTGATAAATCGCCGCGGTGTATCTTTGGTTGCCGGCGTATTCAAATCCAGCCCAAACGCAGAAAAGATCTCTGCGACATAGGCTTCAAACTGATGAGTCTGTTCATCTGAAATTTTCCGCGTTTGCAACTCCACGGCTTCTCGATACTCAACATCATCGGGATCATCATGGAAATTCATTAAGTCAATCGTCCTTTCAAGTCAGCAGCTTTGAACGGCCCTGCTTCAGCCATCAGGGCGCGGGCGTTATCCACCTGGTTCCAGACGTTCCACAGCAAAACGCCGCTCACACGGCCGTTATTCAGGTAATAAACCACCCCTTTATTGAATGACTCGTGCCAGTCGGTCACGGTTTCGAGCCTGCTGTTCAATTCACCAACCGCCTCATAACCCAGTTCGAACAGGTCGGAATAGAACATGGGCACGTGATTATAAGACTCGTTCGCGCCCGCCATGTTGCGGCCCGCCAGTGTACCCATCTTGATTGCGTTATCTTCATGCTCCACACGGACGCGCTTGCCGAGCGCTGCATGGCAGAAGTTTGCCACATCGCCGGCCGCAAAAACATCAGGGGCGGATGTCCGTAAATGCTCATCGACGACGATGCCATTCTCGACTTGCAAGCCAGACCGTTTTGCGAGTTCGAGATTCGGTCGGATTCCGATCCCAGCCACGACCCCATCCACCTCAAAGGTACGTCCGGTCCGAGTCCCGACCGTGATGCGGTTTCCATCTTTTTCAAGATTCACGGCCACATCATTGGTCACCACCTCCACACCCTTCTGACGATAATAATCATTCAGATAATAGGAAAGGTCGTTCGGGAAAATATTTGCGCCGATCGTTTCTTCTGGAAAGACCATAACGACTTTCTTACCGGTCATTGTCAGCGCTGCAGCGATCTCTGAACCGATGAAGCCACCGCCGATCACCAGAAATTTCTCGCCTTGTTCGCTCAACGCACGCAGACGTTGATAATCCTGAAGGTCACGATAATAAATAATGTGCCCATCCCCAAAAGGCAGGCGGTTGGGTGAACCACCCGTTGCGAGCAGAATTTTATCGAAGGTGTATTCCGCTCCTTTTTCATCACCGACGCATTTTTCCAGCGGGTCGAACTGGATTACCTTGCGCCCCACATGCAACTCGGCGCCCAGGTCCTGGGTGTTGCGCCAGATCTTTTCCAATGGTTGGCCTTTCCATAATCCCTTTGACAGACTGGGGCGAGTATATGGCGGGTCAGGCTCCATGCTAATCATCCCGATTGAACCGTCAGTGTCCAATTCGCGAATGCCGCGCACAGCCGCATCGCCCGTCAAGCCACCGCCGATAATCAGGTATTTATAATGCTTCATGAGTTTCTCCTTTGATCGCTCTCTTTGCAGAACGTCCCGCAGGTTGTCTTGAAAACAGGATTGAGTTCCGAAAACCTGCGGGACGGTGCTAATGATTTGGCTTATTTTGATTTTTGAACAAGTCTCTTGCGCTGGCCTGACAGAGCGTGGTGATCTGCCAGGCCATTTTTTACGGATATGGTTTATTTGAACTGGGCCGGGAATTGCGCGACGATGCCTTCCGTGAGCATCGCTGCCATTTGTAGGATCTCGTCGTGAACCTTATCGTAGGCGGCGACGTCGCCATTCCAATCCCCGTTCAAGCGGGCGACGGCCTCCTCCAGTGTCAAATCCAGGTGGGATTTCATCATGGACTGCATATCAGCCAGGGACCAGTTATCCGGGTTGGCGCTATTGAGGAAGGCGGCGATTTGATTTGCATTTTCATACCAGCGCTTGTTAGCTTCGTTGAATTTCGTGGTGTCGCCAGACTTGGCTGCGGCGAGAAGATCGGCGGCAATCAGGATGTGATCATTGAGCAGCGAGGTCAATTGTTCGCCAGCCTCATCGCCGTAGAGGGGTTTGATCGCGTTGCCAATATCCACTTGATTCTGTAACAGGCGTCCGGCGGCGGTGTCCGCGTCGGGCAGGTTACTGGTGACACTGATGATATACACACGCGTCCAGGTGATATGGTCTTCCCACAGTTTATCCATCGCCAGCGTGAGTCCGATCTCCTGCTGAGAGGCTTTTTGATTGGCGAATTTTTTGGGGAACTGGTGAATGATCCCATCCGTCAGCATATCTGCCATATGCAGGATCTCATCGTGAACTTTGTCATAGGCAGCTACATCACCAGACCAATCCCCATGGAGGCGGGCGACAGCTTCCTGTAATGTGAGATCGAGATGATCTTTCATCATCGTCTGCATATCAGCCAGGGACCAGTTATCTGGATTGGCGCTGTTGAGGAATGCCGCGATCTGGTCCGCGTTGTCATACCAGCGTTTGTTAGCGTCGTTGAATTTAGTAGTATCGCCAGACTTGGCTGCGGCGAGAAGATCGGCGGCAATGAGGATGTGGTCCTTTAAGAGGGATGTCAGTTGATCGCCAGCCGCATCGCCATAGAAGGGTTTGACCGCATTACCGATATCAACCTGATTCTGCAGCAGACGTTGAGCGGCTGTATCGGCTTCGGGTAAGCCTGCCAGTGCAGCAATGATGTAGACACGCGTCCAGGTGATGTGGTCCTCCCATAGTTTGCGAACAGCCTGGCGGAACACAAGCGGATCGATCTTCTTTTGTTTGCTTACAGTCTCGTAGGAGGCAAGTGATTCAACATGGGATGCGGACCCGGTACGGCTCAGAACCGGTGAGTCTGGTGAAGTATGCGAATGCTGCGGCTGAGTTACCGCCTGGTTTGGAGCTGAGATCGCGGGGGCGCAGGCGGCCAGCAATTGTGCGGCAATCATGACACAGGCGATCCAGACATAGGGTTTCGATTTGAACAATGTCATCGTTTGGTTTTCCTTATTTAGGTAGCCGCACCCTTGAATGTAAATAACCGGTGTGGTAAAACAGGGAATGCGGCCATGATTTTGAGAAGTCTCGGCTGTCACAGGCGCGGTGGTTTATCGGAACTGCCGCGCCCTCAGTTTGAACGGGGACTCTTGTGAAGAACAACCACCTCCTTCCAAAAATAACGACCTGTTTCAAAAAATTGACTTCCTGCCTATTAGTGTCAAAAATAGGGCTTTTCTTACCAAACAAAAAGCGCCTCCAACTGTTTGGAGGCGCTGATGATCGTATGATCATAACAATTAACGTATCAAATCCTGCAAATCGTCCAGTGACGGCGCTCCGCCCTCATCGTCGAGGCGGCGAAGATCGCGCAAAGTTTCATATTCATCGTGACAAGCCCGGCACTGATTCAGATGCTGTTGGAGCTGAGGCAGCCTTGCCGCCGTTTCTTCACCGGAGGCTTCCAACTCCACGAAATGGGAGACCAGGTCGAAGCATTCCGTGCAGGAAATCTCCTCGTCCCGGGTTTGGTAGATATTTCTCAGCCAGCTGTTGAAACGACTGTGTTCCATCAATAATCCTGTATCATTTGTTGCAGTGCCTGTGAGAATCTTACCCCTGTGCACTGAACAAGGCCAGCGTCTCGCCGATTTCAAAGCCGCGCGCCTGCAAACCGCTTTTAAGTTTGCGCCGCGCATCGTGAAGCATCTTATAGATCGCGTTGCGGTTCATGTCCAGCCGCCGCACAACTTCGTCCATCGGGACCTCGTTGAAGACCATCATCATCAGCACACTGCGCTGTTTGTCGGTCAGGTCGCGTTCGATCACCTCCCGGATGATTTTGCCAACCTCGCCCTGCATCGCAGATTGATCGGGCGCAAGCCCGGGTGACTTATCCCACATCATCCACTCGGCGGGCGTGTCATTGTCGGAATACGACAATTGATCTAGTGAGACATCCTTCCAGCGTTCCCGGCGGGCAGTCATCAGGGCAATGTTGACGGCAAACTTATACGCCCACGTGGAGAATTTACTATCCCCGCGGAAGTCCGAGAGATGGTTCATGACGGCAACCAGGGCATCCTGCGCGCAATCTTCGGCTCGCTGCAGAATTTCTTCCCGACCCAGTCCTCCAAAATCGCCCAGATTCCGACTGAAAAAATAGAGGACCGCGCGCAATAAAAGATTCCGCACGTCGACGATCGCGGCTTCCTGTGCCGTGCCGCCTGCTCTTAGATCATCCAGCCATTGCTCATTGGTGCGCGCGTTCGACATCGGAAGCATTATATCAAGAAGGCTTTTCCGCTAATCCGGTTTGTGGCAGATCAAGCCTTTGAGATAAGCCCCTTCGGGAAAATGTAAAGAGATGGGATGATCGGCGCCCTGGGATAAGTGCTCGAGGATCTGCGCGTCGACGCCCGCATCCAAAGCGGCTCCGGCCACGATCTTTTGGAACAACGCTGAATCGATTCCGCCCGAGCACGAGAACGTGACCAGGATTCCATTCTGCCGCAGCAACTTGAACGCGAGCAGGTTGATGTCCTTGTAGGCGCGGGCGGCTTTCTCGGCATGCGCGGCGGTGGGCGCAAACTTCGGCGGGTCGAGGATGATCATATCGAAGGAACGGGCTTCATCGCGGAATTTGCGTAACAATTGAAAGACATCCCCTTCGATAAGAGTGCTATGCTCCGCGGGCAGATTATTGAGCGCAATATTTTCTTTGCATAACGCCAATGCATCACCGGAAGAATCCACAGCTGCAACAGACTTCGCACCTCCAGCCAGCGCGTTGACGGTGAAGCCGCCGGTGTAGCAGAAACAATCCAGTACATCCTTATCTTTCGCCAGTTCACGCACACGCAAACGATTCCTGCGCTGGTCGAGGTAGAAGCCGGTTTTGTGACCTTCGGCGAGGTTGACTTTGAATTGGAGGTTGTTTTCGTTGATGTTTAATGGGTCATGAAAAATGGAGCCGCGCAATACGCCAACTTTTGATTCGAGGCCCTCGAGTTCGCGCACGTCAGCGTCTGAGCGTTCGAAGATGGTTGAAAGACCTGTTTCCTCGAGCAAAATATTTGCAATTGTTTCCTTCCAATATTCAGAACCGACGGTTAATGACTGGAGGACAAGAACGTTATCGTAACGATCCACAATCAGACCGGGGATACCATCAGACTCTGCGTAAATCAAACGATATGCGTTCGACTCGCTTGAAACCTGGAACTTGGAACGTGAAGTGATTGCCCCTCGAATCTTTTGCCGGAAGAAGTCTGTATCCACTGTTTCGTGGGGATCAAACGTCCAGACCCGTGCCCGGATCTGCGAGTTCGGGGAATAAGAGGCGCGGGCTAGAAACTGCTCCTCGGACGAGAGCAGGTCAACCGTCGTGCCGGAGGCGATGGCTAAATCGGCTTGTTGAAGCGCACCCGAAAATATCCACGGATGGCGGCGCAGCAGACTCTTCTCGCGGCCC